>Ga0193728_1000298_pt1 | contig 23451 bp, 23 predicted proteins | sample U1c1metaG_FD_143037 | JGI IMG/M metagenome (GOLD analysis project Ga0193728, IMG submission 143037) | Soil microbial communities from a riparian zone of the East river system, Colorado, United States - U1c1 | ecosystem: Environmental > Terrestrial > Soil > Riparian zone | place: USA: East River...
GGTGCGTGTCGGCCTGGAGGACAACCTGTATCTGCCCAGTGGCGAGATGGCCGGTTCCAACGGCGAGCTGATCGCCCAGGCCCGCCACATGGCCGAAGAGGTCGGCCGTCGACCCGCGACCGTCGCCGAGGCCCGCGCGATGCTTCAGGTCAAGCCCCGCGAGACGGTGGGCGCCGCGTGAGCCTGCCACTGCGGGGCATCCGCGTCCTCGACCTCTCCCGCCTGTTGCCGGGCGGGTTCTGCTCGCTTTTGCTCGCCGACTTCGGCGCGGACGTGCTCAAGGTCGAGGACACGGGCATGGGCGACTACATCCGCTGGTCCCCGCCCTATGTCGAGGGCGCCGAGGACAGCGCCAAGTCTGCCCTGTTCCTAGCGCTCAATCGCAACAAGCGCTCGATCCGCCTCGATCTGAAGCAGGAGCAGGGCTGTGAGGCGCTGCTGGCGCTCGTGCGCGAGCACGACGTCGTGCTCGAGTCCTTTCGCCCGGGCGTGCTCGATCGCCTCGGCGTCGGCTATGAGCGCATGCGCGAGGTCAACCCCGGGATCGTCTACTGCGCGATCTCCGGCTATGGCCAGACCGGGCCTCGGCGCGAGGCGGCCGGACACGACATGAACTACCTCGGCCTCGTCGGACTGCTCGGCCTCACCGGCGAGGCAGGCGGCGAGCCCGTGCAGGCAGCAGGTCAGATCGCCGACCTCGGCGGCGGCGCGCTGATGGCCGCGTTCGGAATCCTCGCCGCACTGCGCGAGCGCGACGGCGGACCGGGAAGCCCTGGATCGGGAGAAGGCCAGATCGTCGACGTCTCGATGGCCGACGGCGCGCTCTCCTGGCTGGCGATGGTCGCCGGGGCGCACTTCGCCGACGGCGTCGTTCCCCACCGCGGCGACCTGCCGCTGGCGGGCTCGCTGATCTGCTACCGGCCGTACGAGTGCGCCGACGGCTGGGTCACGCTCGGCGCGCTGGAGCCCAAGTTCTGGCAGGCGTGGTGTCGCGGCGTCGGCCGCGAGGATCTGATCGAGCGCCAGTTCGAGCGTCCCGGCTCGGACGCCCACGGCGAGGTCCAGGCGATCTTTCGTGCCCGCCCGCGCGCGGAGTGGGAGGAGTTCGCGCGCACACACGACTGCTGCCTGGAGCCTGTCCTCGATCTCGACGAGGCGCTGGACTCCGAGCTTGTACGTGCGCGCGAGATGGTCGTCGAGATCGACCAGCCGGGCGTCGCCGCGCCCGTCCGCCAGCTCGGCATTCCCATCAAGCTGGCTCGCACGCCAGGCTCGCACGCGCGGCTGCCCGGCCCTGCGCTGGGCGAGCACACCGAGCAGGCGCTGCGCGAGGCCGGCTACACCGACGAGCAACTGGCCGAGCTGTTCGAGTGCGGCGCCGCCGCGGGCGCCGCGGAGCCCTCGCCGCAGGCGACGTTTCGGGCGTGAGCGAGTCGCTGCTGAAGATCGGCGAACTGGCCGAGCGCGCCGGCGTCAGTCCGGGCACGATCCGCCTGCGCGAGGGCCTACTGCCCAAGCCCGTCAAGACGAGCCGCAACATGGCCTACTACCAGCCGGAACTCGCGGACCGGATCGAGTTGATCAAGCGCTTGCAGGAAGAGCGGTTCATGCCGCTGCGCGTGATCCGGGAGGTGTTGGAGGACGATCCTGAGCGTATACGAGCGCTGATCGAGCTGGATGAGCGTATCCACGAGCTGCTGCTCGCCGAGCTCGCGCGTCAGCGTGGGCGCTGAGCCTCACGCGGGGCTACCACTTCGCGCGGTGGTGCTCCATCACGCCGAGCCCGCTCGCCAGTCGAACACCACCCGGCAGCGTGCCGCTGAACGCGCCGAACGGCGCGGTGTAGTCGCTGCTCAGCACCAGCAGGTTCTCGTGGCGCCGGCGTACCGACTCCGCGGTGAAGCTCAGCCGCGAATCGTCGTCGGCGTCGGCGGCGACGATCTCGCTCAGGTCCTCGGCGAATCGCACCGGCGCCGGCTCGCTCGGCTCCCCGTCCACCCACACCGCGCGCTCGCTTCCCCGCGGTGGGTCGTTGACGCCGGCCACCAGATTCCACGCGAGCGCGACACCATCCTCGCTCGTGCCCACGCCGGCGCTCCACCACCACTCGGTGTCGCGGGCGTGATATCCGGCCGTGTCGTCGATCACCGCCAGCGCCTCGATCGCTCGCGGCGAGCGGCCGTCGAGCGTGAGCATCCCGTGTGCGCGCACGCCCGCCTGCTTACGCGTCCACACCTCGCCACTCCCGAGCGCCTCCCCGTCACCATGTCTGCCGCCACCGTGGGCACACCGTGCCTGGATGCCGACGTCTTCCTCCAGCGCCAGATCGAGCAGCACCCCGCCGTCGCGAACCGCCATGCGCCCGGGGGTCAGCGCGACGGAGCGGCGGCGCACGAACATGCGCGTGCGCTCCCGCAGCCGTCCGTCCGCGCGCGTGTGCACCGCCCAGAACGACTGCCTCGCCGGTCCGACCTGCACGAGCGCGGCGCATGCCATCAGTTCCTCGCAAAATACGCCCACGTATCGCCACCGCTTCAGCGGACGGCCGCCCCGCAGCAGCGGCAGGTGCTCATCGCCGGCGGTCGCCTCTCCTCGCTCTGGAGCTATGCTTTGGGGTGTTGACTGACTAGTCAATCTATTTCCGTGGGTTGGGACTCGGCTCGCGAAGGGGAATGCATACATGAAGGCAGCGGCCGTCCAACTCAACTCCACCGCCGACTTCGGCGCGAACCTCGCCACCGTCGATCGTCTCACACGCGCCGCCGCTGTGGATGGTGCCCAGCTGATCGTACTCCCCGAGAAGTGGACGGCGATGGGCTCAGAGGATGAGCTTCGCGCCTGCGCCGAACCGCTGGACGGACGTGCCGTCTCCTGGGCTCGCGACACCGCCGCTGAGCTGCGCGTGGACCTCGTCGCCGGCTCGTTTCTGGAGCGCATACCGGGAGAGGAGAGATTCGCCAATACCTGCGTTCACGTGAGTCCCTCCGGCGCAGTTCGCGCCGTCTATCGCAAGCTGCACATGTTCGACGTCAGCATCGATGGCCGTTCCTATCGCGAGTCCGACATCGAGCTCCCGGGCGAGGAGATCGTGCTCTCGGAGACCGCCTCCGGTGTCGGCCTGGGTCTGTCCATCTGTTACGACCTGCGCTTCCCCGAGCTGTTTCGCGTCCTCACCGTGGGCGGCGCGCGCATCCTCGCGCTACCCTCGGCGTTCACGCTGCCAACCACACGCGATCACTGGGAGGTTCTCGTCCGCGCTCGCGCGATCGAGAACCAGGCGTTCGTCATCGCCGCCAATCAGGTCGGCCCCCATCCGGGGGGCCTACGGTCGGGTGGGCGCTCGATGATCGTCGACCCCTGGGGTGTCGTGCTCGCGCAGGCCCCCGAGGGCGAGCAGCACATCCTCGCCGAGCTCGACCTCGAGCGCCAGCTCGAAATCCGTGCGCAGCTGCCCGTGCTCGCTCACCGTCGCGAGGAGGCCTACGCTCGATGAGCGCCGCGGAGCGGCGGCATAACAATGGCTCTCACGAGAGCCCTGAGGATTCTCCTCCCAACCGGCGGGGCGGTCAGAACGCCGGCCCGAGCACGAAAACCCGCGCTCAGACCGCCGCCGACAAGCGCCGCGCGATCCTCGATGCCGCTGTGCGCGTGTTCGCGCGCCAGGGCTTTCACGCTTGCCGCGTCGCCGACATCGCCGACGAGGCGGGCGTCGCCTACGGCCTCGTCTACCACTACTTCGCCTCCAAGGATGAGATCCTCGACACGCTGTTCCTCGAGCGCTGGGCGATCATGCTCGAGACGATCCGCCACGTCGACGCGCAGGAGATCCCCGCGCGAGAGAAGCTCGCGGCGATCGCCTCATTCATCATCGACTCCTACACCCACAACCCGGATCTGATGAAGGTCATCATCGTGGAGGTCACCCGCGCGGCCAACTCGTTCGGCCAGACTCACCTCGCCCAGATCCGCGAGGCGTTCACGCTGATCTCAGAGATCGTGACCAAGGCGCAGGTCGACGGGGAGTTCAAGCCGGAGATCACCGCCGAGTTCGCGGCGATCGCTTTCTACGGCGCGATCGAGCAGGTGCTGACCGGCTGGATCTTCGGCCTGCTCCCGCGCGAGGAGGAGCATTATGAGCAGGCCAAGCGGCTTGTGGTCGAGACGATCTGCGGCGGACTGGACGCGTCCCCCGAGAGCAATAGACTCTCGTCTTGAAGATATGGAGAACGATGTGATCAAGCGCCTGATGTGGTCGGGCCTGCTGGCCGGGATCGGCGCGCTGTCGAGCATCGTCGCGCATCGCCTCGCCACGCGGGTGTGGCTGCGACTGTTCGACGAGGAGCCACCCGAGTGAGCGCCTCGCCCCTCGGCGGCGATTCTGGCGCCGGTGGACAGGGCCCCAGCGGGCATGGTGGCCCGGGTTCGCCGCGCGGGGACATTCCCAAGGGCATCGCCACAACGATCACCGAGGTCTCCGAGCGGGCGACCCTGCTGGTCCGCGAGGAGATCGAGCTAGCCAAGGCCGAGATCGCCGAGAAGGCCACCAGACTCATCAAGGGCGCTGTCGTGGGCATCGCCGCGGGCATCTTCTTGATCACCGCCCTGTTCTTCGTTCTGATCGGCTGCGCCTGGCTGCTCTACTACTACCTGCCGATCGGCAGCCAGTACACCTATTTCTGGGGCTTCTTCGCGATGGCGCTGATCCTCGTCATCCTCGGCTTGATAGCCGGCCTGATCGCCGCCCGGGTGGTCAAACGGGGCGCGCCCCCGACGCCGGACATGGCGATCGAGGAGGCGCGTCGTATCCGCGACACCGTTTCATCGGGAACCTCCGACGCATCGGCTGCCGCCTCTGAGCCAAGCGCAGCCGCGGCCCCGACCGCGGCCGGGGCAGCCGGATCGCCCGCCTCCCAGTCCGCCACCAGCCCCGCCCCCTCCTATGGGGCTGCCGCCCCGCACGCCGCCGATCCCCCCGCATCCAGCGGCGGAGAAGGAGTCGCCTGATGCCCCAGCGTTCGCCCGCCGAGATCCGCGACTCGATCGAGGCCAACCGCAACGAGCTCGCCGTCTCGATCGTGCAGTTGCGCGGCGAGGTCGCCTACCTCACCGACTGGCGCGGGCATCTGGAGCGCCATCGCAGCGAGGTCACCGCTGCGGCTGCCGTTGTCGGCTTGTTGATCGGCGGGCGCATGTTGCGCCGCCGACGCCGCCGCCGCTGATCAGCTGAGCAACACGCGCGGCACTGCGCCCACGCCGATCAGACCGGGGCCGGTGTAGGTGCCGATCACCGGCCCGACCTCCGAGGTGAACACCGGCTCGGAGTCGAATATCTCGCGGCAACGTTCGATCAATCGTTCGGCCTGCTCGGTCGCCTGGATGTGTTGCACCACCCATCCGTCCGACCCTTCGTCACGCAGCTGCTGGGCGTACTGCACCATCCGCTCGAACGCCCTGCCCGCGGTGCGCACGCGCTCCACCGGGACGATCTCGTACTCCATCGAGAGGATCGGCTTGATCCGCAGCGTCCCGCCCAGCCACGCCTGCGCTTTGCCGACGCGCCCGCCTCGACGCAGGTACTCCAGCGTGTCCAGGCAGAACCAGATTTTCAGTGCCTTGCGCGCCTCTCGCACCCGCTCCACCACCGCACCCCGATCTGCCCCTGCCCTGGCTGCCGCGCAGGCCGCAAGCACCAGCAGCCCCATCCCTCCGCACGCGGTTTCGCCATCGATCACCTCGACTCGCTCGCCCAGGCCGCGCTCGCTCAGCAGCCCGTGCGCCTGCCTGGCCGCCTCGCACGTACCCGAGATGCCCCCCGCGAGATGGATCGAGACGATGTCGCTGCCCTGCTCGAGCAACGGCTCCCAGACGGCGAGAAAGTCGCCGATCGAGGGCTGTGAGGTGGTGGGCAGCTCCGGGTCCGATCTCAGACGCCGGTCGAATCCGTCCATCTCCAGCTCGCGCTCGGGCTGGCCCTGCCAGCCGACATACAGGCTGACCTGGCGGATGCCCTGCTCGTCCGCGAGCTCGCGCGGCAGGTATTGCGTGCTGTCGGTTACGACCGCGACGGACGTGGGCATCCCTCGGCGGACGCTACAGCACCGACTGGCGGGTGCGGGGCGTGAGGGGACTCAGCCGAGTCGGTTCTCGATTTGCGTGAGCCCCGGCGCGACCGCCTGAGCCTCGTCTCCCAGCTCCTGATCGTCCGCCCCGTCTCCCTCGACGCCGAGCGTCTGCGCCAGCTCGCCGGACTCATACATCTCCATTACGATGTCGCACCCGCCCACCAGCTCGCCTTTGACGAACAGCTGCGGAATCGTGGGCCATTGCGAGATCGTCGACAGCTCTTCGCGGATGCGCGGGTCTGGAAGCACGTCCACGGCCGCGAACGGCGCCTGAAGCGCCTGCAGCGCCGCCACCGTGCGCGCCGAGAATCCGCACGCGGGCGCGTCCGGTGTGCCCTTCATGAACAGGATCGTGTCGTGCTCGGAGATCGCCTGGGCGATCGCCTCGTGGATCTGGTTCTGCTCGGTGTCTGACATGGCTGCTCCTGGCTGTTGGGCTCTGGGACTCTGCGTGATCAACCGGGGGAAAGGGTCTTCAGCGACAGCGCGTGGATGGGACCGCCGATCTCCTCGCCGAACACGTCGTAGACGAGCCGGTGCTGCTCGATGCGACTGCGCCCCGCAAACGCGGCCGCGGTGACGGTCGCTTTGAAGTGATCGCCGCCGCCGGTCCAGTCTTCGACCTCGGCCCGTGCTCCCGGAATCGCGGCCTCGATACGCTGCTTGATCTCCTCGACATTCGGCATGCTCTCAGCAGCTTAGAACACTCGTTCACCCCTCGCTATACTTTGGAAAGCAATGGTCACGATCACCGACAAGGGTGCCGAGAAGGTCCGCGAGTTCCTCGCCGCTCAAGAGGCCGATGTGAGCCTGGCCGGGCTGCGTGTAGGGGTGCGCGGCGGCGGCTGCTCGGGCTTTCACAGCCTCCCGTTCGTGCGCGGCTCGGTCATCGACTACGAGGAGACCCTCCAGGGAGCCGGCTTCAAGGTCGAGAACCCCAACGTCGTCGCCGCCTGCGGCTGTGGCTCCTCATTCCGCGTGGCCGAGGAGGAGCAGGTCTCCGCGGTCTGATCTCGGGAGCGCGTAGGGTGCGCTCCCGGTGCCTCTTCTCCCCGCCCCACTGCGAAGCCTGACGCCTGAGCGTCTGCGCGATGATGTGCGCCTGCGCGCGCTGGCGGTCGGCTCCGGGTTGATTCCGCCGCGCACGATGCACTCCGCCGAGGACGCCTCCGTGCTGTTGGATGCATCGCGCGGGGCGCGACGCGTGGTTGAGATCGGTGTGTACGAGGGCTCCTCCGCGGTCGCGCTGTGCGGGGCGCTGCGCTCCGATGCCGAGCTGCATCTGGTCGATCCCTTCGGGCGCCACCCCGACGCGCTGCCCTCCGGCTGGGGCGCCACCGAGTGGGCCACCCGGCGCGCGGTCTCGCGTGCTCTGCGCCGGCGCGGTCCCGAGGCGCCGAGCGTTCACTGGCACGTATGCCTCTCCGCGGAGCTGGCCTCGCGCTGGCGGGGCGGGGCGGAGGTTGTGTTCATCGACGGGGACCACTCAGAGGCGGGCTGTGAGCTGGACTGGTCGGAGTGGCATCGCTTCGTCCCGCTCGGCGGTCATGTCGTATTTCACGACGCGCGCGCCGACCAGCCCGGTGGGCGCGGGCTTTCGGGACCGACGGCGGTTGTCACACGCCTGTTCCGCGCCGGGGGAGGCGCCGACGGCGGCACGCCCGGCTGGGAGATCGCCGCCGAGGCCGATCGCACCGTCGCCGTTCGACGTGCGGCCTAATCGACTTGCGCCTAACTCACCTGACGACGAGCGTGGCCCTCATGCCTTTTTCCTCGTGTTTCGGCAGTGAGCACAACAGGGTGTAGCTGCCTGCGCGCATGGTCAACGTCAGGTCCTCGTGCACGCCCGGCACAGTGTCCGGAAAAGCACCCGCTTCCGAGCCTTCGGCCGGTTCGATCGCGTGCAGGTTGTGTTCGTCTTGGCCGCCGTTGACGAACTCGACCGTCACCTTGCCGGCCGGCACTTCGGTGCGTGAGAGGGTCAGGCTGTACTCCTTGGCGATCACCTGCACGCGCGCGGGCGCCGCCGGGCCGCTGGGAGATTCCGTGGAACCTCCGCCGGCTGTGCCAGGGGCCGTTGTCCCGGAGCCGGGCATAGTACCGGGAGCGCCCGCGGTGCCCGTCGATCCCGGCGCGGCTGAGCCTCCTGCCGTGTCTGGGCCCCCGGCGATGTCTCGGTGGGTGCGCGCAGTCCGGTGACGCTTGAGCTTGTGGTGGACTCGTCCCGCCGCATGGGTCGCCGGGCAACGGCGATGGCGAGGATGTCTTGAGTGGCGGCACGCCCGCGCCCTCGCGGCGCAGCTGTGGTGGCACGCTCGCGCCGTGCGGGTGAGACGATGGCGCGCACCGTGTCTGGGGTTCGCGGGTGCCACTGCGGCCGCCGTGGCGCCCGCGACGCACAGCACACACGCCAGCAGCAGCGCTACTCCGTGGCGGGCGCTTCGCCGGAATGTGACACCGTCTCGCCTCATCAGCCCTTGATCAGCTGCGGCAGTTCTTTGAACAGCGTCGCTTCGGGAATGATCGGTTGGGCTTCGGTCTGGAACCACTGCTCCAGCAGCGCGCAGTACATCGCGCGGAAGTCTGAGGTGTTGATGAGGTTGTCGTTTTCGTCGAGCTGGCTCAGCCCCGGGAATTCGCCGATCATCTGGCCGGCGGCCTGCGTTCCGATCAGGAACGCCACGCCGGCCGCGCCGTGGTCGGTGCCCGAGCCGTTTTCCTCCGGGCGCCGGCCGAACTCCGACCACAGCTGGATCAGCACCCTGTCCGCCAGCCCGCGCTGTTCGAGGTCGCGCTGGAACGCGAGCACCCCTTCGATCGTCGCGCCGAGGTTCGTGCTTAGGGTTTCCTGCTCGTCGGAGTGCGTGTCATATCCGCCGACGGCGCTCAGCGACGCGCATTTGATCGGCAGCCCGGCGCCGAGCATCGCGGCGAGCGCGGCGAGGCGCGCCGGGAACTCTCCGCCCGTGGCGGGGTAGGGAACCGTCGGTTTGTACGTTGATTTACCTTGCGCTTGCACGAACGCGGCCATCTGATTGAGCACGATGCTCGTGTCCAGCGACGCGCCTCGCGCCTGCGCATAGGCGGGGGAGGGCGCCCCGAGCGCCCCCAGTTCGCCGAACGTCCGTAGCGCGGGGGCGGTGACCGGTTCGCCCAGGCCGTAGGCCCACATGCTGTAGTCGGCCGGCGAGGACACCGCCGCCACGGGCATTTTCGTCGTGGCCAGCGCCGGCGCGAGCGAGTAGTCCAGCGAGAGTCCCTGCAGCGGGTTGCCGGACTGGCCGGTCGCGTCGATCAGGCGCCCCATCCAGCCCGAGCGCGTCTGGGTGTTGAGCTCGCCCACCTCCCAGTAGTGGCGGCTGGTGAAGTGGCTCTGATCCGGCGGGTCATAGCCGACGGCCGGGAATACGGTCACCTTTTTCTCTGCGTGCAGCGTCGCCAGACCGCTCGCCTGGGGATGCCACATCAAGCGCGAGTCCTCGCTGAACGGCTGTCCGCTGCCTTCGGCGAGACCAAGCGTGGGGCGCAGCTGGTGATACTTGGCTTCCCCGACCGGCGCCAGCACCGACAGCGAGTCCCAGCCGCCTTCCATGAAGATCGACACGATCACCGGTTGTTCGGGCGCGGCCGCCGCGGCCGCGGCGATGCCCTCTTCGAAGTGGAGTGGGCTGAGCATCGAGGCGCCGTACACCGACAGGGCCGCGCCGGTCGAGCGCAGCAGGAACGTGCGCCTGTCCAGGCCCGTGCCGGCCGGCAGCGGCATCCCCGGCTCGATTTGTGGCAGGCCCCTGCCGGCGACGGCTGCGCCGCGGCGCAGCAGCTGGGCACGGTTGAAGTCGTTGCATGAACAGCTTCTGGTCATGATCGACGCTCCTTGTCCTCGGGCATCATCCTCGTCGTCATGCTCAGCTCACCTGCATGTCGGGGGACGTGGCGATCAGCATCCGCAGCGCGTTCTGGCGCAGCGCTCGGAACGGACTCTCCTGCCAGGGCGCGAGCGTTTCGCTCAGGCAGGTCTGCGCAAACGCGGCGAGACACTGTGAGGATTCGGAGGACAGCTGCGGATTGGCCCAGTAGGCCAGTGCGCTGCTCAGCGCTTCGGCCGAGTTCTCAGTGGCGCTGTATTCGGGTTCACCTTGGCCCGGCCACGGGTTGGGGTAGGTCTTTGCCGTCACATAGCTGGCTATTTCCCAGCGCGCCTTGGCGGAGGAGGTGTCAAGCCAAGCGCCGAAGTCCCAGCCCGAGACGTTCGGCGGATAGAACAGCTGCTGGCCGGCGCCCGAGGACAGCCACGCCCACGCGGTCGTGTCGATCGGGCGTCCGATCGCGCGCAGCAGGCCCGCGTTGTAGACGACGGGCGGCTTCACCAGCTCCGGGCCGTCGTAGAGCTGAGGGTGCTGCAAGATCGCCTCGACGACCGCTCGGATGCTGTATCCCGAGCTCGTATATACGTTTTGCAGCGACGCAAGCGTCGCTGCGTCGGGCGGACTCGCGATGAAGTAGCCCCACAGCTTCGTCACGAAAAACGAGGCATGCAGCGGATGGCTGACGCACAGGCGCACCGCGTCTTCCCAGTTCCAGTTGCCGGCCTGCCCAAACACAGTCTTCGTACCGGTGTCGTGGCGGGAGGCGTCGAAGTGGAAGTTGTGCAGCCCGCTGCTTTCCGACCATTCCGCCTGCCAGCCGGTCAGCGCGCGGGCCATTTCGCGCACGTCATCCTCGGTGTAGGCCCCACGATCCGCTCCCAGTGAGAACAGCTCCATCATCTCGCGCGCGTAGTTCTCGTTCGGGTCGTACTTGTCGTTGTAGATGCCGTCGAGGAACACGAGCATCGCGGGGTTGACGGTGACGGCTCTGAACAGGTCATGAAAGCTGCCGAGCGCCATGCTTCGAAACAGGTTGTTCTGATCGAGCATCATCTGCTGGCTGTTCACCTTCTCGTTGGAGTTGGCGAACCAGTCGTGCCAGATGAACGTCATCCGCTCGATCAGCTGCTGGTCGGAGCGGACCATGCGATCGAGCCACCAGCAGTGATCGTGGCCCCACGCGTCGGCGGGCGCGAGCGGGTTGCCTTCGTCGTCGACCGGCGCCGGACCGCTGAGCGTCGCCGACCCTGAGGGGCGGGTCAGGCCATAGACGATCCGTTGCAGCGGCTGCCCCGCCAGCGCCTCGGCCTGTCCGGGAGTCGGTCCGAAGCCGGCGCGCCAGCACAGACGGCGCGCCTGAGCGAGTGAGATCGGAGCGCCGAGAGATTCGACCGGGGCGGGGGAGGGCGCCGGCGGCGAGGCGGGAGCGTTCGGCGGCGGGATCGCGAGCGTGCCACGAGGCTTGGCCGCGGCGTGGCGGACATGCTTGTGGTGCTTGTGCCGGCGCTTGTGGTGCTTGACGTGCCGCTTGACGTGCTGCTTCCCGCGATGCTGCTCTTGCTGTCTGGCCTTCCGTGGGCGGGCATGACGCCGGTGGACCATTTGCGCTGCGTCGGCGCCCCCGGCAAGATCCTTTGCAGTGCTTAGGCGGTTATCGACGGATGTCGTACCTGTCCGGTGGGGCCTACGTCGGCTCGTTGGCCAGCGAGCGCCACAGATACCGGCAAGCGAGCGTGCGGTACGGACGCCATGGCTGCGCGATCTCCTCCATCGCGCTCGCGTCCGGCAGCTCGTCCAGACCGTAGGCGCGTTCGATCGCTCTGCGGATGCCGAGGTCGCCGACCGGGAGCACGTCGGCGCGCTCCAGGTGAAACATCAGGAACATGTGCGCTGTCCACGTGCCCAGTCCCTTGACGGCCACGAGCTCTGAGATCGCTGCGTCGTCGTCGAGCTCGTCCAGGCGCTCGAGCTCCAGTTCGCCCGAGAGCACGTGCTCGGCGAGCGATCTGAGAAAGCTCACCTTCGCGCGCGAGAGCCCCGCGGCGGCGCGCAGCTCTTCGGGCTCGTCTTCGAGGATCTGCTGCGGCGTGGGCGGCTTGCCGTCGAAGCGGTCCGTCAGTCGCCCGTAGATCGCCCGCGCCGCAGCCACCGACAGCTGCTGTCCGACGATGGCTCGCACCAGCGCTCCGTAGTGATCCTCGCGATCTGGTCTTCCGTCGCGCGCGTCGGGCAGCGAGCCGACGGCCGCGATCACCTCGGCGAGCACGGGATCGGCGCGCTTAAGGTGCGCGAGCCCCTTCGGTCGCGAGCGTCTGCGCGCGGTCTGAGCCGCAGGGGCCGAGGTCTTTCCCGCAGGGGCCGAGGTCTTTCCCGCAGGGGCCGAGGTCTTTCGCTGCGTCGCCGTGCCCGGCTTGGGAGCGGCTGAGGGGCGCGCCACGATGCCCTTCAGGCTACCGGCAGCGCCTGGGCGCCGATCGGCTCGCCGTCGAGCGCGTTCAGCGCGCGCTCCAGCGACATCCTGATGCAGGTGAAGCTCGGGGTGTCGCGCACCGTGTACTTCGAGGCCTCGGTCGTGCGCAGTCGTTGCACGAGATCCAGGAACGTGCCCACGTCGTCGGTGTCGAACGCGACCACGAACTCCTGGTCGTCCAGCCCGAACGAGTATGTCGTGTGGTTGTCCACGCCCGGGTATTCGCGCCCGACCTGGATGTGCCCCTGCATGATCCGCCAGCGCTCGTCGGCGGGGAGCCCGTACCACTCCCGCGACTTGACAAATGGGTACACAAACACATACCTGCCCTCGAAGCCGCGCGGGCTCGTGCGCTCGTCTTCGGAGTACTCCGAGCTCTTGCGCATACCCAGAAACGAGTATGGGATGTCCGCCCACTTCATCAGGCCGCTCTGGGCCATCACGACGTGCAGCTCGTGGATGCGCTCCAGGTTCTCGGCCTCTGCGATCAGCAGCAGCTCGGCGTCCCCGCGCGTGCCTACGAGCGAGAATGCCTGCAGCAGATGCCCGTCGGCGAAGTCCTCGCACGCCGCCAGCAGCTCGCGCTTGTCCTGCTCGCGGCGCTCGGAGTCCAGGCGTCGCCAGGCCGGGTCGAGCTTCAGGAACGTGTACTTGACGAAGTGCCTCGCGGCCACAGTGCGATTATCGCAGCCACGGCGGGGCGCGCAGGGCGGGAGGCGCAGGGTTGTGGAGTCAGTCGGCGCGCCGCGGCGAAGTCAGTCGCTGCTTGGCAATCGGTCGGGGGCACTGTCCGACAAGCTCGTCGTCTTCAGCGGCTAGACTCGACCGTGTGCGGGTCGCACTGATCTCGCCGTATTCCTGGACCTATCCCGGAGGCGTCACGCGCCATATCGAGGCGCTTGCGGCCGAGCTGAACGTGCTCGGGCACGACACCCGCATCCTTGCCCCGTACGACCCTGACGATGCGCTCTCGCGCCGCCTGCACCGGGGAGCTCGCCCGCAGCGCCGCGAGACTCCCGCCGGCTTCGTCTCGCTCGGGCGCACGTTCGGGCTGCCCGCCAACGGCGCCGTCTCGAACATCACCGGCGGCCCGGGCGCGATCCTCACCCTCCGCCGCGAGCTGCGTAGCGGCCGCTACGACCTCGCTCATCTGCACGAGCCGATCGTCCCCATCGTCTGTTGGGACGCGTTGCGCAGTGCCGGCGATCTTATGCCGCTCGTCGGCACGTTCCACACCTACTCCGAGAACCCGATCACCAACGGCATCGCCGCCGTTCCGCTGGGCGGACGCCGGCGCATCAACCGCCTGCGGGCGCGCATCGCCGTGTCCGAGGCGGCGGCCTGGACCGCACGGCGCTTCTACGGCGGGCGCTACCGGATCGTGCCCAACGGGGTTCACCTTGCAGACGCCCCGGCGACATCGGATGAGCCCTCGCCCTCGGATGAGGATCCGCCGCTGCGCATCCTGTTCGTCGGCCAGGCCGTCGAGCGCAAGGGTCTGACCGTGCTCCTGCGCGCGTTCGAGGCGCTGCGCGACCACGTGCCGGCCACGCTCACGCTTGTCGGCGCCTCGGCTGAGGAGGTCGCGCACATGACCCTCGACGACCGCTGCATTCACGCGCTCGGCAAGGTCTCCGAGCCGTGCAAGCTGGCCGAGCTAGGACGCGCCGACGTGCTCTGCGCGCCCTCCCTCGGAGGTGAGAGCTTCGGCATGGTCATCACCGAGGGTCTCGCGGCGGGTACGCCCGTGCTTGCCTCTGACATCCCCGGATATCGCGACGTGCTGCGCGACGGGCGCGACGGACAGCTGCTGCCGGCCGGCGATCCGCTGGTGCTCGCCGAGGCCCTGCGCCGGCTCGCGCTCGAACCGGTTCGCCGTGCGCGTATGGCCGCCGCCGCGCGCGAGCGCGCCGAGCGCTTCGCATGGCCGCATGTGGCCGCTGAAGTGCTCGACTGTTACGAGCAGGCGCTCGCCGTCGGCGAGCCCGCGACGCGCTTGACCCGAGCCGCGGTGCGCCACGGGTTCGTTCCCGCCGACCTGTTGCCACGCGTTCCCGCTCAGCGGCTGCCGTCGTTGAAGGCGCATGCGCCCACGATGCCCGCCTCCGACCGCGCCCGCCGTATGCGCGCGCTGCGCCGTCTCGGTCTTGCCGGTAGCTCGCTGTTGGGTGCGGGTCTCGCCGCGCTTGCCCTGCAGCACATCGGGGTCACTCGCGTCGCCGCCTCGCTGGTCGCGTCCAAGCCCGGCCTGCTCCTCGCCGGCCTGGCAGTGATGTGTGCGGCCATGTTCGTGCGTGCGCTGGCGTGGCACTCGATCCTGGTCGTTGCCCCCACCTGGCGGCGCGCCAAACGTCGCGACGCGATGCAGGGCACGTTCATCGGCGTGCTCATGTCATCGACCCTGCCGGCCCGCCTGGGGGAGCCCTCGCGCGCGCTGATCGTCGCCCGCCGACTCGGACGCGCGCGCGAGACGCTGCCCGTTGTGCTTGGCACGATGGTCTCGCAGACACTGCTCAACCTGCTCGCGCTGCTGATCCTCGGCTGCGTCACGCTCTCCAGCGTCAGTGTGCTCGACGGTAGTCATGACCGCGCGCTGCTGCTGGTCGCGCTCGCGCCGCTCGCCGCGCTCGTCGCGGTTCTGCTCGCGCCCGTCCTGATCCCACCTTCCGCGGTCTCTCGCTCGCGCCGCCTGCAGGCGCTGCTGGCCGGCCTGCGTGACGTGCTGCTGCGCCTGCGCGATGGACTGCGCGTGTTTCGCCGGCCCCGCCGGGCGGCCATCGCCACCACGGCTCAGCTCGGTGCGTGGGCACTGCAGTGGATGTCCTGCTGGCTGCTCTTGATGGCGCTCGGCCTGGATTCCCATGCGGGCGCCGCCGCCGCCGCGGGTGTCCTGTTTGCCGTCAACGTCACCGCCGTGATCCCCGCCACGCCCGCCAACGTCGGCGTGTTCCAGGCAGCGTGTGTCGCCGTCCTTGCCGGTGCCTACCACGTCTCCACCCCCGAAGCCATCGCCTACGGCATCGTCCTGCAGGCGGTCGAGGTCGCCACAGCGCTGTTGATGGGCGTGCCCGCCCTGCTCAACGAGGGTCTCTCCTGGCGCGACGTGCGCCTGCGCACGATGCACGCCGCGCCGGTCACGCTGGGGCCGCTGCCAGCCGAGCGCGCCGGGGGCCTGTCGCGCGTCGAGAGTTAATCGGCTCTCTGATTGCCTCTAGGAGGCCATCGCCGGCTCGTCCTCGGACTCAACGGCTCCATCCGGCGGATCCTCGTCGCCGAGGTCTTCGAACAGCGACGGGTCTCGCGGCGAGCCCTTGATCACGTCGTCGGGCGAGCCATCCGGCAAGAGCCTGCCCTGGCGCGTGCCGAAATAGATCGCCTGGGGGTGATGCGCGATCAGCGCGAGCGTGGACTGCTCGGGGTCGGGGGCGTACCCGTCAGTGATGCTCATGCCGATGTCACCCAGCCCGAGCAGCTGCTGCACCTTCAGATGCTCTGACTGCTCGGGCACCGCCGGATAGCCCCATGAGTAGCGCCGGCCCTGCGTCTCCTCGATGCCCAGCATCTCCCGGGCGCGCCAGTGCAGCCACTCCGCCAGACCCTCGGCCGTCTGCACGCCGAGACCGTGCACGAACAGCTGTTCGGCAAACTCCCCTTCGGCCTCCAGCTTGGCCATCAGCTCGGTGACCTCCGAGCCCACAGTCACCGCCTGCACCGCGATCGTGTCGAGCTCTGCCGGCGGCGCGCCGTCCACAGCGGGGCGGAAGAAGTCGGCGAGACAGATGCGGTCGCCCTTGGGTTGGCGTGGGCAGACGAAGCGCGTCAGCTCCGTCTCGCGGTCGGAGGGATCGAGCACGACGATGTCGTTGCCAAGCGCGTAGCACGGGAAGAAGCCGAGCAGCGCGCGGGGATGCAGGTAGGTCTGCTCGCGCCACATGCGCTCCAGTCGGGGCCGAAAGTCGTCTCTGAGCAGCGTCTTCCACGCCTCGCCTTTGACGCCGCGCCCGCCCCAGTGCAACTTGAACAGCACGTGCGTGTCGAGATGGCGGTAGACCTCGTCCAGGTCCACGTCGATCTCCCGCACGCCCCAGTAGGGAGGTGTGGGGATCGGCGCGTCGGTGCGCGCCGAGGAGCGCACGGAGTCATCGGCGAAGTTCAGCTCCTCCTGGGGCGCCTCGCCCTTGGCGCGGAACTCCGTTGCGCCGGCGAGCAGCTTCTCCACGAGCGCGCCGCGGGCCTCGGAGTCAACCAGCTGATCCATCACCGACAGGCCCTCGAAGGCGTCCTTGCAGTAGAAGACGCCCGGCTCATAGACCTCGTCGGAGTCTTTGCCGCCCGGGTACAGCGTGCGGTAGCCGAACGCCCGGTTGATCGCCGCCCCGCCGATCAGCACCGGGTACCGCAGGCCCTTGGCGTGCAGCTCCTGGATACATGCCGGCATCTGCTTGGAGGTGGAGACGAGCAGCGCGCTCAGCCCGATTGCCGTCGCGCCGTGCTCCTGGGCGGCGTCGACGATCGTCTGGATCGGCACCTGCTTGCCGAGATCGATGACGGTGTAGCCGTTGTTCGTGAGGATCGTGTTGACCAGCGACTTGCCGATGTCGTGCACGTCGCCGAACACCGTCGCCAGTACGACCGTGCCCTTGGTGTAGCCCTCGATCTTGTCGAGATATTTCTCCAGCTGCGCGACCGCCCGCTTCATCACCTCGGCCGACTGCAGCACGAACGGCAGGATCAGTTCGCCCGCACCGAACTTGTCGCCGACCTCCTTCATCGCCGGCAGCAGCACCTCGTTGAGCGTCGGCACGGCGCCGATCTTCTGAACGCTGCGGTCGATCTGGTCCTCGACGCCGTCCCGGCGCCGGCGCAGGATGTGAAAGTGCAGCGCCTCCTCGGGCTCCATGCCCTCGGTCGGGTCAGCCGCCCCCTGCACCGCCTCCTCCTCGCCCTTTGACTCGAAGTGCTCGATGAACTTCTCCAGCGCGTCCTCGCGGCGGTTGAACACGAGGTCGTCTGCGAGCTCGCGCTCGTTGTCGGGGATCTCCGAGTACGGCGTGATGTGGTTGGGGTTGACCATCGCCAGGTCCAGCCCCGCGTTCACGCAGTGATGCAGGAAGACCGAGTTGAGCACAGCGCGCGCGCCGGGCGAGACGCCGAAGGAGACGTTGGAGACCCCCAGCGACGTCTTCACATCGGGGATCTGCTCCTTGATCGCCTTGATGCCAGCGATCGTCTCCACCGCCGAGGGACGCCACTCCTCGTCCCCCGTCGTCAGCGTGAACGTGAGGCAGTCGAAGATCAGCAGTTGCGGGTCCATGCCGTGCTCCTCACAGCACAGGTCGCGGATGCGCTTGGCGATCTCGACCTTGCGCTCCGCCGTCTTTGCCATGCCTACCTCGTCGATCGTCAGCGCGATCAGCGCGGCGCCGTGGGCGAGCGCCATCGGCACGACGCGATCGAGCTTGTCGCGTCCCGCCTCGAGGTTGACCGAGTTGACGATCGCGCGACCCGGGATCTGCTCCAGAGCCCGCTCGATCACCTCGGGCTCGGTCGAGTCGATCTGGATCGGCGCAGGCTGCGTCAGCGAGACCTTCTTGGCGACGAGCCGCATCTGTTCGTCCTCGTCGGTGCGCTCGGTCAGCGCCACACACAGGTCGAGCACGTGCGCGCCGCCGTTGACCTGGTCCTCGGCGATCTGCACGAGCCCGTCGTAGTCGTCGGCGAGCAGCAGCTCCTTGGCCTTGCGTGAGCCCTGCGAGTTGACGCGCTCGCCGACCATCGTCGGCGCCGGCTCCTGCTGCAGCGGCGTCGAGGCGATCATCGAGGAGAGCTGCGGCGGCCGCGGCGCGGGGCGCGCGCCGACGGCCTTGCCGGCGACGCGCTCGGCGATCGCCGCGATGTGCTCCGGCGTCGTGCCGCAGCAGCCGCCGACGATGCCCACGCCGTAGCGCTCGACGAACTCCTTCAGCGCTTCCGCAAGCGGTTCCGGCTGCTCGGGGAAGATCGTCTCGCCGTCCGGCCCCTGCAGCGGCAGGCCGGCGTTAGGAATGCACGCGACCGGCGCCGGGCAGAACTCGCCAAGGAAACGGATCGCATCGCGCATGTCCTCGGGGCCGGTCGAGCAGTTCAGGCCGATCACGTCGACCTTCAATGCCTCCAGCGTCGTCAGGACCGAGGAGATGTCGGTGCCGAGCAGCATCTTGCCGCCGTTTGGCAGCAACGACACCGACGTGTGGATCGGCAGCGTGCGCCCGGTGTTCTTGAACGCCTCGCGCGCGCCGAAGATCGCCGCCTTGACCTCGAGGATGTCCTGCGCCGTCTCAACGATCAGCAGGTCCGCCCCGCCGTCGATCAGCCCGGCGGCCTGCTCGGTGAAGACCTCCACGAGCTCGCCGAAGCGGATCTGCCCAAGCGACGGGTCCTCCGAAGCCGGCAGGAACCCCGTCGGGCCGATCGAGCCCGCGACGAAGCGCTTCTCGCCCGCTGCCTTGCGCGCGATCTCGGCCGCCTTCGTGTTGATCTCGACCGTGTAGTCGGCTAGGCCCCACTCGCCGAGCTTGATTCGCGAAGCCTGAAAGGTGTCGGTCTCGAGCACTTCCGCGCCCGCCTCGAGCATCGAGGCGTGCACGCCCTCGATCACGTCGGGTCGATTGAGCACGAGCGCCTCGTGGCACTTGCCCGCGAGGCCGCCGTAGTCCTCGGCCGTCAGCTCGAACTGCTCGAGCGTGGCGCCCATGCCGCCGTCGTAGATGACGACGCGTTCTTTGACGGCTTGCAGGTAGTTCCGGGGCATTCAGGCCATGCTAGCGGCGGGGCTCTGGCGACATGGCTGCATCTTTCGGCGTTGGACGGAGCGATATAGCGTATACCTGCGCCGTGCCGCCGCAGCGAGCGTAGTGGCGCCGGGCGACCGGGGTGCAGCGGTCTCGATCAGGCTATTGCAGTAGCTCTGCTCTGGCATTTGGAGTCTCCCGGTTCGCCTGAGACGATGGATTTTGTGCTGACCGTGAACTCGGAGACGTTGGCGGGGATTGCCTTGGAGCGGCTGCGCTCGCTCACTGGCGAGGATTGCTCGCGGTTCCGTCCGGGGCAGTTGGAGGCGATCCGAGACGTTGTCGTTGACCGTGCGCGGGTACTGTGCGTGCAGCGCACTGGCTGGGGGAAGTCCGCTCTGTATTTCGTCGCGACCGCGCTGTTGCGGGAGGCGGGTGCGGGGCCGACGTTGATCGTCAGTCCATTGTTGGCGCTTATGCGCAACCAGATCGCCGCGGCGCAGCGGCTGGGGTTGAGAGCGCACACAGTCAACAGCACCAACCGCGAGGAGTGGGATGACGTTCGCGATCGACTCGCGGCGAACACGATCGACTTGCTGCTGATCAGCCCGGAGCGGCTGAACAACCCACGTTTCCGGGAGGGCATGCTGCCGCTGTTCGCCGCGTCGGTGGGGCTGCTTGTGATCGACGAGGCGCATTGCATTTCAGATTGGGGGCATGACTTCCGCCCGGACTACCGGCGCGTGAAGGACATGCTCGATGCGCTCGCGCCGGGGATCGCGGTGCTTGGGACGACGGCTACCGCCAATGATCGTGTCGTCGGCGACATCTTGGAGCAACTGGCTGTTCCCGGTGGTGACCCGCTGCGCTCTTATCGCGGCTCTTTGGCCCGGACGAGTTTGCGTCTTGAGGTGCTCGATCTGCCGCAGCCCGCCGAACGGCTTGCGTGGCTAGTGCACCATCTGCCGGAACTCTCGGGTTCCGGGATCGTCTATACGCTGACCAAGCGCGACGCAGACCAAGTCGCGACCTTCCTGACTGCGAACGGGATATCTGCGCTGGCCTACAACGGCGAGCAGGAGACCGAGACGCGGGTAGCCGCTGAGGAGCGCCTGCTGCGCAACGAGGTCAAGGCCGTCATCGCTACCAGTGCGCTCGGAATGGGCTACGACAAGGCCGATCTGGCGTTCGTTGTGCACTATCAGGCGCCAGGCTCGGTCGTCTCCTACTACCAGCAGGTCGGTCGCGCAGGACGTGGCGTCGAGCACGCCGACGTCGTTCTGTTGCGCGGCGGCGAGGACCGCCGGATTCAGGACTTCTTCATCGAGCAGGCGTTTCCCGAGCGCGAGCGGGTAGCCACGGTTCTCGCGGAGTTGGAGGCTGCCGGTGAGGAGGGCCGCACGACGCGCGAGTTGATGGCAGTCATAAACCTCGGCATGGGTCGCATCGAAGCGATGCTGAAGATTCTCGATGTCGAGAGCGCGATCCGCGGTAACGGCACCCGCTGGCAGTCAATTCCTGGCGCGGATTGGACTTACGACGCGGAGCGCTATAGGCGGGTCACCGCTTTGCGCCGTAGAGAGCAGGACGCGATGGCCGCGTTCGGATCCGATGGCCGTTGCCTGATGCGGACCTTGCAGGAGGAGCTCGATGACCCAGACGCAAAGGACTGCGGTCGCTGCTCGGTCTGCACCGCGCCTCGCTTCGCTCGGCCGCCGGACCCGACGCTCGTTGAGCTGGCCAGACGTCACCTTCGCGCCAGACCAGTAGAACTGGAGGCCAAGAAGATGGCGCCCGACGCCACCGGCAGTATGCGCAAGATCCCCGAACATGTCCGCACGGAGTCAGGCTGGGCACTAGCGCGTTTCGGCGACGGCGGCTGGTGGCCCGCCGTTCAGCGTGGACTGCGCGAGGGGTCTTTCGAGCACGAGCTCGTCGTCGGCCTCGCGGATGTCCTGCGTGGCGCGAGCACACCCGTCGTCTGGATCACGACTGTCCCCTCCACACGGCTGGGTGACGTAACGAGCCGGCTAGCTGGACGCCTCGCCACCGAGTTGGGGGTCCTGCACGTTGAGCTCGTGACGCGCACTGAGGATCGCCCATCCCAGATCAACATGGCCAACGCCGTGCAGCAAGCCGACAACGTCCGCGGCGCCTTCAAGGTCATCGCCACACCACCACCCGGTACCGGCGTGCTGCTCGACGATCGCCGCAACTCGGGTTGGACGCTCGCAATGGTCGGCGGCCAGCTTCGCCTCGCCGGCGCCCAGTGTGTCATACCACTCGCACTCGGGACCCTGACCTAACGACAGGAGGATTTCGCGCAAAGCGCAACCCCGCCAGGCGCGCAAAAAGGCGGGGCTACAGCGGCGGGACCTGGTTGTTGACCTGTGTTCCGTGGTACAGGTGGTCGTGGGCCTTGCAGGAGGCCGGGAAGCTGAATTGGACGCTGTCGCTGCGCACGCCGTTGTAGCTGGCGAACAGGGTGTCCGATGGTTCCGACTTTACAGTCCGGATCGTTGCTGGCTCGCACGCGGACCCTGATCTTCATGATGTTCCCGGGAAAACCCCACATCACCGCGTAGTGCGATTGGTAGACGAGGTGGTGTTCGACCGTCATGGTGATCGCACGAGTTGGCTGGTTTCGGACGTGGTCTTCCTGGCAGAGGATCCCGGAGACGGTGTGCGCTTCTAGATTGATTTTGCCGTGGCCGCGGGCGAAGCTGCCGGTGGCCCCTGTGATCGGTGCACCGGTGTGGAAGCCCCATGGCGGAATCCCGTACACGATCGGGATCTGGCCGCAGCCGGGCGAATACCCGGCGGCATGACTGGCAATGTCGGTGAGCGCAAGCAGCGACGTGAGCACCACAAGCACGAGTCCAATGCGTCGCATGATCTGGTTGTTCATACCTGCCATTTGGAGGGCTCCTAGTCCGGTCTATCGGACCGCAAGCGGCTTGGGCTAAAGCGTCAACGAGATAATCGGCGGAATGTGGAGTGGACGTGCTTTGACTTACTGGTCGGGTCGCAGCAGCAGTCCGCCAGCGTCGCTACGATTCGGTGCTGCGACAGGTCGGAGATGCGGCAAAGCGAGCGCTTCCGCTTCGCACCGCGCGAGCGGGCGTGTGTCGACATGCCGCCGCTCCGCAAAGAGAGTAGGAGCTTCCGGTACTCGGCGCGGTCACCGCTCCCACCGCCGTGCTGATCCGGCCCGACGGATACGTTGCCTGGGTGGGAGACGCACCCACCTCGGACTCCCTGAAGTGCTAACCATCTGGTACGGACCGCCTACCGCGACGTAGCCCACCAGCTTCCAATCAATCTGCCGGGAGTGCTCACGGACCTCGCTAATGCTTCGGCGATCATCACCGCGGCGCGGCTTGGGGCGACGGGTACGTCAACTAGGACGGATCGTGAATGTGGCAGTATCGGCGCCATGAGCGATCCTCGCACCGCGCCGTACGGCTCCGTCCGCTTGGCCGACGTGGATACCCTGGCCCAGGTCGACCCCGGGAACCCGGACATCAACGATGGTGCGTACCATCTTGTTCGTCGCCATTTCGATGTCCAGGCGTTCGGCGTCAACGCTGTGGCCGGAAACGCCGGTGACGAGATGATCGAGGAGCATCACGAGGCCGACGACGAGGAGAACCAAACTAACGGCCATCAGGAGCTCTTCGCCGTGATGACCGGACACGCGCTCTTCACGGTAGACGGTGAGGAGATCGACGCGCCGGCCGGGACGATCGTCTTCGTGCGCGATCCGGCGTTGCTCCGCGCCGCCCGAGCAACCGCCGACGACACGACGATCTTCATAGTCGGAGGACCCACCGGCGTCCCGTACACCATCTCGCGCTGGGAGGCAGTGCTCCCGTAAGCGAGCAACGCCCGGCGTCAGCCGCAACGCGCAACGCAGCGCTTGGGGCGGCAGCACCCGGCCCCCCGACCGCCGCTTCGCGAGCTGAGCAGGCGTCTGGGACCGGCTGCACTCACGCGCGCAAAGGACGAGGACGGGGTCTGAGGCGCGGTAGGTGCGCGCTTCCGACTCGTCCGACGCAAGCAGGCGTGTGCTGGTCCTCAGTTGGCGCGCTCGAAGGTCGTCCGAAGCGGTCGTGGTTTTGCGCACTGGGGTCGCGTCCCTGAGCTGCTGTAAATTCGCTGCGGCTCAGGTTCCCGTTGGTGTTTAGTTTACGCGGCGCTCACCTCCTCGGGGATCGTCGGTT
>Ga0193728_1000299_pt1 | contig 23412 bp, 2 predicted proteins | sample U1c1metaG_FD_143037 | JGI IMG/M metagenome (GOLD analysis project Ga0193728, IMG submission 143037) | Soil microbial communities from a riparian zone of the East river system, Colorado, United States - U1c1 | ecosystem: Environmental > Terrestrial > Soil > Riparian zone | place: USA: East River...
TTATTTGCTAGTTTAGAATTGGGATCTTCTTTAGTTTTAGGAGCAGTAGAAGTCTAAGCTTTGTCTATAAGAATATATTTAGTCTCTACTATTATAAGACTAGTATATATAGACTTTGTTTCTAAGGTAAGCTACTCTTAAGAAATAGGGCGTAAGTTAGGTTAAAGTAGAAGATTCGGCTATTTAGGATAGGTAGGTAGGGTATATAAAAGTTAATTCTAGTTTTAAATTTCTAAAACGCTAACGGTTAATAGCTCCCTACTATTACTATTAACCTAATTAAAGGTACTTTGGCTTATAGCTGGCCGTAACCGCTTTCCTTAATAGTTATTTATTAAAACTCCGGTTTCGACAGACTCTACTTATGTGTCGTTCTGTCCGTTAGGGTAAATAGTTATTATCCTAGTACTAGTTATAAAAATGTATTCTTTATCTGCTGAGTCCTTATCTAGCGTGTCCTTATCCTATCCGCTCTTACCTAAAGTATAGATTCCCTTGCTTTTTCTAGAAATTAATTTAGAGGCTCTAGTAGTTGTCTAGCGTAATATATTGTCTTCTACTAGTTATTAGCGTGTATTAACTGTAGCTGCGCTAGGTTAGATTCTAAGATACTTTATATATAAGGATTGCAGCATATTGGCTATTGACGCGATTATTTGTTTTTAGAGATTAGTGTAGTAGGAAGTTAAAAGAATATTTAGCTATATAAGTATAAAGTAGTAACGCTAGGATTGGTAGCTTTATAGTAATAGGTATAGTTTGTAAAACTATAAATATATATTTGCCTTTTCTTAACAATACCTTAGCTGCCTATCGCCTTAAATATATAACTAGTATTTGGCGCTATATATTATAATAAGATAAGAACCTATAGAACGCCGTAAGTTTATAGTGAGGCGGAGATGTGGAATTGACTTAATAGAGAAAGGGTATACTACTACGATTGCGGAGACTAGTATAATAGCGAAAGGGTACGCGTTAACAGATCTTTAAGAAATAAGATATACTTAATATTATTTCCTTAGAAGTTATAAGCCCTTAGTAAGTTATTTATTTTTACTATTACCTAAAGCATTATAGTAAATAGGACTGCTTTAGCCACTATGCCTAATATAGCCGGTTTTTAGGGATACCCTATAAACTGGCTATATTAAGTATAGTAGACTACTAATCTAAGCGATTACTAAACTCTTCCCTTTATTTCCCCGGTTTCTATAAGATACTACCTTAATAATGCTCGTAAGCCTTCGGTAATTATGGATTCCGGCTTATTAATAAAAAGCAACTATAATATCCTTAGAGTTATATAAGCCTTATTTCCTACGTTCTAGATTAATTGTTTAATCCCTAAATGCCCGTTTAAGAGAAAGAGTATAGGGGCTTTTAACGCCTTAATATGGACACTAAGTCTAATATAGTTTTATTAATACTGTACTTAGTTCTAAGAAAAGGAAAGAGGTGCTTACTATTATTGTAAGCTAACTTAGGTTTCTAAGACGGTATATCTTAATATATCTAAATTAAAAGGTATAGCAGTTTAAATAAGTATACACGTTTGCCTATTCTTATTGCCTTAAGGCCTCCTAACTCCCTCTACGTCCCGTTATAATATGGAACGATATATATATAATACTAAGAAGGCGTATACTACGGCGTATTGGCGCTCTAGATATAGAAAAGGGTAGGGGTGTATAGAATATTTGTATAATACGATTTTTCTACTACGTAAACTGCATTTAGTTAGAGTAAATAGTCGCCTTATATAATATAAATCGCTTACTATTTTAAAGTAGTATTTCTCCTAAGTAAAGCTAGTTTCTTATCTAATTCTATAGATAAAGTATCTACTTTAGATAGGTTTATAAGGGGCCTATAATATATCCCCTGTATAGCTTAGTTAAAGTTTAGCAGCTTATTAAAGTATTCTTTTATAACTATAAACATCCTATAGATTACAAACTCGCCTTTAGCCTACTTAGAAGCTTTACCCTTAATAAGCTTCTAGAAACTCTCCTTTTATTTAAAAAGAAGGATAATTTATGCTAAGATAAGATATTTAAATTCTCTAGCCTTAGAACCTGTAAGACTATAAGGCTTAGTTAAAAATTTATAAGCAAGTTCTCTAGAGCTAATTTTAAGGTTCTAAAGTATTTCTTCTATTAGGGTGAGTCTTTTATATTTTAGAGTTGTATACTAGGAAAATTTAATATCTCTAAGATCTGAGTACTATATTCCTGTTAGTATAAGTTTTAGTTTTTAGGTATCTATAGGATAGCAGTCTATAGTTATAGGAGGCCGATTTAAATTGGATATCGTTAAGTGCCGCTAAAAGACTAATAGTAGTTAAGTGCTACTAGGAAATAAAGCGTTAGTATATATATAGCCAAGGGTTATATAGTTTCTTACTATTACCGTTAAGATTACTATATATAACTAGTATCGCTCCTATTATAGGATATAGTTAAAATATAAAGAGTTTAGGGGAGAAAATATAAGGCTATTAGTAGCCTTTTATATTATAATAAATAAGCTTAACTAAGGCCTAGCCTTTATTATATAATCTTATAGTATACTTTAGTATAGTTCTGGCATATATATATAGGGCTATTCTAGTTACTATAGGCGATAATAATTGGTAGAAGGGCAAGGGAGCAATTATATCTATCTAGGGCGTTAAGGCTTTGACGAGCTACTCTTTATTTATAGGGACGCACTCTAAAGGGCTATATGGTATAAAGGGCTAAAGGCTAAGACTACGGGACTACTTATAAGTGTTAGTAGTTATAGGGAGGTATATATTATATAGCTACTTACTTTTAGAATTAGATAAGCTTAGAGCCTAATACTGCTATTTTAACGCTATTCCTAGCCCTAAAACTTCTTATCCTAGTGAAATATGGCTTAGAGCTTAACCTATAGGGATCTAAACCTATATAGCTAGTCTAAGAACTAGGGCCTAGTTAAGTTAGGTTAAGTAACTAATATTAGATAAAGGAGGTAAGGAGCTATAATATATTAATAGAAAACTATATAGGCCCTATAACTTATTTATAGTATAATAGGAGTAGGTATGCCCTTTATATCTATAGATAGATATATTAGTTTAGTTAAGGAATAGTTTAGTAGAAGGACACTGTCTTAATAGACTCTCTAGGAACGTAATATACTATTTATTGCTTCCTATAAAAGTATATACTAAGCCGAATTCTAGAATACGATATGTCGCATTCTAGAATTTGGCTTAGCGCTAACTGTAACGAACCTTAATATGGAACGCCGTCCCTAGTTCCTATACTTCCTTTAGTAATCGCGATCCCCTATAAGAGGGTTCCGGCTTATTAAATATAAAGTAACTAGATATCCTTAGAGTTATATAAACCTAATTCCCTATACTCTAGATACTTTAAATCGATTATTTAATCCCTAAAATACCTATTTAAGAGAAAGCGTATAGGGGCTTTTAACGCCTTAATAATGGATACTAAGTTTAGTATAGTTTTACCTCTATAGCACTCGTTTCTAGGAAAAGGAAAGAGGTACTTACTATTTATAAGCTAACTTAGGCTTCTAAGATAGTATATTTTAGTAGTACTTAGATATATCTAAATTAAGAGGTGTAGTAAGGAGAATATTTAGATATATAGAGCTGGTTTTGCCTAATTTAAATAAGTATACATCTTTACCTTCTATACGTAGCATTTATTAGCTATATTTATGCTCTTATTACCTTAAGGCCTTACTAATTTATCTACCTACTATAGCTACCCTAGCCTTTCTTACCTTATAAGCTCTTACTATTTATTAATCTATACTGGCTTAACTATGTCCTTCCTTACTATTCTTTCTACTATTATTTATATGGTTACGATTATTATATGCTTAGCTATATAGATTATAACTTAGAAACCTCTTTCTAATTTTAAAAAATAGCCTCGCTAGATAACTAAACTTACTCTTACAGTTTATTCTCTTTATATTATTCTAGGAGTAGTTAGTTTTATTCTAGAATAGGTTAGTTCGGAATCTACTTATTAAAAAGGAATAATTATTTCCAAGACCTCGTCACGATGTATAGGATTGGCTGTGCCTCTTTTTAATATAAGTCTTACTATTAGGGTTTTCTACCTATACTAATCTATCTATTAGACTATAATATAGTATAAGCTTATAGGGGTTAACCTTAGCTTAAATTTTACGAAGTAGAGTAAGAATATAGGTCGACGTTTTAAGAACTAGGACGAGGACAAAGTTCGGCATTTTATGCTTTAGTACCCTCCTAGTATTACCTTTATTAGTATAATTCTTTTAGTAACTCTTTCTCCGTAAGTACGCAATACTTATATATATAGCTTAAATACTAAATCTCCGTTAGGATAAGTTTAAAATCGAGATCTATTTTATAATGCATATTGCTACCCTTTATAGCATTACCGTCCATATATTACTAGCTTTTATTTCGCGATTATTATAAGGAAATAGCTTAAGCTAAGACCTAAGCAAATATAGACACTAAAGCCTTTTGCTAAATCAGTCTCTTTATTCTTACTACTATAATTCTTACTTTTACTACTTAGTTTGCTTACTTTATTGTCTAGGAAATTATTAAGCCATCTAAAGATGCTATTCACATTATAGACTTAGTACGTCTGTTAAAACTATTATATATTAGTATTAACAGTTACAGTTCTCTCTTATACTATTAACTATTTTAAGCATTTATTGGTCTAAGGCCATTTTACAGCCTATTGTACGGTTTTTAAACCCGCTTAAAAATCCCTAGGAAATTCTCTATAGCCTAGAGGAGTCCTTAATTAGAATAGGGGTATTAGCTAAAGTATCTATAGTTGGAGAGGATACTAGGTTGCCAGTGGTAAAACTAGAGTTTTTAGACTTATATCCTTAGTTAAAAGCTCAAGTATAGGCTCCTAAAACTTCCGCTATTTTCTGCTAATACCGCGCAGTCAGGATCGTTAGAGGTTAGCTTAAATACCCCCAACTTTACCCTATATCCTTAGTATAAGCATACCTCTAAGAATATCTAGATAAAGGAACTAACTACCTCCTAAGCCAAGGGTAGTGATATAGACAACAACACTTAACTAAATACATTACATGTTAATCCGTTAGGCTTAAGAAATAACAAGACCTCTATAATAGTCAACTCAGAGGCGCGTATCTATATACAAATTGCTATAAAAAATCTTCCTTACTAGGCAACTAATTTACTCCCTTCTTTAAAAGTACGCTTAATACCAGACAATTTATCTTAAATTGCTTCTTCTTTAGGACCGTACGACTTATTAGTAGTATCTTATAATATACTTAAAGTGCTTAGCCCGGGGCAGTCAGGAATTCTTTTACACATACTTAAGTATTCTTACGTATCTCCTATAGAGTAGGAGGCAGAAGTAACTACTATTCTTTACCTTCTATATCCTCCTTCTATTCTTAACAAAATAAGCAATAAGAAGTAGTTACTAGTTAAAGTAAGCTTAGAACTTTTACTTTTATCACATTACTAATAATCTAACAGCGATAACTTGTATTAGCTATCGAAATTGGCTATTAAAAGTAGTCGACCTAAATCGGACTTGCTTACTACCGTCTTACTACTGTCTTTAATGCCTACCATCCTATATATTACTACCCTACTACTTACCCCCGTATATCTTACTACCTATTTCTATTGCCTATACCTACCTTATATATATAGAGAGCCTATTTTACCATTATAGTATATATTATTACGCTAAGGTTTACTATAAGTGTACTTATCTTTAATATATAGTAAGAACTTAGTATATAAAGTGCCAGGAGACGTATAAAAGATGCCCGGTAAATGTGGTCGCAATGTAAGGAAAACTATTATTATTATATATAGTTAACACTCTATTCTAGTAAATACTGGCTTAATAAGAACTATAGTAAGTTAACTATCTACTCTACAGACTAAGGCTAATATAAGAATTTCTAGGTAATTATAGGGACACGCCCTTAAAATAAAAGCTATAAGGGGGTCGAGCTAGGAGTTTAAGCCACTTATAATTCCGTCTTCGCCATCCATCGCCACTTAATCCATTTATCACTTTAATCTATTAATATATTTTTATTCCCACTATAGCCGGCCATATAACAACCAGTTTGGATATAGCCGTAGCTGTATATCTTCCTATCCTAGGATAGTCTACTATTATAACTATAGGAACAACAATAGACACGCACGACCATTCTAGGAAGTCTTTTAATATCCGTATCCTTCCTAATCCGGCAATTTTTTATATATACCATTATAACTTCAAGTTCATCGTTATATATTAATTTGGTATCTATTATATTTGTTATAGTAGCTACTTAGGCATCTACGGAGCTTAAAGCGGTATCTATATCTAGTCTGGTATTTAGGGTGTTTATAGCGGCACCTTTAGCGACATCTCTCTTCTTTTAAGATCTCTTCTCTTCTTAAAATCCCTCCTCTCCTAGTATAGTCTCTAATTTCCATTTATAAGGTTTTTTAGGCACTAGAAGGGAAAATAAATTTACTATATCCTATATTTCAAAAGCTAGAGTAGTACCTTATTAGCTTTATATTAGAATAGTATACTACTATCCTTACTAAAGCTAGTATATAGAAGCTAGGGCTCGATAAAGGTCGCAGGAAGAAGTTAATAATAATTCTCGATTTAGGTACTTTCCTTAGTTTAATTAATATTGCCTTTACTATATACTTCGTATTGATATATTTAATACAGAAGAGATTCTTAGCTGTGTAGGCTGGATATATAAAATAGGGGTCGCTGCCTAGCTACTAGCACGTAGGCGTAGACCTTCCTCTCCTTAGTAATAGGTGTCTATAATATATTGTATAGATAGTAGGGTGTAGTAAGACCGGACTAGATAATATGGGTTTATACGGCTTAATTAGGGATAAAGGTAAGTATAAATATTTGATAAGTCTTCTACTTTTATCTACCATCTTATTAGTTCTTCCCCTAACTCCTCTACTACTATATACCCGCTATATCTTCTAATATCCGCAATTATATCTCCGTAGAGAATTTCAAGAGTAGTAATATTATATATATTACAGCCTAGTCTTCCACTCCTATATAGAATTGCCTATATGCTAGTAAACGAAATTTACTAACTATAATACTAGGTTTAACTAATATTTTTACTTAGGTTCCCAGAAGGCGATGCCTAACTTATCTTAAAAAGGGTAAGACAGTTTAGGTAATCCCGGGAAAAGACTATACTTAGTACGGTACCCTAGTAAACTAGTTATACTATTTAGTAGAAGAAATCTAGCAGATAGAGTGCCTTAGAGATAGGGGAGGGACTTCTACTAGTATATAAGTGGCGAACATTTTTATATTATAATGTGCGTTAAGTAAGGGATGGATATTTTATAGTGTAGCGTAGATACGTAGTACAATCGATATAATAGCTTATATAGGATTCTTAATTCAATTCTTATCCTTATACACATAACGCACTAGATAAGTCTACCCGCTTAAGTAACCCTCTAGTATAATACAGCCGGCCTAGTACTGGCCTACTACTATGCACTATAGGGCATTAGCTTAACATAATTATTTATCTACCCTTACCCCGCGGGTTATATTAGATAACCAGCTTACCCTACTATACTAGTCTAATATAGCTAACATCACCCTATAACCCCGCTTATAATTATACTATCCGATCTAGAGCTTAGTGGAAAGCCTATACTATAGGCTTTAGGCGTAATATAGAGTCTTACATTATATATATACCGTAAGCCGCTACCTAAGGATAATGTAGGCATAAAATTTTTACTAGAAAAATTGGCCCTTTTGGGCTCCTAACGGAATATCGAGTCGGGTCAAATATATATCTGCCAAGTTTATGCGTCCTTACATAAAATTAGGTATTTAAACTACCCTAAGCTCCCAGTTTACTTAAATAACCAGCCTCTGCCTTACTAAGATATTACAATAGATATAAACAATTTGCTTACTAATAACTCAAGCATATGGTTACCTGCTTTAACGCGTACTAAGGACCAACCCTATAGCTAAAAGCAAGCTAAGGGCAATAAGGATACTTAAGTAAGCCGTCTATAGGGATTGTTTAATATAGGCTGACGAGGCGATTAAAAGGAACCCTTGGAATTGCTAGCGCCTCCCCCTATCTCGACTCTACTACTAATCGAAAATATAGTAACCATACTAATATTTACTTAGCAAAAACCAATGGATAGGATGGGTTTTACCCCAACAGAACTACCAGTGTCAATTGTAACTATCGCTATATTAGTAGCCACGTATCTATAGGGGAGGGGTCTTACATCTATAGATAAGATAAAGGCTCTCTATAATAAGATAGAGGCTCTCCTTAATAAGATAAAGAAGTCTACTAGGGATTGCCTTACTAAAATAGATGCTAATCTGGACGTCTATATACCAGAAACCGTATAAAAGCTTTAGTTAGTAATCTATATAAGGGAGAGGATTGAGATTAAGGGACGTTATAGGATATTTTAGACTTTCTCTATTCCTAGTATGCGATTAGACCATTACACAATTAGCATCCGTTTAGATTTACTAGGTAACTACCTTCCTATTTTCGACTATTCGATTTATTTAGTAGATTGGCATTAATATTACGCTAGTATAAAGTTCCTAGACGATAAGGAGTACAATTGCAAACAGCTTTACTAACTAATGCTACTTTAAGGGCTAGAGGGTGGGGCGATACGTAAAGGCTATATATAATAGTGGTTATAAGAGGGACGGGATTATAGACGGCAATATTTGCTAAATATCAATCTCTATTATCCATAGCAATTAGTAAAGTGTTAATTATAAATAGCGAGTTTTAGTATAAAATCGCTTAGACGCGAAGACTTTTATCCCTAGCCTCGTGCGGTAGTATAATATCGTGGGAATAGGCTGGCTCCTAGAGTAAAGCGCTAGTAGGCTATAGGGTGGATATTGCTAGCTAATTAAGATTAGTTTATAAGACGCTAGAGCTAAATAGAACTTATACTAGAAATAGAGTAAGCCTAAAACAAACCTCTAAGATAAAAAAAGCGTAAGATCTTATATAGGTATACTCTAAATTATTATTACCGCTGGTTCTTCCGCGTAGCAGGCCGGCCCCTTCTCTTCTACGTAGTAGGCTAGGCCTAGGTCATTTACGCACTAGAGTAGAGGAATTGCTATACGTGCCGGATTATAATCCCCGTGTAGAGTATAGGAATTTATTATTTAACTTAGAACTTAGTATTCGGCCTCCTCTAGAAGTTTAACTAGGAATATCTTAGAATTCTTATATAGTCCGCACTAAGCTTAAATTACAAAGCCGCCTTTAAAAAAACCCTAACTAATGGTATAATATTAGAGAAGAAGAAATAATATCCGTAGAACTTGAAATTAAAAAATATAATAAGTGGTATAGAAAACGATGGTATATAATAAATAAACTATACCTGCCTCCTATATGGTATATTCTCTAAATTAAATCTTTATATAAGTCTACTAGAAGCTGTTGTTATTATTTAAATATATTGCCGCTTCCTTAGGAGAGTATCGCATACAAATAACCTCTTCCGCTTACTATGGTCTGCCCTACTAAAGGGAGTATCTAGACCTTAAGCGGCTATTAGGTTCTCTATTAAGAAAGGCAACCTACTAATATTATAAGGCTTGGCGTTACCTTCCTTTAGAGATATTGTAAATCCCCTAAAAGTATCTAGGTTGACTTGTTTCCGGAAGTTCCCGTCTTTACCTATAAAGGAAGTATTATTAAATATTCCGGGAATTAGCTAATTATTTATTAAAAACCCAGTAGAGTTATTCGCTAATTTACTTAATAGGGCTTTAAAGGCTAGATTACTGCGTGTTATTAAGTATAGAATATATCCGGTAACTATATACTTCCTATTATATCTCTCTAGGAGAGAGTCTAATTTAAAATAGAATAGAGATGCAATTATATAGCGTGCTATAGTATCGATCCGGGCCAATAGGGAGTAGTCTATTTCGACTTTCGATTTAAGTTTAGGTATACTTCTCGTATTATCAAGTCTTGGTTTAGTGGTATTAAAGTCGGTACTAAGGCAGTAAATTCTATTAAGAATTTGGACCGCCAGTCTAATAGTTTTATAGGCCCGTCTCACCGTTTTATTGCGCATTTTCTCTAAGATTAGATTACGTGTTCTAGGAAACATTCCGTTTTTCTAAATACTGCGGCAGTTATCCGTAGATACCTCGTAATTTTTTAGCCCTAGCTTACTAGTACCTAGAGATATAATAAAGTTAGGTTCTTTAATAAGCGGAAACATTACTAATACCTCTAAAAGCGCCTAGAGTAGGGGGTTATTCTTAAGGAGTCCTATATCTTAAAATATGCCAACCTTATCAATATATTTTAGCGGAAAGAAACTATAAGGTATAGTTAGTTTTAGGTATAAAAGAGGTAAGCTAAAGTATACCTAGGCGCTGCGGATACGGATTATACGCTAAATTTTATATTAGTCTTATCCAAGGGTAGAGTTTATCCAATCTTATATTTCCTAAAGCGGCACTCTTCTACAGCCATCCTTTGGCCTTATAACGGCGTTATCTTTAGTTTATTAGACGACTCTTATACTAAGTCATATATAGGGATCTCACCTTAATCTTCGTCCCGTATACCTACCCTGTTATAGTTAGTAAATATATAATATAACGGATAACTGCTAACTATAGTAACTGGCAGGCTAATCTTTATTCCTATAGACGTTATATAGGAGTAGTCTAGAATGCTTTTATCTATACTAAAGACTTCTTTTAGGACGGACTTAATATTTTGGGCTAAGTATAAACCGTTAGTAAAATACAATACTATTAACTTAAATATATAGGAAATAAATGGGATATTAAAAGCCTTCCGCCGTTTAAAGACACGTTCTACAATCTCTAGGAATATCTAGATGGACTCTTTAAGGGGCCGTCCCTTAATATAATAATCTATAACGATTACCGCTCCTTAGGTTATAAGTATTAATTCCTTTTCTTTAAGGTATATCGAGCTCTTACCTATACTAACCCTAAAAGCAACTTTAATAAACCGCTAAAAGGGAATTGGTAGACCGACACGATCTTATATTTGTTTTATTAGCATTAATAGTACAATACCCTATATGCCTCCTCTATCAATATACAAGACTCCTACTCCTACAGTCGGAGGGTATACTTTTACAATTATATTGTTTGGTATCTCTTCTCTATAGAGAAAGTAGTGGCGCACTTTAAAGATCTAGGGGTCGTCCTTATAGCGATCCCTAAACACTATAATATAATTCTCGCAAATATAGTGCCCGCAGGGTAAGCAATACTACGGTCTCCTACGTAAACAAGATAGATATATATTACTACTCTATATATGGCGCCATCTATCTTAAAATCGTGTAAGGTTGCTCTTATAAATTTCTACGGCAGTTATATTATTATAAGTAAATTGTTAAAAGCAGCGGACAAATTGGTTTTCGACTATATTAATAAAGCTACTTTATAGAATAATATAGTTAGACTGCTTAAAGGCTATAACTCGAGCCTTACTTACCTAGTAGAAGACGTCCTTATAAATTGTATTAAATATAGTCTTAGGTTTAAACGCTATATTAAAGTTAGCTTAACTTAATTTTCTAGTAGGGTAATACTTACTATATACTTTAGGTAGGTAACTATCTAGAAAGAGACTGGAAGCTATTATTAGAACTACAAACTCCGTTAGCTTATTAGTCGACTTAATATATTTTAGGAAATTTAATAGATATTCTACTAGGTTAGGAGCGACGGGGTTATAGATCCTCAATACTCTAATAAAATTAAAGGGTTTATTAATAGTTTCTAAAAAGTGCCTATAGGCGTACTTAAGAAAGGCGGCGAAATGAGTTACAGAGAATAAAGTTTGTCTATCTTCTCTACTCTTTCGCACTTAATCTAAATTATCCATTAGACGCTCTTTTAGGCGCCTATAGCGAGCATTAATAGATATTATACCGTTTGGGAAAAGAGCGACTATATTAATTACTAATATCAGCTTAGACAGATCCTTTATTATTTCCTCTCCTAATAACTATAGAAAGGCCTCTTTAGCCTCGCTTTCTACTCCCAGAGGTATCTTCTCGGTTACGATTACTACCCTTAGGTACGTACTCTTTAGAAGGGTCGATAAGTGGCCTTTCTCTAACCACGTAGCAATATAGCGGGCAATCTATCTAAAAGAACTAAGATTAGTATAAAAGAAGCAGAAGATATCTATAAAAGGAAAAAGCAGGCGGGTGTAGATGCTATCTACGATTTCGTTTAGAGAAAGGCTAGATAACCTAGCTTAGGTTCTCTAAATAGTTCGCCGTATTGTTTTATAGTACTTATTAGCTATAACTGTCTTTCCCCTAAGACTCTGTTTAGGAAGATCGCCATCTGTAAGAAGTACCGGTCTGCCGTAAAAAATACTAGATGGGTTAAGGTGGAGATATATCTCGCCTACGCTTCGCTTATTTATAAACTTTCGCGCCCTCTTTACCCTAAATAGCTCTTAGAGGGTAACTGATTTTACTATATTACCGATTAGTACAAATAGACTAGGTTATATATTAGGATTAGGAATATAATTAGTAAGAGTCTAGAGCCTGTCTAATTCTAGAAGAGCAATTTTATTACCTTAGGTGCAGAGACTTAGCTAGTAGGTATAGTAATAACGCTTTATAATTAAGAGAGCAGACTAGCTGTTTTAAGTATTAATAGAGTTATAGTAGGAAGACGCAGCTAGATATACAGCCCTTAGGATCTATACGCAATAAATATTATTCCAATAAGGCCTAAAAATAGGCTTCTATGAAGTTAAAAGTAGTAATTTCGGGTCCTCTATTTTTAGTAGCGGGGGACCAAGACAGGGCTCTCTTAAGGGTACCTAAAACTAGTCCCTGCAGTTCCTTTACCGGTCAATACGTATTCTAACAGCTAATAAAAATGGTACAAGAACCTATAATTCCTTTACTTTATATATAGAGCTCTATATTTAAAATAGACTATAAGCACAGTTCTACCCAACTTAATTATAAGATTAAGTAAGTTACCTAGCTAATATAAAGGGTCCAAATAACCTTTAACTAGGTCTACCTTATTTATTTAAAAACGACTAATACTAAACGCACCTAGTGATAAACTTAGCGACCCAGAATGTTCTAAGATCGGAAATTTAACCATTCCGCGATGCTCTCTTTATAATAGACGTCGATTATAGAGATACTAGAAAGGTTACACTACAGCACCTAGCCAAAATGCAGAAGAGCATATTTACTTAAGACCTAATTATAGAAAATTTAAGGGTGTGATAAAAGTAATAGGTTTTTATTGCCCTAAGTCCGTTATATAGATTTATTACCATTACTATACTAGTACAAGCTTAGAAGTTACTTACGTATTAGTTTACATAGTTAAGCTCCCTAGAGAGGGATCCTTAGACGATAGAGTTGAAATGCCTAGAGATTTCCTATATCCGTACTTATAGAAGTATAGTATAGGGCGACTCTCTCCTATAAGAGAAGAATTACCTCCCCTAGTCATTACCTCTACCAAACCTACTCTCTACATTTAGTGTTTATTAGATAGATAAGTAGCCTGCACATTATATCTATATCTTTAGCCTAGGAGTGCCTTTAATAATAGTCTTTATATAAACTTAGTATAGGTGTTTCGTTAGGGCAGCCATAATAATATTCTATTGGCTATTTAAACCCTTAATATTTAGGCAATGCTATAGATTAACGGTGTTATCCCTGTATTTCTTAACAGATTAGAGAATTAAGCAATTAATACAATTTATTTTTAATAGAGAAAGACTATTTAAACTATCTTTAGGGCATTCTATTAGCTCTAATAGTAATTAGAATAAGAGTACCAGTCTCTTAAAAGAAGCGGTTCGCTAGGTAGAGGAGTTTAAGATATCTACTAACGTTCTTAATAATAAGATGCTTAGGGGATAACTAGTATAACACGGAGGAGATATTTATAGGTTATAAGCTCAATAGGTATAACCCTACCATCTACACCTAGATCTACGGGTATTGCGCTAGAAAGATCTATTAACCCTCCTTTGGATATAATCACTTTACAGCTAACTCCATTAAGGGGAAAGGACTTCGCTATGCGAAGAGCAGCATTAGTTCCGGTAAACCTATTCTAATTAGATACTCTAGTGATTATAAGGTTACTGGCAGAATTAGGGATATTTAGACCTATAAGGGGTAGCTCTAGGAGCTTGTTAGCTTAAAAAGTTATTAGGTGGGCCTAGGGGGGGGTGTCCTTTAGTACCTCCTAGTAATAGAAATTAGGGTAGGGCGCTAACGCAGTCGGCGAATAGCGGAAAGAAAAATTCTACTACTGGGCCACTAGCTCCTTAACCAGCATCTATAATAATATTCGGAAGTCTATTAGTAGAGCAATTGTACTAATCCTAGGACCCTAGGACAATTGGAGCTATTAGAGTAATAAATAACGGAAGGAGCTATATCTTAGATAGCGATTAATCTAGAAAGCAAGATATAGGATAGGCCGATAGCTTCTTTATAAATAGGAAGACCCCTAAAACTTCTATACAAGACTAGACAGGACCAGAACTGGTCCCTTATATAATAAAAATAGTTTACCCTAGCTATAAGGGCTAATTCTCGCTAATATTTTTAGATATAGGTTAATAAGAAAATTTCTAATAGCTGCTAGCTTCTTAAATTACTAAATCCTAGAGTAGAGTAGTATATTTAACGATTATAAACGGAAATAAGATATACGCGAGGAGAATATACTAAGGGAAACAACTACAGAATTACGGAAACTATCCCTTTAAACGGTGGCGTCTATCTCTAAGTTAGTCCGTATAAGAATACTAGAATTTCCAAGCACGAACGATTTAATTTAGTTGATTTAATTGCCTAATTTTTATTAATAACAAATAGACGCAAATTACTATGCGAAGGAATAATTACTCTGTTAGTTATACTGTTTGCTATATCTATAATTACCTACTCTAGCCCTTAAAATTATCTAGAACCTACTGGCTAAGATAGGAAAGAGGCAATACTACTAGTTAAAAGAGGATTAGTAGTGTATACGGTACGGGATTAGAAGTTAGAAATAGTAGCAGTTTAGGGGTCCTGCTGCGGGAGCAGGTTTAATAGCTCCCCTTAGATAGGACTAGCAATAATATTAAGGTTAGAGCAGGTTATATAGTACTTATTTTTCCCGTTAGGCAGTCCCGGAGCGCCGGATTCTATTGCCTATTACTATACCTAGTATACTATATATATAGAATCGGGTTACAGATCTATAGGGATAATAAGATCGGTCTTATACCACTATTTGTTAACAGATCCGGGCTAACTAGGAGTTAGGTTAGGAAACTTCTTCTAATATACTATAGAGAGGTCACTATTATTAATTTAATAGTATCTATTATTATTAAAGTTCTAAGTAGTTAAGAGTTTCCCTCTCTAGTCACTGCTAGTGCCGTCTACCGTCTACTATAGTACGTCCGTCAATACTTCGCTACTACTTAGCTGGGTTGTTCCAAAAACGTAGACCGTTCTAGCCGCCATTAGTTTACCTAGCTAGTTTTGCGGTAGGGTAATATATCTATTCTTAAGATACTTTATAGCTATATAAGCCCCTAGCGAGACCTAAAGTCGTAGAAAATTTACTATTTAGTTAGCGATCCTCTATATTAGAGTATATAGAAGATCTAAGCTATCTACCCTTGTCCTTTCTAAGGCTAATGGCGGTAATAGATAAGTTATTATATTATTATTAAAACTAGGATTAGTTTAAGAGACATATCTACGAGGGTAACTATTAGCCCCTATAAAGATCCTGTTTTTAATAACCGTAAGCTGCTTATTCTAAGTATAGGTAAGACCTTAGTAGTATAGAAAAGCTATTAAAAGGAAGTGAAATATATATATTAGCGATATAGTAAAATGCTATAAGATAGAATAAATTAATATTTAGGTTCTTATAAGGTTATAGCGTATATAGAGTAGATCTATTGCTATCTAAGTATAACTTATTTATACTATATTATATTTAGGGTCTAATTTTAGGCCTTTAATAGGACCGCTTTTAGGAAAAATTGCGGATACGCTAGTGGTCCGTTAAATCTAAAGCAGCCTTCTATCTAAGCACCGCACTATAAAAGACACCCTTCGTCCTAATATAGCGGTATATTATTCTAAAACCTCTCCCTAAGTCTTCTTAGAAATAAACGTCGCTTGTAGCCCTACCCGCGTTATCCTATCCTGCCCGAATATCTTACTACCTTCGTCTTGCGAAATAAGCGATTCCACTATATTATTGTAAATTGTTCTCTTCTCCTAATCCCTCTCAACTTAAACCTATTATCCGTCTCCACCTTGCGTTCCGCTATATAAAATCGCCTAGATGTTAGAGGTTACTACACCGTAGGCCCCACGTTGCTAAAACCTAAGACACTCTCTGGCTGTTTCCGATTTCAAATAGGCGCTATAATAGATTAGATGGGATCGTCTAGGTATTTTTAAATTGCTATATTATATTAATACACTTCTAACCTTATTAACCTAGCTCTAGAGGCGTTCATTAAGTGATTTTATAGCACCTTTGACGTCCCCTTTAAGTTTTAGTATTAACTCTATCTATAGCCTTTAGAGCCAAATCAACTAGCCCTTAAGTTGTCCTATCTTTCCCTTTAAATCTGTCTATCTTTATATTAACTATATCTATACCCTTTATAACCTCTAATACCCATTATATATATTAGGTAGAATGAGATTAACCAAGGCAGGCAGAGCGCTCGTAAACCGTCCGATGCGGGGCTTTTAGCGCGGTGTATAAAGGTTTAAATACTTAGGCGGATAGTGCTATATTAGCTTACGACTCGAAAATAATATTATTGTTATTATTAATAATAGTAATAGGGGAGTTAGGTAGTGGTCGTCTTGTTATATATACTATAAAGTTCCCTACAGCGGAATACGAGAGGTGCTGCCTACTTAATATAACTATATTCTCTTACCTACGAACCTAAGTCGTAATAGATACTTTTACGTCTTATTATATGCTAATTTCTAACTTATCTTATAACTCTAATAATATACTTCCTTACTCCCCTCTAATCTATTAAGCCTAAGGCTACACCCTTACTATTACCTCCTCTATTTAACCCCTAATAACTACGGTCCTAATATAGAAGACGCCAAAGGAAACCCGCTTATATATTTCTCCTCTTTAGTATAGTTAAATCAAACGATAGCAGTTCTGGAAAGATTATTGCGTCTTTTATAAGTAATCTTTTAGGTAGATTTGTTTCCGATATCTACCCTTCTCTAGATATTAATTCCCTAGATACAATCACTTCCCTAACCTTTTTCAATCTCTTCTTCCTAGCCGTACTTATAGGCCTTAAATACTTTCCTAACCCAATTCTCTCTATATCTACAAGTAGCTCGTTTGTAGACTTAAGATATGCTAGCTACTTACTAGACGTTAGAAGTAAAGATACCTATAATTTAGCTGCCCACTTACAACTTACTCCTTAGACGGCCACTATAACTCTTAATCTATTAATATATATATATAGATCTCTTTTTTTTTACAGTTCTAGATAATTAATACTAAATTGATATTTTCTAGCTTTCTATACTAGTAGCATTTACTTTTTAGGCCATCTAACCGCCTCTTTAGTTGCTTATTATAAAGTTTAACTAACTACTTCTACTTCGCTATAGTGTATACTATAAAGCATACAAATATTCCTAATCCTCTAGTCTTAGATCGCCGGCTATATATTAGCAAAAATTCTATTTCTAAAAAAAGCTCAAGGCTCTTAGCCGGTAGATTGGCGTAGCGTAGATCTAAGGTAAAATCCACTCTATCTACTAAGCGCCGCAGCGCTCCAGTTTTGATATATACTATTTATAGCAAGTCTTAGTATATTTTAGGTATTAGAAGAAAGAAAATATATATAATTTTAGACTAGTTATTAAACTTATATCTAATTAAAGTATGCTATAAGAGAATAGGATAGGCTCGTATATAGCACGTGCATAGGTAGTAATTATCTTATTATTACGTAAGCTTATGCCCCTTACTACCCTAACTACGCCCCCTATATACGTACCTATTACTACTTAAGGACCTCTATTTTAGGTATAGTATTAGCGCTCTAGGAGCGCCAAAGCTCCTAAATCTACTTGACGCCACTAATAAAAGTACTTAATCTACCGCTAGAACAAGTTAGCTCTATCTAGCACGCCAAATTGCCGCTAATCTAATAATATTACTGCTCTTGGCAGAGGACCTATTTCCGTTATCCTACCTTTTTAAAGTATAACTAATATTAGTATATTTTAAGCTAAAGTCGGTCAAATATAAAGCACAGATAGTAAGTATACGTCGCGCTTGTCGCGCTTATAGGCTTTACAAATTACCGTTCTTACTTACTATAGATATTATATAATAGTATTTAGTAGGCTTAGGCCTTATAGCTTTATTTATTACCGCTTCTCCGCTATTAAAAACTATTAAATTCGCCCGCACCTATGTAACATTTTATTTTTATAAGTATGTATTTTATCTATAGATCTATTGATATTTAAGAGGTTCTAGAAAGATAACGCTATTTGACGCGGTTTTGATTCTGGCATTCTTACTAGTAAACGTTCTTTATATTACCGTCCGAGTTAAAGATATTTCTAGGCTGATAAAACGCTCTAGACTAATATCTACGATTAATCTTACGCTACTATTATTAGGAGCTTAGATAAATCTTATTGCTAGCTACTATAGAATTAGGCTTAGTACCTACGCCCGGATACACCGATAGTTAGGAAGAGTAGCTATAGTTAAAGGCCTTATTTATACGGCGGCGGCTATATCTTTACGGAAGCCTAACCTACGTATATATTTAGATATAGCGGCGCTAATAGTAAGCTAAATTTAGTTCTAGGAAGCAAATACAAGCTAATAGAGCTCTTTAGGCTGCTATCACTATAGTTATTGTACTGCTCTCTTCAGTCGCTAGTATACGTTAATACGCCTATAAAATCTTCTCAAAGCTCCACCTAATACTTGGCGCTATAGTTATAGCTACGATATATCTTTATAGTCTATCTAAAGAGTTATTAACGCCGCCAGCGGTATATTTATTCGTATCAATATACCTTTAGATATTTATAGCTATCCTATAATTTAGTTAAGTACTATACCACAACGTTAAGTATAGAAAGCCGCTAAATTAAGCAAGAATACGATAAATAGCTTTCAAGACACCTTATAGGAGGGAGATACCCATTCCGGATACAGTCTATATATATATCCAACTATCGAGGCCTTAGAAGCCTCGAGCTGGCTAGTACGTATACCTTTGCATTCCAGGAGTAAGCTATACCTCGTTTACGCAGTCGCATCCCTTTTATGTATCTTAGTAGTATCGCAATGCCAAGGGCAATAATATTATGGTTTTAATTATCTAGAAAAGGAGTGGATTTACTAGGAGCCTATTCTTATATACTAACAATAATCTCGTCTATAATTCTAAAATGAGAGCCGTAATTAAGGGACTGTATGGGAATAAACTTAACCTTAAATTATATGGGACGGTCTTGCTATTTACTACAGGGATTGGAATAGTAGGTTAGCTTCTGTATATTACACAGCTTCTAAAAGGATACCATAATTACGAAGTAAAAACCTAAAGAATCGCTCTATTTTAGGAATTAGACTCTAAACGTAAGCTCTTTTACACTTCTATAGGAATAACTTACTAATAACCTCTCTAAAGTGCACGCGGCTTAGGTCGCTGATATAATAGTAGAGCTGCTTAGTAGAGATATTAATAGGGTTCGTCTACTTCTAGATATAATATAAGGTATTTGTATTAATTAGGTGTTAGATTCTAGACATTTAGCTTTTCGTTTTAGGCAACTATCTTTCTAGCGAAATAAATTAAGGAGATATTATTTACCCTAGAGAGCGTATTAGTACGGCGTACACTATTATAAACGCTAAAAGTCTAATTAGATCTAAAATTAAAGGTCGAAATAGTTATATAGTAGTTTCTTGTAAGTTATAATAACTAGTCCGCCTTTTAATCACTGCTAAATATAAAAATAGTATGCATAAATAATAAGACGAGTGATAAGATTCGCGAGATTGTTTGACGCATGTTAGATAAGGATATTTATTTAAAGGAACTAGACTTTTATCTATTTTACCTAGAGGATATAATAGGCGGCTAAAGAGTGTGTTTAATCTTAAGAGATTAAAGGACATTAGAGGATATATATAGGTTCGCTTAATATAATAGATTTAGAGGGGTAGATTTTCTTAGATACCTAAGAGTCTCCAGAGTCCTCTTGCAATTTAGTAAATATAGCTCGCTAGTTATACCCTAAGCATTGCACGGATATAGTAATCGTAATCACTTAGCTAGATAGAAAGTGGGTCGGAGATTGTAGTATTTTAACTATAGGAAGTTATTAGAGCATATCTAAAGGAACTAATATTTTATTAATTAGGAGGGTCTATAGATAGGGATAAATTAAAGATTATAACTCTAAAAATAGGCTCTAGAACCTTTATATATATATAGTAAGGGAGCCGGTACTAAAGATTGTTAGTTAACAATATATTGGCAATACAATTTTAGTGATTATTTTAACTTAATTTAACTCCTACACAATTTTATCCTCAATTTCCTTCTATAACTTTTAGCAATTATTAAGTACCTACTAAAGGGATTTAATAATAAGCCTTACTTCTACTATAATATACATACTTCTACAGTACTTTTACTGTAGACGCCAAAGCTCTAGCGTAAGCTGGCCCTTCTCCCGCGTCGCCCGCTTAAGCATCTATTAAAAATTAGGAGTTGGCATTTCCTTAGATATTTATAATTTGTCTTTAGTCTCTTTAATTGCTACGGATAACTTATTATTGCAGCTAATTTCTATATTAGCAGCGGTAGGTGTTAGAGGTCTATTAGAAGTAGGGGGGAGAAGATAGATTTTTGTTCGCTTATATCTAAGCATAATTCTTATATTAAGAGTTATCCATAGGTTTATACTTACGGCTATAGATTCGCATCTTTATAGCATTATGCTGGGGGTAAGAATCGTTTACTATAAATGCTTAGGGCCCGCTTTTAGTCTGTATTAGATTTAGAAATTATAGGGTCCTAGTTTATGGCTCCCGCTATAATACTAGGGTCCGCGGAGCTTAGAAAAGCTTATACCTAGCGTAAGCTATATCCTTTCTATAAGGGAGATATAAAAGTTCTAGTAATACAGGAGAATATTATTAGTAACTGTTGATCTAAAGTCTATACGCAGATATTAGGAAAGAAGAACTTATATATTATTAAAAGGAGCAGTTAAGAAGGAGAACTCTATTAAATTAATATAGGCTATTAAGCCTTAATATATACAGTTAAGTCAAACGGCTAAGACACCCCTAGTTTATACCCTTAAAGGAAACAGGACAATAATTGCAATTAGCGCGTCGTCTAATATATATTAATTAATCTATAAAAGAAAAGAGACTATATATATATAATATTAGTATAGAATTGGCGGGGGACGTAATAGGGAGTAGGTAATCGAGTTAAGTGGGGGGTAGTGACTAAGTCAAGGGGTAGGTAACTGTTGGTATCACTTCCGGTAATATATACTGCTATTATAATAGTATAGGGTAACTAGGGTTTTAATTAATGCTTAATTAATTCTATTCTAACTTAAATATATAGGTAGAATTTAATAGGTTTCCTAAGCTCGCTTAGCTTATATAATCGCGTCTACTATATTACGTAACCTTATTTAGATAGTAACTAAGTTAGATAGTAAGACCACCTAATTCGGGTTAACAGTAACTTTTTACTAATTAATTTAACAGCTACTCTTCTAGCTTATACTAGATATAGGGTATTAGTTCTTAAACCCTTTATATAGTTAGTATTTAACCGTCTAAAGTTTATACTTAGTTAAATATTAGTATTAGAGAGAGACGCTATTTAAAGATAAAATTAAAACCAACTAATATATAAACGAGTATAACTATGTGCCTACTGTACGCTCTAGAAATAAGAGAATGCTAGTGCTATTCTTCAACTCCATTATACTTTTACATCCCTATATTATGCCTCCTTACTACCTACCTACGCTTTTTCCTAAAGGGCATTACCTACTACTCTAAGCTCTCTCTATATAGTCTTTTCCTAATACTTAGGGACTGGATCAGTTCCGGAGATAACTTTAGGCCTACCAATTCCAATTACATCTGCTTAAATTTATTAATTTTGCTCTTAGTAGCACTAATACAATTAGCAGTATTAATTAATATATTCTAATAATCTTATATCATCTTAGACTTTTTATTTAGATAATCTTGTATTATCTTAGACTTCTTATTCTTATAATCTTATATTATCTTAGACTTTTCGTTCGCATATTCTTGTATTATCTTAGCCTTCTTATTTAGGAGCTCCTCGATCCTACCTTCGAGTACCTCCTTTATTACGGTGGCATTTTCTACTATATCCTAGTCTGCCTCACTTATATTATAGTCCTTATTATTACCTAGAATAGTCTTACTACCTAGACGTCGCTCGTATTCCCAAATCCTAGACTTATAGGTGTAAATAGTTTCTTAAGTACTTTCTAGTTCCTAATATAGGGACAGACACTTATTTACTATATCGCTAAGTTCTATAATCGCTTTCTTATACTATATATATAGGGATTTATATATATCAGCGCACTAAAGACAGGTCTACTGTTCTTTTTTAAACACATTCTTATAGGCAGCAAGCGCGGCTTAGAAGTTATATAGGTTTATATAAGAGATACTTATAATCTATAAAGTATCGTAAAGCCTTTTATTAATAGTAAGAAGTTACTAGTTAATAGGAAGAGATTAAGGTCGAGCGTTAATACGAGAACTTGATAGTTCTCTTTTTATATTAATATAGGTTACCTAATAGATTAGATAGAGCTAGTACCTAAGACTCTTAGGTCTTACCTAGACTATATTACTATATTTAATACGACGTCTAGGCTATTAAGGGGCCATGTTTTAACTAAAGGACGGCGTATATTAGCGGGCTCTAGCTTAGATTAGTAGACTCTAGCTTAGATTAGTAGACTCTAGCTTAGATTAGTATCTTCTAGCTTAATAGATAGAATACCTTATATCCGTAGAAAGAAGGAAAGTTAGAGCTATATAGAGCCTAAGCGGGCGGTACCGTTTAGTATAAATATTGCTATTTATACCTCTTAGGAGAGGATAAGCTCTAAAACGAAGTTTAAGCGCTATATCTGTACTTTAAAGTCTTATCTAAAGCTAAAATTAATATTACTAA
>Ga0193728_1000300_pt1 | contig 23411 bp, 24 predicted proteins | sample U1c1metaG_FD_143037 | JGI IMG/M metagenome (GOLD analysis project Ga0193728, IMG submission 143037) | Soil microbial communities from a riparian zone of the East river system, Colorado, United States - U1c1 | ecosystem: Environmental > Terrestrial > Soil > Riparian zone | place: USA: East River...
CGACAGACGCGCCGGAGAAGTCCGCGGAGGATGGCGCCGAGGATGTACAATCAAAACCTCGGCGTCGTGGCCGCAGAGGCGGGCGACGCCGTTCGGCTGCCAAGGCGCCTGCGACACCGGAGTAGCGTTCAGCCGCTCGGCGTCAGCCGGCGACGGGCGGCTTCTACGAGAGAGAAATCGAGACTTAGACAGACATGTACGCGATCGTGAAGACAGGCGGCAAGCAGTACCGCGTCGAGCGTGGCCAGCGCCTGCTCGTCGAGCGGCTCGCCGTCGACGAGGGCGCTGACGTCGCGCTCGAGCCGATCCTCTACCGCTCCGATGAGCCGGTGTTCGACAAGGCGGGCCTCGAATCGGTGAAGGTCACCGCGAAGGTCGTCGCGCACGTCCGCGGCGAGAAGCTGCGCGTGTTCAAGTTCAAGCCGAAGCGCGGCTACAAGCGTCGCACCGGTCACCGCCAGGACCTGACGCAGATCGAAGTGACCGAGATCGCGCTGGGCAAAGCGAAAGCCGCGGCCAAAGCGAGCGCCGAGAAAGCGCCGGCTGAGAAAGCTGCGAAACCGGCGGTCACGAAAGCTGCGAAACCGGCAGCCAAAGCCAAAGCACAGACTGCGAAAGTGAAAGAGGAGTCCTCAGATGGCGCATAAGAAGGGGCTCGGCTCCAGCCGAAATGGACGCGACTCAAACGCTCAGCGCTTGGGTGTAAAGACGTTCGCCGGACAGACGGTGACCGGTGGCGAGATCATCGTGCGCCAGCGCGGGACCGTCTTCAGGCCCGGTGCCGGCGTCGGTATCGGCAAGGACGACACGCTCTATGCACGTGCCGCCGGCACAGTGCAGTTCAAGACCGGACGCCGCGGGCGCACAGTCAGCGTGCTTCCCGACGCCGCCGCTTAGAGCGGCACTCCGATGTCGCCGCGACGCGCCGCCGGACTGCTCGCGGCGGGTCGCCTCGCGCTTGGCGCCGCCGTGCTCGCGGCCCCCGAGCAGGTCACCTCGCGCTGGCTCGGCGATGAGCACGCTCACCACCCGGCCGTGCGCTATCTCGCGCACTCGCTTGGCGTGCGCGACCTCGTGCTCGGCGCGCTCGCGCTGAGCACGCTCGGCGACCCGCGCTTCGGCTCACAGGTGCTCGCGGCCTGCGCCGTCGCCGACTCCGTCGATGCCCTCGCAACCGTCGCCGCGCGATCACACCTGCCGCGTGTCGGCGTGATCGGGACCGTCGGCGTAGCCGGGGCCGCGGCTGTGGCCGGCTTCTATCTCTCGCAGCAGCTCGCCGACTAGCCCTGCTGCGCCGTCGGGCGGATCAGGATCTCGTTGACGTCGACGTGCGGAGGTTGTGAGAGCGCGTAGATCACGGCGCGCGCGATGTCGTCGTCCTGCAACGCGTCGCTCGGTTTGTTATCGAAAAACGGCGTGTCGACCATGCCTGGCTCGATCAGCGTCACGCGCACGCCCGTACCATGCAGGTCCTGGCGCGCGGCCTCACCCATCGCCGTGACGGCGTGCTTCGTGCACGAATACAGCGAGCCCGGCAGCGCGCGGCGCCCAGCGACGCTCGAGGTGATCAGCAGGTGACCGCGCGAGTCCTTCAGCGCCGGGATCGTCGCGCGCAGCGTCAGCGCAGCGCCGTAGACATTCGTCAGGACCATCTCGCGCCAGTGCTCGGGCGTGTCCTCGAGGAACCCGCGTGGCCCGCCGAAGCCGGCGTTCGCGAAGACGGCATCGATCTGTCCGAAACGCGCGAGCGCGAGCTTGACGAGCTCTCGCTGGGCCTCCCACTCGGTCACGTCGCACGGCGCGGCGATCGCGCGCTGCTCGCCGCCGAGCTCGGCGGCGAGATCCTCGAGCGCCTCGCGCGAGCGCGCGGCGAGCACGAGCCGCCAGCCGTTCGCCGCCGCGTGGCGCGCCGTCGCGGCGCCGATCCCCGAGGAGGCACCGGTGATCAAGAGGACGCGGTCGGTCGGGGCGGTTGGGTCGTGGCTCATCGTGTGCTCCTTGCTCGAGGTGGCGCCCGGCGCCCGGCGTCCGGTTGGGGGCCGAGCAGTCGCCGCGCGCGCGACGACTGTCACGATGGTAGGAATGCTGCACGATCGCGCGAGAATCCATGTCCAAGCCGGCGCCGGTGGCGACGGCTGCATGAGCTTTCGTCGCGAAGCGCATGTCCCGCGCGGCGGGCCCGACGGCGGCGACGGCGGGCGCGGCGGCGCCGTCGTGTTCGTTTGCGACGACTCGCTGCGCGACCTGCAGAGCTTCAGGCGCAAGACGCACCACCGCGCCGGGCGCGGCGGTCATGGTGAAGGCTCCCAGCGCCACGGCGCCGACGGCGAGACGCTGAGGATCGGCGTGCCGCCGGGCACGCAGATCGTCGGCACGGCCGACGATGACGGCCAGCTCGACGGGCGCCGCTGGGAGCTGCTCGCGGCCGGGCAGCGCGCGACCGTCGCCGCCGGCGGCTCCGGTGGCAAGGGCAACAAGCGCTTTACGACGCCGACGCGCCAGGCGCCGCGCTTTGCCGAGCGCGGGCTGTCCGGCGAGGAAGGCTGGCTCGAGCTGCAGCTGAAGCTGCTCGCCGACGTCGGGCTCGTCGGTTTGCCGAATGCCGGCAAGTCCTCGCTGCTCGCACGTCTGACGCGCGCCGCACCGAAGGTCGCTGACTACCCGTTCACGACACTCTCGCCGGTGCTCGGCGTGCTCGAAGCCGACGAACGCCAGCTCGTGCTCGCCGACATCCCGGGGCTGATCGAGGGCGCGAGCGGCGGCGCCGGCCTCGGGCACGACTTCCTCGCGCACGTCGAGCGCACGCGACTGCTCGTGCACGTGCTCGACATCGCACCGGAGCTGACCGGCGAGCAGGACGCCGACGCAGCCGTCAACCATGCGACGATCGAGCGCGAGCTCGCAGCGCACGACCCGCGCCTGGCCGAGCTGCCGCGCGTGCTCGCGATCTCGAAGTGCGACCTCGTCGACGAGCAGCGCATCGCCGACGCCGTCGCCGAGTGGCGTGAGCGGCTCGGTGAGGACGTGCCGGTGGTCGCGACGTCGAGCGCGACCGGCGCTGGGCTGCGCGAGCTCTCGGCCGAGCTCATGCGGCTCGTGCCGCCGGCGGAGCCTCCGAGCGCAGAGGCCACGGCCGAGCTGGACGATGACGGCTTGCCGACGCTCGTTCGGACACGCGGCGGCGAGGCGAACGAGGAGCTTGCCGAGCACATGGTCTTCCGCCCGGCCGGCGCGAGCGGTTTCCGCGTTGAGCGACTCGGACCGCGCTCGTTCGCCGTTAGGGGCGTTGGGATCGAACGGCTGCTCGCGCGCTACGACGTCGACAACGAGGACGCGATGGCCTATTTCGAGGGACGCCTGCGGCGGATCGGCGTGCTCAGAGCGCTCGAGGCCGAGGGCTTCGAGCCCGGCGACGAGGTCGAGATCGCAGGGGAGACGTTCGAGCTCGACCCACAGTGACGTAGCCGTAGGGCGATAAGCGCGAAGGACGCGAATAAGCTCCAAGCATGAGACGCGTCGTGGTCAAGCTCGGGTCGAGCGTCGTCGCCGGTGGCGACGGCGAGCCGCGCCTCGATGTGCTGCGCAGCGTCTGCGATGCGCTTGCGGCGCTGCATCGCGACGGCGATGAGGCGATCGTCGTGACGAGCGGCGCGATCGCGCGCGGGATGCGCGTGATGGGCCTGCCACAGCGCCCGAGCACGATTGAGCAGCTGCAAGCGGCGAGCGCTGTCGGACAGGGCAAGCTCTACCGCATCTACGACGAGCTCTTGCGCGAGCGCGAGGTGACGAGCGCGCAGTTGCTGCTGACGTTCTTCGACATGAGTGCGCGCACGCACTATCTCAACGCGCGACAGACGCTCGAGACGCTGCTGGAGTGGCGCGTGTTGCCGGTGATCAACGAGAACGACACGACGGCGACGGATGAGATCTCCTTTGGCGACAACGACTTCCTCGCGGCACAGGTCGCGGTGCTCGTCGGCGCTGACGAACTGATCCTGTTGACGGACATCGACGGCTTGTACACGGCCGACCCGCGGCTGTATGCGGAGGCTAAGCTCGTGCATGACGTCGAGAGCTTCGCGGGTCTCGAGGATCTTGAGATTGGGCACACGACTTCGCCGCTCGGCTCCGGCGGGATGCGCTCGAAGGTCGTCGCCGCCGACATGGCAACGGCGGCTGGGATCCAGACGGTCATCTGCAATGGCACGCGCGCCGAGGCGCTGCAGGCGGTGCTCGCCGGTGAGCGCGAGGGGACGCGCTTTGCCGCGCGTGAGGCGCGCTACAGCTCGTTCAAGCTGTGGCTGAAGTACGCAAAGCCTTCGCGCGGCACGCTGCTGATCGACGCAGGCGCTGCGCGCGCGGTGACCGACGGCGCCGCGAGCCTCTTGCCGGTCGGCGTCGTCAAGGTGCTCGGCGAGTTCGACGCCGGCGATGCTGTGACGATCGCGCAGGCGCCGAGCGGCGAGGAGACGCAGCACGCGCTCGGCAAGGGCATCTGCAACTACTCGGCCGAGGAGCTGCGCCGTGTGCAGGGAATGAAGTCGGCGCTCGCGCGCGAGGTGCTGCCGCGTGCGAGTGAGGAGGCCATTCACCGCGACTACCTCGTGATCGATTGACGATCGCGCGCCGTCGTACTCTTTAGAGGCCATGGCGACCGTCGCAACCCCTGTAGCCGAGATCTGCAGCTCAGCCAAGCGCGCCTCGCGCACGCTCGCGCGGATCGACAGCGCCGTCAAGGACGCGGCGCTTGAAGCGATCGCGACGGCGCTCGAACACCGTAGTGCAGAGATCCTCGAGGCAAACGAGCGCGACATGCAGGCTGGCCGCGAAGACGAGCTCGGCGCGGCGCTGCTCGATCGCCTGCACCTCGATCAGCGACGAATCGGCGAGATCGCGCGCGCCGTGCGCCAGATCGTCGCGCTGGGAGACCCGGTCGGCGAGCTGATCGACGGCCGGCGTCTGCCGAATGGCCTCGACGTGCGCAGGGTGCGCGTGCCGCTCGGCGTCATCGCGGTCGTCTATGAGGCGCGCCCGAACGTGACGATCGATGCCGCTGCGCTGTGCCTGAAGTCGGGCAACGCCATCGTGCTGCGCGGCTCCTCCTCGGCCGAGCACTCAAACGCAATGCTTGCGCAGATCGCCTCTGAGGCAGCCACCGCCGCAGGCCTGCCGCAGGGCTGCGTCAGCCTCGTTGCGGGCGGCGGACGCGAGGAGCTAACGGAGCTCGCGACGCAAGGGGACAGCGTCGATCTGATCATCCCGCGCGGCGGCGAGGGCCTCAAGCGCGCGCTGCAGGCGGTCGCGACGGTTCCGGTGATCTACGCCGCATCGGGCAACTGCCACGTCTACGTCGACGCTTCGGCCGATCTCGCCCGCGCGGAAGCGATCGTGCTCAACGCAAAGACACAGCGCCCGGGCGTGTGCAACGCCGCCGAGACGCTGCTCGTGCACAGCGAGATCGCGCCGCGCTTCATTCCGCGCATCGTGCGCGCGCTGACCGACGCTGGCGTCGTCGTGCGCGCCGACGAGCGCGTGCTCGAGCTGCTGGCGGACGAGCGCGAGGTGGCTGCGCGCAGCGACGCTGCGAGCGAGCTCGAAGCGGAGGCGTCGCTGTCGGACTCTGCGCTCGTGCAGGAAGCGGGCGAGCAGGATTGGGCCGAGGAGTACCTCGCGCTGACACTCGCTGTCGGCGTCGTCGACTCGGCCGAGCAGGCGATCGAGCACATCGGTCGCTACGGGAGCGGGCACTCCGAGGCGATCGTTACCGCCGACACAGGCGCCGCGCGCGCATTTCAGCTCGGCGTCGACGCGGCCTGTGTCTATGTCAACGCGTCGACGCGCTTCACCGACGGCGGCGAGTTCGGAATGGGTGCGGAGATCGGCAACTCGACGCAGAAGCTGCACGCGCGCGGCCCGATCGGGCTGCGCGAGCTATGCACGTTCAAGTACCTCGTGGAGGGCGACGGACACGTCCGCGCGTGAGCCCGCCGCCGAGGCTCCGCCGCGGCTTCGCTCGCTCGGCATCCTCGGCGGCACGTTCAACCCGCCGCATCTCGGCCATCTGGCGATCGCGTGCCACGCGCGCAGCGAGTTGCGGCTCGAGCGCGTCGTGTTGATGCCGGCAGGCGCGCCGCCGCACAAGCCGATCGCGAACGATCCGGGTGCGCAGCGGCGTCTTGATATGTGCCGGCTGCTGCTCGAGGGCGTCGACGGCGTCTGTGTCAGCGCGCTCGAGCTGGAGCGCGACGGGCCGTCCTATACCGTGGATACCTTGAGAGCCATCCATGAGAGCCATCCGCAGGCCGAGCTGACGTTCATCGTAGGGGCCGACATCGCGGGCACGCTGCCGGCGTGGCACGAACCGGCTGAGCTGCTGCAGCTCGCCGAGCTCGCGGTCGCGGCGCGACCGGGCAGCGACCGCGACGGCTTGCTCGAGGCGCTCGCGCCAATCGGCGATCCGGCGCGTGTGTGCTTTCTCGACGCGCCGCTGATCGACGCGTCCTCCTCGCTCGTGCGTGAGCGCGTGGCCGAGAGCGCTCCGATCGAGCGGCTCGTCGGGGCGGCCGTCGCCGACTACATCGCCGAGCACGGCTTGTATGGGCCGCATGCGCAAACGGTGAGCCAATGACCGAGCCCGAGCTGCTGCAAGGCGCCGAGCTGCTAGCCGAGATCGCGCGCCTCGCGGGCGAGAAGAAGGCGATCGACGTCGTCGAGCTCGACCTGCGCGGCGTGCTCGGCTACACCGACTACTTCCTGATCTGCTCAGGCAACACGACGCGCCAGACGAAGGCGATTCACGATGGGATCCTCGAGGGCCTGAAGCACGAGCACACGATGATCCCGCGGCGCGTCGAGGGCGCGAGCCGCGCAGACTGGATCCTGATGGACTACCTCGACGTAGTCGTGCACATCTTCACGCCAGAGGCGCGCGACTATTACCGCCTCGAGCAGCTATGGGGCGAGGCGCCTTCGCGTGTCGCCGATACCGCTTAGAGACCCGCGTAGACGCGGCTGGTCAGAGACGTGAGCGGCGACGCCGAGCCCGGCTGAGCGCCCGCGCGCGCGACAAACCTGAAACAGTTGAAATACATCGGCTCTTCCGGATAATGTCGTTCGGACAGCGCTTGCGGCAGGCAGGCGCGCTGAAGTGGGGAGAAGAACGATGCATCGATCTCTTGCCGGCATAAGCCGCCGCAATGCAGTGCTGCTGGTACTCGTCGCACTCGCGTCGAGCGCATTCGCCTGGAGCCTCAGCGGGCTCACCTCCGCGGCGCGCGCCGATGGCCCTGGCGTTGGGGCGCCATGGACAACGAGCCTCGGCGACTCATTCATCTCCGGCGAGGCCGGGCGCTGGGCTGGTAACACCGATGAAAGCTCGTCGAAAACGGACGCGCTCGGCTCGACTGCGTACTACGACAACGCGGGCGGGACGGCCGAGCTGATCAAAGGCTGCCACCGCTCGAAGTCGGCCGAGGTTTACATCGGCGGCGGCGTGAGCGGCGAGAACCTCGCGTGTTCGGGCGCGAAGACCTCGACCTTCAGCGAAGGCGAAACGTTCAAGCCTGGGATCGACTTCTACAACTCCGGCGGCAAAGAAGGCCAGGCGCTGATGCTCCAGCACTTCGCGGCGACGCACAACGTCAAGCTCGTCGCGCTGTCGATCGGCGGCAACAACTTCAACTTCGCTCCCATCGTGCAGACGTGCGTCGAGGACTTCCTCGAGTCGACGTTCTTCCACGACTTCTACTGCAGCGAAGAAAGCTCGGTGACGAGCAACTTCACGACGGCGAACGTCAACAAAGTCAAGGGCGAAATCACGACGGCGATTCAAAACGTCGCGACGGCGATGACGAACGCGGGCTACTCGAGCTCGCAGTACACGATCCTCGTGCAGAACTACCCCTCGCCGATTCCGAACGGCTCGGAATTCCGCTACACGCAAAGCGGCTACAGCAGGCAGACGACGGGCGGCTGCGGCTTCTGGAACAAAGACGCGAACTACGCGAACGCGACGATGCTGCCGACGATCGACGGCGCCGTCACCGGCGCGGCGGCCGCGGCGGGCCTATCGAACGTCAAGACGATGGAACTGAGCTCGGCGTTCAACGCGCGCAGGCTCTGTGACAACACCGTCGGGCTGCTCGAGGAGAAGGGCCTGGCCAACTGGAAATCTGCCGGCGCGGTCGACAAAACGGAGTGGTTCAACCAGATCCGCACGCTCGAAGCGATCTTCGGGCCATACGAACTGCAGGAAGACATCCACCCGAACTACTGGGCTCAGCTGGGGCTGCGCAACTGTCTCACGCTGGCATACAACGCTGGCACGCCGAAAGGCGGCACGTGCACGATCTCGGGAACCGGCCTGAACGCGGCCGGCGAGCCGAACATGCAGCTGAAATAGGCGCTCTACCGACCCTGCGCCGCCGCACGCTCGACGTGGCGGCGGCGCATGGATCGGGGCGCGCGGCTGCGAAGATGCGCGCGTGAGCGCTTCTCGCTCGAGCGACAGCCCGCGCATCAGCGCGACGATGCGCGAAGACGAGCGGGTCACACCGCTCGAGCTGTTCTTCGACCTCGTCTTCGTGCTCGCGCTGACGCAGTGCACGACGTTGATCGCGCACGAGCTCAGCTGGGAGGGCGTGCTCAAGGGTCTGCTTGCGCTCGGCATGCTGTGGTGGTCGTGGGTCGGCTACGCGTGGCTGACGAGCGTGCTCGACCCAGAGGAGGGTGCGGTGCGGCTCGTCATCTTCGTCGCGATCGCAGCATTTCTCGTCGCTGCGCTGTGCGTGCGGCTCAGAGGCGCTGCTGTTTGCGTGCGCATATGCGGTCGTGCGCGTCGCGCACATCGTGCTGTTCACGCTCGCGAGCCGCGACGATCCAGCGCTGCGCCAGTCGGTCATCGGGCTCGCCGTGAGCACGGCGATCGGCGCTGGGCTGCTGTTCATCGCGGCGGCAACGTCGGGCGGCGTGCAGGTCGGCATCTGGGGGCTCGCGCTCGCACTCGATGCCGGCGGCCCGTTGCTCGTCGGCCAAGACGGCTGGAAACTCGTCCCGGGACACTTCGCGGAGCGTCACGGCGCGATTGTGATCATCGCGCTCGGCGAGTCGATCGTCGCGATCGGCGTCGGCGCGAAGGCGACGCTCGATGTTGGCGTCGTCGCTGCGGGCGTGCTCGGCGTCGTCGTCGCGGCCTCGCTGTGGTGGGTGTACTTCGATGTCACTGCGATCATCGCCGCACGCCGCTTGGCGAAAGCCGAGGAAGGCCACGAGCGCAACGGGATCGCACGCGACTCCTATTCGTACCTGCACTTCCCGATGGTCGCCGGGATCGCGCTGATCGCGGTCGGGCTGAAGCGCACGATCGGCGATGTCGGCGATCCGCTGAAGCTGATCTCAGCGGCCGCGCTGCTCGGCGGGACGGCGCTGTACCTGCTCGCGCACGTCGCGTTTCGCTGGCGCAACATGCATACGCTCAGTGGCCGCCGGTTGGTCTGCGCGATCGTGCTGCTCGCGCTGCTGCCGGCCGGCGCGACGATGCCGGCGCTCGCGACGCTCAGCATTGTCGCGGCGCTGCTGATCGTGCTGATCCTCTACGAGGCGCTGCGCTACGCCGACGCGCGCGATCGCATCCGCCACGAGCTCGTGCGCGAACCGCTGGGCGACTAGAGCCAGACGGCCCGCAGCGAGACGTCACACGTGGCCAGCGCGCTTCTCGACGCTTCGCGGTGTTTCAGCAGGTGACAAAACAAAGAACGTGACTCGCGGCGCCTGACGGCCCGCTGCTACCGATGGATCGCTGACCCCGAGGCTCACGTCTCACAAAACTCAGTGGAGGAGCGTTCATATGCTGCGCAGAGCGGTCATCTCAGTGACGATGCTTGCCCTTGCCCTTGCCGTTACGGTCGCGTGCCTGCCAAGTCTCGCCACGGCGGCGCCGACGGTCACGTTCAAAGTAAAGGCCGTCCCGATCCCGGGCTATCGCGGCACGGGGAACATCCTCGGCGCGGGCGCTGCGCTCGAAGTCAAGTACACGATCAAAGGCAGCGAATACGGCGGCTTCCCGCCACCGCTGATCGGCGTCAACTTCTTTACGCCGGCGGGCACGAAGCTCAACACGCACGGCTTTGCAACTTGTGCGCCTGCTGCGCTGCAGAACTTCGGGCCGAGGGCGTGTCCGCGCAAGTCGCGCGTGACGATCTCGGGCTCTGCGCTCGGCGTCGTCAGCTTCGGCAGCGAACGCGTCGATGAGCGCGCGTCGATCGCGGCCTTCTTCGCGCCCGGTGGCGCGCTGCAGTTCTACACGGCCGGCAGCTCGCCGGTGTCGCTTGAATTCCTCTCGCCGAGTCACGTCGCGAAGGCTCATGCGCCATATGCGCAGGAGTTCGTCACGAGCGTGCCGCTGATCGAAACGGTGCCCGGCGCGCCCGACGCCTCGGCGCTTTCGATCGGGCTGAAGATCGGCGCGGCGATGCGGCATGGCAAGCGCGTGAGCTACTACGGGCGCGTGCCGAAGCGCTGCCCGAAGGGTGGCTTCCCGCTGAAGTCAGAACTGCTCTTCGCGGGCGTCGGCGGCCTCGCGCCGCAGACGGTCACGGTGAGCTACAAGGCGCCGTGCCCGCGCGCGCACCATCGCAAGGGCCACCACCGCTAGCGATCGCGAAGCTGCGTCCGCTCGCGCCGGCCTCCCTCGTGCGCGGGCGGACGCACAGCCGGCACGCGCGGCTCAGACAGGCACGGGCACGCGGCGCTCGAGCGCTGCGTCCTCGAGCGGTGCTGCGGGTGTCCGGCGCGAGAGGATCACATTGCTGCCGGCAGACGGGCTGAACGTGATCCCGCGCCTACGCGTGACCTCGGGCGTCGAGCTCGCCGGGCGCAGCTCGCAACGTTCGAGCACGGCGCGCAGCACGAGCTTCATCTCGAGCAGGGCAAAGCTCGCGCCGAGGCAGCGTCGTCGCCCGCCGCCGAACGGGATCCACGTGTATGTACCGGGCGCCTGCTCGAGGAAGCGCTCGGGCTTGAAGGCGTATGGGTCGGGGTAGATCGCGGCGTCGTGGTGCATCAGGTAGGCGCTCGCGAACAGCACGACGCCGGGCGGGTACTCGATCCCACCGATCTCGATCGGCTGCTTGACCATGCGCGGCTCGGGGGCGGACAGGACGGGGCGGCGGCGCAGGATCTCGTTGATCGTCGCGAGGAGATAGGCATCGTCTTCACCCGCGTCGAGCTCGGCGTGCAGCCGCGACTGGATCGGCGGTTCGCGCGCGATCCGCTCGATCGCCCAGGCGAGCTGCGAGGCGCTCGTCTCGTGCCCGGCGGCGAGCGCCGTGACGAGCTCGTCGCGCAGTTCGGCGTCGTTCATCGGCTGTCCGTCCTCGTCGCGCGCGCCGAGCAGCATCGAGAGCACGTCATCGCCCGGCTCGTCTGCCGCGCGACGCTCGTCGATCAGCGCGTAGATCAGCTCGTCGGCGCGTGCGCGCGTGCGTTCCATGCGCCCAACCGGACCGCGACCGGCGAGCAGCCGCTGGGCGGGCGGGAGCAGCGACAGCGGGCTCTCGCCGAACGCGAGGATCTCCGCGAGCAGGTCGCTGAGCTCGTCGAGCCGCGCGCCGCGGTCGAGGCCGAAGACGGCGCGCAGGATGACTTCGAGCGTCAGCTTCTGCAGACGCGGGTGCAGCGCGACAGGCTGCTCGAGCGGCCACGAGGCGACCTCGCGCTCGGCTAGCTCGCTCATCAGCCCCGACAGGCGCTGCATCTTCTCGCCGTGGAACGCCGGCAGCAGCAGCTTGCGCTGGCGCAGGTGCGGGCCCTCGTCGAGCAGGATCACCGAGTTCGGACCGAGCACGGGTTCGAGGATCTGCGCGCCCTCGCCCGGGTGCAGCACGTCCGGCGGCGCGAGGAACATCTGCTTGATCTCGTCTGGATCGGAGAGGATCACAAACGGCGGCGGACCGATCAGACGGACGGTGAAGCGCTTGCCGTAGCGAGCGCGACAGCGCTCGAGGTAGGCCGTCGGGCGACTCCACCAGCCGATCGTTTGCAGCAGCCGCGGCGCTCGCGGTCCGGGAGGCAGTTGATTGTTCATGGCAGCTCCTCGTGATGCGCGTGGGGTGACTGGATTCTACGCCTCACTATTAATCCTGAAGCACGAGGGCTGTGCCGTCGACGAGCAGCGAGACTTCCTCGCCGGAGCGCGGCAGCACGTGTCCGGCCGCACGCGCGGTGATCTGCGGCGTGCCCGGGCTGTCGAGCGCGATCCGGGCGGTCGCGTCGTGGCCGTAGAACTGCGTCGAGACGACGCGTCCGCGGGGGAGCTCGGGCGAGGGCGCGCGGCAGGCGATCTGCTCGGGGCGCAGCATCACGGTCGCGCTCGCGCGATCGTTGGCGTGCCTCCCGTTGCGCCCGCGCGTGGCGAGACGGCCGAGCGCGGTCTCGGCATAACCGTCGCGCAGCACGCCTCCGAGTAGCACGGCTTCGCCGAGGAAGCCGGCGAGCTCGGCATCGAGCGGGTCGCGGTAGAGCGTCTGTGGGTCTGCCGCCTGCACGATCCTGCCGTCACGCATCACAGCGACAACGTCGGCGAGCGAGAGCGCCTCCTGCTGGTCGTGCGTGACGAGCAGCGCTGTTGCGCCGCTGTGGCGCAAGGCTTCGCGCACCTCCGCGCGGACCTGCACGCGCAGGCTCGCGTCGAGCGCGTCGAATGGCTCGTCGAGTAGCACGAGCTTTGGCGAGGGAGCGAGCGCGCGCGCGAGCGCGACGCGCTGTTGCTGTCCGCCTGAGAGCTCGTGCGGGTGGCGCTTTTCGAGACCCACGAGGCCGACGAGCTCGAGCAGCTCGCCGATGCGCGACGACTTGCGCTCGGCGCGCGGCAGGCCGAAGGCGACGTTCGCGGCGACGTCGAGGTGCGGAAAGAGAGCGCCCTCTTGCGCGACGAAGCCGACGTCGCGCTGCTCCGGCGCAACGTGCGTGCGCGCGCCTGAGACGAGCTGTGCGCCGACTTCGATCGTCCCCTCGTCGGCACGCTCGAAGCCGGCGATCAGACGCAGTAGCGTCGTCTTGCCGCAGCCTGAGGAGCCGAGCACGGCTGTGAGGTTGCCCACGGGCACGTCGAGCTCGAGCCCCGCGAGCACCTGCGAGCGACCGAATGACTTGCGCAGCGCGCGTGCGGACAGCGCGAGCGCGTCGCCGTCCGCATTTTGGTTCGCAGCGTCAGTCGTGTCAGCGGTGCTCGTCATGCTCATCGTGCGGCGCTGCTCGCGCTGGATCGGTTAGAGGCGCTGGACGCGCCGAAGCGGCGTGTCAAGAGGCACGTCGGCAGAGCGGAAACGGCGACCATCAGCGCAGCGTACGGCGCGGCTGCACCGAACGAGCGCGTCGACGCGTCGGCCCAGAATTGCGTCGCGAGCGTCTGCGTGCCGATCGGCGAGAGCAACAGCGTCGCCGTCAGCTCGGTGATCGTCGCGAGAAAAACGAGCGCTGCCGCCGCGCCGAGCCCAGGCAGGATGCGCGGGAGCGTCACGCGCATGAGCGCGCGCAGCGGTCCGCAGCCGAGTGAGCGCGCGAGCTCCTCATGCACGGGCGGCGCTTGCGCGAGCGCTGCGCGTGTGGCGACGAGCGCGAGCGGCAGCGCGAGGATCGCGTATGCGATCAGCAGCAGGCCAGTTGTGCCGTAGAGCGCCGGTACGTAGTGCACCGCCGCGACGATCAGCGACAGCGCGACGACGATCCCGGGCAGCGCATACGGGAGGTATGCGGCGCGTTCGAGCGTCGCCGCGAGCCGGCTCGGGTGGCGCACGGCGAGGATCGAGACGGGCAGCGCGAGCAGTGTCGTCAACAGCGCCGCGCCGAGGCCGAGCTCTAGCGACTTACTGGTGGCCGAGAGCAGCGTGACGACAGGGAATGTCGTCGAGCCGCCGTGCAGCGTCCAGTAGACGAGCGTGACGAGCGGCAGGCCGAGCGCGAGCGCGACGAGCACGCTGAGGCCGGCGAACGACGGCCATCGCATGCGGCCGAGTCGCGCGTGCGTCGGCGGGCGCGGTGTGCCCGGATCGACGCGTGCGTAGCGCGCTCTGCCGCGCAACGCGAGCTCGCCGAGCAGCAGCGCGAGGCACAGCAGCACGAGCACCGTCGCGAGCATCGACGCGGCCGGTCCGTCGAAGCTCAGCCGATACTCGTCGTAGATCGCCGTCGTGAACGTCTGGAAGCGGAGCATCGCGAAAGCGCCGAACTCCGAGAGCAGGTGCACGGCGACGAGCAGCGCGCCGCCGAGCAGCGCGAGGCGCGTCTGCGGCAGCGTGACGCGCGCGAACGTGCGCCACGGCCCGCTGCCGAGCGAGCGCGCGCTCTCCTCGAGCGCCGGATCGAGGCCGCGCAGCACCGCAGCGACCGGCAGGTAGACGAGCGGGTAGTACGCGAGCGTGACGATCAGCGCAGCGCCGCCAAAGCCCTGCACAGCCGGCGTGATCGAAACCCAGCTGTAGCTCGTGACGAATGCAGGGACAGTGATCGGCAGCGCCGCGAGCACCGCCCAGACGCGCCTGCCAGGGAGGTCTGTGCGCTCGACGAGCCACGCGACGGCGACGCCGAGCACGACGCAAGCCGTAGTCGAGAGCGCGACGAGCAGGACCGTGTTCTTCAGCAGTTTGCCGACGAACGCGCGGAACAGCAGCGCTTGCACCTGTCTCCAGCCGATCGACAGCGCCTGCTCGAGCAGGAAGCCGAGCGGCAGCAGCACGAGCAGTGCGACGGCGATCGCGACGCCGAGCAGCGCTGTCGGCGTCGTGCGACCGCGCAGCAAAGTGCGCCGAGCAGCGGCCGACCACGTCCCGGCCGCTGCTCGTGCATTCACCGCCTCCACCTGGCTCACCCGCCCATGCTCAGAGCAGCCCGGCTTCCTGCATCAGCTGCAGTGGCGCGCTGCCGTCGCCGAGGTCGGCCGGGCCGACGTCCGGCGCTTCGAGCTGCGCGAACGGCACGAGGCCGGGCGGCGGCGCGACGCCAGCGGCGAGCGGGTACTCCCAATCGCCGCTGTGTGTCATCGCAGTCTGACCTTTCTTGCTGACGAGGAACGCGAGGAAGCGCTGCGCGAGCGCCTGCTCGCCGCTCGACTTCAAGGCGCCGGCGCCGGAGATGTTGACGAGCGCGCCTGGATCCTTATGGCCGAAGTAATAGAGCTTTGAATGTATCTTCGCGGCGCCGACCTCGGCGCGCTGCTCGTACCAGTAGTAGTGGTTGATCACGCCAGCCGCGACTTGACCGGCTTCGACGGCGGCGACGATGCCCTCGTTATCGTCGTAGCGCTTCGCATTCGCCGAGAAGCCTTCGAGCCAGCGCGTCGTCGCGGCGCGGCCGTCGAGCTTGTCGATCGCGCTGACGATCGGCACGAAATCGGGCTCAGACGGCGCGATCGCGAGCTTGCCCTTCCATGCGGGCTTCGCGAGGTCGAGGATCGACGCTGGCAGCTCGCTCGCTGAGATCAGCTTCGGGTTGTAGATCAGCGCCGTCTCGCGCGCCGCGACGCCGACCCAATCGCCGCTGCTCGAGTCGTATCGCGCCGGGATCTGCGCGAGCGTCGAAGCGTTGACCTTCGCGAGCAGCCCCTTTCCGGCGAGCAGTTCGAGCGGCGGCGTGTTCTCTGTCAGCAGGACGTCGGCTGGTGAGGCCGAGCCCTCCTGGACGATCTGGTTGGCGAGGCCCTCATCCTCGCCGAAACGCACACGCACGCTCGCGCCGCTCTGCTTTTCAAATGCCTTCGCGAGCGCGTTCGTCATCTGCTCGTGCTGGGCGCTGTACAGCGTCAGCGTGCCGGCGCCGGAGGGTGCACCGGCGCCGGAGGACGATGACGCCGAGGAGGACGAGCCGCACCCGGAGGTGACGACAGCAAGCGCGACGAACAGAGCGACGGCGCAGAGCGCGGCGATTCGTTGAGCGGTCACGGCGCGTAGCGATGGAGAGATCAAGGGGCCTCCTGCAAATGGTCGAAAGAGTGGACCGCATTAGGGTACCCTAAGTTAGGATTACCTAACACGTTGCCACGACCGCAGCCACAGATCCGTCGCCGGTAGTGAGACGCCGGCTGAGCCGTTTCCTTGCATTTCATACGATCGTTTGATACGATCGTTCGTATGAACAGTCCAGAGACGAAGACGGCATTGCTGCAGGCTGCGAAGCGGTTGGTGCTCGAGCGAGGCTATGCGGGCGCGAGCGTACGTGAGCTCGCATCGGCATCGGGAACGAACCTCGGCGCGGTCAACTACCACTTCGGCAGTCGCGAGAATCTGCTCAATCAAGCGATTCTCGAGTTCTTCCTCGAATGGGGCGAGCGCGTCGGCGAGCTCGACGTCGACCCGACGAGTGGGCCGCTCGAGCAACTCGCAGCGCGCGCTCGGCCGATGATCGACGGCATTCCAGAGGCGCAGCCGCTGTTCGTGATGTTTTTGGAGGGAGTGCTGCAGTCGCGGCATGCGCCTGAGCTGCGCGAGCAGTTGGCTGCGCACTACGCCGAGCAGCGACGCCGCGCGTGCGAGCGCATCGCTGCCAGCCCGGTTGGCAGCGCGCTGCCGGCGCGCACGGTCGAGATCGTCGCGTCGTACATGCTCGCGCTCGCCGATGGCATGCAGCTGCAGGCGCTGCTCGAGCCGCAGGCGATCCCGACCGGCGAGGAGCTTGCGACCTTCTACGAAGGCCTCGCGGCGGCGGCGAGAGCCGGAGCGCTACCGGGCTTGCAGGTCTAGGTCCGGCGCGTCAAGGGGCGCGCGGGTTCAGGGGTGGCGAATGGCCGCGACCGGCGCTGACGGTCGCGGGCGGAGGGCGTGCGTCATCGACGGCTTTTTTAACGATCAATGAAACGGAGGAAGTGATGATGTTTAGTCGACAACGCACAACACGACGGCGAGGGGCGCGCCTCGCCTCGACGACGGTGACGCTGCTGCTCGTCCTGCTGCTCGCCGTGGCAGCTCCAGCGGCCTTCGCGGGCAAACCAAAAGGCGAATATGCGCCGTTCACGGGCTGTCCGCTGAAAACTGCCGGCGTGAGCCAATGCGTCTATGCGCAGTTCACCGGTGGCAAATTGACGTTCGGGACGATGGTCGTCCCGATCGAACACGCGATCACGCTGCAGGGCGGGCTGATCGTGAGCGGTACAGAAGAAACGTTCGTCAACGCGGGCGAAGGTGAAACGCTGACGAAAACGGAAGAGAAAGTCCCGGGCGGCTTCTCCGGCGTCGGAACTGAATCGTCTCCGCTGGCGCTGACGCTCGAACTCGTCGGTGCGGTTGCGCTGAGCCGCGGCAACTTGGCCGAAGCGAAAGGCACGGCGCTGAAGTTGCCGGTCAGAGCTCATCTCAAAAACATCTACTTCGGCGAAGAATGCTTCGTCGGCTCGAGTACGAGTCCGATCACGTTGAACCTGACGACCGGCGTCACCTCACCGCCGGCGCCGAACAAACCGATCACCGGGACGGCCGGTACGCATGAAGTCAAGGAAGCGGGCAACCTCGTCCTCTACAAAGGCGATTCGCTCGTTGAAAACGCCTTCTCCGTCCCTGGGGCGAAAGGTTGTGGCGCCGGCGTCTACAAAGAAATCATCACTCCGCTGCTCAACATGAAATTCGGTTGGCCGGCGTCGGGCGGTCATAACACGGCGATCTTCAGCGGCACGTCGGAGTTCGCCAACGCCGAAGCTGTGCGCAAAAGCGAATAGGCGCGTGAGGCGGGGCCACTCGATCTGCCCCCTTTCGGGTGGCCCCGTCTGTCGTGCCCGCCTTGTCGTGCCGCGTGTGAGGCGCGGAGCTCAGCGGCGCGAGACGTCTTCGAGGTAGCTCTGCACCCAGCTCTCGGAGATCTCGTCGGACTGGCGGCTCATCGAGCGCTGCGCGGGGGCCGCTGCCGGCTCGGCCGAGACGCCGATCTCCGCGAGCACGCGCGCGACGGCTGCGTCCGGGTCGCCGGCGATTTCCTCGTAGTAGAGCTGCAGCGGGCGGCGCCCGATGCGGAAGAAGTAGCCGCGCCACGCGTCCTCGTGGCGGCGCAACTGACCGAGCAGATGATCGATCGCATCGAATGAGTAGACGGCGTCGCGCTGAGTCGGCTGCTCGCTCGCCAGCGCGCCGCTGGCGTTGCGCCAAACCCATGTCTGCAGCGCGCGCCAGAGCGAGACGGCTTGGCGCACCTTGTCGCTGCGCGAGACGAATACGTACGTCAGCTCCGGAAACGCGGCGTTGAGCAGCGAGCCATCGCCCATCCCGGCAAAGCGCGGGATGCCGCGCATCAGCTAGAATGTTCTGCGTTTGCGGCTGCATGGGCTGGCCGTAGACTAAAGCCTCAGTTGACCAGTGGAAGAAGTGAGCCTTTGTGCAACGCGCTTGAGTTTCGTGTCGCTGCTTCGCTCAGCGGCTTAGGGACCTTGTCGTCAATCCCGCGCCGAGATGGCCTCGGCGCGGGGCGGGGGGTCTGGCTGTCTAGACGGGTGGTTCGTCGTACGGCTCGCGCGCGATGACGCGCTCGCGCACGAGACCCTGCCTGCCTCTCGCGGTCGCGATGAAGAGCAGCGAAAGCACGACTCCGACGGCGCCGGCGATCATCAGGATCAACCCGACGGTCGTGATCGAAATGCCAGAGACATGTGTCGTGACGGCGTAGCGAAGAATCGCGCCGACGGCGATCAGGAAGATGGAAGTCCCGAGCGGCATACGCTAGATGCGTCCGCCACGCCGGTAGCCGAAGCCGCCGCCCGTCAGCATGATCACGAGCGCGACGAGCAGAAGCAGCCATAGAAGCGGGCTTACGCCGATTCCACCCGCGATTGCGGCGATTACCAAGACGATCAGCACTAGCTCTACTAGTCCCATTTCGTACCTCCCCATTAGGTAGTGGTTATCCGCATATGTGGTACCCGCGGAGGAGGGGGGCGTAAACCGGGTGAGGGGTTTCTCATGGCGGCGCGCCGTCGCTCTCGCTGCGGCCGCTTCACTCGGTGCATGTAGCACGAGTTGTGCTACGTTGTCGGAGTGAGTCGCTCGCTTCACGTACGACTGGACGACAGCTCGGCTGCTGCTCTAAGCGTTCTCAGTAGCGGAGGACTTAGTGATTCTGAAGCCGTCCGCACCGCTTTGCGCGAGGCGGCCACGCGACGTCGAGCTCGTGCCGCGATTGTCGCCGAGGTGGAGCGACTTGCGCGCGATGATCGTGATCGCGCGGAGATGCGCGCCGTCCGCGTACAGATGGCTGAGCTAGCCCCGGAAACCGTCGATTGACGTGGTGCGCGGCGAGGTCTTTCGCCTGCCTGCTCCGCGCAGAGCGCAAGGTCGAGAGCAGCGTGGCGCTCGATTCGCAGTGATCGTCCAAGCGGACGAGTTCTTTGGTTTGAGCACGGTGCTCGTCTCGCCGACCTCGACGAGCGCGCAGCCGGCCACTTTTCGGCCGGCCGTCGAGCTTGACGGAACGCAAACGCGCGTTCTTGTCGAGCAGACGACGGTGGTCGACCCAGAGCGTTTGGGGCGTTCGGTCGGGCGCCTCGATGCGGGTGAGCTGCAAGCCGTCGACGATGCGCTTGCACTCGTGCTTGGGATCTAGAGCGGACGTGTGGCAGAGGAAGTGGGCCTTGGCGGTCGCCTTTCCAGCCCAAGTGGTCCTCTCAAGACGCTGCTAGAGCAGAGCCGGTGGAAAGCTCAGGACGCCTCCGGCTTGATTGCGCCGCCTCGCCAAAGCGTCGGGGCACGGCACCGTCGCGTCGGTTGGGTCGTCGAGGCGGTCGAACAAGTGCTGGCTACACATGGCGAGCCGATGCAGGCTAGGGCCGTACACGCAGCGGTTGAGGCGTTGCTTGGGGAGGCCGTCTCGTGGAGTTCGGTCAAGGGCACGCTCGCCGATCACGTAGCGGAGCCGTCGCCTCGATTTGTGCGCGTGGGGAGGGGGCGGTATGGGCTGGCCAGATAGAGGGCTGACCGTCTCAGAGTCCCGCTGTCCAGCCGAGAAGTGCGCGGCGTTCGGCCGACGGGCGATGAGATGACTTTGAAGCGTGCAACGGGCGGGCTTCCCAGGCCCGCCCGTTGCACGAAATCGATGGTTAGGAGTGCCCGCCGCGGAAGGCGTTGGTCTTCTTGGCGGGCGAGGGGCGCGTCGGGCGAAGATGGGAGATAATGCTCTCCTGTGGTCTTCCCGTCGCGTTGTGGCGCAGAGTCGGCCTCTGCGCGGGTGCTGCTGTAGCGGAGACGAAAGGCCCCGAACCGCAAGTCCAGTCGGGTGTTCCGATCGTGCCGCTGCGCCCAATCGCACAGCATCACTAGGGCGCGGCTAGAGAGGCAAGCGCCAAGCAGCGTGCAGCTGCCGAACGCAACCGCAATGGTTGCCTCGACGGGCATGCTCTCTAGCTCCAGTCGCGTGTCAGGCTGATGGTCGTCGTAACGAACTCCTTTCGGACGTTGATAGGACCGCTCAGTGTCTCATACGGGTGTGAGGGTTCTCGCACAGGTTGCGCACAGCGGCACGCTGTTTGCACGATTTCGGGCTGCCATCGAGCAAGCCGACGATGAGCTGCGGCAGGCCATCGAGCGGGCACTGCAAGAGCGAGAAGGCCGGCGACCGCCCGAGAAAGCCGAACGCCCACCAACAGAATTGGTGGGCGTTGGCGTTGGCTCGCCCACGACCTCTTGCGAGGTCGTGGGTTGGAGTCAGGAAGCTATGGTGGAGCTAGTCGGGCTCGAACCGACGACCTCTAGCGTGCCACGCTAGCGCTCTCCCAGCTGAGCTATAGCCCCGAGATCCTGCTCGACAAGTCTAGCTTCCCCCGACGAGGCTGTGCGCGCCGAAGCTTCCGGATCATCGGCTCGAGCTCATAGTCGCTTGCCCATCTGACACCGTAAGCCTGGTTGTTCTTCGTCGCCTCAAGGCGTAGGTAGACCCCGCGCATTCCTGCGACCTCGGCGACGGGAAGGAGGAACGCTTGTTTCAGCTCGGACGAGTATGCGGCAACCGCATCGATCTCCGAGGCCGAGTAGTTCGTGTAGACATAGCCACGCGGGGTGTGGCGGCAGGTCTGGAGATGGACGGAGAGCACGCCGGGGAGTTGCCGCGCAAGCTTGCACTGAACCCGCAGCAACTCCGGCTCGAGATCGACGATCAAGTCATAGCGCCGTCCCTCGCACAGCGGCCGCAGCACGGTCAAGCCAAGCTGGATCACGGCAGCGGTGATCGCGGCCTCGGCGGCGGCGCCCTTCTGGCTCGGCGTGAGCGTCTTCATGCATCGAGGGTACGCCTCGCTTAGGACACAAAAGTAGCGCTTTGTCTGCGCCGCGCGGAGTTATCGTGTTACGGCTCGCGCCGGCGACGCGATGCGGTAGCGCTCACTCAGGCGGGATGAACTCCGGCACGTCGAGATCGTCGTCGGGCTCGTCGAATCCACGCGAGCGTCCGGGCGCGGGTGCGACGCCGCTACTCGGCCCGGCCTGATCGAGTCGCGCGGTCATGCTGCCGTGCGCGAGGCGAACGTCGCGCAACAGCCGCTCGGCGTTGTTGCGCAGCGAGGCGGAGAGCTCGCGCAGGTTGCGCGAGAGCTCGGTCCCGTCGCGCAGCACCTCGCGGGCGACGACGTGCGACTCACCAACAATCTCACGGGCGTCGTCACGCGCCTTCGTGCGCACGCGTTGGGCCTGCTCGGCGGCATCGGCGCGCAGCTGCTCGAGGTCCTCGCCGCCTGTGGCAAGCGTGCGCTCGACCTGCGATTTCGCGTCGGCGAGCAGTCGCTCGGCCTGCTCGTGGGCCTTCGCGATCAGCGCCGCTGCTTCGCTCTTCGCGCTGGCGAGCTCTTGCTCGGCAAGCGCACGCGCCTCGGCGAGCGTCTGCTCAGCCTGCGCGCCGTGCGTCGTACGCAGCTGCTCACCCTGCTCACGCGCGCTCTCGCGCTCTCGCGTCGCATCGCTGCGGGCGCTCTCGCGCTCGGCCTCGGCTTCGCGCTGTGCGGCGCTGCGCAGTTGCTCGGCCTCTGTCTGTGCCTCGCTGCGCAAGCGCTCGGCCTCGGCATGGATCGTGCCGACGGCGGCGACGGCGTCGTTGCGCGCGGCCTCGGCCTGCTCGCGCGCGTCGCGCAGCAGCTCGGCGGCCTCCTCCTCGGCGGCGCGGACGCGGTTTGCCGCGGCGCGGTCTGCCTCAGCGATTCGTTCGCGACTGCGTGTCTCGGCCCGCTCACGTAGCTCGGCCGCGGCGCGCTCGGCGGCGTCGACGATTCCGGCAACGCGTGCCGGCGCGCCGTCCAGCGCGTCCCGCTCAGGGTCCCGGCTGCGGACGCCTGACGATTGCGGCTCCATGCGCTCATGGTAGACCGGCGCGACACGTGGCGAGCAACGCGTCATGTGCGAGGCATGGCCGGATATGTTGGATATTCGTCCTTGCAGACGAGTCCTCGTTGGGCGATGATCGTGCGATGGCAGATGGCCAAACAGCGCGCCAGATCGTGATCTTGCTGTTTGACGGCGTGCAGAGCCTCGACGTGACAGGCCCGCTGGAGGTCTTCGCGGCGGCCGGGCGGGTGGCGGCCGCAAGTGCTCCGGAGTCCCTGGGCTACGAGATCAAGACGTTGAGCAGCGATGGCGCGCCTCTGCGCACGTCGAGCGGGCTGACGCTCGTCCCGGACGGCGCCCTAGGAGACATGCCGGCGAAGATCGACACGCTGATCGTCCCGGGCGGTAAAGGTTCGCGTGCGATCGTCGCCGACGAGCGGCAGCTCAAGTGGATCGTCGACAGCTCGGCTCGCGCGCGTCGCACAGCGTCGGTTTGCACGGGCGCGTTCCCGCTGGCCGCCGCCGGCCTGCTCGACGGTCGCCGTGCGACGACGCACTGGTCGGCCGCGGCGGCACTGGCACGTCTGTATCCGGCGGTCGAGGTCGACGCGGAGCCGATCTTCATCCGCGACGGCGAGCTGTGGACGTCAGCGGGCGTGACGGCGGGGATGGATCTCGCGCTGGCGCTCGTCGAGCAGGACCACGGTCGTGACGTCGCGCTGACGATCGCGCGCCACCTCGTGCTGTTCTTGCGCCGGCCGGGCAATCAGTCGCAGTTCAGCGCGACGCTCGCATCGCAGCAGCCGCAGCGCGAGCCGTTGCGCGAGGTGCAGCGGCGCGTCGTCGAGGACGTCGCAGGCGAGCACTCGGTCGAGGCGATGGCGGCGCAGGCGAACATGAGCGTGCGTCACTTCGCGCGAGCATTTCGCGCGGAGACGGGCGTGACGCCGGCGCGCTACGTCGAGCGCGTGCGCCTGGAGGCGGCGCGACGGTGCCTGGAGGACACGACGGAGCCGGTCGCGTCGATCGCGATGGCATGTGGCTTTGGCACGGCGGAGACGATGCGGCGCGTGTTCCTGCGCGCGCTTGAGGTCGGCCCGGCGGAGTACCGCCGGCGCTTTCAATCGATCAAGAGGAGGC
>Ga0193728_1000301_pt1 | contig 23393 bp, 18 predicted proteins | sample U1c1metaG_FD_143037 | JGI IMG/M metagenome (GOLD analysis project Ga0193728, IMG submission 143037) | Soil microbial communities from a riparian zone of the East river system, Colorado, United States - U1c1 | ecosystem: Environmental > Terrestrial > Soil > Riparian zone | place: USA: East River...
CCGGCAAGTGGCCGGCGCGTACACCGAAGCGCCGGGCGATCGAACAGCGCGATCGAACGTTCCTCCCGCACGTGATGGCGATCCCGGTCGGCTCCACGGTGACCTTCCCGAACTTCGATGGCGTGTTCCACAACGTGTTCTCCACGTCGCCGGTCGCGGCGTTCGATCTCGGCATCTACAAGGCCGGCGAGGCGCGCGAGTACACGTTCCAGAAGGAAGGCATCATCCGGCTCGGCTGCAACCTGCACGCGAACATGAGCGCGTACATCGCGGTCGTGTCGGCGCCGGCGTACGTGGTCACCGACGACGGCGGCAAGTTCGCGTTCAAGCACCTCGCGCCCGGCAAGTATCACCTCAAGGCGTGGAGCGAGCGCTCGAAGGCGCCGATCGAGCAGGACGTCACGATCAAGGTCGGCTCCAACGACGTCAAGGTCGGCGTCGCCGGCGATGCACCCGCGGGGCCCGCGCCCGACAAGTTCGGAGGCAAGCGTGGCTAAGCCCGCACTGATCGCGGCGGGCATCGGGTTGCTCGCTGCGGGTGCGGGACTCGCCGGCTACGGAGCGACGCGCAAGGCGACCGGCGGGATGACGCCGGAAGCGTCGTCGATGATGACGTCCGCGATCGGTCAGCTCGACGGCGATATCCGCGCCGCGCAATCCGACGTCACCGGTAACGCCGACTTGCTCGTCGGCTTGTCGCAAGTGCAGGCCGCGGTCGCCACCGACGAGGCGACCGTCAAGAACATGGTCGATCGCGGCGAGCTCGCGTTCACGATCAAGCCCGGCACCGTGGTCGAGATCGGCCAGGTGATGAAGGGGCAGGAGGCGACGCCGCTCTACACCCAGCCGCAGAGTGCGATGCGCTCGAGCCACGCGGGCAAGCCGGGGAGCTACGTCGAGCTGATGGGCGACAAGGCGCTCGTCACCCAGGTCTCGAACGTCGTGCCGAAGGATCGCGCGAACGAGCTGACCGGCTACGTGATGGTGTCGCGGCCGCTCGATCTCGGGCCGGCGTTCGCGAAGCTCGAGCAAGCGCACGTCGAGGGCACGTTCGAGCTCGACGGCAAGACCCACCAGCTCGGCGTCGCGCCGGCCGCGGGTACGCAGACGCAGACGATGCCGTTGCCATCGGTGCCGGGCGCGAAGATCACGGTCGCCGTCGCGCCCGCGACGGGTGGGCCGCAGATGCCGCTCGTCGCCGGAGGCGGTGGCGCCGCCGGGCTCGGCCTCATCCTGTTGATCGTCGGCGCGGTCACCGGCAAGCGGCGTGAAGGGCTCGCGGGCACGACGACACCGGGCATGGCGGTCGGCACGCAGCCGCGCAGCCAGGCGATCTCGCAACCCGGTTTCGGCACCGCGCAGACCGAGATGTCGGCGAGCTCGCATGCGATGGGCACGCCGTCGCCGATCGGCCACAGCGGAGATCCATCGTTCTCGTCGGCGAACTTGGGTCCCGGAGCGATGATCGGGCGCTGGGAGATCATCAAGCGGATCGGCTCCGGCGGCATGGCCGACGTCTACCTTGCGCGGTCGCGCGGCGAGGCCGGGTTCGAGAAGCAGGTCGCGGTCAAGGTCATGCACCCGCACCTCGCACGCAACGAACGCGCGGTCGAGCACTTCCTCGACGAGGCGCGGCTGTCGTCGCGGATCAGCCACCCGAACGTCGTCCAGATCCAGGACCTCGGCAAGATCGGCAACGACTACGTCATCGTCATGGAGTACGTCGACGGCGTCGATCTCGAGAAGCTGCTCGCGTCCGCACGCGCGGCGCAGCGCCAGGTGCCGATCGACATCGGGCTCGGCGTGTTGTGCCGGATCTGCGACGGCCTCAACGCCGCGCACAAGTCGACGACCGTCGACGGCGCGCCGATGAACCTCGTGCACCGCGACGTCAAGAGCGCGAACGTGTTGGTCTCGAAGCAAGGCGGCGTCAAGGTCGTCGACTTCGGGATCGCGAAGGCCGCGTCGCAGGCACACCTGACGGTTGCGGGCGAGACCAAGGGTACGCCGTCGATGATGGCGCCCGAGCAGCGCGTCGGCGAGCAGGTCGACGTCCGCGCCGACGTCTACTCGGTCGGTGCGGTCGCGTTCGAGGTCCTGACCGGCCACGGTGTCAACCTCGACCTCGCGGCGCTCGCGCACCTCGGCGTCGACAACTGGCCGCACCTGCCGATGCCGTCGACGCTGCGCCCGCAGCTCCCGATCGAGCTCGACGCGTTGCTCATGCAGTGCATGTCGTTCGATCGCGAGAAGCGTCCTGCGGATTGCGCGGTCCTCGAAGCGCAATTCGAGGCGGTCATGAAGAGGCACAGCCTGACCGCGAGCGACAAGGACATCGCGCGCTGGATGGCCTCGGAGGCCGCGGCGCTGGTCCCGAGCGGGACCGAGCCCACGGCGCCTCGCGCGGTGCGCTAATTGGCGCATTTGCTGCGCTATTTTTAACTCCCCGGCGGTCTGCGCCCTGCGGTATGAGGCGCGCATGGTGTCGACGGAAAGCCGCTACGCGCTCGAAGGTGAGCTCGCACGCGGCGGCATGGGGCGGATCTGGATCGCGAAGGATGCGCGGCTCGATCGCAAGGTCGCGATCAAGGAGTTGCTCGATCCCATCTCGGGCACGAACGGCCAGCGCGCGCGGTTCGAGCGCGAGCTCGCGCTGACGTCGCGGCTCGAGCATCCGTCGATCGTCAGCATCCAGGACGGTGGCACGTGGCCGGATGGCCGGCCGTACTACGTGATGCGCCTCGTGCGCGGCGAGTCGCTCGACCGCGTGATCGAGCGCGCGAAGACGCTCGCGGACCGCATGGCGATCGTGCCGTTCGGGCTCGCCGCGGTCGACGCACTCGCGTACGCGCACGCGCAGGGGATCGTGCATCGCGATCTCAAGCCGGAGAACGTGCTGGTCGGCGATTTCGGCGAGACCGTCGTGATCGACTGGGGGCTCGCGAAGGATCTACGCGCCGCGACGCCGGAATTGATCGAGGGTCCGTATCGCGACCTCGTACGCGACGGCGAGACGCTCGGCGGCGAGGTGCTCGGCACGCCCGCGTACATGGCGCCGGAACAAGCGCTCGGCGATGCGGTCGACGAACGCGCCGATGTCTACGCGCTCGGCGCGCTGCTCTATCACGTGCTGTCGGGCGAGCGGCCGTATCGCGGCACGAGCGCGGATGAAGTGCTCGCGAACGTGATCTCCGGACCGCCGCCGGCGCTCGCCGAGCGCGTGCCCGGCGTGCCGGTCGACCTCGTGACGATCGTCGAGAAGGCGATGGCTCGCGAGCCCGGCGATCGCTATCCGAACGCGGGCGCGCTCGCGGAGGATCTCAAGCGGTTCCAGAGCGGCCAGCTCGTCGGCGCACATCGCTACACGAGCGGCCAGCTCGTGCGGCGCTGGTTGCGGCGGCAGCGCACCGCGGTGACGGTCGCGATGCTCGCGCTCGTCGCGCTCGCGACATTCGGTGCGATCAGCATCACGCGGATCGTGCGGAGCGAACGCGCCGCGCGCGTGGCGCAGGCGGCGGCGGTGCAGCAGAAGGAGATCGCGGATCACCGCAAGGACGCGGCCGAGCAGCTCGTCAGGTACATGCTCGGCGACCTGCGCGAGACGCTCGACCCACTCGGCAAGCTCGCGTTGCTCGAGGAACCCGCGAAGCAGGTGCTCGCGTACTTCGACAACCGCGACCTCACGATCGACGAGCGCGAGGAGCGGACGGCGGCGCTCGAGCACCTCGGCGACGCGCTGCGCAGCAAGGGCGATCTGGCCGGCGCGGAGACTCAGTTGCGTGCCGCGGTCTCCGAGCTCGCGAAGATCGCGGCCGCGGGCGATCGGATCGCGGCGGTCGAAGGTGACGTGCACCTCGACCTCGCCGACGTGCTCGCGCTGCGCGGATCGCCGGCGGCCGTCGACGAATATCGCGCGGCCGTCAAGGTGTTCGCGGCGCTCGAGGCGTTGCAACCGGCCGACAAAGCCGCGACCCACGGTCACGCGCTCTCGCTCACGAAGCTCGCGAACGAGCTGGAAACGCGCCACGATCCAAAGGGAGCAGAGGCAACGTGGAACGAGGCGCTCGCGGCGGCGAAGGCCCGCATCGCGTTCCGCGACGACGATGCCGCCGAAGCGGATCTCACGGCGGCCGAGCACGGGCTGGCTGCGGCGCTCGCCGCGCACGGCAATACCGCCGGCGCGCTCACCGCGTATCGCGCGACGCTCGCGCGCCTCGAGGGGCGTCTGCAGCGCACGCCCGACGACTTCTCGATCCTGCGGATGCAGGCGATCACGGAGCACCGGATCGGCATCGCGCTCCTCCAGCAGCAGGATGCGGCCGGTGCGCTGCAAGCGCTGCGGCTGAGCGAGGCGCTGTCGAACCGGCTCGTCACACACGATCCCGACAATGCCGGTTGGCAGTACGAGCTCGCACTCACGCTCGGGCGGATCGCGGATACGCAGCAGGCGACGAACGACCCCGGTGCGGCGGGGACGTACAACAAGGCGCTCGACCAATTGCGCGCGGTGGCCGCGAAGGACCCGTCGAACCTTGGCGCTCAGCGCGACATCGTCGTGATCGATAGCGAGCTGTCGCAGCTCTATGCGGATCGCAAGCAGTGGAAGGACGCCGAACCGTGTGCGCGGGAGGCCGTCGCGATCGCGGAGCGGCGAATGAAGAGCGATCCGAAGAACCGCCAGACCGCATTCGACGCCAGCGAGGCGTACGCCGCCGAAGGCGCGGCGCTGCAGGCGCTCGGCAAGCTCCCAGAGGCGCGCGCGGTGTTCGTGACGGCGTTCTCGGTCGCTCAGGCGCTCGCGAAGTCCGACGCGACGGACACGCCGGCCCAGCTGGACTTCCAGCAGGCGATCGTCAATCTCGCCGACGCGACGTGCGCGAGCCACGAGGACGCGCGCGGCTTGTTCGCGCAGGCGCGCGCGCTGACCGACGAGCATTTGCAGGCGACGCCGAACGATGCGAGCTGGAAACAGCTCGATCAAGATCTGCGCGCGCGGGCGGCGGCTTGTCACGACTAGCGTGCCTCGACGATCGAGACGCGCTCGCGCTCGTCGCCGGGACGCTTGCGGCGGAGCGGTTGCCGGATGCGCTCGCACATGTCGAGACCTGCGTCGATTGCCGCGAGCTGATCGAGGGCCTGTGCGCCGGCGACGAGCCGCCGCCGCCGCCATCGGGCATCGACGCGCGGGTCGGCAGCGAGCACGGTCCGTACGCGATCACCGCGTTGATCGCGGCCGGCGGCATGGGGCGGGTCTATCGCGCGACCGATCGCGTGCGTGGGCGCGAGGTCGCTCTCAAGATCCCGCGCTCGCGCTCGCCGTGGCTCGTGCGCCGGTTCGAGCGCGAGATCGGGATCACGGCGCGGCTCGGTCACCCGGGCGTGGTGCCGCTGCACGACTCCGGCACGCTCGGCGACGGCACGCCGTTCTACGTCATGCAGCTCGTCGAGGGCATCTCGCTCGAGCGCGCGATCGGGCAAGCGGTCAACCGCGAGCAGCGGCTCGCGCTCGTCGGCCACCTCGTCGCGGTGGCGACGACGATGGCGTTCGTCCACGATCGCGGGATCGCGCACCGCGATCTCAAGCCGCACAACGTGCTGGTCGGCGCGTTCGGCGAAGTCGTGATCCTCGACTGGGGGCTCGCGAAAGAGCTTGATGCGACGGCGTCGGTCCGGCGCGTGCTCCGCGTCGAGCCGGTTGCCGCGCCGCTGCCGCCGATCACCGGCCGCACGACGCGCCCGGGCGACGTGCTCGGCACGCCGGCGTTCATGGCGCCCGAGCAAGCGCGCGGCGAGGATGTCGATCAGCGCGCGGATGTCTACGCGCTCGGTGCGATGCTCGAGCAGCTGCTCGTCGGATTTCTACCGCGCAAGGCCGCCGATGCCGCGCTCGCGCTCGCACCCGCCGCACTCGTCTCGGTCAGCAAGCGCGCGCTGGCGCCGGAGCGCGACGACCGCCACGCGCACGCCGGTGAGTTCGCGAGCGAGCTGCGCGCCGCGGTCGCGACGCCGGCCGCACCCCCACCGGCGCCGTCGCCGTGGCGCAGGATCTTGGGGCAGTCATGACGCCGTTCGCCGCCCACCTCGAGCGTGCGCGCGCCGCGTGGCCGACGCTCCCGCTCGACGGCGCCGCGTATCGCAGCTGGCTCGCCGGGGTGTGCGGCGGTGAGGCCGAGCTCGGTGCGCGTGCGAACGAGCTCGATCCGGAGGTCGCGCTGTGTTGGGCCGCGGCGACCGGCGACGCCGAGGCGCTGCGCTTGGTCGAGACCCACTTCATCGCGCAGATCCCGTCGGCGCTGCGCCGGTTCGGCAGCGACGCCGCGTTCGTCGACGAGGTCGCACAGCGCGTGCGCGTCAAGCTGTTCGTCGCCGCGTCCGGCGAGCTCGCACCGATCGCGCGCTACGCGCTCGGCGGCGGCCTCGGCGGCCTGGTCCGCGTCGCGGCGATCCGCGAAGCGTTGACGCTGCGCCGCTCGGTCAAGCCGGGCGACTCCGATGCGCCGCTCGACGCGCTCGTCGGCGAGGCCGACCCCGAGCTGCGCGCGCTCAAGGATCGCTACGCCGCGGAGTTTCAGCGCGCGTTCACGACCGCCGTCGGCGAGCTCGCACCGCGCGAGCGCGCGCTCCTGCGCCTCAACCTGTCGGCCGGCGCCTCGATCGACGACATCGCGCGGATGTATCAGACGCACCGTGCGACCGCGGCGCGCTGGCTCAACGACGCGCGCGATCACCTCGCGGCCGCGACGCGCGCGCAGCTGTCGGCGGCACTCGGCCTCGACGACGTCGAGCTGCAGAGCCTTCTGCGGTTGATCCGGACCGAGGCGCCGCGGCTGCTCGAATCGATCCCCCCGGCGCGCGACGAAGACGACTAGATCTCGCGCGGTTATGCGAATTATGGCGGACGTCATGCGACCTTGCTGAGGTCGCGTCGTTGAGGCGGCGAACCCACTTGTCTGGAGTCGCCCATGTCGCTCGCACGCAACTCGTTCCTGATCGCTCTGCTCACTGCTTCGGCGTCACTTGCCAGCGCCGATCCGGCGGCCTGGTCGCGCACCACGATGGCCGCCGCGCCGTCGTACTTCCCCTCGGGCGGCACCGCGATGGTCGTCGCCGTCGGCGAGGCCGCCCAACCCGCCGCCGCCGCGCTGTTGCAGGCACTCCAGGCCTCGACCCAGGTCGAGCTCGCCAGCGACGCGAGCGCGCTCGGCAAGGTCGACGGCCTGTCCGACGAGCAGATCGTCAAGCGCGCGTTCGCGCGGCCGATCCAGCGCGTCGCGATCGTGCGCGTGTTCCCCGCGGGCGGCTCGGTCAAGGCGGTCGTTACCGTCTACGCGGCGCAGGGCCAGGTCGCGACCGCGTTCACGCTGATGCCCGGCAAGGATCTCGCCGACAACCCGAACCCGAAAGCCGCGAGCGATGGCGTCGCGCGCGACGAGATGCAGAGCATCACCGCGAGCGTCGGCGACAAAGGCGAGGGCGGCGACATCACGTACTCGCGCCAGCAGATCGTCGGCGTCACCGCGTACGGCGGGCTGCTCCAGTTCGACAGCGTGACGTTCGCGCAGAACGGCAAGCCGATCTCCGACACGCCCGGCCTGTACGACGCGGTCGGCATGCACTCCGAGGCGACGTCGTATCGCAACGACCTCGACACCCACTCGAAGTGGGCGTTCCGCAGCGGCGTGATGACGACGCTCGGCCTCACCGGCCTCATCGGCTTTGGCACCTACGCGCTCGTCGCGGGCGCGAGCGATTCGTACACGACGACCGGCATGCCGGTGCAAAACGATCACACGCTCGCGTGGGGGCTCACCGCGGTCAGCGCCGGCGTGATGGTGCTCGGCCTCGTCGAGTGGTCGATGCATCCCGCGCCGAAGGTGCTGTCCGCCGACGAAGCGATCGCGCTGGTCGACAAGCACAACGCGAAGAAGAAGCAGACGACGTCGCTGCACTTCGCGCCCGTCGCGACGCCGACCGGCGGCGGCCTGATGCTCGGCGGGAGTTGGTAATGCGCACCGGCGTCCTCGTGCTGTCGGTCGTGCTCGTCGGCGTGCTCGCCGGCAGCATCGCGCACGCCGACCCCGATGCGCTCGCCGCGCAAGAGGACGCCCAGATCAAGCTGTTCGCGAAGGTCGCGCCTGCGGTGATCTTCATCGGCGATGACAAGTCGCTCGGCACCGGGTTCTTCGTGACCGACACCGGGCTCGCGCTCACCGCCGCGCACGTCGTCGAAGGCGACACCACCGTCACGGTCGTACTGTATGGCGGCAAGCGCACGCGCGCGAAGGTGATCGGCGCGCACGCGGACTTCGACGTCGCGCTGCTGCAAGTCGCGGTCGACGGGCCCGTCGAGTTCCTGCCGCTCGCGAGCACCGTCGATCAACGCGTCGGCGAATGGGTCGGCGCCGTCGGTCACGGGCTCGGCGGCGTGTGGGCGTTCACCGTCGGCATGATCTCGAACCTGTACGAGACGAAGCAGGGCTCGAAGATGGTGCAGACCCAGATCCCGCTCAACCCCGGCAACTCCGGCGGGCCGATCTTCGATCGCACCGGCAAGGTCGTCGCGATCGTGTCGCGCGGCGCGACCACCGGCACCGCGCTCAACCTCGGCGTCCACGTGGCCGATGCGTTCACCGTGTTCGATCAGCTGCTGCCCGCGTGCGGCTGCCTCGCGATCGATGTTCCGGGGAGCACACCCGTGTTCGTCGACGATGCGCTCGTCGGCAAGGGCCCGCGCGTCTTGGTGACGCCGCGCGCCGGCCTGCACACCGTCTCGACGGTGACCGACGGCCGCCAGCTCGAGAAGTCGATCCACTTTCCGGCGGAGCGCCGCGTCGTGTTGAAGAAGAACTAGAAGCCGTGCGCCCACGCGACGCTGAGACCGCCGCGTGTCGGTGCGATCGCGACGCCGTGCTCTGCGTCGCCGCGTCCGCTCATGTACAACACGATGCCGGTCGCGATCCCGGCGACGCCGACGGCACCGAACACGAGCGCGAGCTTGTCATCGCGCTCGCCACGCGCCTGGATCGCGTTGTTGTCGACCGTCCAGCTCGTGACGTCCGCGTTCTTGTGGTCCTGCGCGCGCGCGTCGAGCGCGAACACGATGCCGGTGATGCCGGAGGCGAGCCCGACGCCGCCGGCGATATACGCGACCGTGCGACGAGGCGATGAGGGCTCCGTCGCGGCGACGATCGACACGGGCGCGGCGCTCGGCTGGTCGGGCATCGGCGCCGGTTTATCGACCGGCTTGTCGGTCGGTTTGTCGGCGGGCTGGTCGATCGGCTTGTCGGGCACCGGAACCGGCTTGTCGAGCGTGGCGCCGGCTTCCTTGCACAGCACGAGCGCCTGATCGAGCTCGTCCTGGTTCTGCGGATGCGGTTCCTCGCGCTCGTAGTTGCCGTAGAACGTGAGCGCCTGCTTGCAATCACCGGCGAGCCGATACGCCTGGCCGATGTTGAACAAGAGGATCGGCTTCTTCGACAAGAGGTAGGCCTGCTTCCACGCCACGATCGCGGCGGGATATTCGGCGACGTTGTAGTGGCGCAGCCCGTCGTCGTAGAGCTGCTTCGCGACCGCGCGATCGTCCGCGTACGCGGTCGCGGCGGCGGCGGCGGTGAGGCAGGTGGCGATCAACCAGCGGCGTATCACGAGTCAGTCATCTCCAAACGGATCGTGAACCGCGTTGGCGTCGGCGACCGGCGCGAGCTCGATCGCCTGGCGAGCGCCTTGCGCGACGTGGATCTTCTTGATCAGCGTCTTGTGACCTTCGGCGCGGACTCGCAGCTCGTGATCGCCGGCGGCGAGCTCGAGCGTCGCCTCGCTGCCGCGCGCGACGGATCGTCCGTCGACGAAGATCTGTCCTCGCGTGCCGCCCGCGAGCTTGATCATGATCGTCCCGGTCGGCCTCGGCCTCGGCGCAATCGGCTTCACGGGCGCGACCGCGGTCACCGGCGCCGGATCGGGCTCGACCGGTTTCGGCTCGACGATGATCGGCGCCGGCGCGGGTGGTGGCGTCGGAACCGGCGCCGGAGTTGGCGCCGGCGCGATCGGCGGCGTCGCGCTCGTACTCGTACTGTCGTGATCCGCCGGGCGAGTGCTGTTGTTCGCGGTGTCGTGATCCGAGGGACGCGTCGCGAAGTACACGCCGATCCCGCCCACCGCGACACCGAGCGCGACGAGCCCCGCGACCAGCCCACTGCGCCTGCGCTCGACCCTCGGCAGCGGCGCCGGCGTGGCGACCCACGACGGGCTCGACCTCAACCTGATCGAGACGAGCGCGGTCCTGACCTGCCCCGCGGTCGGTCGCTCGGTCGCGGACTTCGCCATCATCGCGACGATCAGCGCGTCGAGGTCGGCCGGCACCTGCTTGGTGACCTCGCGCGGCGCCAGCAACGGCTGCGTGATGTGCAGCGACATGATCTCGACCGCGCTATCCGCCATGAATGGCACCCGCCCACAGAACATCTCGTACGCGATCGCGCCGAGCGAGTAGATATCGACGGCGGTGTCGATCTTCGTGCCCTTCGCCTGCTCGGGCGAGATGTAGAGCGGGGTTCCCATCACGATGCCGGTGCGCGTGCGGTCGATCCTCGCTTCCGACGGGCCCGACAGCTTCGCGAGCCCGAAGTCGAGCAACTTCACGACCGGCTTTTCGCCGTGCGCCGCCGCGAGGAACACGTTGTCGGGCTTCATGTCGCGGTGGACCACGCCGGCCTGGTGCGCGGCTTCGAGCGCCTTTGCGATGTCCTCGAAGATCTCGAGCGCCTCGCGCGAGGGCAGCGGCCGGGTCATGCGCGAGCGCAGCGACTCGCCCTGGAGCCACTCCATGACGAAGAACCGGCGGCCGTCGTCGAGCTGGCCGAAGCCGAACACGTCGACGATGTTCGGGTGGCCGATCTTGTTGACCGATTGCGCCTCGAGCACGAAGCGGTCGATCGCGTTGGGATTCGCCGACAGCTCGCAGCGGATGACCTTGATCGCGGCGCGCTTGCCGATCAGCGTGTGGCGCGCGCCGTACACGGTGCCCATGCCGCCTTCGCCGATCTTCTGCTCGATCCGGTACTCGCCGGCCAGCGTGCCCGGCGCGAGCTCTTCATCCGGCGCCGCTTGCAGCGCGAGCGCACCATCGCTCGTCGTCGTGTTGGCCGCGGTGGACGCAGCTTCGCCCGCAAGTGCGGTCCCATCGTCGGGACACACTCGATACTTCGCCGGCCACCCTTTGCCGCACGTCGCACACGACGCCATCGTCTCTACCAGTGTAGCCGGTCACGCCATGCGATTCACGTCCGGGTTAGACTGAGCGGGTTGAGGTGGACGATTGTCATCGTCGCGTGCGCTGGCTGCTATTCGCCGGCGTACCGCGATTGCGAGGTCAGCTGCGCGAGCGGCGCGGGGTGCCCGAGTGGGTTCACGTGCGATGAAGGCCAACAGGTATGTCGTGCCGCGGGAATGACAGGCGCCTGCGCGAACCCCGGTGGCGACGGCGGTAACGATGGACCGGGGTCCGACGCCAACTCTTGCTGGCACGGCGTCGCGCCGTCGAACTTCGCGCCGTGTGATGCAGCGTTCCCGCCGGCGACTGCGAGCTTCCCGTTCATCAACGGCGAGGTGCTGGATACCAGCCAGGGCACGCTGTCCTCGACGGGTGGCCCTGCGCCGGGCACGCACTACACGTTCGGGAGTACGGACGCGTGGCTGCTCCACTTCACGAGCTGGACGGTTGGCGCTGGCGCGACGTTCAACGTGAGCGGCACGATTCCACTGCTGGTGGTCTCCGACGGCGACGTCTCGATCGAAGGCACGATCAACGTACTGCCGACGACGACGGCGGCGCCCGATTGCGCCGGCCTCGACGGTGGCACGCTCGGATTTTCCGGCGCCGGTGGCGCGGGCGGCGGTTACGGCGCGACCGGCGGCGGTGGCGGCGCGAACAGCGATGGCTCCGTGCCGGGCACGCCCGGCGGCGCAGCCCGCGGGAACGCGACGATCATTCCTTTGATCGGCGGCTGCGCCGGCGGACCGGGTGGCAATGGCGGCGCCGCAAACCACGCGGGTCGGATGGGGCTCGGCGGCGGTGCGGTCGAGCTCGCTGTGCAGACAAAGATCATGATCGATGGCCGGATCTTGACCGGTGGCGGTGGCGCCGGTGGAGGTGGCGCGAGTGCGGCCGGGTCGATGGGCTGTACCGGCGACGCGGCGTGCGCGGGTGGTGGCGGTGGCGGCGGTGCTGGCGGTGCGATCTTGGTCGAGGCGATCGAGATCGACGAATCCGCGGGCGGAGCGATGTGCGCCGGCGGTGGCGGCGGTGGCGAGGGCGGCGACTCGACGCTCTCGGGCACCGCGAAGCCGGGCTCCGACGGCGGCTGCGCGGGCGGTATCGCGGGCACCAGCCCGAGCTCCGGTGGCGACGGCGGCGCCGGGTCGATCGCCGGCGATGCGGCGGCGGGTGGCCCCGGCGTCCTGAACGTGAGTATACCGGCCGGCGGCGGCGGTGGTGGTCGTGCACCCGGGCGCATCCGCGTGCACGCGACGACGAAGTCGATCGCCGGCACCGTGCATCCGACGGCCACGCCGTAGCGGATCAGAAGTGGACGGTGATGGCGGCGCCCGCGCTCGTCGGTGTCGCGGTCGGCGTGATCATCACGCGGCGTTCTTCGACGACATGATCGTGGATGAAGATCAGCGTCGCCGCGATGCCAAACCCGGCGGCGACGCCGAACGCGCCCCACGACAGATACTGGTAGCGATGGCCCTCGTCGAGCAGCTCCTGGTAGCGCTGCTGGGTCTTGGTGTCGAACACCGGCGTCTTGCCGTCGAGCCCGACGTAGAGGTCCTTGATGTCTTGCTCGGACGATGACGCCGAATACGCGAGCACCGCACCGGCCGTCGCGAAGGCGAGTGCGCCGCCGACCATCAGCCACGGCAGATCGCGGCTCTTCGGCTTCTCGACGACCGCCGAGCCGCTGCCGAGCCCGGTGACGACCTCGGCCGAGCCCGAGCCCGCATCCGAGCCGACATCCGATCCAGATCCCGATCCGACCGCGAGCTCGCTCGCCGAACCGGAGCTCATGTCCGCGAAGTTGCCGCCGCACGCTTCGACTCGGTTCTTGGTCAAGTAGACGAACGCCTCCGCTGGCTTCGCCTCGCGCACGTAGCGACCGTAGTAGCTGAGCGCGATCTCGCACTTGCCGTCCTTTTCGTACGCCTCGCCGATCTTGAAGAACAACACCGGGTCCTTCGTGATCTCGTACGCGGCGCTGAAGTCGCGCTCGGCATCGCTCCACTCGCCCTTGTCGTATTCCGCGGTCGCAGCGTCGTAGAGCTGCTTCGCGTGCGCGTAATCGGGCGCGGGTTGCGCACCGGAATCACCGTGCACTGCCAGGGTGGCCAGGCCGGCTGCTAGGCCGATCGCTACGACGCGCGCCTTCTCCAGCATCGACACCTTCCGAGCGTACAGATCCCGTCGTTTTCGCGCTATACCGCGCACCGGAGTACGCGATGGCGAAGATCGATCTGGTCCGCAATCTCGGCGTCGTCGCGCATATCGACGCGGGCAAGACCACCGTTTCGGAACGGTTCTTGTTTCACAGCGGCAAGATCCACAAGGTCGGCGAGGTCCACGACGGCGAGACCGAGATGGACTGGATGGAGCAGGAGCGCGAGCGCGGGATCACGATCACCGCGGCCGCGATCACGTTCGAGTGGAAGAAGCACGAGATCCATCTGATCGATACGCCGGGCCACGTCGACTTCACGATCGAGGTCGAGCGCTCGCTGCGCGTGCTCGACGGCGCGGTCGTGGTGTTCTGCGGCGTCGCCGGTGTCCAGCCGCAATCCGAGACGGTCTGGCACCAGGCCGACAAGTTCAAGATTCCGCGGATCGCGTTCATCAACAAGCTCGATCGCATCGGCGCGTCGTCGCCGACGGTGGTCGCCGACATCCGCGAACGGCTCGGCGCGAACGCGGTGCCGATCCAGCTCGTGATCGGCGCCGAGGACTCGTTCGCCGGCGTCGTCGATCTCGTGACGATGAAGGCGCTGATGTTCACGGGCGATGTCACCGACGCGCCCGAGGTCACCGATATCCCGGATGACATCGCCGCCGCCGCTGCCGACGCGCGCGATCAGATGATCCAGGCGATCGCGGATCTCGACGACGCGATCGCCGAGAAGTACCTCGAAGGCGGCGAGCTCACCGTCGCCGAGATCAAGGCCGCGATCCGCAAGGCGACGATCGCCGTGAAGATGGTGCCCGTGCTGAACGGCACCGCGCTGCGCAACAAGGGCATCCACCCGCTGCTCGATGCGGTGATCGATTACCTGCCGTCGCCCGCCGACGTGCCGCCGGTGACCGGCGTCGATCCGCGCAACACCACCGAGAAGCTCGTCCGCCAGCCCAAGAACACCGATCCGTTCTCGGCGCTCGCATTCAAGATCGCGATGGACGAAGGCCGCAAGGTCGTGTTCCTGCGGATCTTCAGCGGCATCCTCGAAGCCGGCGACGAAGTGCTCAACGTCCGCACGAACAAGAAAGAGAAAGTCGCGCGCCTGTTCCGCATCCACGCGGCCAAGCGCGAGCGCCTCGAGAAAGCGGTCGCCGGCGAGATCGTCGCGGCCGCGGGCCTCAAGGACGCGACCACCGGCGACACGCTGTGCGATCCGAAGGCGCCGATCCTGCTCGAGCGCATCGACACCTACGAGCCCGTGATCTCGCAGGCGATCGAAGCCGACAACGCGGCGGCCAAGGAGCGCCTCGACTTCGCGCTCGGCAAGATGGGCGAAGAAGACCCGACGTTCCGCGTCAAAGAGGACACCGACACCGGCCAGACGATCATCTCCGGCATGGGCGAGCTCCACCTCGAGATCATCGTCGACCGCATGAAGCGCGAGTACGGCGTGTCGGCGCGCGCCGGCAAGCCGCAGGTCGTCTATCGCGAGACCGTGCTGGCGTCGGGCGAAGGCCACGCGGTGTTCGAGCGCGACATGAAGGAGCAGATGATCTACGGCGAGGCGACGTGCGTCGTCCGTGCGCGCGCCCGCGGCGCCGGGATGGAGTTCAAGCGCGACCTCCCGGCGATGCCACCGTTCCCGGACGTCATCGTGCTGGCCGCGATGCAGGGGCTACGCGACGCCGCGTCGAGCGGCCCGGACGGTTACCCGCTCGAGGACGTCGAGGTCACGCTGACCAAGCTCGTGCTCAAGGAAGGCTCGAACGGCGAGATCGGCGTACGCGCGGCCGCCGCCGAAGCGTTCCGCCGTGCGGTGCAGAACGCCGAGCCGGCGCGGCTCGAGCCGATCATGTCGGTCGAGGTCATCGTCGACGACGACGGGCTCGGCTCGGTGATCGGCGACCTCCAGCAGCGCCACGGTCAGGTCCAGAACATGGAAGCCGCGGGATCCAAGCGCGTGGTCAGCGCGCTGGTCCCGCTGCGCAACATGTTCGGGTACTCGACCCGGCTGCGCTCGATGACCGCCGGCGGCGCGACGTTCCGCATGCAGATGCACACGTACGACACGCTGCAGGGCTAGCCGGGCACCGTAAGCGTACACGTGCTCGTGTCGGCCACGTGCACGTGTACGTCGAACGATTGGGCGCTTACTGGGCCCAGACTTGGACCTTGGCGTGCCCTTCACCGGGCACGTTGCGGTACTTGAACTCGATCGCTTCGATCGTGCGCTCGTGGCCGTCGTTCGACAGCTCGATCACCTTGGTGCGCGTGCCTTCCTTGAAGAAGTAGTTCACGGCCGGGTGATACGGCTCGCCGTGCTTGAAGCGGATCGAGAAGTCGAGCATCTCGAGCTCGCTGTCGAGCACCACGAGCGTGAGCTTCGAGAACTTGCCCATCGCGCGGCCGACGTCGATCCGGTCGGAGTTCTCGCGGCCGTGGCCGTGGACCTCGCGCTCGCCGAGCATCTCCCAACCCTTGGACTCGAAGCGCCATGCGCCGTGGTCATGATCGTGATCGCGGTCGGCGTTTTCGTTCTTGGCCCAGACCTGGACCTTCGCGTGGCCCTCGTGCGGCACGTTGCGATAGCGGAACTCGATCGCCCTGATGACGCGCTCGTCGCCCGGGAAGTCGACCACGCGCGAGCGCGTGCCTTCGCGGAAGTAGTAGTTCATGGCCGGGCGGAACGACTCGCCGCGGCCGAACTTGACCTCCATGTCGAGCATCTCGAGGTCGGCGTCCTGAACGACGACGGTCAGCTTCGAGAACCGGCCCTCGTAGCGGCCGACGTCGATGCGATCGTGATCTTCGCGGCCGTGGCCGTGGACCTCACGCTCGCCGAGCAGCGTCCAGCCCGCCGAGTTGAACGCGGGAGCTTGCGGCACGGGCGGCGCGCCGGCGGCGGCGCCGTCGCCGATCTTCCATGCCCACACGCCGACCTTGGCGTTGCCGCCGCCGGGCGTGTTCTTGTACTTGAAGTCGAGGAACTTGATCGTGTGCTCGCCGGGCGGGAGGTCGATCACGCGAGTGCGCGTGCCCTCGCGGAACAGCTGGTTGACCGTCGGGTGGTAGTTCGTGTTGTCGGCGAACTCGATCTTGAAATCGATCATCTCGAGGTCGCTGTTCTCGACGACGACGGTGAGCTTCGAGAACTTGCCCTCGATGCGGCCGACCTCGATGCGATCGTGATCGTAGCGGCCGTTGACGGTACGCTCGCCGAGCATCACCCATCCGCGTGAGTCCCAAACCGACTGAGCCCGCGCCACGCTCGGCGCCGCGAGAGCGGCGGCGGCGATTACCACACTGAACAAGATATTGGGTCGCATTCGCGAGACGCTAACATTTCTTCGCATCCGCCACAGACGGCTGCCCGCACTGTCTATTCAACTATGTATGTGTCTATCTAAGTTACCGAGATCGTGCCGAAAACTGGAGCCGATGATCGCCAACTTCGACGATCATTTTCATGGCTTCTCCAAAGCGGGCCGCGCAACTCCAGCGCGCTCCCGAGGCAAAGATCGTCGCCACTCCGGTGGTGAAATGGGTCGGCGGCAAGACCAAGTTGCTCCCCGAATTACTCGCACGGATGCCAAAAACGTTCGGCCGTTACTACGAGCCGTTCATCGGCGGTGCGGCGATGTTCTTCAAGCTATCGCCGCAACGCGCGGTGATCGCCGACGTCAATCCCGACCTGATCGCGCTGTACAACGCGATCGCGCGCGACGCGAACGCCGTGATCAAGAAGCTCGTGCATCACCGCGAAGCACACTGCGAGACCCACTACTACGCGACGCGCGAGAACTGGAACCAGCACCACCTGTCGTGGTCCGCGCCCGAGCGCGCCGCGACGTTCATCTACCTCAACAAGACCTGCTTCAACGGCCTGTGGCGGGTCAACCGGTCCGGCGACTTCAACGTGCCGATCGGACGCTATAGCGATCCGCCGATCCTCGTCCCCGACGCGTTGCGTGCGGCGTCGACGGTGCTCGCGCGCGCCGACATCCGCCACGCGGACTATCAGACCGCGATCGAGGACTCGAAGGCGGGCGACTTCTTGTACTTCGATCCGCCGTACGATCCGATCACTCCGACGGCGAGCTTCACGAGCTACACCGCCGGCGATTTCGGTCCCGACGATCAGCGTGCGCTCGCGGCGACCGCGAAGCAGCTGATCGATCGCGGCTGCAAGGTGATGCTATCGAACAGCGACACCCCGTTCATCCGCTCGCTCTACAAGGGCCTGAAGCTCGACAAGGTGAAGTGCTCGCGGGCGATCAACTCGAACGCGGCGAAGCGCGGCGAGGTCGACGAGCTCGTGATCACCGGCGGCTACTAAGCCCCCTCCGGGGGCCTTCGGCCGTGCGGACCGGCGCGCGCTTAGGACGCGCGCACGCCGTGATCAATTCGGCCTCAGGCGAGGGCGGTCGCGGCGGCGTACTTCTGTGACTTCGCGTCGTAGTCCTGGAGGACCCCGACGACGCCCGCGGAACGCGCGATCCGGATGATGTCCTCGCGGTTACCGCGGACGACCATGCGCGGTTCGGCGCCGTCGAGCTCGGTGTCCGCGACGAAGCGGCGAGCTTTGACGACGTCCTTGAACACGAGCAAGTACGTCTGGTCGTTACCGGCGCGAGCCATCACGGGCACGCGGCCATTGGGGTCTTGGGCCGTCAACTCGCCTTCATTCGAGATGAGTAGGACCCACAGACCATCGATCGCTGGTGACGAAACGGTGGTGGGTTGCAACAAGGCGATGGATATGTGCGGTTTTTGGGTCGATCTGTCAAGGAATTCTGTAACCGCTGCCGTTGCCTTGACGTAGTAGGGATCGGAGGCTCTAGTACATTCGTGGAGGCCCGCGTTCACCTTCCCGTCATCGGCCGAAACACGGCTGGGACGGGTCCGATTCCCGCGGATCCATTGCTCGATCGGTTCGCGCGGCGGATTCGGTACCTCCGCGTGTCCGTGACGGACCGGTGTAATTACCGTTGTACGTACTGCATGCCGGAGAGCCTCGCGGGCGAGCTCCAGTTCGAGCCGCGCTCGGCGCTCTTGTCGTTCGAAGAGCTCGAGCGCTTGGTCGCGGTATTCGCGCGGCTCGGCGTGCGCAAGATCCGGCTGACCGGCGGCGAGCCGACGATCCGCAAGGGCATCGTCGACCTCGTGCGCCGGCTCTCGGCCGTGCCGGGGATCGCCCAGGTCGTGATGACCACGAACGGCCACCTGCTCGACGCGCTGGCGGCGCCGCTCGCGGCCGCCGGGTTGGGCGGCGTCAACGTCTCGCTCGACACGCTCGACACCGACGCGTTCCATGCCGTGACCGGGCGCGGCGACCTCGCGCGCGTGCTCGCCGGCATCGACGCCGCGCGTGCCGCCGGGCTCGCCGTGAAGACCAACGCGGTCGCGCTCGCCGGCGTCAACGATCACGAGCTGACCGCACTCTGCGAAGCGGCTTGGTCCCGCGGTGCGACGCCGCGCTTCATCGAGCACATGCCGATGTCGGACGGCGCGTTATACGACGCCGCGCGCGGGTTGACCTCGCTCGCGATCCGCACCGCGCTCGAGACCGAGCTCGGCGCGCTGGTCCCTGCATCGCCGGCGCAAACCGACGCGGGGCCGGCGCGCTACTGGAGCCTCGCGCGCGATCCTCAGCGCGAGGTCGGCATCATCTCGGCGATGTCGGATCACTTCTGCGACGACTGCAACCGCCTGCGCCTGACCGCGACCGGCTCGTTGCACGCGTGCCTCGGCCACGACGACGCGCTCGGCCTGCGCGACCTCGTGCGCGGAGGTGCGAGCGACGACGACCTCGTGCGCGCGATCGGCGGCGTCGTCACCGGAAAGCGGCTCGGTCACTCGTTCGCCGACGCGCCGCCCGCGAAACACATGATTGGCATCGGCGGTTAGAGACTTTTCGGAATGGATCGCAGGACGCTCTGGTTGCGGCGTCCATGCGGATGATCACGAAGGTCGCGATCACTGCAGCCGTCGCCGTCGCGGGTGGCGCGGTGTTGCTCGGTGCGGCGTCGGGCTCGTCGCACTACCGCATGGTCGATCAGCTGGTCCACGAAGGCTTTGCACAGTGGACCGACAAGCAGCTGGAGCTGCACGGCAAGGTCGTCCCGCACTCGATCCACGTGCAGGTCGTGCGGCAAGAAACCACGCGGTCGTTCGTGCTCGCGATGAACGGCGAGGCGATGCGGGTGTTCGCGAAGGGCCCGGTGCCCGACACGTTCACGGACGAGTCCGAAGTGATCGCGACCGGGTACGTGGTTCCCGCAGAGGCGGAGCGGGCGACCGCCGAGGCGATGGGCCTGCGGGTCGATGGCGAGCACGCTTGGGTGCTCGACGCGTCCGGCGTGTCAGCGAAATGCGCGAGTCACTATGGCGATCAGCCACCGACTGCGCGCGCCATGTCATTGGGATCTGAGCACTAACGACCCCCAACAGGTCGTCGGAATGGATCGAGAACATGCTACGGTTGGCTCCTCACGGGCCGCCGGGCTTGCCGTGCTCACACACGGAGGCAATCCCATGGAAAAATCTACGCTTTACAAGGTCCTCCTCACCATCGGTGTCGTCCTCGGCGGCGGTGGGTTCTTGATCTACTCGTCGATCGGTCACGCGCAGCACTACCGCATGGTCGACGAGCTGATCGGCGATGGCTTCACGGGCTGGACTGACAAAGAGCTCAAGGTCCACGGCTTCGTCGAGGCCGGGACGATCGTCGAGAGCGTGGTGGGTCAGGTCCAGCACCGCACGTTCGTGTTGCAGAAGAACGGCAAGAAGATCCGGATCTTCAACGAGGGGCCCAAGCCCGACACGTTCAAGGATCAGTCGGAGGTCGTCGCGACCGGCCGGCTCGTCAAGGCGAGCGACCTGCAAGGGCTCGCGACCGAGATGTGCGCGGTGAAGACACCGGCCCCGGTCGGCTGTCCGCTGCGCAGTGACTCCGAACAAGAGTGGGTCCTCCAATCGAGCGAGCTCATGGCCAAGTGTCCGTCGAAGTACGACGGCGCACCGACGACGAAGATCGACACCCAATTCAAGCCCTGATCGGACCGGCGCATGAACGACCAAAGCGTTCCCTTCTCGCCGATCGCAGTGGTCGGCACGCTCGCACTCCTCGCGGCGTTCCTCACCGCTGCGTGGGCATTCGCCGCCGGGATCGCCGGCAACGCGCGCAAGAGTCGCCGGCTCGTCAACGCGTCGGTCTACGGCCTGTACGGCTTCGGCGCGCTGATCGGCCTGGCGTCGTCGCTGATGATCTACGCGTTCGTGTCGCACGACTTCTCGTTGAAGTACGTCGCGGCGGCGAGCGATACGACGATGCCGACGATCTACAAGGTCACGGCGTTCTGGGGCGGCCTCGATGGCTCGCTCTTGTTCTGGGTGCTCGTGCTCGCGATCTTCTCGACGATCGCGATCGTCGTGAACCACAAGCGCCACCGCGACATGATCGGCTACGTCGTCGCGACGATCATGGCGGTGCAGCTGTTCTTCCTGTTGCTGCTGCTGTTCACCAAGAACCCGTTCGCGACGTTCCTGACGACGCCGCCGATCGACGGCCAGGGCCTCAACCCGCTGCTCCAGAACTACTGGATGGTGATCCACCCGCCGAGCCTCTACACCGGCTTCGTCGCGGCGACCATCCCGTTCGCGTTCGGTATCGGCGCCTTGGCGTCGGGGCGGCTCGACGACATGTGGCTCGGCTCGGTGCGCGTGTGGATGCTGATCTGCTTCGGCTTCTTGTCGCTCGGCCTCATCCTCGGTGGCCGCTGGGCGTACGAGGAGCTCGGCTGGGGCGGTTACTGGGCGTGGGATCCGGTCGAGAACGCCGGTCTGATGCCGTGGTTCACCGCGACCGCGTTCTTGCACTCCGCGATCATCCAAGAGCAGCGCGGCACGATGAAGACGTGGAACCTGTCGCTCGTCATCATCACGTTCTTCCTCACGGTGTTCGGCACGTTCATGACGCGCTCGGGCGCGGTGCAGTCGGTCCACGCGTTCGGCGAGGACAACGTGCTCGCGCTGCAGTTCATCGTGTTCATGGCGGTGATCCTGATCGTCTCGATCGGCCTGCTCGTCTACCGCTCGAACAAGATCACCGCGCGCACCGAGTTCGACTCGTTCTACTCGCGCGAGTTCGCGTTCCTGTTGAACAACTGGATCCTGCTCGCGTGCGCGTTCTTCGTGCTGTTCGCGACGATGTTCCCGACGATCTCCGAGGCGATCAACGGCGAGCGCGTCTCGGTCGGGCCCGACTTCTTCAACAAGTGGATGACGCCGCTCGGCCTCGTGCTGCTGTTCCTCGCCGGATCGGCGCCACTGCTCGCGTGGCGCAAGACCACACGCGAGCGCCTGATCAGCCAGTTCGCGTTCCCGGCCGCGGTCGCCGCGGCGACGATCGTGACGCTCCTGATCGTGTGGCCGCAGACCAAGCACCTGACGCCACACGATCAGGAGCAGCTCAAGCTGCCGGTCTCGCTGATCAACTTCGGCCTGGTCGCGTTCGTGTGTGCGTCGATCGGCCAGGAGTTCTGGCGTGGCATCGTCGTGCGGCGCCGCCAGACCGGTGCCGATCACATGTCGTCGCTGATCGGCCTCGTGCTGTCGAAGCGCCGCAAGTACGGCGGCTACATCATCCACCTCGGCGTCGCGGTGATCTTCTTCGGCTTCGCGGGCAAGGCATACGGGACCATGTACGACCGCACCGTCGAGAAGCCGGGGCCGGCAGCGGCAAACGGCACGGGGCCGTCGTCGTTCGGCGTCGGCTCGTTCACCGGGCCGTTCTCGACGAGCGATTACTACTTCTCGTATGAAAATCTATTTCACACCAGCGACGATCACAAGGACGCGATCACGGCGCAGATCGGCATCTACGACGCCGGCGAACGGATCGGCACCGTCTACCCGGCGAAGTGGGACTTCCACAAGGGCGACGGTCAGATGACGACCGAGGTCGCGATCCGCGTGCGCGTGGCCGAGGACGCTTACGTCGTGCTCACGGGCTACGACCTCGACACCTCGCTCGCGAACTTCCGCGTCTACATCAATCCGTTGATCCTGTGGGTGTGGGTCGGCTTCCTCGTGCTCGCGTTCGGCACGCTCGTGTGCCTGATCCCGCAGGGCATCGTCGATCGCATGCAATGGAAACCGCGCACGCGCATCGGTCGCGCCGCGGATGTCGGCTCGATGGTCGTGATCGTGCTCGCGCTGCTCGGCGGCTTGGCGACGCAAGCGCGCGCCGATGCGCCCAGCGGTGCCGCGGCCGAGCACGTGCCGGCCGGCATGGGCATGGGCAAGAGCGGCGGCGGCTACGCGGCGATGAATCGCCCGGCAAACGACACCGAGGCCCGCGCGATGAAGGAGGTGGCGTGCCCGTGCGGCTGTGCGCGTCAATCGATCCACGATTGCGACTGCGCGACCGCCGCGCAGCTTCGCGCCAAGGTCCAAGGCCTGCTCGCCGGTGTCGACCTGTCGTCCGACGATGCGCGCAAGCACGCGTACGACTCGGTGATCGCGGCGTTCACGGCTGACTACGGCCAGAAGGTGCTGTTGACGCCGAAGAGCGACGCGTCGTGGCTGTTCCCGTCGCTCGCGGCGGTCGGTGCGCTCGGCCTGTTGGTCGTCGCCGGCCGGCGCTGGGTCGCGCGCGGTGGGAAGCACGCGGCGCATCCGGTCGCGATGACCGCGGCAGGCGCCGCGCTCGACGACGAATACGCCGACAAGCTCGACGACGAGCTCGCGGAAACCGACTGATGGCGAAGCAGCGCGCAAAGCCGGCGGCGCACGCGTTCCCGGAGTCCGACGACGACGAGCCGGCCGATCTCCCCGAAGCGAAGGTCGTCCCCAGCGACGAGGGCGCAGATCCGCTGCGCACCGTGAAGCTCGGCGGCTTCGCGCTCGTGCTGATCGGTGGCTGGTTGTTCGTGCTCGGCTCGAACAAGT
>Ga0193728_1000302_pt1 | contig 23384 bp, 21 predicted proteins | sample U1c1metaG_FD_143037 | JGI IMG/M metagenome (GOLD analysis project Ga0193728, IMG submission 143037) | Soil microbial communities from a riparian zone of the East river system, Colorado, United States - U1c1 | ecosystem: Environmental > Terrestrial > Soil > Riparian zone | place: USA: East River...
CGGCGCAAATGACGCGTCTCACCGAGCAGACGCTAGGCGATCGTGCGGCGTGTGCGCCTGTCTCTGGACGAGGTGACGAGCAGGCGCGAGCCTCAGCGCTTCAGCGCGCCCGATCGCGCCGCTAGCTCTGCTCGCCGGCGCCCTCGAGCACGCTCGGCCGCGCCTCCTCGAGCAGGCCCGCGCCGCAGTGCCAGCAGAACGAAGCGCTGCGACTGTGCACAGCGCCGCACGAGCGGCACTGACCGTGAACGCCTGCCTCGGCGCTCGCGAGCAGCCGCTGGACCTCGCCGAGCTGCGCATCGGCCTGCTGCAGCTCCGCCGCACGACGCGCGAGCACATCGAGGCGGTAGTGGTCGCGGACGGCCATCTCATACGTCAGACCACCGAGATCCCACGTCAGCTCGGCGACGCGCTCGGCGAGCTCATAGCGCCGGCGACGCAGCTCGGCCATCGACCCGCTGAGCGCCGGGCGCGCGTTTGCCAGGCCGCCGACCGGCACGACGAGCGCCGTCGGCTGCTCTGCGTCCGGCTGCGGCGCCTGCCCGGCGCTCGGTGTCGTCCCCGCGGCGGGCGGCTGTGCCGAGGCGGAGTCGCCGTTGAACGAGTTCATCGCCAGACCTTCCGTCAGCCGGTTTCGATCGGCTGCGCGCCGAGCGCGTTGATTTCTTCCTGGTGCTGCTTGCCGCTCGACGTAGAGAGTTTTTTGATCTTCTCCGGCGCCACTTTGACCGGCTTCGGCGGCGGCGCTTTTTCGGCCTTCGTTTCTTTGGCGCGTTCCTTCGCCGCTTGCGCTTCTTCCTTCGCGCTCGTCTTCGATTCCACCGCAGAGGCGCCCGTCGTGCTCGTCGGCGTCGTGCTCGCTGCCGCAGGCGCCGCCGCAAGACCCGACAGGCCCTTCACTTCGACGACCTGCTTGGCCGGAACCTTCGTGCCATCGCCCTGGCTCGCCCAATGGCCGACGAGCAGGCCAGCGATCAAGCACAGCACGAGCACCGCCAGCAGCCCGAGCAGTCCCGAGTTGCGTCGCAGCCAACCGTTCGCGCCGCGTGAGTTGCCGAGCGGGATGTAGCCCGCCGGGGCCATCTCGATCGTCTGCGCCGTGGAGGGCGCGTTCGGCTCGCTCTGCAGCACGTCGAGGAACGCGAGTCGCACCGGCGAAGCCGGCTGCCCGCAGGACAGGCAGTAGCGCTGGTCGGCGACAAGCGCTGCGCCGCAATTCGCGCACGTCGCTCCAGAGTGCTCAGAAGGAACCGGTACGAGGCTCATCTGCTCCCTCCCCTCACGCCGCGGCCGGGACGGCCGTCAGCTCGAATTTCGCGCCCGCCGGGTTGCCGACGAGAAAGATCTGAAACGGCGCCGACGCGCCGCGACGCCCTGCAAGCGACCCGACGACGGCACGGCCCGCGGCCACGACCTTGCCGCCGCGCAAAGCGACCGCGAACACGGGCACTTTGCTCTGTGCCGTGCTCGAGCCGTTGACGAGCTCGCCGCTGAGCGCGCTCAAACCAGACTGCTCGCCGACGTGCCTTACCTTCGCCGTAAGCGTCGGCTTCGCCGCACGCGAGCGCACGCTCTTGCCCGTGCCGACGTGAACGCTCACGGCGCGTCCCGGCTGCGCCGTAAGCACCTGGTCGTCGACCCACCACTCACCGACGTGCGGACGCAGCAGCGCGATCCGTTGCAGGCTCGCTTCAACGCCACCCGTTCCGTTCGTGTAGAGCACCTTGCCGCCGGCGCCCGTGACGTTGACGAGCAGCGGCACGTTCGACTGCGCGCGCGGCGAGCTCGCCGTCAGCTTGACCGCAACGGCTGTGCGACCGCCGCTGCTCAGCAGCGTCACATCCGAGGCGCGCACACCGTGGTTCGCCGCGCCGAGCTTCAGCGCACTCGGGCCGGCTGCCGCCGGGCCCCCTTCGCGCGCAATCTTCGCGCTTTCAGACTCGGTGCTCTCGCACGCAGACGCCGTCACGGCCAGGGCTCCACAGCCGACCACGACGAGCGCCCGCTTCAGGACTCCCGGCCGCATCGCTGCGCCGGGCGATCGCAGGGCTTCATCCGAAGGCTCCCCGCACGTAGTCGCGCGTGCGCGTCGCACGCGGTTCGTCAAAGACCTCCGAGGTGCTTCCGTACTCGACGAGGTCGCCGAGGTACATGAACGCGACCTTGTCGGCGATGCGATGCGCTTGCGCGAGGTTGTGCGTGACGACGACGACCGCAAGGTCGCGGCGCAACTCGCCGATCAGCTTCTCGATCGTCGCCGTCGAGATCGGGTCGAGCGCGCTGCACGGCTCGTCCATCAGCAGCACCTCAGGGCGCGGCGCGATCGCGCGCGCTATGCACAGGCGTTGCTGCTGGCCGCCAGAGAGGCGCAGCGCCGGGCGGTCGAGGTCGTCGCCGACCTCCTCGTAGAGGCCCGCGCGCTTGAGCGCGTCAACCACGAGCGGCTCGAGCTCGCGCCGGCGCGGGCGCTTGCGCGACTGTTCACGCAGCGCGAACGCGACGTTGTCGAAGATCGACATCGGAAACGGGTTCGGCTGCTGGAAGACCATCGCCACGCGCGAGCGCAGCGTCGTGTCGGGCATCTCGTGGATGTCCTCGCCATCGAGCATCACGCGCCCCGAGCGAGCCGCGCTCGGCGTCAGCTCCGTCAGCCGGTTCAGCGTGCGCAGCAGCGTCGTCTTGCCGCAACCGGACGGCCCGATCAGCGCGAGCACCTCGCCCTTGTGGATCGACAGCGACACCGACTTGACCGCCTTTTTCAGTCCGTAGTCGATGCTCACGTCTTCGAGGCGGATCCGCTCCGGACCGGTCGACGACGACGCCCTGATCGACTCGCGCTGCTGCGGCGGCAGCACCGCGACCGGCGCACGGTCGACGACGATCGTGCGCACCGGCGGCACGGCGGCCTGCGAAGGCGGCTGCGTGCCGTCCTGACGCGGCTCCGGCTGAGGCGTCTGCGAGGTGTCGACCTCGTCGGCCGCTGCGAGGTGTGGTCGCCTGCGCTGCGCATCCTCGCGCTCGCTCGTCGTCTGCTCTGGAAGATCGAGCAGCATCTCATCAGGGCGCATCAAGCACCTTCCCCACCGAAGTTGTCCAACACAATCTCCATAGAACCGCTCAGGTTAGCGGGGTTTCGCCGGCTTGTAAAGCGCCTGCTCACACGATCCCCCCGGCGACCGTCATGCCCGTCGCGTCCGCACTCGAGCGCCCGATCCGGTCGACGATCAGGTTCAGCGCGAGCACGAACAGCAGCAGCACAAACGCCGCCGCGTAGGCCTTCTGCGGCGCCGCGCCTTCGCCGGCCGGCGAGTTGCCGTACACGTAGCTCGTCAGCGTCGAGCCCGTGCCGCGCAGCAGGCCGACGCCTGGAACCGAGCCCTGTGGATCGAGCCGCAGTGTTTCTCCAAGCAGCAGCACGATGATCGCCGTATCGCCGATGATCCGGCTGATGCCGAGCGTCACGCCCGTCGCGATGTTCGAGCGCACGCTCGGCAGCAGCACGCGACGGATCGTCGCGATCCGCGTCTTGCCCAGCGCGAACGCCGCCTCGCGCATGTGCATCGGCACCGCCTGCAGGCCATCGCGCGTCGCCGTGAACAGCGGCGGCAGCGCGATCAGCGACATCATCGCCCCCGCCGCGATGAACGATTTTCCAAAGACGCCGCCGCCGGAGGCCTTAAACGAGAACGGCGCGAAGATGCCGAGCTGGAAGATCGACAGGCCGAACAGCGCGATCACGATGTCAGGCGTTCCCGCGACCATCTCGATGCTCGACTCGACGACGCGCGCAAGCCACGTCGGGCGTCCGTACTCGGCGATCCACAGCGCACCGCCGATCGCCAGCGGCACGGCCAGCAGCACGCCGATCACCGTCAACAGCGCCGTGCCGATCAGCGGGTCGAGAAAGCCGCCGGAGCCGCTCTGCGTCGTGCTCAGCGCCGGACGTTCGAACAGCAGGTCAGGGCGTAGATATTGGATCCCGCGGAAGCCCATGTAGCCGACGATCGCCGCCGCGATCACACACAGGCCGATCCCTGCGAACCACGCGAAGCCGAGCGCGAGCCGATCGCCCCAGCGCCAGCTCAGCGGCGAGGACTGCTTGCCGCGGCCGCTCTTCATCGGCGGCCCCGGCGCGGCGGGCGGCGTCCACGGCGCAAGCGTGCTCATCCGCGCACCTGGAACTTGCGCAGCGGCAGCTTGATCAGGTAGCCCGCGATCGACAATACGAAAGCGCTGAACAGCAGTAGCAGCGCCCACGCGTACAGCGCGGAGCCGAGCGCCGGCGCGCCGATCCCTTCGTGGTAGTCGACAATCCCCGACGCGAGCGTGCGCAGCGGCTCAAAGAAGAACACGAGACCGTCGACCGGCTTCGGCGAGAACGCACGCGAGCCGGAGACCATCGAAATCATGATCGCCTCGCCAAGCGCCCTCGCCGTCGCGAGCACAAGTGCCGCGACGATCGCTGGGCGCGCCGCGCGCAGCGTCACCGCGAGCATCGCCCGCAGCGGGTTCACGCCGAGCGCGATCGCGCCCTCGCGCCACGAGCTCGGCACCGACACAAGCGCCTCGCAGATCAGCGCGACCATGATCGGCGTGATCATCACCGTGAGGATCACGACTGTCACCGACAGGCCCGCGCCCGTCAGCAGCACGACGTTCTGGACCGATTCCTTCTCAGCGCCAGAGATCACATGATTGCCGACGAACGGCACGAGCACGAGGATCCCGATCAGCCCGTAGATCACCGACGGCACCGACGCGAGCAGGCGGATCACTGGGATCGCGATGCGTCGTAGGCGCGCCGGCGCGAGCTCGACGATGAAGATCGATGAGAAGACCGACAGCGCCAGCGCGAGCACGACCGCTACGCCCGTCGTCAAGAGCGTGCCGTAGACGACCGGCCACGCCCGCAGGTGATACGCCGACGGCGGCGGGTGCTGCGTCGTGTTCTGCATGTCCGCCAGCTGGCGGCCGAGATCGCCGCCGGAGCCGAGCCAGCTCAGCCCGTTGTGTTCGAAGATCGGCCACGCATGGATGCCGACGAACACGACCATCGCGACGACGAGCGCGCAGACCAGACACGACACCGCGCCGAGCGTACGCTCGGCGCGGTGGTCAGGCCAGGGGTTCCTGAGGCGTTCCAGCAACTGTGCCTCAGCTAATCGACAACCACTGCGTGTTGATGATCTTCTTCGCCGCTGCCGACTTCTCGATCCAGCCGATGAACGCCGAGGAGGCGCCTGTCGCCTTGCCCTTCGTCACCTCGTAGAAGCGCGCGATGCCGGAGTACTGCCCGGACGTGATGCTCGCCTTGTTGCACGCGACGCCGTTGAGGCCAACGGCGTTGACCGTGCCTTTGTCGGACTGATAGTTCGAGACGAAGCCGATCGAGTTCGGGTCGCTTTCGACCTTCGAGCGCATCAGACCCTCAGACGGTTCTTCCGCGGCGATCGTCGAGACTTTTTTACCTTCGAGCAGCAGCGTCTGGAAGTTCGTCAACACGCCTGCGACCGACGTACGGCTGATCAGGTCGATCGTGCCGCTCGCTGCTGCGCCCGGCACCTGCGCCCAGCTGCGCGTCTTGCCGGTGAAGATCGAGATGACCTGCGCGCTTGTGAGGTTCGTCAGCGCGTTCGACTTGGCCGTGATCACGCAGATGCCGTACTTCGCGATCGGGTAGAAGACGAGCCCAGCCGGGTCTGCCGCGAGCGGGTCGCGTGAGACGTCGCCAATCGAGACACGCCCGGCCGCGACGTCGTTGACGCCGATCTGTGCGCCGCCCTGCGTGATTTTGAACTTGACTTTTTTCGGGAACGTCTTGACGTACTTCTGCGCGAGCAGCGAGACGAGTGGGTACGACGCGGTCGCGCCACTGATCGTGACCGTCGATACCGCGGAAGCGCCTGCCGGCGCCGCGACCCCAAGCACGCCGGCCACCGCGAACGCGAGGGAGAGACGTCGGATTCGAGTCATTTAGGAGTTGCCCCGTTTCTGGTTCTTTGACAAATAGTTGACAGCGTCAGGGTCGGGAACATATCATAATCCCGATAGTTTCGATCCGGATAAGATAGTTTGTGCGAAACTTCGCACGGGGACTTCCGGCAGCAGCCGCAACAAGTCGTTTACAGGACATGGACAACTCCGCAGACCGCCCTTCTCCAGAGGCCGGCGCACAAGCGCCGGCTTCCCCTTCCGTGACCAGGCTGCCTGGCTCGTTGCGCATCCCTTCACACCGCGTCGGCGCAGTGCTCGCCGCGGCAATGCTTGGCATTGGGATTGCTGTCGGCGCCGCGATTGGGCCGGCGCCAGAAACATCGCTCGCCGGGAGCGCCGGCGTCGTGCAGAAGCTGCCCGCGCTGATCGCCGCGATCGCGGCGAGCCGACAGGCACAGACCCCCGCGCCGGCGAGTACAGCCGCGAGCACCACGCCACCTGCGATCACGCCGGAAGCGACACCGACGGCGGCTGCGAGCACGCCTACGACTGCAGCCGGCACCCCTGCGACGAGCACCACGCCGACAACCGACGCCGAAGGCGTATCTAAAAAAACGACCACGACGAAAACGGTCACCGGCGCCTCAAAGCTGCCGCCGATAACGAGCGTTTGGTTGATCCAGCTGTCCGGCACCTCCTTCAGCGAAGCGCTGGCCAACCCGACAGCCACCCCCTACATCAGCGGGCAATTGATTCCGCAGGGGACGTTCCTGACCGGCTGGTCGGCGCTCAGCGCGAGCGCGTTCGCCAACGATGCGGCACTCGCCGAAAAGAAGGCAAGCGTCGGCTCGGCGCCACCGATCCTGCACTCGATCGTCCAACCGCCGTGCCCCGAAGGCGCCGCCGGCGCGACGTGTGCAGCCGGCACCCCCGGCGCGCTGAGCGCCGCCGACGAATTCCTCAAAGCGACGCTCGCGACGATCACCGCGACGACGACGTACTCCGAACACGGTCTCGTCGTCGTCACGTTCGTGACCGTCGCCAACCCAACAGCCGCCGAACTTCCGGCTGGCTCCTCGAGCGCGACGCTCACCTCACAGCCGCCCGCCGGCGTCGTCCTGCTCTCGCCTTTCGCCAAGGCCGGCGCCAAGCCGACGACGACGTTCAACCCGTCTTCACCCAAGCAAAGCCTCGAAAAGCTGTTGCACGCAAGCGCCTGATTCAGGTCCCACGACAACGAACGGAGAACACCGTTGCACGCATCACATTTCGCCCACCGAAAGGCCACTTGGTTGCTGGCTGCGATCGTGGGCGCTGCCCTACTGCTCGCGAGTCCCGCCCTGAGCCAGGCCGAAGAATCTAACCCGAACAACTACAACTGCCTCGGCAGCACCTCCGGCGGGCAGCCGGAAGAAGGAAGCGAAGAACAGCAGGTCGCTTACACGTTCTACTGCAACGGGCCGATCACCGGCTACCAGGTGCAGTCGCAGATCCCTGTGACTGGCGTCTCGAGCCCGCCCGAAGTCACCGACGTGAACAAAACGATCCTGCGCGACACGTTCTCGTGCTCCGGTGAAGTCCCCGGCTGGGCCGCCAACTGCGTCGGCTCGACGAAGGCAGGCTACGAGACGATCTCCGGGCAACTCGCGATCGGCACGAAGCTGTGCGCAGAGCCGCGCGTCGACCTGCTGCTGACCGTCGTCTACGCGTATCTCGAAAAAGGTGCGATCACGCAGGCGATCTCCGGACCGTACGACCTCGGCCGGCCGAAAGACTGCAAGCCCGACGCGTACTCCGGCTTCAACCGCTTCAACCCGAAACCGCTGCCGAGCAAAAAGGCCGTGAAGAAGGGCAAGAAGAAGGTCGCGAGCAAGAAGAAGGCGACGAAGAAGAAGAAGTAGCGCCCGGCAGCCCGGGATCTGCAAGCAAGGCGGCGCTGCGCGTGAGTGCGGCGCCGCCTTAGGCTTGCGCTGTGCGCAGCAAGCTCATCTCGCCAGCCGCCATGCTCGCGCTCGCGCTGCTCGCGCTCGCAGTCACACTCGGAGCATGCGGATCGTCGGGCTCCGGCTCCGGCGGCGGCGGCGGCGGCGGCGGCGCGGCGCGCGCAACTGCGCCCGGCGCACATAGCACCAAGCCGACGCGACGTAGCTGCGCCGCGCTCGTCGCGACGACGCTCGGCGAAGTCGCCGCGCGGATCTACGCCGCTGCGAGCCACGGCAGCAACGTCGGCGAGGCCGTCGGGCGCGTTCGTGCCTCAAGCGCGCTACGCAGCGCGATCTCCTCCGGCGATGCCCACACAATCGGCCATGCGCTCGACGCGCTGCTCGTCAACCAGATCGCACGCATCGAGATCATCAAAGGCAGCCACGTGATCGCCGCCGCCGGCGACGGTGCTGCGATCGCGCCCGTGCACGGATCGATCCCTGAAACAGACGCCGGCTTCGTGCTCTCCGTGCAGGCCGCAAGCAGCTATCTGCAGGTCACGCAGCAGGTCACCGGTGCGCAGATCCTGCTCGAGACCCCGAGCAAGCGCCTCGCCGGCACGATCGCCGGACCGCCGCCTGCAAGCGTGCGCCACGACGGAGCGCTGCGCTACGGCGGCCACAGCTACGCGGTGACATCAGTCGCCGCCGCCACCTATCCGTCGGGATCCTTGCGCATCGTGCTGCTCGTGCCGACAGCGCGGCTGTCCTGCCCCGGCTCGGCCGCGCAGACGCATGTCGAAACGCTAGGACACGTCGGTGAACGCATCTATCGGGAGGAGGCCGGCAGTCCTTACGTGAAAGCGACGCTGCGCCACCTCGAAGCCGACGCTGGTTTCCAGCGCGCAGTTGCCGCGCGCGACACTGCCGCCACGCGCGCCGCGATCGTCGGCTTCTTCGCCGCGCACATCCACGTCGTGCGCGTGCGCGTGAACGTCGCCGAGCCAAGCGGCGCGCAGCGCTTCTTCTTCGACCTCGGCGGTCCGTACGTGCTCGCCCCTGTGCGCGGGACGCTGCGCAACGGTGGCCGCGTCGTCGGGCACTTCTCCTTCGCGATCCAGGACGACGCCGGCTACCTGCGACTCGCGCGGCTGTTCACCGGCGCCGAGGTGCTGATGCGCACCGGCGCAAAGCAGGTGATCGGCTCGCTCGATCCCGGTCCAAGCGACGTGCCCGACCGCGGCAGCGTCAGCTACCGCGGGCGCGACTACGAGGCCTATTCGTTCGTGGGCGTCGCATTTCCGTCCGGGCCGCTGCGCATCTCGCTGCTGATCGCGCGCTGAGCTACAGCAGGCTGTTCGTCATGCGTTCGACCTCGGCGATCGACGTGACGCCTTCGCGGACCTTGTCCATCCCGTCATCGCGCAGCCGGCGCATGCCTTCGCGCACTGCGACCGTGACCATCACGTCGACCGATGCGCGCTCGAGGATCAGAGCGCGGATCTGCTCGGAGACGGACATCACCTCATAGACGCCGACGCGGCCGCGGTAGCCCGAGCCGCCGCAGCGCGAGCAGCCGACCGCTTCATACGGTTCGGCGCCCGACAGCCCGTGCTCGGCGAGCACCGAGTCGGCGACCTTCAGCGGCTTCTTGCAGTGCGTACACAGCAATCGCACGAGGCGCTGCGCGACGATGCAGTCGACCGCCGAGGAGACGAGGAACGGCTCGATGCCCATGTCGATCAAACGGCCGAGCCCACTCGGCGCGTCGCGCGTGTGCAGCGTCGTCAGCACGAGGTGGCCCGTCAGCGCCGCCTCGACCGCGATGTGCGCCGTCTCGCGGTCGCGGATCTCGCCGACCATGATCACGTCCGGGTCTGCGCGCAGCATCGAGCGCAGCCCGACGTCGAACGTGACGCCGGCCTTTGGCGCAATCTGCATCTGCTTGATCCCCGCAATTCGTTGCTCGACCGGATCCTCAATCGTCAAGATGCTGCGGTCGCCATCGTTGAGATCGTTCAGCGCCGCGTACAGCGTCGTCGACTTGCCTGAGCCTGTCGGGCCTGTGACGAGCACTGCGCCGTTCGGCTTCTTGATTGCTGCGCCGAAGACCTCGAGCGCCTGTTTGGGCATGCCAAGCGACTCGAGACCTTGGATCACTGCGCCCTTGTCGAGGATTCGCATCACGACGCCCTCGCCGTAGACGAGCGGCAACGTCACGACGCGGATGTCAACGCGCCGCCCATCGACGGTCAGCGCGAAGCGCCCGTCCTGGGGAACACGCTTCTCGGAGATGTCGAGGTCGGCCATGATCTTGATCCGCGAGACGACGCCCATCGCCATCTTGCGTTTGACCGTCGCCGCCGGCGCGAGCACGCCGTCGACGCGGAACAGCACACGTGTGTCGCCCTCTTCCGGGTTGACGTGGATGTCTGAGGCGCCCTGCTGCACGGCCTGCGCGACGATCGAGTGCACGAGCTTGATGATCGGCGCGTCCGCGTCCGCCTCGTCGCCGAGCTGGACATCCTCTTCGTCCTCCGCGCCGACGTCGTCTTCGACGATGTCCTCGATCGACTCGTCCATCTGCGCCAGACGCGCGAGCAGCAGGTTGAGGTCTTCGACCGACGCTGCGACCGGCTTGACGCGGCGTCCCGTCATCATCGCGACGTCGTCGATCGTCAGCACGTTCGTCGGATCGGCCATCGCCAACAGCACCGTTCCGTCGTCGCTGAAGCCGATCGGCACCGCCTGGTAGCGCTTCGACGCGTCCGGGTTGAGCAGCGCGACGGCGCCCATGTCCATGTCGTAGACCGCGAGGTCGACGTAGTCCAGCCCGAAGCGCTCCGCGACGACGCGCGCCAGCTGGTCGTGGCGCAGCACGCCCTGCTCGACGAGCACGAGCCCCGTCGGGCGGCCCTGCGTGCGTGCCGTCTCGACAGCCTCGTCGACGGTCTCGCGGTCGGCGAAGCCGAGATCGACGACGACTTCGCCGATCATCCTCGTCGAGCGCCCAGTGCGATGCGGAGGGTAGAGGCCGGTGCCCGGCTTATCGCCCTGCTTCTGCTCGGCCGAGTCGGCCTCTGTCCGCTCAGCCGTCGGCGTGCCGACGTCGCTCATAGCTACTACATCGGCAGCAACCATCGCCAGCTTGACCGACCCGCGGCCGGCTTCCTACGCAGGAGCGGCGATACCGTGCTCGAACGCGCCCTTCACCTGCGCGTCGAGCGCGTTTATGCGAAACAGCGCGAGTGCCTCCGGCGAGACGAACCGTGCCCCGCCGGCCGACTCCGCGCCATGGTGCAGCAGCACGCAGTGCTCCAATGCCAGGCGCCGCTCGGGCTCGAGCGAGCGTGGCACGTGCGCCGCGATGATCCGCAGTCCCAACTCGATGTGGCCGAGCATGCGGCCCTCCGCGCTGCGCGCGATCTCGGCGCCGTAGGTGAACTCGCGCGTCTTGCCGATGTCGTGGACGATCGCCGCGCACAGCAGCAGGTCGCGGTCCAGGCGCGGGTGCAGCGTGCAGAGCTCGTATGCGAGCGTCGCGACGGCGACCGTGTGCTCGAGCAGGCCGCCGAGGTAGGCATGGTGCGCGCCCGTGCGCTGCCCAGGCACCGTGCACGGCGCCCGGCGCACCTCCAAACGCAGCTCATTGTCGGCGAGTAGCCCGCCGAGCAGCAGCTTCAACTGCGGGTCATATACCTCTCGCGCGAGATGCTCGAGGAAGCCTTCGAGCTCGTCACGATCGCGATATGCCGTCGGCAGGAAGCGTGCCGGGTCCGCCTGCTCGCCCTCCGCCCGCGCGATCTCCTGCACAGAGATCTGCAGCTCGTCGCGAAAGCGCTGCGCGCGTCCACGCACGTGCACCAGATCGCCGCGCTCGAAGCGCCCGGCGAGCAGATCGGCGTCGCGAAACGCGCGCGCGCGAATCGTGCCCGTCGCGTCTGACAGCGTGAGCGTCAGATACGGCGTACCGGCGCGTGAGATCTGCCGCTCCTTCTGCGCGCACGCAAACACGCCGTCGACCTCCTCCTGATCGCGCAGCGTAGCGATGCTCTGCGCGCTCTCGCCCGGCTCGGGCTCGGCGGCAGCGGCGATCTCTGGCGATCGGGTCGTGGCAGGAGGCATCGATCCATGATGTACGGTGGTTCGGATGCAGCCGCTCATCTGGGACCGCCGTCCGGACGGCCTGAGGGCCCCGGCGATGGTTTGCGCGTTTCAGGGCTGGAACGACGCAGGAGACGCCGCCTCAAGCGCCGTGTCCTTTCTTGCTTCCTCGCTGCATGCGCGTCGCTTCGCGCGGATCGACTCCGAGGAGTTCTACGACTTCCAGTCCAACCGACCTAGCGTGCAGTTCAACGACGAGAACGAACGCGAGATCGTCTGGCCGAAGGTCGAGGTGTTCGAGGCGTCTGCCCCCCGCGCCCCGCGCGACATCGTGCTCGTGCAGGGCGTCGAGCCGTCGCTGCGCTGGCGCGCCTTCACCGGGCACATCGTCGATCTCGCCGAAGCGCTCGGCGTTCAGGTGGTCGTCTCACTCGGCGCATTGCTCGGCGACGTGCCGCACACGCGACCCGTGACGATCTCCGGCCACGCGACCGACCCGGCCTTGATCGAGCGTGCCGGCATGCACGCGTCGACGTCGACCTACGAGGGCCCGACGGGCATCGTCGGCGTGCTGCACGCGGCTTGCGCGCAAGCCGGGCTGCCGTCGGCGAGCCTGTGGGCCGGCGTCCCGCACTACGTCGCCGCCGCGGCCAACCCGAAGGCTGCGCTCGCGCTCGTGCGGCGCGTCGAAGGACTGATCGGCGTGTCTGTCGACGTGAGCGAGCTCGAGTCCGCCGCCGCCGACTACGAGCGCCAAGTCGGGCTCGCCGTGCAGAGCGACCCCGATATCCAGGCGTTCGTCGAACGACTCGAGCAGGCAGCCGAGAACGACGAGGACGTCGCGCCGGAGGATGTGCCCTCGGGTGATGCGATCGCCCGTGAATTCCAGCGCTTCCTGCGCCAGCGCGGGCGCGACGGGTAGCTACTTCTCGGCGACCGGGCAGACGATCCTGTAGTCGCAGATCGAGCACGCCGCGTGCGAAGGCGTCGGCTCGAACTCCTGCGCGAGAATCCCCTCGCCGACGCCCATCACGAGGTCGACGACAGACGCCTCGTCCTGGGCGCCGCGCGGCACCGGAACCTTCTCATCGTCGAGCACGTAGTAGTAGGCCTGGCGCGAGGAGCCAAGACCCCAGTCCTCGCGCGCGGCAAGCGAATAGAGCGAGAGCTGCACGTCGTCGGCTAGCTGCTCGGCGCTCTTCGGGCGCGAGGTCTTGTAGTCGATCAGCTCGTACTGCTCGCCGTCTGACCCGGCCAGGCGATCGACGCGATCGACGCGCCCGCGCAGGTGGTGCGGGCCGAGCTGGAACGAGAATGAACGCTCGAACCAGACGGGCTCGGAATCCTGCTCGGCGAGGCGCTCGTAGTAGCGATCGAGCGCCGTGCGCGCCTTGCCGAGCAGGAAGCGCTCGTGCTCGCTCTCGCCGAAGCCCGCGCGGCGCCAGCCGGCGTCGAGCAGCTCGTGGATCTGCGCGAGCGTCTGCGCGCCGTCGGAGTGGAAGCGCTCGAGCACCTGGTGCACGACGATGCCGAAGCGCTGGTGGATCGTCTGCTCAGTCGGGATGCGCAGGACGCGCGCGAACTTGTATCTGAGCGGGCAGCTGCGATAGGTCTCGATATCCGACGCAGAGAGCGCCAGCCCGACGCCCTTGCGCGGCAGGAACGGGTCGAGCGAGTGCTCGTCGCGACCGGCAACCTTCGAGCGCTCGGCCAATGCCTCATCGAGAGGCGAGGTCTGGAAGATCTCGCGCTGCACCGGCGTCGTCGCGGCAAGCAGTCGCGAGTTGATATCCGCGAGCGCCTCGTCGAGCTCCTGTCCGGACGGGCGCTGCAAGAGGGCGGCAAGCTTGACGAGCTCGAGGTAGCGCACGACGCCGTGTGAGATGTCCAGTTCGGTGTCCAAGCGCAGCTCGCCGAGATGCCCGCCGATCCGCGCGACGCTGTCGAGCACCTCCTCGCGCAGCAGCTGGAAGGCCTCCTCGAGGTGCCGATCCGGCGAAGCGGCATCCTCCTGCGCAGCGAGCTCTGAGGCGCTCAGCGGCTCGGCGTGCGCACCGGCGCCTCCGTTCGCGCGCGCCGCAGGCACGACCGTCGCGAGGTGCCGGGCGAGCTCGCGCGGCGTCGCCGACGGATCGCTGCGGACGAACTCGACAGTCAGATCGCGTAGACCCTGCAGGCTCGTATCTCGCTCGGCTGCCTCCTCGGCGCTCAGCAACGCTCGCCCGCGCGTGCCAAGCAACTCGATCAGCTCGACGATGAACGCGTCCGGCGCGAGCGCGTCGAGCCCGCCCGCCGCGCTTCGATGCACCGTGACAAAGCGCTCGATCCGTTCGCGCGCCTCCGGTGGAACCTGCGGCGACTCACTCGCCGCCGTCAGACCCGAGACGAGGTCGAGCTTGCGCCGGCGAGCGACCTGGATGACGCGCGCGAGATGGGTCTGGCGCAGTTCGATCGGCGGTCGCGCGAGCGCACGCACGACGGCTGCGGCATCCTGCGGATCGACGAGCAAGCGCACCCAAGCGAGAACGTCTCGGACCTCGGCGCGACGCAGGAACGCGAGGCCTCGACGTTCGCCATTCGGACTGACAGCGGTAGGCTTAGGTGCGATTCGAGGGGCGGGCACCATCCAAGGATACGAGCGCTCACGTCTGAGCGGCGGGCGAAACTTACGGAGCGCTGAGGCTGCGGGGCTACGCTCTGTCGGTGGACTCGATCGATTGGCGTGCGGCGCAGAAGATCGGCGAGCGCATCGCCGGCTCACCGTCGTCGGGCGGCGTGCAGGCGGCGTCGATCGAGCCGCGTGCGTATGACTTCGCACGACGCGTCAGCGAGTACAGCGGCCTCGGCGTGCCAGGGGCACTACCACCGCTCGAGGCCGTCGATCGCTCGGCCTGGATCGCCGCGAACCTGCGAACGATGCGCCCGCTGCTCGGCAGCCTGAGCGAGCGCATCGGCGATGGCACAGGCCCGCTCGCCGGCCCGCTGCGCACAGCCTCGGGCTTTCTGCTCGGCGCCCAGGTCGGAGCACTGACGGGAGTGCTCTCACAGCGCGTGCTCGGCCAGTACGACCTCGCGCTGCTAGACGACACGGTCGCGCCGCGGCTCTTGCTGCTCGCGCCTAACCTCGCAATCGCTGCGCGCAACCTGTCGGTCGATCGCGACGAGCTCGTCCTCTGGGTGACGATCCACGAGATCACGCACGCCGTGCAGTTCACTGGCGCACCGTGGCTGCGCCGGCACATTGGCGGGATGCTCGAAGAGCTGATCGAGGGACTCCAAGTCACGCTCGCGGGGAAGTCGAACGACGGCTCCGACGACGAGCGAGGTCACGGCGACAGCGCGAGCGGCAATGGCGCGCACGGCGGCCGCAGCGGCGGCTGGGCCGACCGTTTGAGCATGCCGAAGCTGCCCGATCCGGCCGAGCTACGCGAAATGGCCGATCGCGCTCGCCGTGGCGAGCTGCTGCGGCTGACGCTCGGCGAGGATCGCTGGCTGCTCGTCGAACGGATGCAAGCGGCGATGTCGCTGATCGAGGGCCACGCCGAGCACACGATGGACGTAATCGGCGGCGACGTGCTGCCATCGCTGCCAAAGCTGCGCGCGGCGATGAACCGTCGTCGCGAGTCGCGCGGGCTGCCGTGGCGCGTGCTCGAGAAGCTGCTCGGCCTGGAGATGAAGATGCGCCAGTACGAGGTCGGACGGCGCTTCTGCGATGCCGTCGTCAACGAGGGCGGTCCGCAGGCGCTTGCGCGCGTGTGGAGCGGCCCCGAGCAGTTGCCGAGCACCGAGGAGCTCGCGAACCCGGCTGCTTGGCTGGCGCGCACCGACGCCCCGAGCGGCTCGCTCGCGTAGCTCGCTCGGCGCTCGCGCGTGCCTCGAGGCGTGGCTCGATTGGCTCGACTTCACGCCAGTGGAAGTATTCTTGGACGAACACGTGTTCGTCCCGATTCGCTCTGCCGAACGCTGAACCCAGCACCTACGGGGCAGAACGCATGTTCCTCCTGTTACAAAGTCGCCCGCGGTAACACCCGGTCAACACGGGGTCTTTACGGCGTGGTACTCTGCCGTTGTAACAAACTTCCAGGGACGGGTTACAAACAGGTGTTCGATCCCACCAAACGGGTATCGAGAATCGAGAGATCAAACCCGCACCTCCTCGCAAGGCGAGGAAGAAGGAGATTCCCTCCAGATGCCAACAGCTCCGACCACTTCCGCCCGCAGCACCAAAGCGGGCACGAAACCGGCGAAAGCCAAAAAAGCCGCTCGTAAAACGACGAGCGCGAAAGCTTCGACCACAACGAAAGCTTCGACCGCCGGCAGCACGCAGGCGAAGTCGACGCACGCGAAGAGCGCGCGCACGCGCGCCATCCACCAGACCGAATCGGCTGCACGCCAGGCTCAGACGGCGACGCGCGAGACGGTCGGTGTGTTCGGCGACTATGCCGAGCGCGCGCTGCTGATCCCGGTCGGCGTCGCCCTGACGGCCCGCGACAAAATCGCCTCGGGCGTCAGCGACACGATCTCGACGTACTCGACCTCGGCCAAGGCCCAGGCGCAGCTGCGTCGCTTCGAGCGTCGCGGCACGACGGCGCGCAACCGCCTCGAGCGCGAGGTGCGCAAAGCGCGCGTCCGCGTCGAGCGTGAACTGCGCTTGCGTCGTCGTGAGATCGAGAAGACGGTCGCCGACCTCGAAGAGAACGGCACGGAGTTCGTCAACAAGGTTCCGGAGCTCGCGAACCGCGTGCAGGAGCGTGTGCTCAGCCTGGTCTAGCCAGACCACCAGCTTCCCCCGCCCGGCCTGGAGAGACCGGTAGCGGGAAAGTCTGTCGGCCTCATATCCCGCCGGCAGTAGTAGCACCCTCTCCTCCCTCGACTCGCGGGGCGGTCCCCATCGCCCCGCGAGTCATTTAATGACCCACCTTTGGCACGAGCACAGACGGCCCGGATGGCCGTCCATGTAACGGTCGTGACGAGCGGAGCGGTCACCGAGTTCAATCAAAAAGCGGAGCTCGGCTCGACTAAGAGGCTGGATGCCGGTCAAAACGCCCGGGTTTTGGCACAATGACCGGGCCGTGGCAACCAGAGACGAAATCATGAAGGCCCTGGAGGTCGTGATCGACCCGGAGCTGCACCGCTCGATCGTCGAGCTCGACATGGTGCGCTCGATCGACGTGAGCGAGAACGGCGTCGTCGACGTGACGGTCTCGCTGACGACGCCCGGCTGCCCGATCAAGGGCCACTTCCAGACGGCTGTCGCGGACGCGGCGACGGGCCTTGAGGGAGTGACGCACTGCAACGTGTACTTCGACGTGCTCTCAGACACGCAGAAGGCGGCGCTGCAGCAGAAGCTCGGCCGTGGCAGCCTGCCGGCGGGTGCGCTCGCGCAAGTGCAGAACGTGATCTGCATCGGCTCGGGCAAGGGCGGCGTCGGCAAGTCGACGCTGACGGCTAACCTCGCGGCGGCGCTCGCGGCAGAAGGCAAGCGCGTCGGCATTCTCGATGCGGACGTGTGGGGCTACTCGATCCCGCGCATGTACGGGCTCGGCGCGACGCGTCCTCCGGTCTCGCCGGAGCGCAAGATCATGCCGCTGGAGTCACATGGCGTGAAGGTCATGTCGATCGGTTTCTTCGTCGAGGAGGACGCGGCGGTCGTCTGGCGCGGGCCGATGCTGCATAAGGCGCTCACGCAGTTCCTGCAAGACGTCGCGTGGGGCGCGCTCGACTACCTCTTGGTTGACCTGCCGCCGGGCACTGGCGACGTCTCGATGACGCTCGCGCAGCTCTTGCCGCAGGCGCAGTTCTTGATCGTCACGACGCCGCAGGCGACGGCGCAGAAGGTCGCGCGCCGCGCAGCGCAGATGGCTGACAAGGTCTCGCTCGAGATCGCTGGCGTCGTCGAGAACATGTCGGGCTTCACGACGCCATCGGGTGAGCGCTTTGCGATCTTCGGCGAGGGTGGCGGCGATGAGTTGGCAGACGAACTCGACGTGCCGATGCTCGGGCGCGTGCCGTTGACGATGCCGCTACGCGAGCAGGCCGACGACGGCGTGCCGCTCGTGATCGAGAACCCAGATGACCCCGCCGCGCAGGCAATCCGCCAGGTCGCACGCGGGATGATCGCGATGGCACCGATGGCACTCCCGGTGCTGCCGTTGGTCGAAGTCACTCCCCCTCCGGTCGCCGTGCCCGCCTCCGCGGACGAGCGAAAACCGGCGGGAATGTCTTTGCCGATGGCTTAGTCAGCGGTCACAGGGCCCTTGCAGACATCCTGCTGCACCGCTTGACAAGCGAAACCGCTTTGAGAGGATCGTGTGCACAATGTCCGTATCTGGACAACAAGAGGAGGGGCAGGGAACAGCGCTAGAGGGAACGGAGACGACGCTGAATGGCGTCGTCGAAATCGACGAGCGCAGGTTGAAGATGGAAAGGTTGCGCGCGGAAGGGGTTGACCCGTACCCGGCAGTCACCCTCTGGGGCAAGCGCACACGCATCGCAGAGATCCTCGAGGCGCACGATGCGAGCGGCCTCGATCAGGTCGCGCATGAGGAGATGCGCTACCTCGTCGCGGGGCGGTTGATCTCACGCCGTGGGCATGGCAAGACGGCATTCCTCGACCTGCGCGACCTGTCGGGGTCGATCCAGATCGTCGTGCGCGTGGACTCGCTGGGCCAGGAGACTTACGACCGCATTCTGGGCTTCGACATCGGTGACATCGTCTCGGTCGACGGCTGCGTGTACGTGACACAGCGCGGCCAGCTGGCGCTCGAGGCAATCGAGGTCACGCTGCTGACGAAGACGTTGCGCCCGCCGCCGGACAAGCACCACGGGCTCGGCGACACAGGCACGCGCTATCGCTACCGCGAGCTCGACCTGATCGCCAACGAGGAGACCCGCGACCTGTTCGTCACGCGCAACAAGATCGTCCTCGCGATCCGCGAATGGCTTGCCGAGCGTCGCTTCGTCGAGATCGAAACGCCGGCGCTTCAGTCGCTCGCGGGCGGCGCCGGGTCGAGGCCGTTCACGACGCATCACAACGCGCTCGATCGCGACCTCTACTTGCGCATCTCGGTCGAGCTCTTTCTCAACCGCTGCATCGTCGGCGGGATGGAGAACGTCTATGACATGGGCAAGGTGTTCCGCAACGAGGGCATCTCGCCGAAGCACTCGCCGGAGTTCACGATCATCGAGTTCATGTGCGCGTACTCGGACTACAACGACGTCGCGACAGTCACTGAAGAACTCTTTCGCGACGTCGCGCAGAAGGCGCTCGGGCGCACGACGGTGAAGCGAAACGGTGAGGAGATCGACCTCGCAAAGCCGTGGAGAAGGATCACGATGCGCGAGCTGATCCTCGAGCGTTTCGGCCTGGACTTCATGGAGTCGACACGCGAGCAGCTCGCGGAGGTGCTCGACGCGCCGCTGGACCCGGACGCGACGTGGGCTGAGGTCGTCGCCGACGTCTACTCGGAGAAAATCGAGTCGACGCTGAACCAGCCGACGCACGTGTTCGACTTCCCGCTCGAGCCGTTCCCGATCACGAAGCGCCACGCCGTGCATCCGGAGCTCGCGGAGCACTTCGACGCGGTGATCGGCGGTATCGAGATGGTCTCAGGCGACACGGAGCTGAACGACCCGGTCGATCAGTGGCAGCGCTTCGTCGACCAGCGCAAGCGGCGGATGATCGACGACGAGGACGTGCCGCACCCGAACGACGAGGAGTACGCGCGTGCGATCGAGTACGGCTACTCACCGACGGCCGGCGGCGGCATGGGCGTCGATCGGATGATCATGATCCTGACCGAACGCGAGACGTTGCGCGAGGTCATCCCGTTCCCGATCGTCCGGGACATCAAGTGACGCGCGTGCAGGCACGAACTTGAACAACAAACTAAATATTGATTTTGGTGTGGTCGCGTCGTGCAAGGACGCGGCGTCGCAGATAGCGGCCCAGGTCTCTGCGGAGATCGCGGGCAAGACGACGGTCTCTGTCGAGCGCACGATCACGCGCCTGCTCGGCGTCGACGGCGCGAACGCGCTCGAGGCGCCACTGCCGAACGTGCTCGTCGACCACGTGCGCGACCACGGCGAGCTTCACCGTGGCATCGCCTACTGGATCGGTAATGCATTGCTCGCCGACCCGGCGGCGACGCCACAGAGCATCGCCGAGGCAGTCGATGCCGGTGAGCTCGACGTCTGCGCGCTGGCGCAGGGGAGCGAGGAGGCGATCCACGCGCGCGTCATGCACGAGTGCGAGCAGCGCGTCGCGCAGATCGGCGACGCGACCCAGGAGCGCCACGAGCGCCGCGAGCGCCTCGGCGAGAACCCGCCACCGCTGCGTTATGTGCTGACGGCGACAGGCAACGTCTACGAGGATGTCGTCCACGGCCTCGCGGTCGCGCAAGCGGGCGGCGACATCATCGCGGTGATCCGCTCGACGGCACAGAGCCTGCTCGACTACGTCCCGTACGGGCCGACAACGGAGGGCTACGGCGGCACGTTTGCGACGCAGGAGAACTTCCGCATCATGCGCACTGCGCTCGACGAGTGGTCTGAGCAAAACGGGCGCTATGTGCGCCTGTCGAGCTTCTGCTCAGGGTTGTGCATGCCGGAGATCGCTGCGATGGGGGCGATCGAGGGCTTCGACAACATGGTCAACGACGCGCTCTACGGGATCCTCTACCGCGACATCAACCCGGTGCGCGGGCTGATCGACCAGCGCGTCTCGCGGATGATCAACGGCTACTTCGGCGTGACGATCAACACGGGCGAGGACAACTACCTGCGCACGGCTGACGCGATCGAGGCAGCGCCTTCGGTGACGGCTTCGCAGTTCATCAACCGCCAGCTCGCGCTCGACTCGGGCGTGCCAGACGAGCAGATCGCGCTCGGCGACGCGTTCGAGATCGACACGCCGGTCGTCAACAGCCTGCTTTACGAGTGGGCGCAGGCGCAGCTGACGCGCGAGCTGTTCCCGGAGTGCCCGGTCAAGTACATGCCGCCGACGCGCCACATGGACGGCAACCTGTTCCGCACGCACGCGGCCGACTCGCTGTTCAACCTCGTGACGATCGCGACAGGCCAGGGCATCCAGACGATCGGCGTGCCGACGGAGGGGATCTTCACGCCGCACGTGCACGACCGCGTGATCGGCATGGAAAACGTCAACTATGTGTTCGACGCGGCGCGCGACCTCGGCGAGGAGATCGAGTTCAAGGCCGGCGGGATCGTGCAAACGCGTGCGCAGGAGGTGCTCGCCGGGGCGCATGCGCTGCTCGAGCGGATCGCCGAGCACGGTCTGTTCGCGGCGCTCAGCGAGGGCGTCTTCGGCGACGTGAGGCGCCAGATCGACGAGGGTCGGGGCACGGAGGGAATCGTCGAGATCGACGACGGCTACGTGAACCCGGCGAACGAGCTGATGCGTGGAGCGTCGAGCCTTGCCTGAGCACGCCGCGAACGGGACGAACGGGGCAGGCGCCGGGAACGGCGCGAACGCGGCGGGTGCCGGGCCGGGCGCCGGGCGCAAGGTCGACCTCTCGCGCGTCAAGCCGTACGCCGATCACCTCGGCGACGGGATCGTGCAGTTCAGCTTCACGCTGCCGGTGCCGTACGGCCTTGCAGCGCGCAAGGCCGCGCAGGAGTGGGCGGCGAAAATGGGCTTTGAGCACCCGGAGGTCGTGCACTACCAGGAGCTGACCGACGGCTACACGTACTTCGTCATGTTCGGCGAGTCGGCACAGACAGTCGACTTCACCTCGCTCAGCGACGAGGGCTTTGAGATCGAGTACATGGGCGAGGATGAGATCGAGCACTTCGCGGCGCGCGAGATCGGCCGGCCGATCGTCGTCGTCGGCGCGGCGACAGGCACGGATACCCACAGCGTCGGGATCGACGCGATGCTCAACCTGAAGGGCTTTCACGGCCACCACGGCCTCGAGGGCTACAAGGCGTTTGAGACGCACAACCTCGGTAGCCAAGTGCCAAACAGCGTGCTTATCTCGCGCGCGATCGACCTCGACGCCGATGCGATCCTCGTTTCGCAGACGGTCACGCAGCAGAATCTGCACATCGCAAATCTGACGGAGCTCGTCGAGATTGTCGAGGCGGAGGGGCGGCGCAAGCAGCTGATCCTCACGTGCGGCGGACCGCGCGTGTCAAACGAGCTGGCCAAGGAGCTCGGCTTCGACGCAGGCTTCTCGAAGGGCACCTACCCGCACCATGTCGCGAGCTTCATCGTGCGCGAGCTGGCAGCGCGGATCGCGGACGATGCGCCAGCCGCCGCGCACGCTGGCTCATCCAACGGGACGCCCCCGTCGCGCACGAATGGCTGAAGCCGGGCCGGCAAGCCTGAGCGAGCTGCTCGCGGGCACGCGGGCGCTTGCGCTCGTCGGACTCGCGAAGAACACCGGCAAGACCGAGACGCTCGCGGCAATTCTGCGCGAGCACGCAGCATCGGGCACGCAGGTCGGCGTCACGTCGATCGGCCGCGACGGCGAGGAGCACGATGTGATCGACGCGCGGATCGACAAGCCACGCGTCCAGCTACAGCGCGGCAGCCTCGTCGCGACGACCGGCGCACTGCTGCGCTCGAGCGGCATCGAGCACGAGCGCCTCGTGCAGACGGGCGTGCGCACGCCGCTCGGCGAAGTCGTGCTCGCGCGACTCTCCGCGGCAGGCGCGATCGAGGTCGCCGGCCCAAACGCGGCAGCGGACCTGCGCGCGGTCAGCGACGCGATGCTCGAGCTCGGCGCCGAGCAGGTGCTGATCGACGGCGCAATCGACCGACGCGCGGCCTCCTCGCCTGCGGTCGCAGACGGACTCGTGATGGCGACGGGCGCAATCCTCAGCGAAGACATCGAAGCGGTCGTCACGGCGACGAGCGACGCAGTCGACCTCGTCAGGCTGCCGCTCGTCGATCGACGGAAGCGCGATGGGCCGGCCCGCAGCGGCGAGGCAGGCGGTGGCGACTGGGTCACGCTCGAGCGCCGCCTTGCATTGACCGCTGAGCCAGCAGAGATCGCAGCGGTGTTGCACGAGCATCCGCATGCACGCACGTTCGTCGTCGACGGCGCGCTCAGTGAGCGTTTCCTCGAGGGTCTGCTCGCGGCGCGTACGGATCGCGCCGGGCGCGAGTTGCGAATCGTCGCCGGCGACCCGACGAAGGTGTTCCTCTCGCGACGTGGACCGCGCTGGTATGCGCGTCAAGGCATCTCAATCGAGGTGCTGCGAACAATCGAGTTGAAGGCGATCACGGTCAACCCAGTCGCGCCGCAATCGCACCGCTTCGACTCGCAGACGCTACGCGAGCTGATTGGATCGGCCGTCGCGGACGTGCCGATCCTGGACGTGCTCGATCGGTCCTACTTGGCGCCGCTGGCGAAGTAGTCGGAGTTGATCTGTGTGAACTTCTGCCACTCATCGGGCAGC
>Ga0193728_1000303_pt1 | contig 23354 bp, 14 predicted proteins | sample U1c1metaG_FD_143037 | JGI IMG/M metagenome (GOLD analysis project Ga0193728, IMG submission 143037) | Soil microbial communities from a riparian zone of the East river system, Colorado, United States - U1c1 | ecosystem: Environmental > Terrestrial > Soil > Riparian zone | place: USA: East River...
TGAGATCTTAGTCCAGCTATAAGTACTGATCGATCCGTCAGGATCATTCGATGCAGATCCATTGAGGGTGATGTTATTGGTTGGAAGAGTAATATTCTGTGCTGTGCCTGCATTGGCAACAGGCAACTGATTAGGTGCTGCATTGACGGTGACGGTTACCTGTGCGGTGGCTATAGCCCCGCTGTTATCGGTGACAGTCAATCCAAAAACATAAGTTCCTGCAGTCAGTCCGCTAACGGCAGTCGACGCAGAACCAGCGGCGGCGATAGTGCCTGTGGCAGGTCCCGAGATCTTTGTCCAGCTGTATCCAGCAATCGATCCGTCGGGATCGTTGGAAGCCGATCCGTTCAGCGTTAAGGAATTTGTAGGTAATGTAACAGTCTGGGCCGAACCCGCATTGGCAACAGGCAACTGATTGGGTGCTGCGTTGACAGTTAGGTTAACCGTGGAAGTGGACGTAGTCGATCCATCCCCAATCGTAAGCCTGAACGTATATGAACCTGCAACCAATCCGGTAACCGTTGTCATACTGTTCCCGGGGTTGCTAATAGTGCATGCTCCCCCGGCGATTTTAGTCCAGCTGAAACTCGTGATGTTACCAGTGGATGCCGAGGCATTTAAGGTAACGCCGTTGACCGGCAGCGTGATTGTTTGATTAGTGCCGGCGTTGGCCGTAAGTACTGGATTCGCAGCAAGGGAGGTGTCTCCGTTTCTTAACATCCACTGATAGACATTCATCGACCACCATGAACCTGTGCCAAGGCTGACCACGGCGGGATTCGAAGCGGTCCAATTAGCCTGAGCGGGATTCCAGAAATTTTCAAAACAGCAGTGTCCTCCATTACCGAAATCGGTTACAATACGCGTGGCGGATCCCGGAGCATTGTCGTTCATAGCCTTGGTATAGGCCTGCATATCCCGTCCGCCGTCATTTATTTGGTCAAACCCAAGCAATTTGCCTCCAATTAACGCATAGGCGACCATGTTAGCAGGATATGCGGGAGTGGCATCAAATATATTACCGGGCTTTACGCTTTCAGGCACACATACACTTTTGATCATGCGCCCATAGCTATGGTCGCCCGCAGTCGGCTGATAGCTGGCAAAAGTGGAAGAATACCAACCTCCGGCACTGGGTCCGGTAAGGTGTAAGGCATTCCTTTTTATTTTGAATCTATTGAGAAGCACGTCAATCCTTTGCTTGACGGCGGGTGGCTGTTGAGACTGATTGGGGGGTTGAAGAGAAATCAGGATTGGATAATGGATACCATTACCTAAAGCTACCCCACCGTTCCAGCCATTAAGCAGCCAGTAATGCGGACCATAGATCCTCAGTTTGGTTACATCTGTTCCAATCTCGCCGGCCCCGGGGAAAAATATAATGCACTCACTACTGTCCGTTCGGTTTGGATAGTAAGTCATGCGGGCGTTCCATCCCAAAATGGTGGTATCAATGGTTACTTGTTGTGCCTTTGCACAGCATGTTAATGCAATGAATAAAAGGGTAAAAGTGGTTTTCATGGTATACGGATTTTAATCTCAAACGGCCTAAAATATTGCAGACGGTCCTGAATGATTCAACTTCAGAATGATAATTTCACATCAAGTGAAATAGATTGCAACAAAGACTCATGAAAAACAGGGAATGACTGATTTGCAGGATCCAAACCGACCGGGCGGGTAGATTTTTTTTGCATCCGAAAATGAAGGATTTTAGCTAAATGTCGCTGAACAAAAGTTTCAGGAAAGAAAAATACTTTTGCCTTGGTCGAGGAATGATTGGATTTCATGGATTTTTGTTGAGTGAATCAAAAAGGTTTTATAACACCTGAATGATACCTTGGATTATTTACTAACCTGTGCAATTTTCGTACCAGAATATCTTGCCTTTTTACATATGTATATTATATATGATACTTACTGAACTGTAGTTATTTGTGCATTGGAAATTATAATGCGGTGAAGTATTTTCATAATTTTGAACAACTTTATTGACAGAATTTATTTCGATTAAACGGCCTATTACGTTAATTTGAATCCCTGATCATTAAACAGACGTAAGAATTCCATGGTTAAATTGCTATATTTTATTTTCCTGTTTGTTCAATTGATTTTAGCCATTTATCTCATCATTCCGTTTCTTTCTCTTTTATTATATGGGCTGATCAGGTTATTTCGAATTAAATCTCCCGTTGATCTCAAGCCGGTGCTGATTGATAAAGATTTCGACTTTGGCATCATTATTACTGCCCATCAGGAAACGGAGTTTATCCCTCCACTGGTGGATTCCATTCTCAAGCAAGGCTATAAGCATTTCAAAGCGTACGTTGTTGCTGACGATTGCGAAGGCGAAACATTACAATTCGAGGATGAACGAATTGTCATTTTAAAGCCTGAAACAGCACTACATTCAAAAATAAAATCAATCCATTTTGCACTCGAACAGTTTGTCAGGAAACACGATGTGGTAATTATTTTTGATTCTGACAATCTGGTTCATCCCGCTTTTCTTTCTGTAATGAACAGGTATTTTCAGAGAGGATACAGAGTAGTTCAGGCGGATTTCAAACCTAAAAATGTTGATTCAAATTATGCCAGGATGGATGCGATCGGTGATATGTTTAATTTTTTCATTGAGCGTGAAGTGAGGATGCGGCTTGGCCTTTCAGCAGCAATATGGGGATCGGGTATTGCTTTTGATTATGATCTTTACAAGGGGATCAGCTATAAGGATAATCTGGGCGGCGTTGACAAAAAACTGCAATCCCATTTTGTTTTACAGGTAGACAGAATTGCATTTGCGCCGGAAGCAATTCTATTTGATGAAAAAATTGCATCCGGCAAATCACTGGAAAATCAACGAACGCGGTGGATCCATTCCTATTTTAAATATTTTAAGGACAGCTTTTTGGTTTTTAAAAAGGGAATTGTCCGCTACAATTTTAACCTTGTTTTCTTTGGCTTTGTGCTGATGCGACCGCCGCTGTTTATCGTATTGGGATGTTCCGTTCTGGTAACCACAGCGGATTATTTCATTAGCATGCCGGTTTTTATCCTCTGGCTGGGAATCTGGCTTTCCTTCATACTTTCCTTTATAGCCATTGTTGCGATCAAAGGAAGGGACTTCCGGTTTATCAAAACCATTGTATTCATTCCTTTATTCGTATTTCGTCAGATGCTTGCTTTGCTGAAAGTAGATAGAGCTAAAAAGTCTTTTATTAAGACAAAGCATAGTAAACTTGTTTACATTGACGACTTAGTTCATTGAAGTATTTCTGAGGTGGTTCAATTTGCGTATGAACTAAGGCGTGACGCCGCGTTTTTCCAGTTGAATGATGATCTCTGACAACTGTTCAGTCCTGGCCTCCCAGGAATTCTGGGCTGCTAATTGCTGGCGTCCGCGTCTCTTGCTTTCATTGTCGGTTGCCATTTCGAAAACAACTGCATCGACAAATTTCTGTTTCGTGTCTGTAATATTTATGTGGCCTTCAAAATCAGTAAGATAGCTGAAATCTGTTGATATGACTGGGATACCCGAAGCCAGGTATTCATTTATTTTCAATGGGTAGATACCCCAGGTAAACTGGTTTTTTATAAAAGGGATAATACCAACTGAAAAACCTCGCAGGATCCCCGGTAACTCCTGCACTTTTTTTGGACCGCTGAGAAGCACATTCTTATATTTACGCAAGATTGCCTCTCCCTTTTTGTCAATAATGCGTCCGATGAATTCAAACTGTACTTCAGGCAATTGTTGAATCAGATGTTCGAGCAGCGAATAGTCGAGTCTGTCGTCAATACTACCGATATAGCCGACTATCCGCTTGCTCGGATCGGGACTGGCGGTAAAGCCCTCGCTGAACAAAGAGTAATTGACACCATTTTTTACAAGAAAGCACTGAGGATTGTCATGGCGCTTAGCTTCCAGCAAACCCTGCGACGTGACGATTACTGCATCGGCCATGCGCATAAATTTTCGTTCAAGCGTGACGCCGTGTTTTTTTAACCAGCCAGCCGCGGCGATTTCATCGTAACAATGATAAATGAGCAGGGATTCATTGAACTGTCTTCCACAACTTACACCCACCGCCGGAGTAAATGCCACCACATGAATCAGATGGCTCTCCATATTCAGTCTTTTAAGCGCCTTATGGATTGCGGTTTTGACGAGCCATCCGTTGAATCTCAACAACAGATCATATATTTTTCCCGCTGGTAAAAAATTGATGGTCAAAACCAGCGGCGGCGTCAGTACAAAAACGCTTGTTTTTTCATTCACACTTATTTTGGTAATCCTATCTGTGATCCCCAGGGCCTTTGCTAGTGAAACATGTTTCTTTTTTGTAAATCTTTCCATTGCGTCCTTGATAGAATATGGATTATTTACATACAAAACTTTATTTTTTTCGGCAAAAACCTGCATCAGCTCTACGATCGTCTTGGCGTAATTTCCATCCCACAGCGGATTGCCGATGCACAAAATATTTCTGTCTTTTAACATTTATTTCAAGATGAAGAAACAATTGTAGTCCATTTACCGTGTAAATGGTCACCGGGTTACACTATCGATTTGTTTCTATTTTCTATTATTTTCTCGAATTGATCATTTGTAAAGCGTCGTCCAATCGCATACCGATAAGGGCTTCAATATTTGTTTCGGCATTTGCGATATCGCGCCTGGTATTGAGTAATCTGACTTCTTCGGTATTTTTGCTTCTGCCTGCGAGAATGTAGTCTTCGAGGTTTATTTCTCCCTTTTGATATCTGGCCTCCGTTTTGGAGTAAAAGAGTCTTGAATCCAAAACTACTTGTTGTTGAAAGGCCAGTAGTTCCTTATCTGTCTGATAGTCCTCATACGCCAGCAAGACGGCTTTGCGTATGTTCAATTTTATGGTTTCTATGTCTTCGGTAGCTGCCTGATACCTGTAAAGTTCTGACTTTGTCTGCTTGCCGTTATTCACAAAAATTCCCAAAGGAAGTTGTATGCCAAAATTGTAGCGCGGATAAAGTGTATTGCCATTGTAGATATTACTGTTGTTGAACTCTTGAATAGAGTATTCATTAAGGTTTCCAGTCAGGGTAATTGTATTCAGCCAAAGTGTTTTGGAACGGGTATAAACATATCGTTGTGCCAGTGCCTGTTTTTCTGAAAATTTTATTTGGGGGTTATTCATGGCCAATAGTACCAGCGACTCAGCCACGCTGTCAACATTAGGATTGAAATTTGTGGCATTTAGTGTCCTTGGTTGCTGACTATACATGTTGGTCAAGGCAAAGAATGAAATTGTAAGGAAAATCAATTTTTTCATGGTTGATGTATTTGGGATGATAAAAAACTATTCACGGAAATTTGTCGTATACTAATAATGATTGCAATCAATGGATAAAAGAGAAATGCTCCGGGCAATGCACCGATGGCTACCTGTGAATAGTTAGCCACAATATAACAGAATAAACCGATAACAGTTGCCAGAACGACTATTTTAAACTTTCGTTGTGTTGATTGATAATAGGCGCGGATACCTTGTTGGAGTACAATAAATAATAGGATACATTGAAGGATGAGCCCGATCCAGCCAGTTTCCAGACCGCTTCTCAGGAAGCCGCTATCTGAAGGAAAGTTCGCCAGTGGATGGTTGGAGGGGCGGGCAACTTGCTCCTGGTTACTTCTGCCACTGCTCGTTGCTGAAGCGGTGCTTCCCAAACCACCGCCGAAGGGATGGGCCCGAAGATAAGGCTGAATTCGCTTGCGGTTGTCGTCTCTTACCTGCAGGGATGCTTCTTTTGAAAACTTAAAAGTTGATCTTATCCTGTTCAGTGTAAGGTTGCTGTAAAAAGGTCCGAATATGAGTGCGACAAATGTTGCGATGGCAAAACAAGCGAAAAGAAGCGTCTTGAAATTATTCATTGTCATCAATATATAAAGCATCACTCCAATGACAAATGCGAAGTAAGCAGTCCTGGTGCCCGAGTAACTCATCGCAAATAAGCATATCATGGCGCAAGCGGCAAGAGGAATGCTTCTTTTGGCATTAAATTTCGAGTTTAGCAGAAATACCATGCAGATGAGGGCGATGGCGGCCATAAGGATCCCAAATGCTGCGGGATCGGAGACGAATGAGAATTTCCGAAAATTTCCGTTTAGCAATGCATAAAGGCCTACCAAATGCTGATCGGAATAAATATAATCTAGCTCGTATGCCGGATATCCTATCCATTCCTGATAGCAACCATATAACGCAACAATCAGGCCGAGCACCAGCCATACTTTCAAGAATCGAAAGATCTGAGCCGGTTCAGAAAAGATTTGTATTGAACAATAAAAGAAAATCTGGAAAACGAAAAAACGCCTGATGATTAGCAGACTGGTATCCCTGGAAGCGGCATCGGGATTGAAGATCTGAAGGGCAGTATACAAAATGTAAACCCCGAAGGCATACACGATGGGCGAATTGCAGTGTTTCCAGAAAGCTTCGCGTTTTGTCAGTTTCTTTAAGAGCAGGCCCAAAAAGGTGAGTAATACCATGACATCTATAGCAGTTCCCAGAGGCAGACTCGTATCGAAAAAACGCGCAAGGTCACTAAAAAAAACAGATACAAAAAGGGTTGAATAGAATCCGAAAACGGGATAAGCAACGCAAAAAATACTGATGACAATGGCAGCCGCGCCACCCAAAATGAGAAGACCAATGATATAGCTCGTTTTAGCCAGAAGAATACTAATGCCGGCAGTCACTGCCATCAATGCAATGGCCAATAAAACACTAGCGAGTATTTTTTGCTCTTTTCTTAGCGGGGCCGCAGTCCTCATTCTAAAAACTTGTCTTTTTAAGATTTAAAAGAAAACAATTTTAATGCATATTGCTATCATGACAAAGCCCACAAAAGCAGTTACAATTGCTTCTAAAGCGCCATTGCCTGAAATATTCGTCTTTTCGTTTTCTTGTTTCATTTTATTTTTGATATGGGGGTTTGCCAGATCTTGCCAGATCTGGCCCCGATAGTATTCTTGATCATATTCAATATTTCCGTATAGAGTGAAAATGTATTCCTAAACACATTAAACCATTTTATACCAAACATTTTATGCAGGATTGACTGGGTAACAATGAATACGGCAAGGTATGTCGTTGCGGTCCCTAAAGCTGCACCGATCACACCAAAAAAGTGCACCCCGATCAGATTCGCTCCAACGTCGAAAATGAATGCGAAGAACATAACTCTAAAGTTGATGGCCGGATGACCGGTGGCATCCATGATGGTTCCAAATTGTTTCAAAAAAGGGAGGATAAATCCGAAGAAGACGGTGATTCTAAGGATCGGAGCAGCTATTAAAAATTTTTTCCCGGCCAGGATGTAGAGGATTGCAGAAGGCATCAACAGAATGATGAGTAATGCAGGTATTGAGAAGATGAAAATGGCACCCACTGTCTTTTCATACATGTTTTTAATCACTGCTTTGTCGGCGGCATCATATTTTGCAATTTTCGGAAAAAGGATGTCGCCCAATACCTGCGAAGGCATGTCGACCAGATTGCCGATACGCAAACTGGCATTGTAGTATGCGGATACCGCAGGGCCGAAATAATTGGAAGTTATAAAATTGTCTGTGCTTCTGAAAAGAAGCGAAAAGAAATTTGTTCCGAAAACATATTTTCCAAAATTCCAAAGTTGGTACAGCCACGCGCGATAATTTTCAAACCCCCATTCGAGATAAGGTGACGAAATCTTCAAACCAACCAGGCTTCCAACCAAAACCGAAAGCAGATAGAACCATGATAAAATATATTCGTTGATAGGAAAATTGAGAAAATAACAAATCGCAATCAGCAACACGAGTAATCCCTGGCGGATGCAGTACATCCAACATACACCCCGAAAGTCCATTTTGGCATTTAGCAACATTTCACAATGGGCAAAAAATGCACACACCATCATGGTTATTGCATAAATACGCAGCATAGTAGCCAATGCAGGGGCTTTTAGCCAATTTGCCGCGGGGGCGGCAAATAAAAGGAATATCATAGCGAGCACAACACTTATGAACAGGCTCAGCACAAAAGCAGTTCCCTGTAGGCTGGCATGTTGCCTCTTATCGCTTTTGTGAATAAAGCGGATAAACGCATTTCGGATAAGTGCCGTACGAGCCGTCTCCGTTATTGATGAAATAATCAGGAAAAGACCCCAAACGCCAAAACCAGCCGGGCCTAATATTCTGGCTAATAACATGAATGAAAGGATTCCCATCGCCAATGTGGCCGATTTCTGTAATGCTGTGTATTTTCCTGAATGCACCCAATAGCCGTATTTTTTGAACAGGCTCATGCTTTTTTTTGTTTTAGTGAAAAAAGCAAGTCAAATCCAAATCCTTTTAGCAAATTATAAATTAAAAGCGGTATCACCAATCCGCAAATCCAGCATATCACTAATAGCAAGCCTGTGTTGACTGAATTGTCAAGCCGAACAACGAAATTACGCATGGAAGAAGTTATGAAGACATGCAAAATATAAATGTACAATGAGCGCTTACCCAGGTATGCGAGCCAATCATGTTGACTACTGTGTGAGATTTTGAATGATATAACGTACACAAAATAACAGGCGACAAGGTTGATAACGAGGAAAAGGAACAAAAAGGTCTTGTCGTCTTGCCTATGAGTGAACCAAAACCATTGACCAAGTATAAATGCTGGCAAAAGCCATTTCAGATGTTGTGGCTTTAGAAAGGCTTCTCGTTTTTCCTTGTCAAGTGCGACCTCTGAAACAAGAGTGCCTGCAAAAAAGTAGCAATAATAATAGGACAAATCTCCTAAAAAACTGTTGTCCTTGAAAAGTGCAGAGACACTTGCAAAATGAAGAATCAAAGCAACCACTCCATGGATCATTGTAAGGGGAACACACTTTCGCAAAACCAAATAGAGCGCCCCGGTATTAAACAATGCCAGCAAATACCAAAGGTGGTCAACTTTCCTGGGCTGGATAATTATATAGAGTAAATCACTCCACTGCCTTTTTGAATTGGCAAATTGAGTAAACGCAATCTGCAACAGAATCATAATTGTTCCCCAAAGTAAATATGGATAGAGGATTGTCGCGATGCGATCCCAAAGAACACTCCTGGCAGATTTTTTTTTCAGGCTGTTGGCTATGAAGATCCCCGATAAAACAAAGAAGACGGGCATTCGGAAATTGTAAAATATTTCCTGCACGTTGTACATGAAATCGCTTACGCCCATACCGGCACGCCTGATTCCGACTGCGGAATGCCTGTATACGACGAGCATGATCGCAATGCCCCTTGCGTGGTCCACCCATGAAAGCCTGGAAGATTTAACAGCGGGAAGCGTTTGTATGTATTCTTCCTTCTCTATATAATTGGCTGACGAAAGCATATTAAGATTACATTTCCAAATTTGCATTCGACACTTTATTCAATATTGCTCCCAGGAATTTCTCTTTATTTTCTTTCAAAAAAACAATCGATTCTTTATCGGCAGCTGTAAGAACCGTTTCAGCGGCAAAAATAGCAATCAGTGTATCGGCATATTGCAATAATTCCTTTGTGTCAGTAAAAGAGTTCAAAGGAGCTCCTTCCATGAAAATGCAATCATACTCATCTTTCAAACGATCAATATAATTCAACAGGTGATTCTTGGGAAGTATCTCGGTTGGTGTATAGTCACCCCCTTCACAGCCTATAATGTCAACTCCCTCTACCAGTGTTTTAGTGATATATTCCTGAATGTCTTTGGATTCAAATGGTTTTCCGTTCAGGCTGAATTTTTCCAATACAGGATTTGCATTGATGCTTTTTGTGAGATCATTGTTGCAAAAATTGGTGTCAATAATCAACACTCTCTTTTTACCCAGGCTAAGGCTATATGCTAATGCCTGTATCAGCGAAGTTTTGCCTTGTCTGGCCTGAGTGCTTGTAAACAGAAAGACTTTCTTTTTACTGGTCTCAATTTCATACCTCAGCTTTCTTAGCAATTCCCTAAATATATTGGTTCGCAGTTCATTTTCATCCGTAACCCGCTCAAGGATATTGGAGCTTTGAAATTGCACCCAATTTACCAATCCGAGCACCGGCAAGTTTGTGACCCGGCTAAAATGGCTGGGCGTTTTGATGGATTGATCAAAAAACTCAATAAGTATGATCGATAAACATGAAATAAAGAGTGCTATAATCGCGGCTAAGGCGATGATGAGTATTCTTTTGGAAGATTGGGGTTTTATTGCAGGTTGTCCGTAAAGGGTTTGTTTGAAATTGCCAGGAATGGTTTCATTCATGTTCAGCGCCTGATTCAGTTTTTCCTTGGCGTCTCTATATTCAGCAGAAGCCAATTCGATTTCCTTATCCAGTTGCTGAATACTGGCACCCTTAGCCGCCATACCTGTCAATCCACCGTTTAAATCTTTAAGCCTGGCCTCAATAGAACCTATTTTTTGAGAAGATGCAAGTAGCTGGGCATCAGCGTCAATCTTTTTTTGGATGAGCTGACTTAAAGTGACCTCGCCATTTTCTGCGGGTTGAATGGTTGTTATACTATCAGCCAGGTTAAGCTTACTCATGCTTTGGACCATATTATCCAGCTTCTTTTTCGTGTCGGGATCTTTTCCGCCTTTTTGGATATAATCTGAATATAATTCATTGTATTGTCTGCGCAGATTTGTGTATTCGCTCCTGTCCTTGGAAGAAGTGAGCGCAGCAGGTGCAGCAACCGTATTCAAACCTTTCTCTTTGGCAGTTCTTATCAGGTTGCCAAGTTGTTCTACTCTATATGAGACATTTTGATAAGTAGATCTTTCTTCTATCAATTGATTTTCGAAACTATTGATCTGGCTCAACGCATTCGAACCCTCCATATTGACATCTACGACTCCTGCCGACGACATGTATCTTGCTTTTTCAAGTGACTTCTGGTCAAGAGCGATTTTTTTTTGCTTCGAGATTGAGTCCAGCACGGCAAGTGGTGCATTTGAGCGCAGGCGTTTATCTAGCTCGTAAAACCTTTTGAATTCGTCTAGCAATTCATTGACAATAAAGGATGACAAGTATGGGTTCTCGGAATCGCAGGTAATGTTAACGTAATCAGTGCGCTGAAACCTGGTCACATGAATCATATCGCTCAGCGATTCAACATCATAGTTGAATAATGCAATATAGTTGATCAGTTTTTTTTCTTCAGGAACAGATGAATTTAGTATTTCCACAGAATCCAGTTTCGCCGTTAGTATTTCAATAGCTCTTTGTTGGTTAACCTGTTGTAAAGCAGACTGAATTTTTTGCCTGTTCACGGGATTGGTAAATGGGGCTTTGGATTCAAGGTCATGGACCATAAGGCGGTAGGATACCAGCGTAAGTACTTTTGGAGATGTAATATTTTCTATTACATTATTGAATTTTAAGTCAATTTGCGGAAGATTAAAATTCTCATTGGAGAGCTTAATTTCCTCGCTCACCGTAAAGCCCGTAGAAAACTGGGCAGTTGACTCATAGAGCCTCTTGGTCTTCATCGTAAACACAAATGCAACGCCGACTGCAACAAACACGCATAAAATGATAATCCATTTTCGGCGAAAAAGCGCCCTAAACAGGTAAGTAAATTCCATAAAGTTCTTTTTGCGGTGGCTTCAAAAAAAAGGGGGAATCGGGCAATCCGATTCCCTCTATAAAATAACGCTAATTTGACTAATTATCGTTTGATAAGTTTCAAAACCTTGATTCTACCGCCTGGCAGTCCGGAAATCTCAACCAAATAAATGCCGGATCTTATGGAATTGGCATTAACACCAAGTTCCTGAACACTAGATCCTTGCGGCAAATTATTTAATTGTTTTACAAAAATGATCCTGCCTGTCAGATCCCTTACCGAAACATTCAGCTTAGATACCGGTACCTGAAGGCCAAAGTGCAACCTGACATCGTCACTGAACGGATTCGGGAAAGCAACCACGCTGTTTAATGCATCCAATGAATCGGATTCCGCGGTCATTCTGCTTGTGGCGGGCCTACTACTTAAAATAACCACCGGCGCATTGAATGAATTGGCAGCCTGAATAACCAGGGCGTTAAGATAACCAAAAGGTGCAATTGCTCCCTTTGTTATTGTAATGTATACAGCTCCACTGGAATCTGGCAGCATACCGTTGATCTGAACTGTTTTAGACGTATTGTTTGTTGCGTTCAGCGAAACCGTGTTGGATCCAATGCTGTAAATGGTTGTTCTGTCAGAAGCATCAGTAGGGCTGCTGCCATACCGGCTACCAAAGAATACGAAATTATACATCATGGACTGGTTCAATCCGTCAATTTTTATTTTGGCGGTCACTCCTGCATCAACCCACCATGATCCGATGATCACATTGTCAGGATATATGCCACTATTGTTACCAGTAACGGTTCCGAACTGATTGTCCCCGCTGAAATTGTCGACAACGGTCAGGTTGATCCCGGTCGTGTTGTTTTGATCGTCTTTGAGGTTCGGATACACTGCATCCTGGTTAGGTACTCCATTAGTATTATTCCAGGGCGCTACAGCAGGATTGTCTCTGTTGAAATTGACATACACCAGGAAAACTGAAGTTGCCGCATAAGCTGGATTACTATAATCGGAGGTTGCGGCACCAGCGATTGCTCTAACCTTATACACATAGTTGGCGGAAGACGGAAGGCCACTATTCATATAGGTGGTCGTGTTCGCCGGAACTGTGGTAATCAAGGCCATCGGGCCAGATAAGGCGGTAGAACCTGGAACAACCGGGGCTCTCCAGATTTCGAAACCGGTTTCATTGGCAGAACGATCACTCCACGTTAACTGGATCTGATTTTTTGACAATCCAGCTGCGGTTAAGTTCGCTGGTGACAGCGGTGTGCCCGAGGGGGTAAACGACTGGATTACCAAGGCATTAATATATGCATAAGGCGCTGCTGCATCTTTTGCCACCGTGATTAGAATTTCACCGTTTACATCGGGCGACAGCGCATTTATTTGTACCGTCGTACTGGTATTGTTGGCTGCATTTAACTGAACAGTCTGGCCGCCAGCAGTATATCTCGTAATCCTGGTATCGGTCGCAATACGGCTACCAAAGAACACAAGATTATATTGTAACGAAGAAGACAAACCGCTCAACTTGATTCGTTTTACATCAGTCGTTTGTTCATAAAATGCAGTCATCATCACGTTGTCAGGATATACTCCGCTATTGTTACCTGTAACCGCGCCTACCTCGTTTGCTCCGGTCCATTTGTCGAGCAAGGTTATGTTAACACTCGTCGTTGCGCCAGATTCATCTTTGAGGCCGTTGAGGGCGGCATTAGCGTTCGGAAGGCTATTGAAACTATTCCAAGGCAATCCTACCGGGTCAAGCTGATTAAAGTTTACAAAAACTGATGTGATATTCTTATCGCTTACTGTGATGGTAAAGTTTTGAACGCTCGTCAAATTGTGATTGTCCCTGGCTGTAATGGTGGCTGGGAAAGTTCCCAACTGAGAATTGGTTGGTGCGATCAAAAGCGTTCCAGTTCCATTACCGTTATCTGTTAAGGTCACGAATGTCGGTAGTGAGGTAGGTAACAAAACCACAGTATTTCCGGCATCAAACGATACAGAGAGTGGAAGCGAAACAGATGCATCGCCTTTCAAAGTCTGGTTACTTATCGCCGCCAGCAGAGGAGGCCTGTTTGGTACGGCGAGTTGTGCAACGCCGGAGAATTCTGAATTCCCATAGGCGTTGATAGCCCTAACCTTGTAATTATATGACGAGCTGCCAGATACCAGGCTGTCTACGTAGCTATTAGCCTTCGGTGCTGTCGTGGCTATTAAGATGTAATTGCTTGAATCCACCGAAGTCGACCGATAGACCTGGTAGCCATTGTCATTATAGGCAGTGGCGGTCCACGTTAAACCTGCAAAAAGGTTCGTTGTTAAACTCGCAGCGAGGTTTCGCGGAGTAGCGGGAATCGTGTGATCATCATATATTCTCTCGATGACCAACGCGTTGAGATAACTGTAGCCAGTACCAACGATGGGGGCCATATCAACAGATAGAGAGCTGTCCGAAGCCGGTACCAATCCGGTTATATTGACGGTATTGGTTGAATTATTGGTAGCAACCAATGTTACGACATTGCCATTAACCGTGTACTGCGAAGTCCGGGTGTCAGAAATTTTACCCCTGCTTCCGAAGAAGGTCAGTCTATACCTCACTAAAGAAGAGGTATCCAAGCCCGTTATCTTGAAAGTTTGTTTGGTATTTGACCACCAGTAGGTACTTATTACTGCATCAGGATATACTCCGCTATTGTTTCCTGTATTTACACCCGTATTTCCCGTAGGCGTGGGCACATTCTGCCAGTTGGTGAGTATTTTCAGACCAACAGTTGAAGGAGCACCAGAGTCGTCTGTGAAAGAGCCCAGTACATTATTGATGGCAGGAGTAGCATTTAAATTATTCCAAACACCGGCAGCGTTTACGCCAGTCGCATCCTTAAAGTTTAGATAGACCTTACTGCTTGGATTAACATCACTAACGGTTACCGTAATTGCCTTATCGTCGGAACCTCCTCTTCCATCAGAGGTACTTGCAGTGAAATTGTATATTCCATTATCGGCATAGCCCGGATGGATCGCAAACGTCACTGAACTGGTCGACCCCGTGCCGGTGATCGTTGGTGTTATAAAGGAAGGCAATCCGGAAAAGACCCACGCAATATTATCTGATGCATTTTGATCATTTGCGTTCAGCACCAGCGAAGTATTTGAGCCCTCATTTACGCTTACCGTTGTAGAAGTGCCGGTAATCTCGGGATTGTAATTGTCGTTTACAGTCAGGTTAAAGCTTGACGATGCCACACCTCCGTGCTGGTCGGTCGCTGTTACGGTAATGTTGTTGTAGACACCGGCATCTGCCACTGCGGGGCTGAATGTTATGGTAGCCGTTCCGTTGCCCGTAGACAGGAAACTACCGAAAGAAGGAAGATTGCTGACTACTGTGGTCAATTGCTCATTGTCTGCATCTGTCGCAACAAAGCTTACCTGTAGCTGCGTGGTATACCTTACATTCTTATTTGAGATTGGGGTAGCGACCGGAATATTATCCAAAGTAGTTGCAGAAGCTTCAGCTGTAAATCCTGAATTACCACCTTGATTCAATGCCCTTACTTTATAGAAATATAGCGCATTAGAGAAAAGGCTACTGTCGACATAATTTATAGTGCCGCCAGATGCAGGAATAGTCTTAAGCAATGCGTAGCTCGTGTTGGTATTGCTTGAACGGTACAATTCAAATGACGTAGCGCTCGAACCAGCATCCGCCCAGCTTACCTTGATTTTCGATGGACTTTGAGCTTGCACGGTGAAATTCACTGGTATTCCTGGAGTCCCAGGTGCAGCAAGGGTGGTTGCACTTGCAACGGGTTTACCGAGCATACTGGCCGGAATCGTCTGTTTGGCCAGCCCTGGTCCCGAAATGCTTACGCTAAATGCCTGTCCCCCGCCCTGCTGGAAGTAAGTACCCCTGATAATATGCGCTCCTGCGCTGAGGTTATTAACAACCCCAGAAACCTGTTGAGTACCGTGCAATCCATCGTTGTTCACAATGCGATTGGCTTCAGCGGTACCATTCAGATATAACTTGCTGCCGTCATCACTGGAAGTATAGAATGTATAATTGCCGGTAGTGGGTATGGTGATAAAGCCATCATAACTAACCGCGAAATTAGCTCCACGGTTGGGAATGTTCAGGTCAAATACAGCAGTAGTTCCTGTTGACGTTGGCGTCAGGGTTGAAAAGTTTGGTAATGCACTGAGCGAACCCGTTTCGTAATATTTATATTTCAAACCGCTGCTGTCTTCACCGTTGAACAGCGAAGATCCAAATACGTTAATTGCTTTGACCTTGTAATAATAGGTGGTGGATGCCTGAACCACGGAATCTGCAAAGCTGGTTACGTGGGCAAGCGTTCTGCCAATAGTTACAAAAGGCCCAGTTGAACTGGTCGAGCGATATATTTCAAAAGCAATTTCATCGCTGCTGTTGCTTGTCCAATTCAGCGCAACACGCTTATAAGAAAGGGCGTTTGCTACCAGAGCAGAAGGTGCTTTCGGCGCCGTTCCCGGACTGGTTACTTTTTCAACAAAGGCGCTGTCTGGTATCGTTATAAATGAAGTACCCGTTTTAGGAGTTTTCCATTTAACCGTCATGGCATAACCGCCTCCCTGTTGCATGAATGTAGCGGTAAAGCGATGAGGGCCTGCACTTAGGGCTAAAACCTGGCTTGTTTTCGTAACAGTTCCATGGAGGCCATCGTTGTTAACGGTTGCGCCAGCTGTTGAGCTGTAGACAGTATCTATATACAATTTACTGCCATCATCTGAAGCGGTTTGAAAAGTGTAATTGCCCGCTACAGGAATGTTGATATATCCCTCCCATTTGAATGCAAAATTTGTTTCCGACTGACGTGGAGTTAATGAAACATTACTGATAACTCCCGTCGACAAAGGTATCAATGAATTGAAATCAGGAAGAGTGTTGTATGTGCCTTCATAGTAGGAATAATTAAGCCCGTTGAAGGCCGCGATGGCTACCACCTGATTACTGAATGGTGACTGGTTGCCGGAAAAATCCCGGGCTTTTATTGCAAAACTGTATGATTTGCGATCCGTAAGACTATACACTACAAAACTGCTTTGATTTCCGATGGTGTATGACTTTTGGCCATTAACATATATATCATAGTTGGTCACGCCTGCATCATCGACAGCGGAATCCCAAAACAATTGTATAGAAGACGGTGAAATGAGTCCTACTCTCAAATTAGCGGGAGCCGTCGGTGGCGTAAAATCTGTCATGGTCGTGGCGCCTGCAGCAGGTGTAGCGGCAGATCCGGCCAGATTATTTATCGACCTCACTTTAAAGTAATAGGTAGTCTTCGCATTGAGCCCGTTTACCAAAAATGAATCGACCTTAGCGGGCGTAAACCCGATTAGTTTATATGGGCCGGCTGCGGCAGGAGACTGGTATACTTCAAATTGTGTTTCGAGGAAGGCAGGTGCGGGATTTTCGCTCCAGTTCAATCGTATCTGGGTCTTGGAAAGCGCTGCAGCAGCCAGGTTAATCGGTGCGTCAGGTGCGCTTCCGCCATTGGCATTGATCACAGTAAATGGCGCGGAGAAATCACTCGAACAGCCAAAAGTCTCAGTAACCTTAACCTGATAATTACCAGGAGTAGCACCTGGAAGGAGGCGGGTTGTACTCAGTGTCGTACCAGAGCCAACTTTTTGCCATAAATAAGACGCATATCCAGCAGGAACCTCGAGTTGAACTGAGGTATTTCCGTCTGGAGCAGGCAACACATTGCTGGCTAAACCGGAAACGGTGATGGCAGGGGAAACAGTTGCTCCCTTTATCTTTATTACCAATGGAGTGGGCGACCACGCAGACCAAACTGCACCGTTTAGATATCGGCAGTCATATGAACCTGGTGCAGTGACGACAATACTGTTGGATGAACCTGTTATCGGTTGGCCATCTTTACGCCATTGGTAGGCGTTAAATCCAGGCGTTAGGCCGATAGTGACGCTAATGGCGTCGCCCGGGCAAAATTCAGTTCTGCCAAATAAAGCCCACGGATTAGCCTTATGGGCTCTAACCATATAAGGATAATAGTCTGTTTCTGCCCATGCGGAATCCCAGCATCCATGTCCTAATGTTGTATATATTGTATAGGTTATGTTTGCACCTGCCGCTTTGTATGAATTCATCAAACTGGTGGTAGTGGCGGGCCCTGGATTAACATCCAAGCCACCTTGATGCTGCCAGATGGGGGTGTATTTAAGATTAGCTATTCCATCTGTAAAGGAAAGGGAAGCGGCGCTAATTGGTAAAATCGCTGCTACCAATTTGGGATATTTAATAGCAAATTGCCAGGTGGCCTGACCTCCACCCGACAAACCGTCTTCATAAATGCGGCTGGGATCCACCTTCACCTGTGGTATGAGATAGTTGACAATCAGGTCATATATAATGTCGTATTGTGAATTGCCAAAAAAACCAGAACTGGCGGACGATTGCGGGTATAATAAAAAACCGTCGAACTTCCCATTGTCAACAGCGTTCATGTGAACCTGACCGCCATGATAAAGCTGGAATTCGTTGTCGTAAATCGTACCTTTTTCACCGACGCCATGCCAGAAAAAATAAAGTGGATATAACTTTCCGTCGTTTACTCCCTGCTGATAACTCTTGGGAAATTTTAAACGGAAGGCCACACCTTTATAGAAATAGCACTTGAAGGAATTCGTATTCCAATTCATTCTGCTGGTCTTCACCCATTTGGCAAGGGTTCCAAATGGAGGAGTGGTGGGAGGAGCCGCAGGATTGTAAATCCGGATCGTGTCGTTCGCATTCAGCACGCCGGTTTGGGCAACGCTTGTTTGAAAGAAACATACTACGGCCAAAAGAATAATCAGAGGTCTGGTAAACAATTTCATACTTTAAGGTTTGACAATTAACGGGAATACGCCTTCTACGATTAACGTTTATTAATAAAAATTTTTTTTTAAATTGAATACTGGATAGCACAAACCGCTCGGTTAATCGATAGGACTAATTATAGCAAGCCTTGAAATAATTGGGAGTGTAACTCACCATTTAAGGATTTGGAAATAAGCAATTCAGCGGATGTTAGGAAAAGCGACGGGTTTATTCAGGAATATAAGAGAGGATACTGGGGGGCTAAATCGTGTGCAAAATAGAATTAATTTTTGAACTCTCATAATTCTTAACAAAATAGCTTAATCTGATTTGTTAAAAATTGTTAACGTTCCATGATATACGCATAAATTATTATATATAATTAAGTTATAAATACAAAATAATTTTATATAATAAGCTGTCCAAACTAACATCCGACAATGTTTCTATGCCGATTGGGAAATACTTTTTTAATCATCTCAATTAGTGCAACGCTACCGATAATTACAAAAATTAAACAAAATAACCAGGTAAGCGCTGTGCCCCTTTTTGCCGCAGGGTAAAAGTGCAGGCAAAGGGTGTAATAAATAATATTGAAATAATAGTGAACAAAAAATATTCCAAAACTGATCTCCGCCAGGTAGCCTAAGAATCTGGGAATATATTTATCCAAACGCCAGGACCAATAGAGAAAAAACACGCAGAAAAGCATTTTGTGAATATAATTCAGAGGATATGAATAGTCGGTATAAAAAACCAGCGTAGCAATAAAGGCTCCAATAGACAATATGCTGATCAGTACCCAATTTTTTTTGGCAAATGTCATGAATTGCTCCCTGTAATGACTGATGAACATCCCGAACTGGTAAACAGAAAAAAAGTGCACAAACATCTTAGGAATATTGCTGAAGGGCTTTCGTTCGACGAGCAATGAAACGGCAATCGAAATGAACAGCGTATAATACAGCTTGGGATGCCTGTCCATATAAATCAACAGCGGCGCAATCAGATAAAAAATTATGATCATGGGGACGAACCAAAGCTGTGGCAAATGGGCGCCATGCGAAAGTAAATACCACAATTTATGGGTGATAGTCCAGGAATAAATATCAGGATTTTCGGAAACCGAAAAATCCGTAAATCTGTTTGTGTATAGCCTGTAAATTAATTCAGGTGTAGAAATGATCAGATAGGGAAGTAATACATTCAGTGCTTTGGTCTTCAGATATCTCTTATACTCAAACTTCCAGGAAAGATGTTGAAAAAGAAATCCCGCGATAAAAACAAAAAGCACCGAGCCATTTTGCCATAGGGAATCAAAAAAGATTTGGCTGAACGAGCCTTTGTTCCAATTCAAAGTAAGATACGCGTGACCCCCAACGACAAATAATATCGCAATTCCCCTGAAATAATGTATATAATTTAAAAACTGCTTTTGTGTTTTACCCGATATTCTTTGCTCTGGCATAACCGGGGTAGCTCCACTTGTGCCAGGGGGATAAGATTTCCAAAAAGCCATTTTTTGAATATATGAAATCATAAGTTGTTCTTAAATTGATCTGCACTACAGACTGCCGGCGCTCCGGACCTTTTACCTATTCCGGCATCTTTTCCCATACTGTCACAAATCCACCGGTCAATGGGTAAGGCAACCGTTCGGCGATGCTGCAATCCAATCTTTGCAAAATTTTAAACTTTTTAGTAAAAAAAGAAAACGGAAAGACATCCTCAATGAAATTGGTTTTTCCGAATTGAACGATGTTGAAATTATTTTTGCACGCCAGTCTTTGCAATGAATCTTTGGTAAAGAACTGTATGTGCGTGAGGTCCTCTGCATCACTCTGGGCCGTTGTGCCCTTATAACCAAACGCGGATTTCATTCTCATAACAATTTTCCAAACCCAATTATTTCTTTTCTGTAAATTGATGAAAGGCCTGGTCACCAGCAATTCCCTTGGGCCCCTGCCATTAGGAACTGTCACGATCAGAATGCCGCGGTCTTCCAGCGATTCATGCAGCACTTCAAGAAGTCGGCCGGGATCGCTGAGGTGTTCGAGTACTTCGCTGCAGATTACGGCGAAATAGCGATGACCATCAGCCACCAACTCTTCGGCGCTCCTCACCTCAAAGCGCACATTGGGAAATGTATTGAGGGCTTTTGCCTTAGCAATAGCCTTGTCGCTCACATCGATGCCCTTGACTGTAAATCCCAGTTCGCCAAGGCTGCGGGAAATTACTCCATTGCCGCAACCCACGTCCAGCACCTCCGCTCCCGGGGGCAGACTTTTTTTGAGCTGCTCAATAATAAAATTTAATCTCTTTATGTCTGCGATTCTTTCGAATTCCATAAGTGTAGCACATTCTATTTAAGCAAATCAATATAAACAGCTTCTATTTTTTTTGTCATTTCCGCTGCGTTGAATTTCGACGCAACAGTTTCGATAGCTTCCTGCCTAAACTTTTGCCTGAGTTCAGGATCAGCCGCCAACCTGATAATGGCTGATGTCAGTTCATTTTCATTGCCTGGGTTCGTCATTAAGCCATTTTTTTCATGCTCTAAAACTTCCCTCGTACCATCTACATTGGTCGCGACCACAGCTTTGCCCATGGCCATGGCTTCAATCAGCCCGATTGGCAATCCTTCCCATAGTGAAGGCAAAATAAAAATGTCCGCAGCCGCCAAAATATCCGGCACATCCTGACGAAATGGTTGAAAACTTATCTTGCCACCCAAACGTTTTTCCTCTACGAGTCTAAGCGCTTCTTCTTTCTGGTCTCCGTCGCCTACCATGAGCAAATGTAGACAAGGAAACTTTTCTATGGCCTGCATGAAGGCTTTAATCAGTGTCAATGGCTGTTTATGAGCCGTGAATCGGGCAATGAACAAGACAAGCGTATCATTGACTGAAATGCCCAATTCATCCCTGATATTTCGAAAATGATGGCTTGGACAAAATCTATTATGATCAATTCCGTTATTAATTACCTGGGACTGAAAATTCTTTATATGATCCTTACCTGTTTGTTGGTTGGAGACAGACACAGAAATATTGACGTTTGCGGTTCTCGTAAGGTACCGTTCGCCTAAAATTCTGATCCGTTTGACGAGTTCATTTTGATCAGCGTGGAACGACCAGCCATGAATTGTGTATACAATCGGAATTTTCAAAGACTTAGTCGCCCAGGCAATATTTGAACAAGCCCTTGTGCCATGAGCGTGTACCAGATCAACTGATTCCGACTTTATGAACTCAGCCACTTTTTTCCATCGCAGGATGTCAAACGGAATTTTGGATTGAATCACCCGGACTTTAGCGCCCATCGCCTTCAGGCGGGAAATCATGGGCCCGTCAGTAAAAGAAAGAACGATTGGCTCGAACCGGTTCCTGTCAAGGTTTTCAACCAGGCTCAGCAGGTGTGATTCTCCTCCTCCGATTTGCCCCTGCCGGATACACTCCAGTATCTTTATTTTTTTGATGGGTTTCACTGGAAAGAATTAAATCGTCACCGGTTTTTTGATGCTCCATCCATCGGGAAGTTTCTCGCTGATCTCAATATTTTCAAATTCCTTGCTTTGGCGCGCGCCTGTTTTCTTTGCCCATGCCGCCATGCGTTTGATGCCATCCTTCAGATCGATGCCAGACGGCTCACCAAAAAAGCGATGTGCCTTGGTATGGTCTGAATAGGCATGCAACACTTCATTCCTTGCTTTAAGGTAGGTGATGTCTGGCGAAACATTAAATTCATGGCAAACCACTTTGGCCAGTTCTGTTACCGTATAGGGCTTGTCGGCCCCAACATTGAATACTTCGTTATATGTTGAGGGGATGTTCACACATTTTGCAATAGGTATCGCCACGTCGTCAATATAGCTGAAGGCCCTGGTTTGGGTGCCATCGCCGAAGATCGTCAGGGATTTGCCCTGCATGATCTGGTTCATGAAAATCCCGATCACATTCCGGTATTTATCACCGATATTCTGGTTTTCGCCATAAACATTGTGCGGACGAAATATAACATAGTTCAATCCAAACATTTCATGAGCTGCTTTCAGATCCAGTTCAACAGCATATTTTGACACGCCATACGGATCTTCCGGCACGGGAGTCAACGCCTCGGTCATGGGTAGTTGCCCTTTGCCATAAACGGCAATAGACGAAGTGAAAACAAAACATTTCACTTTGTACCTGATGGATTCATTGATGAGGTTAATGCTGCCGATCAGGTTATTATTGTAATTATACCTGCGGATGAAATGCGACAGTCCCTCTGCAGCATACGCGGCCAGGTGATATACATAGTCAAATTGATGTTCGGCAAAAAGATCGCCTACCAGTGCTTCATCGGTCACACTTCCCTGTACGAATTTGGCGGCCGCAGGAATATGGTCTTCAAAACCTCCGCTGAGGTCATCCAACACGATCACTTCATGGCCGAGTGCAAGACAATGTTTCACAACATGTGAGCCAATGAACCCCGCACCTCCGGTAATTAATGATTTAGGCATTATGTTTTATTTTACGGTTTAATATTAAACGGGGGAATATTTTGAAGTTGTCAGGTTCCAGACTGCACCCTTAACAAAGGACTTCAGGTGTTGAAACTGCCTGGCGAACGCAAATTTGATCACCGATTTCGGCGCTGTAAACAGGGTGAAGAAAGCGATGAATACGAGGAACTGCGCCGTAGAACTGTTCCTGCGCATATACAGGATCCGGTTGCGCGTATGATAGTATACTTTTATGGCGCTTTGCTTACCCATAGTGATGGATTCTTTGTGGTAAATCAGGCCCTTCGCTTCGTAGTAGATTTTGTATCCTGCCTTTATTATGCGGGCGCTCCAGTCCCATTCTTCATAGTAAATGAAAAATTTT
>Ga0193728_1000304_pt1 | contig 23347 bp, 17 predicted proteins | sample U1c1metaG_FD_143037 | JGI IMG/M metagenome (GOLD analysis project Ga0193728, IMG submission 143037) | Soil microbial communities from a riparian zone of the East river system, Colorado, United States - U1c1 | ecosystem: Environmental > Terrestrial > Soil > Riparian zone | place: USA: East River...
GGTCCGGGTGATCCCGGCCGCAGCCTGGGTCAGCGTGGCCCGCAGCCGCGGGGCCAGCTGCCGCCGCAGCGCGGCCAGGTCCTTGCCGGACGCGAGCACCTTGCCCCCGTCGGTGACCCGGAACGTGATCCGCAGGTGCGCGGGCAGCCGGGACAGGTCCCACGCGTCACGCGGGATCTCCACTCCCGCCCGCCGCCCGAGCTCCGCGCCCAGCACACTGAGGAAATCACCACGGGGCAGGTCGCCGCGGGCCGGGTCCAGCGCGGGCAGCACCGCGCGGGCGGTGTCGGGGGCGGGCACGAACGCCGTGCGCAGCGACTTGGGCAGCGACCGGATCAGCTCGGTGACCAGCTCCTCGCGCAGGCCGGGCACCTGCCAGCCGAACTCGGCCGCGTTCACCTGGTTCAGCTCGGCCAGCGGGATGTCCGCCGTCACCCCGTCGTCCGGCTCGCCCGGCGCGAACTCGTAGGTCAGCGGCAGGCCGCCCCACCGGCCGGGGTAGTCGTCCAGCCGGACCTGCTCGGCGGCCGGGCCGACCAGCTCGGCGGGGGAGAAGGTGAGCAGGTCCGGGTCGGACTGCCGGGCCTTGCGCCACCAGCTGTCGAAGTGCCGGGCCGAGGTGACGCTGGCCGGGATCCGGTCGTCGTAGAAGTCGAACAGCGCCGCGTCGTCGGCCACGATGCCGCGCCGCCGCGCCCGCCGCTCCAGGTCCTCGGCCTCGTCGAGCAGCCGGCGGTTCTCGTGGAAGAACGGGTGCCGCGTCGTCCAGTCGCCCTCGACCAGCGCGCTGCGGATGAACAGCTCGCGGGCCGCCGCCGGGTTGACCCGCCCGTAGCTGACCGGCCGCGCCGCGACGATGGGCAGCCCGTACAGCGTGACCTTCTCGGTGGCCATGGCCGCGCCGCGCCGGGCGTCCCAGCGCGGCTCGCTGTAGGTGTACCGGGCCAGGGACCCGGCCAGCGCCTCGGCCCACTCGGGCTCGATCCGGGCCGTGGTCCGCGCCCACAGCCGTGACGTCTCGACCAGCTCGGCGGCCATGACCCAGGCCGGCGGCTGCCGGGCCAGGACCGAATCGGGGAAGATGGCGAAACGGCTGCCTCTCGCCCCCTCGAACTCCGCAGGGCCGCGGCGCTTGGGCCGGGTCTTGGAGTCGGCCGGTCGCGCGTCGGCCGCCTTGACCTCGCTGGCCCGCATCCCCAGATGCGACAGCAGGCCGGCCAGCAGCGACTGGTGCACCGCGGCGGACAGCCCGGCCTCGAAGCGCGGCTCCTTGACCGCCGTCAGCTCGCCGGCGCCCGGCTCAGTGCTGTCCGCGCCGGGCTCGCGGACATCGCCGCGCCCGGCCGGCTCGCGGCCGGCGTCGACGCCGAGGTCGCGGGCGGCCTGGCGGAGCTGCCCGTACACGTCCTGCCACTCGCGGGTCCGCAGGTAGTGCAGGAACTCGCGGCGGCACATCCGGCGGAACGCCGACGACGACAGCTCGCGCTGCTGATCGCGCAGGTAGTCCCACAGGGTCACGAACGTCAGGAAGTCCGACCCCGGCTCGGCGAAGCGCGCGTGCATGGCGTCCGCCTGGGGCCGGGCGTCGGCGGGCCGCTCGCGGGGATCCTGGATGGACAGCGCCGCCGTGATGATCAGTACCTCACGGGCGCAGCCATGACGGCCGGCCTCGAGGATCATCCGGCCCAGGCGCGGGTCCAGCGGGAGATGAGCGAGTTTCGTACCGGTGTCGGTCAGCCGGAGGCGGCCCGCGGCATGCGTGACCGCGCCCAGCTCCTCCAGCAGCCGGATGCCGTCGGTCACGTTCCGCGCGTCCGGCGGGTCGATGAACGGGAAGTCGGCGACCTCGCCGAGATCCAGGTCGGCCATCCGCAAGATGACCGAGGCCAGGCTGGTGCGCAGGATCTCGGGCTCGGTGAACTCGGGCCGGGCGGCGAAGTCCGCCTCGCTGTAGAGCCGGATGCAGATGCCGTCCGAGGTGCGGCCGCTGCGGCCCGCGCGCTGGCTGGCCGAGGCCTGCGAGATCGGCTCGATGGGCAGCCGCTGCACCTTGGTCCGGTTGCTGTACCGGGAGATCCGCGCGGTGCCGGGGTCGATGACGTACTTGATGCCGGGCACGGTCAGCGAGGTCTCGGCGACGTTGGTGGCCAGGACCACGCGCCGGCCGCGGCCGGGCTGGAAGACGCGGTGCTGCTCGGCGGCCGACAGCCGGCCGTAGAGGGGGAGGATCTCCAGCGCGCCCGGGCCGCCGGGGCCGCGCCCCCCGCGGGCCTCGTCCTGGCTGGCCAGGGCCTCGGCGCTGTCCCGGATGTCGCGCTCGCCGCTGAGGAAGACCAGGATGTCGCCGGGGCCGGCCGCGCGCAGCTCGTCAACCGCGTCGAGGATGCCCTGCACCTGGTCGCGCGGCTCGTCCGCCGGGTCGTCGGGGTCGGCCAGCGGCCGGTAGCGCACCTCGACGGGGTAGGTCCGGCCCGACACCTCGATCACGGGCGCATTGTGGAAGTGCTGGCTGAACCGCTCGGGGTCGATGGTGGCCGAGGTGATGATGACCTTGAGGTCGGGGCGGCTGGGCAGCAGCTGGCGCAGGTAGCCGAGGATGAAGTCGATGTTCAGGCTGCGCTCGTGGGCCTCGTCGATGATCAGCGTGTCGTAGCGCAGCAGCCGCCGGTCCCGCTGCATCTCGGTGAGCAGGATGCCGTCGGTCATGACCTTGACCAGCGTGCGGTCGCTGGAGTGGTCGGTGAAGCGGACCTGGTACCCGACCGTCGCGCCCACCTCGGTGCCGAGCTCCTCGGCGATCCGCTCGGCCACCGCGGCGGCGGCGATCCGGCGGGGCTGAGTGTGGCCGATCTGGCCGGTCACGCCCCGGCCGAGCTCCAGGCAGATCTTGGGCAGCTGGGTCGTCTTGCCCGAGCCGGTCTCGCCCGCGATGACCACCACCTGGTGATCGGCGATCACAGCCGCGATCTCGTCCTTCAGCTGGCTGACCGGCAGCTCGGGCGGATAGGAGATGACCGGGACGCCGCTGCGCCGGGCCTGGACGCGGGCGGCCGCGGCGTCGAGTTCCCCGGTGAGGCGGCTGAGCGCCTGGTCGCGGGCCGCGACGTCGCGCAGGCCGGCGACCTGGTGGATGCGCCGGTCCAGCCGCCGCTGGTCGCGCAGCATGAGGCTGGGCAGGGCGGCTCGCAGCTCAGCGAGCGATGACGTCACGGCAGTGCTCTTCCGGAAGGGGGGCGGCGGCACGCAGGTCAGCCGCCGTCTGGGGCTACCTCACAGGATGTCTCCTGGGACCCGTGTGGACTAACAGTTTTCCGGCGAGACTGATTCCGCGCCCAATCTGCCGGGCGCCAGTCCGCCATAACGGGATAGTCTGGCCTGCTGCCAGGCTAAGGTTTCCGGGGGCCGCCAGTGCGACGGGCACTGATTCACCACGGTTCCAGCTCCAGCGCCGGAGCTGCGGATCTGCAGGCTGGGTGGCGCTGCGCCTCGCGGGGGCGCGGGCAGGTGACCGAACCGCGGAAGGGTAAGCGCCGGGGATCATGATGGCGATGAGCCTGCTAGCCGGGCGGTACGAGCTGGTGGCCCGCATCGGGGTCGGCGGGTACGGCGAGGTGTGGCGCGGCACGGACTCCGTGCTGGCCCGCCCCGTGGCCATCAAGCTGCTGCAGGCCGAGCACACCGTGCAGCCCGAGGCCATGATGCGGTTCCGCGCCGAGGCCCGGCACGCCGGCGCCCTGTCCCACCCGTGCATCGCGCACGTCTACGACTACTGCGAGCCCGCCGCGCCCGACCCGCCGTTCCTGGTCATGGAGCTGGTGGACGGGATGTCGCTGGCCGAGGTGCTGACCCGCGGGCCGCTGGACGTGGCCCGGGCCATGGACGTCATCGGCCAGGCCGCGGCGGGCCTGTACGCCGCGCACCAGGCCGGCCTGGTGCACCGGGACATCAAGCCGGGCAACCTGCTGATCAGCCGGGGCGGCCCGGTCAAGATCACCGACTTCGGCATCGCCCAGGCGCAGGTGCCGGCCGCTTCCGGGCCGGTGACCATGACCGGGATGGTCCTGGGCACCGCGGGCTACATGGCCCCCGAGCGGGTCGAGGGCAACCAGGCGACGGTCGCCAGCGACCTGTACGCGCTGGGCGTGGTCGCCTACGAGTGCCTGGCGGGCCTGCTGCCGCGCGGCAGCGCGGCCGTGCGTTCCGGCGAGGCGACCCTGGACCAGCCGGCCATGGCCCCCCGCACCGCCGCGCTGCCGCCGCTGCCCGCGAGCATCCCGCCCGACGTGGCGGCGCTGGTCAGCCGGCTCACCGCCCGGGACCCGGCCCGCCGCCCGGCCAGCGCCGGCGAGGTGGCCCGCCAGTCCGCCGCCCTGCGCGACAAGTACCGGGACGCGCCAACGCGGCCGGGTGCCGCCGGCGGGCCCGGCCGCGATGCGGCCGCTGACGACACCGCCTGGGATAACGCGGTCGAGGACGGTTCTGCGCGGGACGGCGCGGCGCGGGACTGGACGCCGCGGGATGGCGCGGCGCGGGACGGGGCGGGGCCGGACCGGACCGCGGTGGATGGCGCGGTGCGCGAGGGGGCCGCACTGACCGAGCGCATCCGGGTCGGGCCGGACGCGGCCACCGGGCCGGATGCGCCCACGGCCCGGCGGGACGGCGGCCGGGGTGGCCGGGGCCGGCCCAGCCGCACGGTACTGGCCATCGTGGTGGCCGCCGTGACCGGGCTCGCCCTGCTGACCTTCGGCGTGCTCGAGGTCGTCCACCAGCGGAGTTCGGCGGCGACCGTGGCCAGCCCGTCCAACGTCAGCGCGGGGGCGGGCCGGACGGTCGACCTGCGGGAGAGCGCGCTGGTGGGCCAGTCGCTGAGCACCGTGCGCAGTAAGCTGCGCCGCGACGGCCTCCGGGTCCGGGTCCTTCTTCAGATCAGCAGCCTGCCGCCGGGCCAGGTGCTCCGGGTGCTGCCCAGCGGCAAGGTGCGCGTGGGCAGCGTCGTCACCGTCGTCGTGGCCCAGGCGAGCACGGTCCCGACCAGCCCGACCTCTCCGTCCGGGCAGCTGCCGCCGCCGCACCACGGCACCATCCCCACCCTCGGGCCGACCCTGTCGGCGAGCCCGAGCGCCAGCCCGGACAACAGCCCGTCGCCGAGCGTGTCCCCGTCTTCTCCGACCACGTCCCCGAGCGGCTCGCCGTCCCCCTCCGGGTCGCCCAGCCCGAGCACCTCACCACCCGCCGGCATCCCGGCCACCTGACCTCGTCAGTCCGGGGCCGTGGTGAAGTCAGCCACAGTGATGAGACCTTTCCTGATTGCCTGCCGGGCCGGCCAGGCGCCGGACCTCCTGGACAACAGTCTGCCCAGGGCATTACGGCCGGCCACATCCCCCGATCGCCTATACGGGGAGTCACCATCGCCGCCCGCCGCTGCGGGTGACGTACTAAGGTTAGTTGCGGAATGTGATGATTTAGGGTCCGGGAGCTGGACGGCCGTCCCGGTCCCGGCGGCCAAGCACCGGGTGCTGCTGGCGGCGCTGCTGCTGGAGGCGGGCCGGCCGGTCGGGCTGGATGAGCTGACCGAGGTGCTGTGGGGACCCGCCCCGCCGGTGACGGCGCGGGTGAGCCTGCAGAATTACGTGATGCGGTTGCGGCGGATCCTGGCCGATGGCGCACCGCCGCGGATCGTGACCCAGCCGGGCGGGTACCTGATCAACGTCGAGCCCGGCGAGCTGGACATCAGCCGGTTCGAGTCAGCGCTGGCCGCCGGCCGGGCGGCGGCGCGGGCGGGCGCGTGGGAGGAGGCGGCCGCCGTGCTGGCGGACGGCCTGGCCCTGTGGCGCGGCGAGCCGCTGTCCGCGGTGCCCTCCGAGGTGCTCCTCGCGCGGGAGGTGCCGCGCCTGGCCGAGCTCCGCCTGCAGGCGCTCGAGGCCCGGATCGACGCGGAGCTGCACCTCGGCCGCCCGGCCGAGGTGATCGTGGAGCTGCGCGGGCTGGTGGCGGCGGAGCCGCTGCGCGAGCGGCTGCACGCGCTGCTGATGACCGCGCTGGTCCGCGACGGTCAGCAGGCCGGCGCGCTGGCCGCCTACCAGGCCGCCCGCCGTGTGCTGGTCGATGAGCTGGGCGCCGAGCCGGGCCCGGAGCTGCAGCGGCTGCAGCAGCAGGTCCTGGCTGGCCCGCAGCCCGGCCCTCCGCCCCGCCGGCCGGCCGGCCCCGGCCAGCTGGTCGGGCGGAATGCCGAACTGGCCGCGCTGACCGGCCTGCTGGACCAGGACGCAGCGCAGACGGTGGTCATCTCCGTGATCGCCGGTCCCGCGGGAGCCGGCAAGACGGCACTGGCGCTGCACTGGGCGCAGCAGGTGCGGGACCGGTTCCCAGACGGGCAGCTCTACCTGAACCTGCGCGGCCACGGCCCGGGCCCCCCGGTGGCCCCGGCTGACGCCCTGGCTGAGTTCCTGGCCGCGCTGGGCGTCCCCGCCGGCCCGGGCGGCCTGGCCCCGGGCGGCCTGGCCCCGGGCGGCCTGGCCCCGGGCGGCCTGGCCCCGGCGGAGCTGGAGGAGCGGGCCGCCCGGTACCGGAGCGTGCTGGCCGAACGGCGGGTGCTGGTCGTGCTGGACGACGCCGCGAGCGCGGAGCACGTGCGGCCCCTGCTGCCCGGCGCCGCGGGCTGCGCCGCCCTGGTGACCAGCCGCGACCCGCTGATCGGGCTGGTCGCCCGCGACGGCGCCCGGCGGCTGGACCTCGAGCCGCTGCCGCCCGGCGTCCGCGCTCGCCTGGGCTCGGCCCGCTAGCAGCGTGCCGGGCCGCCGTTCAGCTGTGCCCGGTTCGTTGCTCCGCCCGGATCAGGTCCGCGAGATCGGCCGGCCAGAAGGTCTCGTGCGTGGCGTCCAGCTCCGCCACCGTCCACCACCGCCAGGCCGCGATGCCGTCGGAGGCGTGCATGGCATCGACGCCCCGGATCTGACGGCCTGGGTGTTCGGTCCGCGCTAGGTACAAGCGTTCATTCTGGAGAATGGTCCGGCTGCCGAAATTGATCACTCGGGAGTGCTGCTTGACCTCGTGCAGCAACGCGATGTCGGTCCAGCCGGTCTCCTCGGCCAGCTCGCGCAGCGCGGCGGCCGGGTACTCCTCGCCGGGGTCCAGCCCGCCGCCGGGCGTGGCCCAGTGGATTCCCTGGGGCGGCGCGTCGTCGTAGCGCATCAGCAGCACGCGGTCGTCGGGGTCGAGCAGGATCACCCGGGCGGCGAGCCGTACCGGGAGCGTGCCGGGATCGCGGGACTCCATGACCTTATTGTGACGGGTCGCCGGCGGCGGCCGCGGTCGGGCGCGCGGCCGGCCGGTCATCAGGTGCCCGCGCTGCCGCCGCCCAGCGGCCGGAGAGCGGGAGGCCCGCGCCGCTAGCCCCGCCAGCCTCACGAGCCCTGGGCGAGCATGATCATGGGAGGATCACTCACCGCCCAGGGTGAGCAATCTTCCCGTGATCATGGCCACGACGCCGGGCTCCCCAAGAGCTGAGGCCCATGCTGCTGGTGTGACCCGCGGTGCTGCTGGTCCCGGGTGCTGCCCTCCCTGCGTGCTGTGCTGCCCGACCTGCCTGACGGCGTCGGCCGCCGGGGGTCCGCTCCGCTAGGCCAGATGGCTCCAGCGCGGGCCGGTCAGCCGCCAGGCCGCCTCCCAGTCGGCGAGGCGCCGCCGGTTGAGCACGCAGCGGCCGGCGATGCCGAGGCCGGCCAGCAGCACCGCCAGGGCGGCCAGCGAGGCCGCCGCAGCGGTGATGACCCGGTTCCGGGCCTGGCTGGCCGTCAGCGGCGGGTTCTGCACGTGCCCGGCCCGGTCGAGCCAGACCGGCACGGTGCTGCCCGCCTTAGTGCCCGACGCGGCCGGGATGCGGCCTGCCTGCGGCCGGCCGTCCGCTGTCCACCGCGCCGGCGCCCAGGTCACCCAGGAGTTCGTGCCCCCCGCGGTCATCAGCGGGCCGGGCACGGCCTGCAGCAGCACGGCGGGGACCGCGTGCAGGTCGCGGCCGGCCTGGCGAGCGGACGTGACGCCGGCGTGCGCCGCGGCGATGGCGCCGACCGCGACGAGCGGGCCCAGTACCAGGAAGATGGCGATGGCGGCGGGCGTCAGCCAGGCCGCGATCAGGTCGGACCGGCGGCGGAGCGGGTTGTGATCGGAACCCAGCGCGCGGGCCAGCCGCGTCCACGTCATTGTGGGCGTCGTCATGCGTTCACCTCATCGGCGGATACGGCCGCCACGCTGCGGTCGCATCCTTCTGGATTGTCCCCCTGTTGTGCCGTTGGGGCCATACCCATGACGCGCAAATTAATCGTGACGGCGTTCCGTAACGGTGTTACATTATCTTCGGCATCGCCCGCCGCGAGAGAACAGGGAGTTCGCCATGGGAACGCAGGCCGCATACCGGCTGGAGGGCGCCGTCGCCACGATCACCCTGGACGATGGCAAGGTCCGCAGACCGCCATCGAGATGCTCCGGCGCCGGCTCACCCCGGCCGCGTACCTGCGGGCGCTGACCCTGAGGCCGGGCCCGTGCCGCGAGCCAAGCAGCGGACCCCCGAGCTGCGGGACCGCGTCCTGAGCGTCGCGGTCGCGACGCTGGCCGCCGACGGCGTCGCCGGCTTCACCACCCGCCGGGTGGCGGAGCAGGCGCACACCTCGACGCCGGCCGTGTACGAGCTGTTCGGCGACAAGGCCGGACTGGTCCGGGAGGTGTTCTTCGAGAGCTTCCGGCGGCTGGCCCGGGACTTCGCGGCGCTGCCGGAGTCGGCTGATCCGCGCGCCGACCTGGCCGCGGTCATGCATGCCTTCCGGGACTTCGCGCGGGCCCACCCGGTCCTGGCCCAGCTGATGTTCTCCCGGCCGTTCGCGGACTTCGATCCCGGCCCGGCTGAGCGGACGGCCGGGCCGGCCGTCCGCGAGTTCGTCGTCGGCCGGGTCCGCCGGTGCACGGACGCCGGGCTGCTGCGCGGGGACAGCACGGACATCGCGCATGTCCTGGTCGCCCTGGCCCAGGGCCTGGCCGCGCAGGAGGGCGGCGGCTGGCTGGGCACCTCGGCGCGGTCCCGGGACCGCCGGTGGGAGCTGGCCATCGGGGCGGTCCTGGACGGGCTGGCAGCCTGAGCCGCAGGACGGGCGGCCGGCCCGCGGCGGCGGGCCGGCCGCCCCGCGGCGGCGTCAGTGGCTGAAGTGCGGGATCCCGGTGCCCGCCAGGACGGGGGAGACGATGAGGAGCTTCGGTCCGGCCGTCCGGCAGGCGTGGAAGTCCGGGAACGGGATCGTCTCCGAGCGGAAGTCGCCGGGTGCGAAGACCCGCAGGCCGGACGCGGCGACCGGGTGGCATGCGGGCACCGGGTAGTTCTCGGCGGTGCCGATGCCGAGCTCCACGTGCGCGGTCGCGCCGCGGGCCAGGGTGAGGAGGCGGACCGGGTACGAGTGGTCGCGCTGGGCCGGGCTGCCGAGCTGGGTCCCGTTGCCGTCCACGGCCGAGACGCCCGGGAACCCGAGCAGGGTGCAGGTGCGGGCGGAGATGTTGGAGATCTCCAGCTGGTAGTAGACGGTGCCGGCGGCGGCGCTGGCCGGGAGGCCGATCCAGGCCTGGAGCTGGGCCTGCCCGCAGCCGGGGGCGGCGGGCCGGGCGGCGCGGCCGGGGGCGGCGAGGGCGACGGCCGGGATGAGGACGGCGGCGGCGACGGCCGCGGCGGTGGCGCTGACGCGCCGGATGAGTCGGGGGCTGAGCTTCATGTCCTGGTCCGTTCTCCGGCAACGCCCGGGGGGGCTTGCGGTTGCGGGAAGGGCAGGTGGAACCGGGCTGGCGGCAGCGGTCCGAGGGGCGGCGGCCCGCCGCCCGGCCGCCGCCCGCGCGGTCAGGAGCTGAACAGCGGGATGCCGGTGCCCGCGACGGTCGCGGTCACGTTGAGGAACTTCGGTCCGCTCTTCTGGCAGGCCTTGAAGGTGAACGGGACGGTCTCCGACCGGAAGTCGCCCGGCGCGAAGACCCGCAGGCCGGTCGCGGTGACCGGGTGGCAGGCGCCCGCCGGGAAGGCGAAGACGTCGACGATCCCGAGGTTGACGTGCGCGGTCGCGCCCCGGCCCAGGGTGATCAGCCGGGCCGGGTGCGAGCTATTGCGTATGGCCGGGCTGCCGAGCTGCGCCCCGTTGACGCCCGTCGCCGAGACGCCGGGGAAGCCGAGCAGCGTGCAGGTCCGCGCGGAGACGTTGGAGATCTCCAGCTCATAGAACACGGTCCCGGCCGTCCCGTCGCCCGGCAGGCCGATCCAGGTCCGCAGTTGAGCCTGGGTGCAGCCGGGCGCGGCGGCGGGGCTTGTGGCCCGGCCCGGCGCGGCGAGGGCGACGGCCGGGATCAGGACGGCGGCGGCGACGGCCGCGGCGGTGGCGCCGACGCGCCGGATGAGTCGGGGGCTGAGCTTCATGTTCTGGTCCGTTCTCGTGCTTACCCGGGGGAGTCCGGGGTGTGTCGCCTTATACGACAGCGCAGCGGGGCATTCGGTTGCGACCGGGTGCAGATAAGCGAATGCCGGCCCCAGGATCTGGACTTACTCGGGGCCGCGATGCCGTCGGCGTCGCCGCGCGCGCACTACTCGCGGTTCGAAAGCCAGCAGGCCGGCCAGAGCACGATCCCTGATCGCCTGGGCGGACGGGGTTCCCGCCGGTCATGGCGCGCGGCCTGGACCAGATCGGCCGCGGCGTGGCCGACAGCAACTGGCGCGCCGCGGCCCTCTTCCTCCGCTGGTCAAGACCCTCGGCTGAGGCGCTCGCCACCCGACCCGCAGGCCCCCGTTGCCGCCCGGACTGGCGCGACGCCCGCCGTGCGCATACGCTAGTCATTACTGACGAGTAACTTAGAGCGGAACGGGACGGCCCGTCAGGCAGCCGGGCGCCGCCGGGGGAGAGCAGTAGGGAGCGACATGAGCGCCGATCAGGGCACCACCACCGAAGCCGGGTTCGGGCTGGAACCGACGTCCGACGTGCGGGAGATGCGCGACTGGGTGCATGAGTTCGCGCGGGACGTGGTCAGGCCGGCCGCCGCGGAGTGGGACGAGCGCGAGGAAACGCCATGGCCGATCATCGAGCAGGCGGCCAAGATCGGGCTCTACTCGCTGGACTTCTTCGCCCAGCAGTCGCTGGACCCGACCGGCCTGGGCCTGGTCGTCGCGTTCGAGGAGCTGTTCTGGGGCGATGCCGGGATCGGCCTGTCCCTGGTCGGGACCGGCCTGGCGGCCGCGTCGCTGGCCGGCAGCGGCACGCCCGAGCAGGTCGGCGAGTGGCTGCCGCAGATGTTCGGCACCCCCGGGGACGTCAAGCTGGCCGCCTTCTGCTCGTCCGAGCCCGACGCGGGCAGCGACGTCGGGGCCATCCGGACCCGGGCGGTCTATCACGAGGCTACCGATGAGTGGGTGCTGAACGGCACCAAGACGTGGGCCACCAACGGCGGCATCGCGGACGTTCATATCGTCGTGGCCTCGGTCGACCCGGCCCTGGGGAGCCGGGGCCAGGCCACTTTCATCGTTCCGCCGGGAACGGCCGGCCTGTCCCAGGGACAGAAGTTCCGCAAGCTCGGGATCCGCGCATCGCACACCGCGGAGGTCGTCCTGGACGACGTCCGCGTCCCCGGCCGGTGCCTGGTCGGCGGCAAGGACCGGCTCGACGCCCGGCTGGCCCGGCTGGCCAGCGGCCACAGCGGCGGCGAGCAGGCCGCGATGAAGACGTTCGAGTCGACCCGGCCCGCGGTGGCGGCCATGGCGGTCGGGGTCGCCCGGGCCGCGCTGGAGTACGCCGCGGACTACGCGGCCACGCGGACCCAGTTCGGCCGCCCGATCGGCCAGAACCAGGGCGTCGCGTTCATGCTCGCCGACATGCAGGCGGCCGTCGACGCCGCCCGGCTGCTGACCTGGCGGGCCGCGTGGATGGCGCGCACCGGGCGGCCATTCGAGCACGCGGAGGGTTCCGTCGCCAAGCTGTTCGCGGGGGAGATGGCGGTCAAGGTCACCGAGCAGGCCATCCAGATCCTCGGCGGCAACGGCTACACCCGCGACTACCCGGTCGAGCGCTGGCACCGCGACGCCAAGATCTTCACCATCTTCGAGGGCACCTCGGAGATCCAGCGCCTGCTCATCGGCCGCGCGGTCACCGGGCTGGATGTCAGGTAGCCTGACCTGCGGTTTTACCGAGGCGACTGGTTGAGGGTGGGCCGTTCCACGGGCGAGCGGGGCGGCCCGCCCTCGTGGTCCGCCTGTCCGGATCATCCCGATTATTTCCCAATGGCCGGAACTTAAGGGCTGGCTTGGGGGGACTGGCCCTGTCTGGCCGGGTGGCAGGGAGGTGACGGCGACGGAGCAGGCAGCTGCAGGGCAAACACCAGCACCACAAAGTAACCCGCGCACCCGGATCTCGGCCGGCCGTCATGATCGTGACCGCCTGGGGGCAGTTTTCCGCACGCTATCGGTCACGATCATGAAGCCGCTCCCCGCGCCGACGCCAAGAAGGCCGCGCGAGGCCGGTAAGTTCCGGCAAAGTCCTTCATCTGGACCAAGTTCCGCAGCAATTCGCAATCCTGGCCAATCCGCTGCCTTTGCTCGCGCGCCCGCAATAGCCTGGCGTGGACAGGGGAGAAGAGGGCCATGATGCGCACGCCGTTCCATGAAAACGAGCTGCTGCTCGGCGCGATGGAGCTGTTCACGGGAGAAGGGGCGAACATTGATGCGGCTGAGAGGGCGTTTGGTGGGACGCGCGGCGACTTCCGTGCGAAGCTCACGGCCGCCCTGCAGGCGGTCACGGTCGCGCAGTTGACGCCGGAGCGGTTCGTCGAGATTCCGGCTAACCCCGAGTCGCTCAGCAGGGCGGAGCTCTGGGCCCTGATCGAGCCGAACGTCGGGTTCATCCGCAGCAACGCCAGCAAGGCCGAGTTGGTGGGCGCCCTGACGAGCATCAGGTACCGGCAGGAGCGCCGGCCCTCGTGGATGCCCCGCACGTTGGACAGCTTGGCCCGCCCGGCGGAAGACGGGGACGCCACGAAGGACGACTCGTGGCCGGCATTCGCTCGGGTCCCGCTAGCGCTCACCGGGCTGCCTGAACTCGGCCAGGTCGCTGCGGAGGTTCCGTCCTGGTACGAATCCCCAGCCAGTTCGGCTTTGCCTTGGACGGTGTCGAGGCCGACACTGGCGCCTCCTTGCCCGCAGCGGGTGGCCATGCGGCGGTGATCGAACTGCTGGCGACTACTACAACGCTCGGGGGCGTGCCAGTCTCGGACGAGGATAGCGAGAGCGCCGCGCTGGACGTGCTGGCAAGCGCCGGGGACTGGTGGCACTCGCCGGCGATCGTGCTGGACTGCCACTCCCCGTTCGGGGACGAGGCCCGTCGCACGGTCGCCCGCTGCTCGGCCGCTGGGTGGACGAACGCCGACAGCAGGGGCACCGGGTTCGTGATCCTGGCCGACGCCATCGCGGCCGACTCCGATGGCACGGTCGGCGCAGGTTGCTCGGACCTGCACCGGTTCATGTTGTGGTGGGAACTTCCGGAGGTCAGCGAGCCGCAAGGCGATTCGGCGGTGAGGGCACGACTGGGCCTCTCCGCTGGCACCCTGCACCGGCTTGTCCTGCACTGCCCTGGGGAGGACCGCTGCCTTCGCGATGGGTGCCCGCCCGCCGATGCGGTGGATATCGACCTGCTTGTAGCGCGGATCGCCGACAAAGCGACGGCTGTCGCTTCCATGCTCGCGGGTGGAGACTGGGCAACCGGTGCCTACCTGCGGACCCTCGTTGATGGTAATGACCCGGGCGTCTACGAGGAGCCGGGCGAGATCATGTGGATCGTGGAGCAGGCCCTTGCCGAATGCGGATGGCAGGCCGCCTCTCAGGGGTCCTGGGATACCGGCGACGTGGACCGCCTGCTGTACCGAAATGGACACGTGATCCTCGTCCGGCACCACAGCGCGGAGCGCGCGCTGTCGGTGCTGGACGGTATGGAGGAACTCGAGGCCCTCGGGGACATGGTCAAGGAGGACGAGGCGCTCGCGGCGCGGAAGGACGACACGGGCGGCGCTGCTGACGGCCCGGACGGCGGACCAGTGGCGGGCACCGGCCAGCAGTCTGGAGACGGCGGCACGGATAAGGGACATGATCCGGAGGACGCCGTCTTCGGGGAGTGCCTCAAGCAGCTTGACTTGGGCACGATGACGCCGGTCACCGAACTCGGGCTGCCCCACCGCGTACCTCTCCTTGCCCTCTGGCCGTGGGGGGACGGGCAGCCGCATGGCCAGAGGACGCACGAGAAGACCGAGGCCTGGATCAAGGGCTGGCTGCGGAGGCTTCCTGGGATCGCCTGATCATAAAACCCCGTGCTGAATCCGTGCTTATACCCGCGGTGCTATGGTCTAGGCATATGTACGGGTGAGACCTACAAGAACGTGGTCAAGCTGACCTTCTTTAAGGGTGCTGCCCTGGCGGATCCTTCAGGCATGTTCAACTCCAGCCTGGAAGGAAAGGTCCGGCGCGCCATCGACTTCAAGGAAGGCGACGATGTTAACGAGCGGGCGCTGAAGAGCCTCATTCGTGAAGCTGTGGCACTGAATCTGGACCGCAGCTGAGTGACGTGCGGTGCTAGCATCCGCTTCCGACAGCGCGTCCTTCAGCTTCCCCGGCCGGCCGTCCAGCCGGCACCCGGCTAAGCGGCGTTCTCGCTGCGCGGCGGCCCGGATCGCTCGGCGATGAGGTGGGTCAGGGCGGCCACCCGGCGGTAGGGGTCGGTCGCGCCGGCGCGCTCCTCGCAGGCGAGCAGGGCGGTGAGTTCCGGCTCGGCCGGGAGGGGGGCGCCGCTGGCCGCCAGGTCGGTGAAGACCCGGACGCCGTACCAGGCCCGGAGGGCGAGGCGGCGGCCGCCGAGCAGGGCGGCCAGCTCCTCCAGGCGGTCGGCGCGGGCGGTCACCCCGATCCGGTTGTCGTAGGAGGTGTCCTCGAAGGCGCGCTCGGCCGCGGCCCATTCGCCGAGCAGCCCGGGCCGCATGGCCAGGCCGTTGGCGTTGCGGACCAGCAGGGACAGGATGCCGCCGGGCCCGACCAGCCGGGCCAGCTCGCCCAGCAGCGGCATGGGGTCGGGGAAGTACATGAGCACGCCGTGGCACAGGACTGCGTCGAACGTCTCCGGCGCGAGCAGCGCGGCGGCCTGCTGCGCGTCGCCGCGGACCGTCCGCACCCGGCCCGCGACCTCCGGGACCTCGGCGGCCAGCTCGCGGTCCAGGTCGGCCAGCAGGGCGGCCGAGGAGTCCAGGCCGGTGACCTGGTGACCCTGCCGGGCCAGCCGCAGCAGCTGGGTGCCCTGGCCGCACCCCACGTCCAGGATGCGGGCCGGCGCGGCGGGCAGGTGCCCGGCCAGCTGCCGAGCCACTAATTCCTGGCGGACCACCTGCCGAAGCTTCCCCCGGCCCGCCCGCCACCGCTGCTCGCCTGCGTCAAACCCGGAGCTCAACCGTTCCTCCCTGATAAGGGTCCGGCGCCTGGTGCCCGGTGGGCACGAGATCTTACGCGGCTGCGGCTGGCAAAATGCCGTTATGGACTACCACCTCGCGCAGGTCAACATCGGGCGGATGGGAGGCGCTGGCCGCCTTCGTGTACGCCGGCCCGCACCTGGCGGTGCTGCGCCGCCGCCCGGCGCCGCCGAGGCCGGCCCGCGCGCGGCCCCTGACGACTGGATGTGCCCGGCCTAGCAGGGCGGCCCGCGCGGCCAGCCGCAGGCGGCGGGATGTGGCTTATCCTGGCCAGGAGGGATCGGTTTGCGCCCGCTCGCGGCCGAGCTGCCCTGGCTGCTCCGGAATCCGGCAGTCCTTATCAGGACTGATGCGAGCCGAGGTAGCGATGACGACGATCTCCCCGCCCGGGCCGGCCCTGGTGCTGCTGCCGGTGCGCCGCCTGGCTGAGCTTGATAACGGCGAGCTGCTCGCCATCGCCCAGTCGCCGCCCAGGGCGGGCGAGCGCGCCGCCGCGGCGCGCGAGCTGCTGGTGGTCCGGCACCGCAACCTGGTGCTTTCCTGTGTCCGGCGGTTCCGGACCAGGCCGGGCCCGGCCGATGACCTGATCCAGGTCGGCTACGTCGGGCTGATGAAGGCGATTAACAACTACGATCCGGCCGCGGGCAGCAGCCTGGCGGCGTACGCGCAGCCGACCATCATCGGCGAGCTCATGCGGTACTTCCGCGACGACCGGTGGCCGGTCCACATCAAGCGCTCGGCGCAGGAACTGGCCCGCGACGTCCGGGTAGCGACGGCGGCCATGACCCAGGAGCTGGGACGGCCCCCGGCGGACGCCGAGCTGGCCGGGACCCTGGGCGTGGACCGGGCCAGCCTGCGTGACGCGCGGCTGGCCGAGGTGGCCAGCCATCCGTGCTCGCTGGACGCGCCGATGAGCGGCGGGGCCGGGATCACGGTCCTGGCGGACCTGCTCGGCGAGGACGACCCCCGGATCGAGCACATGCTGTCCATGCAGGCGGTCGCGGCGCACTGGGGCGGGCTGCCGGCCCGCGAGCGGGCCATCCTGACGATGCGTTTCCACGGCAACCTCACGCAGGCCGAGATCGGCGTGCGGATAGGCTTGTCCCAGATGCAGGTCTCCCGGCTGCTCAGCCACGCGCTCGACTACCTGCGGCCCTATCTGCTCGGCTAGGCCGGCCCGTTCGGGCGACACAGCATCGCCGTTGCGGCCGTATGCTCAGGGTGATATCTGCTCGTGCAGCCTGAACGAATTCTCGAGCAGGTCCAGACCACGCCGGCCTTGAGGTCCGCCGCGCTGCATCTTTCTAGATCGCGAGGCGAATGATGGCCGTAGGCCTGGAATCAATTCCCTATGACGGCACGAGCTCTTTTCCGGACGCCAGCGCGCCTGTTCAGTCGGCGGCGCAGCGGGCGATTGCGATGTCGGTGACGGGGCTTATCGTGGCCGGCCCGTTCGCCGGGCTGATCGGGGCGGTGTGGCTGCTGTGGGGTCATGCCGTCGGCCTGGCCGACCTGGGGCTCCTGGCGCTCTTCTACCTGGTGACCGGGTTCGGTGTGACGGTCGGCTTCCACCGGGGCCTGACCCACCGGAGCTTCCGGGCGCGGCCGGCCCTGCGCGTGGCCCTGGCCGTGGCGGGCTCGATGAGCTTCCAGGGCAACGTGATCGGCTGGGTCGCCACGCACCGCCGGCACCACGCCTTCACCGACCAGCCGGGTGACCCGCACTCGCCGTACCGGTACGGAACCGGGCCGCGCGGGCAGCTGCGCGGCGTCCTGCACGCCCACGTGGGGTGGCTGTTCGGCAACGACCCGACCTCGCAGCAGCGGTACGCGCCGGACCTGCTGGCTGACCCGGCCATGCGCCGGGTGTCGAGCGCCTTCCCGGCGCTGTGCGCCGTCTCGCTGGGGCTGCCGTTCGCGGCCGGCTGGGTGCTCGGCGGCCTGCGCGGGGCGCTATTGGCCCTGCTGTGGGGCGGCCTGGTCCGGGTCTTCCTGCTGCAGCACGTCACGTGGAGCGTGAACTCCCTGTGCCACCTGCTGGGCAGCCGGCCGTTCACCACCCGCCGCCATGACCGGGCGACCAACCTGTGGCCGCTGGCGCTGCTGTCGCTCGGGGACAGCTGGCACAACATGCATCACTCCGACCCGGCCTGCGCCCGGCACGGCGTCGACCGCGGGCAGCTCGACCTGTCGGCCGGGCTCATCCGCGTGCTCGAGCGCGCGGGCTGGGCCACGGGCGTCCGCTGGCCGACGCCGGCGCGGCTCCTGCAGCACCGCTGCAGCGCTCAGCGGCCGGGGCGGCCCGCTGCCGCCGAGCTGGCCGGCCCGGAGCTCACCGGGCTTTAGCCGGGCCTGCGGTCGGCGGGCGCAGTTCGAGGTGGGAACGGACGCAGCAAGCTCTTGGGGCCGTTAAGCCCGGGCGGGGAATCCGTCATGGGGGATCCGGGGGGGCATAAAAGGCGGCCGGGACAAGCGCGCTCACTTCCGCACGGGCGCCGCGCCGCGCGGGCACCGGCGGGCATGCGGTGTCCCGGCTGGCCGGCGGGGTGCGCGGGCTCCTGGGCCCTATCATCACGGGCATGGGGTTTTCGGGCTGGACCGCCGAGGCGATCGACTTCTACGACGGCCTGGAGGAAGACAACTCCAAGGCGTACTGGCAGGCCCGCAAGGCCGTCTACGAGCAGGCCGTCCTGCGCCCGATGGAGGAGCTGCTGGCCGAGGTGGAAGGCCAGCTCGGCCCCGGCCGCATCTTCCGGCCCTACCGGGACATCCGCTTCAGCGCGGACAAGTCTCCCTACAAGACCGCCATCGCCGCGACGGTCGGCGGGACCGGGTACGTCCAGTTCTCCGCGGCCGGCCTGGCCGCCGGGCGCGGCCGGTACATGATGGAGCCCGACCAGCTCCAGCGCTTCCGCCAGGCGGTGGACGCCGAGCCGTCCGGTCCTGACCTCGCGCGGCTGGTGGCCACCATCCGGGCGGCCGGCATCGAGGTCACCGCCCGCGAGCGCCTCAAGGCCGGCCCGCGCGGCTTCGCCGCCGACCATCCCCGGATCGACCTGCTGTGCCTGAAGGGACTCATCGCCTGGAAGCAGTGGCCGGCCGGGAAATGGCTGGCCACCCCGAAGGCGAAGTCGCGCCTGCTGGAGTTCTGGGCCAGCGCCGAGCCCCTGGAGAGCTGGCTGATCGCGAACGTCGGCCGCGGCCAGTAACACCCGCCGCGCCAATTCGCCCATTCGCCAGAACGCTGGCCTGCCCCGAACCGCCCGCCCCCCGCCGCCGGTGACCGGCCGGGCGCGGTCACTTAGGGCCCGCAGCACCTGCGCTGATCAGCGGCGACGTTGTCTTCCGCGCGTTAATCCGATCTACAGGCCCTTGACGACCGCATAATCAAGGCGTTACCTGGTGGTTTTCCGGACGTCTTCGCGGAATCAGAGGGCTGGCATGAGATCGAGATCGATCCGTTTCACACGGCACAAATTCGTCGGCGGGCTGGCGGCCGTCTTCACGGTCGCCGGCCTGGCCGCGGCCGCGGCGCCGGCCGCCGCCTCGGCCGCGCCCCACACGCTGCCCGGCAGCATGCCGCGGTGGCTGCACCAGGCCCGTGAGCAGGGCGCGCTGCCGTCATCGCAGCAGATCGGCTTCGGGGTGCTGCTGGGCATGCGTGACCCGGCCGGCGCGCAGGCGCAGGTGCAGGCCCTCTCCGACCCGACGAGCGCCAGCTACGGCCAGTGGCTGTCCAATCAGGCATTCGACGCCCGCTACGCCCCGACCGCGGCCAGCGTCGCCGCGGTGCAGGGCTGGCTCCGCTCGGCCGGCTTCCAGGTCACCAAGACGCTGCGCAGCGGAATGTACGTGGAGGCCAGCGGCTCGGTCGCGCAGGTGGACAAGACCTTCGGGACCACCGTGCACAACTACTCCTACCTCGGCAAGACGGTGCGGGCCAACGCGACCGTGCTGAGCCTGCCGGCCAGCACCCCGGCGGCGGTCACCAGCGTGATCACCGGGGTCGTCGGCATCGACCAGGGCTCCACCCTGAAGGCGCCGGCCGCCGGCCTGCCCGGGCCGCCGCCCGGCGCCCGTTTCGGGGTGCAGCCCTGCTCGGCGTACTTCGGCCAGAAGGTCGCCACGGCCCAGCCGACGGCCTACGGCAAGCACCAGCCGTACACCCCCTGCGGGTACGTGCCCCAGCAGTACCAGTCGGCTTACGGGGAGACCGCGCTGCTGCGCGCGGGCGTGACCGGCCGCGGGGTCACGGTGGCGATCACCGACGCCTACGCCGCGCCGACGATCCTCGCTGACGCCCAGAAGTACAACTCCGTGCACGACCAGCCGCAGTTCGCCGCGGGCCAGTTCAGCCAGATCACCCCGGCCGCGCATGGCTATGACATGGAGGCCCAGTGCGACCCGCAGGGCTGGTACGGCGAGGAGACGCTGGACGTCGAGGCGGTGCACGCCATGGCTCCCGGCGCCAAGGTCGTCTACGTGGGCGCCGCGGACTGCGGCAGCGGGCTGGATAACGCGTGGGCTGCGTCCATCGACAATCACGTCGCCGATGTGATCACCAATTCCTGGACCGACGGCACCGATGACCTCAGCCTGCTCGGCTCCGCGTACGTGGACTTCTACCAGCAGTTCTCCACGGAGGCGGCGCTCACCGGGATCACGGTGAACTTCTCCAGCGGCGACGCCGGCGACAACACGGCCGGCGGCACGGACCTGGCGGCCAAGACCGTGGAGTTCCCGGCCGACCTCCCGGACGTCACCGGCGTGGGCGGCACCAGCGTGGAGATCGGCAGCCGCGGCCAGTGGCTGAACGAGTACGGGTGGCAGAGCGCCTACTCCACCCTGACCGCCGGGGCCTGGACCCCGGCGCCGCCCGGAACCTACAGCTCCGGCGGCGGCGGCGGGACCAGCGTGCTGTTCGCCCAGCCCTTCTACCAGGCGGGCAAGGTCCCGGCGAGCATCTCCGAGGCCTTCGGCGCCACGCCGATGCGGGCCGTGCCCGACATCGCCATGCCCGGTGACCCCAACACCGGCTTCGAGGTCGGCGAGACCCAGGTGTTCCCCGACGGCACCTACTGGGATCAGTACCGAATCGGCGGGACCAGCCTGTCGTCCCCGCTGATGGCCGGCGTGGTGGCCGTGGCCGACCAGTTCAGCCACAAGTCGCTGGGGTTCATCAACCCGCTGTACTACAAGCTGCTGGGGACCAAGGCGCTGCACGACATCGCCGCGCCCAGTTCCCCCGTGGCCCAGGTCCGCACCGACTTCGTGAACTCCGTGGATAACACGCAGGGCACGTTCTTCCGGCTGCAGACCATCGACGTGCAGAGCACTACCCTGCACGACACCAAGGGGTACGACGACGAGACCGGGGTGGGCACGCCTGACGGCTCCGCGTTCTTCCTCGGCGCGATCACCGGGCCCTGACGGACCTGCCGGGGGGCGGTGAGCGCCGCCCCCCGGCAGGATGCCGTTGGTACCCTCGCCCCATGGACGAGACGGCGGACACCAACGCGGCCATCTGGCAGTCCGAGGGGGCAGTCGCGGCCTGGGCCGCCGACGCGGCCCGGCGGGAGCGCAGCCGCACCGTCCCGCTGCGGTTCATGGCCAGCCTCCTGCCTTTCGGCGAGGAGGATGCTTTCACGTTCCTGGACCTGGGCGCCGGAACCGGTGCGGCGTCACGCGCGATCCTGGAGCGGTACCCGCGCAGCACCGCGCTGCTGGCGGACTTCTCCGCCGCGATGATGAGCGCCGGCGAGCGCGAGCTGCAGCCGTTCGCCGGGCGCTACCGGTACGTCGAGTTCGACATGTCGGCCGGCCCATGGCCGGCGGCGATCCCGGCCGCGCTGGAGGCGGTGGTGACCTCGATGTGCGTCCATCACCTGCCGGACGGGCGCAAGCAAGGGCTGTTCACCGAGATCTTCGAGCACCTGGTCCCCGGCGGCTGGTATCTCAACTTCGACCCGGTGCGCGCCGAGGATCCAGTGGTCGAGGCGGCCTGGGCGCGGGTGAACGATGACCGCGATCCCGAGGCGGCGGCCAAGCGGCGCGCTCGCACGCCCCAGGAGCAGGCCCGCTACGACAATCACGTCCGCTACCTGATCCCGCTGACCCAGCAACTGGGCTATCTGCGGTCAGCCGGCTTCCGGGGCGTCGATGTGTACTGGAAGAACCTGGAGAACGGCATTTATGGCGGATGTCGCCCGGAAGAACACTAGATCCTGCGGACAAACATGATCACAGATGCTGACAAGCGGCGCTGAGCAGGAGAGGGTGTTAGGGGAATTCGCCAGCGCTGACGAGGACCAGGTGAGATGCAGGACATCCTTTCGATTTATGCTGAGGCCCAGCCCGGCAAGCCGGGCGTCATCGACGACAAGGGCCCCGGGAATGTCGTCGTGTGGAGCTACGCCGAGCTTGAGGCGCAGTCGAACCGGGTGGCCAACGTTCTGCTGTCGCTGGGCTCCGGTCCGGGCCGCAAGGTGATCTGGTGCGGGCCGAACTCGCCAGAGGTCGTCGCGGTCGTGAACGCGACCCGGAAGATCGGCGCGGTCGCGGTCCCGCTGAATTACCGGCTCACCCCGGAAGAGGCGCTGTACGTCATCAACCACAGCGACGCCGACATCGCCTACGTGGACGCTGAGAACGCGGGCATGTTCGCCGGGCTCCGCGGCCAGCTGGAGAAGGTGCGGCACATCCTGGCCGTCGGGGGGCCGGCGCCGGAGGGCATGCTGGGCGATGCCGACATCGCCGCCGCCTCCGACCAGGCTCCGGACGTCGGGGAGGCGGGCGGCACCGGCGGCACGATGATCTACACCTCGGGCACCACGGGCAGGCCGAAGGGCGCGATCCGGAACCGGGTCCCGGATCCGGCCGCCGTCGGCGCGCTGCTGGCCCTGTTGGGGTACGGGCCCGACGACGTCTACCTCACCTCGGGCCCGCTGTACCACAGCGGGCCCAGCGGCTTCATGGCGGCCGGGCAGGCGTTCGGGCAGACGATCGTCGTGCAGCGCAAGTTCGACCCGGAGGACTGGCTGCGCCTGGTCGACACCTACAAGGTCAGCTCCACGTTCTCCGCCCCGGCGCTGATCCGGATGGTGTGCGCGCTGCCCGCCGAGGTCAAGCAGCGGTACGACCGCTCCTCGATGCGCGTCATGCTGGCCAATGCCGCGCCGTGGAGCTTCGCACTGAAGCAGCAGTACGTGGCCGACTTCCCGCCCGAGTCGCTGTGGGAGGTCTACGGCTCGACCGAGCTCGGCGTGGACAGCGTGCTGGAGCCCAGGGACCAGCTGCGCAAGCCCGGCTCCTGCGGCAAGCCCGCCCCGGGCATCGAGATCCGGCTCCTGGACGACGACGGCAAGGAGGTCACCGGGACCGGGCCCGATCACCCCGGCGAGGTGTACGTCCGGTCCCAGTCCGCCTTCGACGCCTACTACAAGAACGACGCCAGCTACGACGCGAACAGCCGCGGCGACTTCCACACGGTCGGCGACATCGCCTACTGGGACGACGAGGGCTACCTGTACATCTGCGACCGCAAGACCGACATGATCATCTCCGGCGGGATGAACATCTACCCGGCGGAGATCGAGGCGGCCCTGGACCAGCACCCGGAGATCTACGACGTGGCCGTGTTCGGCGTGCCGTCCGACGAGTGGGGCGAGGTCGTGCACGCCACCGTCGTCCTGGCGCCGGGCTCGTCGCTCACGGCGGAGCAGGTCACGGCCTTCGGCCGCGAGCACCTGGCCAGCTACAAGGTGCCCCGGTCGGTGGACTTCACCGACGAGCTGCCCAGGACCGGCTCAGGCAAGATCCTCAAGCGCCAGCTCCGCGCGCC
>Ga0193728_1000305_pt1 | contig 23326 bp, 22 predicted proteins | sample U1c1metaG_FD_143037 | JGI IMG/M metagenome (GOLD analysis project Ga0193728, IMG submission 143037) | Soil microbial communities from a riparian zone of the East river system, Colorado, United States - U1c1 | ecosystem: Environmental > Terrestrial > Soil > Riparian zone | place: USA: East River...
CCAAATTTGCACCGTGGGGTGAACGACGGGATTCGAACCCGCGACATCCGGCACCACAAGCCAGCGCTCTACCTACTGAGCTACGCCCACCATGCGTGCATCCACTTTTAGTGAGTGCAACCAAAGGATTCTATAGCAGCCGCAGAGGCGGCGGCTGCAAGACGGTACAGCGCAGCCGCAGAGGCGGCGGCTGCAACCTCACTGCAGGCGGGAGGCCCACTGTGCGACCACCGTGGCAGAGACGGCCTGTGCCTGCTCCGATGTCGGACCCGGTTCGCTGACGAAAGCGATCCCGCGATAGTACTCGAGCTCGCGAATTGACTCGAGGATGTCGGCCAGTGCGCGATGCCCGCCGTTCTTCGGCGGCGCGCTGAAATAGATGCGCGGGAACCAGTGGCGAGTCAGTTCCTTGAGGGATGACACGTCGACACTGCGGTAGTGCAGGTGTGAGTCAACCCGCGGCATGTACTTGGCCAGGAACATCCGGTCGGTGCCGATGGTGTTGCCGGCGAGCGGTGCGCTCTGGGCAGCGGGTACGTACTTCAGGATGTACTCGAGAACCTCGTACTCGGCCTCGGCAAGCGACTTGCCGTTCGGGATCTCGGCGATAAGCCCGCTCTCCGTGTGCATCTCGCGCACGAATTCGCCCATGTGATCCCACGCGGTCTGATCAGGCTTGATCACGATGCTGAAGCCCGGATCGACGGGTACCAGATCGTAGTCGGTGATCACCACCGCGACCTCAACGAGTTCGTCGACCTGAAGATCGAGCCCGGTCATTTCGCAATCGATCCAGACCAGACGGTCATCCGCAGAAGCCACGCGTCCATCCTATCGACCGCATCCGACCGTCCCTGTGTGCTGGCCCCGGCGGTGAACTTTAGAGTGGGTGGATGACCGCAGCGATCATCCTTCTCGTCAATGGAGTCTTCAACTGGATCGTGTGGCCGCCGTTCTATCGGCGCACCGCATCCGACCCCCGGGCGCATGACGCCGACGGCAAGGCAACGCGCTTCCTCAGGATCCACGCCATCCTGATTGGCGCCGCCCTGTTGCTTGCGGTCGTCTCCCTCGTCATCGGTGTGCTCGCGCTGTTCCGCGTCGTCTGACCTCTCCGCGGTCATCGAGTTTCCCCAAATCGATCCATGGGGTCGCTCGAAGGTCGATATGGGGATAATCGCAGGCGACGGGTCGCTGCCATCGCAGCGTAAAGGTCTGCGAGACTAGGGGGATGACCGACGAACAGCCCACCATCACCCACGGCGACGAGTACATCGTGATCTTTTCCGGCGGACCCAACGACGGGCAGACCGACCACCGTATCGCTACGGCGTCCGGCTGGGACAAGGAAATCATCGTCAACGGTCTCGAGTCGACGGCCGCGGCCGAGTTCGCGTATACCGCGACGACGGCAAAAAAGGTTGGCGACAGCGTGCACGTCACCTACGTCTGGGATCCGAAGGATGCCGACGATCTCGAGGCCACCGAAGACCGCTACGACTCGTAGGAGTTTCTCGACCCCGGTCTCGATAACGCCGCCTCCTTCGTCGACGGCTACTCGACCCGGGGTTCGGTGCGACCTCGGTCTCGATAACGCCGCCTCCGACAGCTACTCGACCCGAGGGGCGGTGCGACCTCGGTCTCGATAACGCCGGCTTCGCGCGGCTACTCGACCCGGGGTGCGGTGCGACCTCGGGCTGGGTGACGCCGGCTCCGGGGGCTACTCGACCCGAGAGATGATAGCGAGGCGGAGCAGAGTCCCTCGGGTCGAGTAGCCGCGGCGGAGCCCGGCGTTATCGAGACCTCACGCGGGAATCACTTTCGGGCCGCTTCGGTTGACCCCATCGTGAACGTCGACTTCTACACCTCTACCTTCTGCGAGCCGTGCATGATCACGCGCACAGTCCTCGCGGAGGCGGGTCGCCTGGTCAGCGCCATGCACGTCGTCGAACACGACATCGTCAGGGACGAGAGCGCGGCCGAGGCTCACGGCATCCGCTCGACACCGACCGTAATCATCAGTGACGGCGTCGGCTCCGAGGTTTTTCGCGCCGAGGGGATACCGTCGCTCAACCAGGTTCTTGTGGCGCTCGCGAAGGCGGCAGACTAGGCATCGGGTACCTATCCGAGATCGCCGGGAACGCACCGCATACTTGGGTTCGTGACTACGACCGTTCCGACCGATTTCTGGAATACCGATTCGACCGCGCTCATCACGGATCTCGGGTCGTCGGCCACCGGTCTCACCAACGCCCAGGCCGCGGAGACTCTCGGGAGGGTCGGCCAGAACAGCCTCGGCACCTCGAAGCAGACCTCGAGCGGGCGACTGCTGGCGAGGCAGTTCCTGAGTCCGATCATCATCATCCTCGTCGTCGCGACCGTGTTGGCGTGGGTACTCGGCGACCCGGTTGATTCGATCATCATCCTCGTGATCATCCTGCTGTCCGGACTTCTCGGCTTCTTTCAGGAGCGGGGAGCGGGCAGGGCAATCGCCGCGCTACTCGCGACGGTTGAGATCAAGGCGACAATTATCCGCGATGGCGCGCCGCAGGGCATCCCGATCACGCAGGTCGTGCCGGGGGATGTCGCCCAGCTGTCCGCCGGCGATCTGGTTCCCGGCGATTCGATCGTGCTAGCCTCCAATGGACTGCAGCTGGACGAATCCGCTCTCACCGGCGAGACATTCCCCGTCGAGAAGACTCCGGGGACCAGCGCGGCAGATTCCGCACTTAATGCGCGCCCGAACATGGTCTTCATGGGAACGCATGTCGCGAGCGGCAGCGGAACTGTAGTCGTGGTCGGCACCGGCATGTCAACGGAAATCGGCTCAGTGTCGTCGCGGCTCGAGAGTGCTCCGCCGAAGACCGGTTTTGAGAAGGGGCTGACCTCGTTCGGCCTGCTGCTGACCCGCATCATGCTCGTACTCGTTGTGGTCATCTTCATCGTGAACCTGCTCCTCCACCGGCCGCCTATCGATTCCGTGCTGTTCTCACTCGCGCTCGCCGTCGGCCTCACGCCACAGCTCCTGCCGACGATCGTCAGCATCAGCCTCGCGCAGGGTGCCCGTGCGATCGCAAAACGTCGTGTGATCGTGCGCCGCCTCGACTCGATCGAGGATTTCGGCTCGATGAGCATCTTCTGCTCCGATAAGACGGGAACCATGACGGCCGGCAAGGTCGTACTCGATGCTGCGATCGATGTCGCGGGAAAGCCGAGCAAGTCCGTCGCCCGACTGTGCTTCATCGACGCGTCGATGCAGGTCGGAATGAAGAACCCCATCGACGACGCCATCTGCGACGGGGTGAAGTGCGATGTGTCCAAAGTCGTGAAGCTCGGCGAGTTGCCGTATGACTTCAATCGACGCCGGCTCAGCGTTCTGGTGAAGGATGGCGCGAGCACGCCGACCCTCATCAGCAAGGGTGCACTCGACGCCATACTCGAGGTCTGCACCTCGGCCCAAGCGGCCGACGGTTCGGTTGTGCCCATCGCGAAGGTGAACGCTTCCGTGCAGAAGCTCTTCCTCGATCTGAGCAACGAGGGCTACCGCGTTCTCGGCGTCGCCACGCGCGAACTCGGCGGCGCGACGACTACCAAGCTCGCCGACGAGGCGGGAATGACACTGGTCGGGTTCGTCACCTTCGCGGATCCCGCGAAGCCGGATGCCGCGCAAACGCTCAAGGACCTCGCGGAAAATGGCATCTCGGTTCGCATGCTCACCGGCGACAACCGCTTGGTCGCCGCGCACATCGCCAAGGAGGTCGGGCTCGACATCTCCACCGTTCTCACCGGCACGGATATCGACAAGCTGGATGACGCGCACCTGGCGACCGTTGCGCCGACGGTGGCCGTCTTTGCGGAACTGAATCCCATGCAGAAGGAGCGCATTGTTCGCGCCCTTCGCGCCACCGGCCAGACCGTCGGTTACATGGGCGACGGCATCAACGATTCACCCGCCCTGCACGCGGCGGATGTGGGGATCTCGGTCGACAGCGCGGTGGCCGTCGCGAAGGAAGCGGCCGCGATCGTGCTGCTCGACAAGGATCTGAATGTTCTGCTCGCTGGCATGACGCAGGGTCGCCGCACGTTTGCGAACACCATGAAGTACATCTTCATGACGACGAGCGCGAGTTTCGGCAACGTCCTGAGCATGGCGATTGCCGCGGCCGTCCTGCCGTTCCTGCCGTTGCTCGCCAGCCAGATCCTGCTCATCAACCTGCTCACCGACTTCCCCGCGACCTTCATCGCGACGGACTCGGTGGATGCCGCGCAGCTGCGCCGCCCGCAGCACTGGAACGTGAAGCTCATCCAGCGCTACATGCTCGTGTTCGGCGCGCTGAGTTCGGTCTTCGACCTCATCACGTTCGCGGTGCTGGAGTGGGGATTCCACGCCAAAGAGCCGGAGTTCCAGAGCGCGTGGTTCCTCGGCAGCATCCTGACGGAGGTGACTGTGCTGTTCATCCTGCGTACGCGCCGGCCGTTCTTCCGAAGCCGTCCGAGCAAATGGATCGTGATCGCGAGCATCCTCGTCGCGGTCGTGGCGTCCTACATCCCGTACTCGCCGCTCGCGATTCCGCTGAAGCTCATTCCGATTCCGGTGCCGCTCCTGCTCGCCGTGCTGGGGATCACGCTGGTCTACCTCGTCGCCAATGAACTCACCAAACGCGTCTTCTGGAAACCGTTCCAACGTAGTGCTTAGGGCGTACCGAGGTCTCGATAACGCCGGGCTGCGCCGCGGCTACTCGACCCGAGGGGTACGCCGCCTCGCTCGACCCGAGGGTTCGGTCGACCCATCCCTCGGGTCGAGTAGCCGTCGACGAAGGAGGCGGCGTTATCGAGACCGCGCGCGTGCACTAGACCTTAGTGTTGTCTCCGCCCGTAGCGTCAACGCGCACGTTGCTCGCCTTGAACGGCAGACCCTCGGTCGTCGAAACATCCTGCGGGTCTTCGCCGTGAGCGCGGGTGTACGCGCGGTGAGACATCCTCTCGTCATCCATTCGCTGGCTGAACGACTCGTACTTCGTGCCGAGTGATGGAACTCGACGGATAACATCCATCACCAGTCGGAACCGGTCGAGATCGTTCAGCATGAGCATGTCGAACGGGGTCGTCGTCGTGCCGCGCTCGTTGAACCCGCGCACATGGAAGCGCTCTGGACTGCTGCGCCGATAGGTGAGCCGATGCACGAGCGACGGATATCCGTGGAACGCGAAGATGACCGGCTTGTCGGGCGTGAAGATCGCGTCGAATTCGTCCGAGGTCAGTCCGTGTGGATGCTCGGTGCTGTCCTGAAGACGCATCAGGTCGACGACGTTGACGAAGCGCATCTTCAGCCCCGGGATCTCCTTCTTCAGGAGCTGCACCGCGGCCATGGCCTCGATGGTCGGGACATCGCCGGCAGACGCGACCACGACATCCGGATTCTCGCCTTCGACTTCTGTACCGGCCCAGTCCCAGACGCTCAGGCCGCGCTCTCCGTGTTCGCGTGCCTCCTCGAGGCTGAGGAATGTGGGCGTCGGCTGCTTGCCGGCGACGATCACGTTGACGTAGTCGTGCGTGCCAAAGACATGCTCGGCCGTGACCAGCAGCTGGTTCGCATCCGCTGGCAGGTAGACGCGCACGACGCTCGCCTGCTTGTTGACGACGTGGTCGAGAAAGCCGGGATCCTGGTGCGAGAAGCCGTTGTGGTCCTGGCGCCAGACGTGTGACGACAGCAGGTAGTTGAACGACGGGATGGGCCTGCGCCACGGCACCTCCGCGGCGGACTCCAGCCACTTGGCGTGCTGGTTGAACATCGCATCGACGATGTGGATGAACGCCTCATATGAGTTGAACAGCCCGTGTCGTCCGGTCAAGGTGTAGCCCTCGAGCAGCCCCTGCATCAGGTTCTCGCTCAGCGCCTCGATGACGCGGCCCTCGTGCGCAAGATGTTCATCCACGGGCAGGACCTCGCCCTGCCAGGCCTTGGCGGTGACGGCGTAGATGTCGTCGAGCCGATTGGATGCGGTCTCGTCCGGCCCGAAGATCCGGAAGTTGGTGGGGTTCGCAGCGATCAGGTCCCGCAGCCAGCCGCCGAGCACACGTGTTGGTTCGATCACGACCCCGCGATTCTTGGAGACGTCGACCGCGTGGTCGTCGAGTGGGGGCAGGACCAGCGCCTTCTCGAGAAGTCCGCCGTTCCCGTTCGGATTTGCGGACATCCGCTGGTCACCCTTTGGCCGGTTGGCGTCGAGAGCGGCGATGGGGGCACCGTCGGCGTCGAACAGCTCGCCAGCCTTGTAGCTCTCCATCCACTCCTGCAGCTGGCGGAGGTGCTCCGGCTTGTCCCGAACGCTCGCGATCGGCACCTGGTGAGCGCGCCAGGTGTTCTCGACCGGGAGACCGTCCACGAACTTGGGGCCCGTCCACCCCTTTGGCGTCTTCAGGATGATCATGGGCCAGGTCGGCCGCTCCTCGTTGCCGTCCTCGCGCGCCGACCTCTGGATGCCCGCGATGTCGTCGAGTGCATGCTCGAGGGCGTCCGCGAATCGCGCGTGCACGGCCATGTGGTCCTCGTCATCGAACCCGCCCTCGACGAGCACGGGCGCGTAGCCGTAGCCGCGCATGAGCTGCATCAGCTCGTCGTCGCGGATGCGAGCGAGGATGGTCGGATTCGCGATCTTGTAGCCGTTGAGGTTCAGGATTGGAAGCACCGCGCCATCCGACTTCGCATTCAGGAACTTGTTGAGATGCCAGCTCGTCGCGAGCGTTGCAGTCTCGGCTTCGCCATCGCCGATGACGGTCGCGAGAATTAGGTTGGGGTTGTCGAGCGCGGCGCCGTAGGCGTGCACGAGCGAGTAACCGAGTTCGCCACCCTCGTTGATCGAGCCGGGCGTCTCGGGAGCGGCGTGCGACGGGATGCCGCCGGGGAAGGAGAACTGGCGGAACAGCTTCTCCATGCCGGCGCCATCGAGCGTGACATTCGTGAACAGTTCGGAGTAGGTGCCATCGAGCCAGGCGTTGGCGACGATGCCTGGGCCCCCGTGTCCCGGGCCATCGATATAGACGACGTCGAGGTCGCGCTCGATAATCAGTCGATTGAAGTGCGCCCAGACGAGGTTGAGCGCCGGCGTGGTGCCGAAGTGACCGAGTAGCCGGGGCTTCGTGTCATCCACCCTCAGCGGACGCTCGAGCCGTGCGTTGTCGAGCAGGTAGATCTGCCCGACCGAGAGGTAGTTGGCGGCACGCCACCAGTTGTTGACGACGGAGAGATCGCGGGGATTCTGTTCGCTGGATGCCATCAATCCAGACTATGACCGGGGGATGTGGGCGTGTCCAGTTAGTTTGGCGAACTTGTTCCAGCTCATCCGATGTCCGCCGCTATGCTGTGCTCAATCGATTGGGGGATCGGATGCGAAACATCTTTGCGGTGCGGATTTTGCGGGCCGAGTACAAGGTTCTCTATGTGATCGTCGCTCTGGGGATCGCGTTCGTCATCAACTACACACTGACCGCGGTTGGGGTGCCACGGGTGATCGTCGCATCCATTGCACTCCTGCTCAGCCTCTGCACCTTTCTGTACGGGGCACGGGTGTTTCGTGGGCCCAACGAGCTCGTGGAGCCCGCGCGTCCCTGGTGGAAAATGACGGCGGGGAGGCGACTGAGCTTTCTGCTCGGGTTTCTTTTCTCGTTGGTGAGCATCCTCTGGGCTGGCGTCGTCGCCGTTGCCGCGGCCCTTATTCCTGCGGCAGCAAAATACGGACCGGCATCTACAAATGAACAGGTGCTCGTGTTGGTAGTCAACATCCCGATCTTCTTGTACTTCGCGATCCTCGCGTTCCTCTACGGGATTTCGTCCGCCCGCATTCCTCGTGTGGTGAAGCTCGGCGGCAAGTCACGCGTCCTACGTCGATCGCGAGCTACTCGCCTCACCTAAATCCGGAAGAATTGCAACACGCCGGGCTATTCGGTCCGGTAGCACGGCGTGTTGCAATTCTTCCGATTGAAGCTAAGCCGTCGGTTTAGATGCGCAAGTAATAGACTCTCGGGGCCGCCTCCGTAGCTCAGGGGATAGAGCAGGACCCTTCTAATGTCTTGGCCGCAGGTTCGAATCCTGCCGGGGGCACCACTCGGCGAAGCGCTATATTGTCACGCCGCAATAAAGATTGGGTTTTCGCGCCACCATCGGACCAGTCGTCGCCCCGAAATGGCGACCCATCACAGGGTTTCGTTCTCAGGGGAAACTGGACGGCGCAAAAATAGCTGATCAGAAGGCGCTCATGTCGCGGGGACTCATGGGGCGTCTGCCGCACGAGGCTGGCTGCTCTAGCACTGTTGTTAACGCACGTCAGGGGGCCCAATTGCTCGGGATGGAGGCTGATCTTGACTGCAGGCTGCCATTATGTGCCTGGAAGAGTCGCTACTTTGCGATCAAATCGGAGGGGATCAGTGAAATCCAATGATCGCTTGCAGTACTTCGCCTTTGCGGAACCCCCGCAACGTGCGGTCGGCTTTCAACCATGACTGAAGCGATAGTTGTCGACATGGATGGCACACTCGCCGATGTGGCCGGCATCCGGCACTATGTAACAGACGATTTGAAGAATAGAGACTTCGAGAAATTCCATGGGGCTGCAAGCCTGGTCCCCCCCAACCGCTGGGTTGTCGATAAAGTCAACGAGTTCGGGAAGGCCGGCGCGATCGTAATTGTGGTGACGGGGAGGAGTGAGCGCTGGCGATACCGCACCGTCCAGTGGCTCAGAAAATGGGACGTCTGCTTCGATTTCGTGTTCATGCGAACCAACGGTGATGAGCGGCCCGATGTCGAAGTAAAGCGAAACATCTTGCACGCGATTAGAGCCAATGGGTTCCATGTTCAGCTCGCAATCGACGACAATCCCTCGATACTCGCGCTGTGGAATCAGGAAGGAATCGAGACGCTGCGAGTGCCCGGCTGGTCCTGATCCGAGACGAAAGCCTTGCCCCGCTCATTGAGACAGGGAACTCTCAATATGGAAACTAGTCCGAAGGCCCCTGACCATTGAACTTTATTTTGAAGCCGGTGCGGGACCACCGATCAACAGAATTTCGGACACCCTTCCGCGTTTCTTCACAGAGGCAGCGAGCGTCGAAGCGCGGTCTAGAACGACCGCATCCAGATTCGGATAGAGGTTCCGGACGCTTACGTGATTGGCATTGGTGACAAGAACGGTCGCACCGCGTGTGATCGCGTCGTGGACGGATGCAGCGAGCCTGATTTGATCGTCCCACGAGAAGATCTTCTCGTTGTATGCGATGAATCCATTTTCGTTGTGAGACGTTACGTAGGGCGGATCAACGAACACGAAATCACCCGTTTGAGCCTTCGTAATCACGTCCTCGAAGTCACCGTCGCTAATAAGAACAGACTCTTTGTTCAGCAGGGCACTAACGCCGTTTAGGTTATCGAGGCTAGCGACGAAGTCAGTTTTTGGAGCACCCCAAGGGACATTGAACTCGCCTTTGAGATTCACGCGATAAAGGCCATTGAATGCACCCTTATTCAGATACAAAAACCGACCCGCGCGTTGCAAATGACCGCCGCCGCGCTCTGCTCGCGTCGAATAATACGTTTCGGAGTCCAAAGAGCGTCTGGTCGCTTCGCGATACACACCCGCCGGGTTCGCCTGTATCGATCTCCACGTGTCGGCGAGGGGAACACAAGCGTCGTTGAGCAGGGCACGTTCAGGCGCGAGCGCCAGGAAAACGGACCCGCCTCCGAGAAATGGCTCAATATATCGATCGAAATTCTCCGGCACGTGAGGCATTATCTGTTCCAGCAGACGCCGCTTCGAGCCTGCCCAACTCACGAACGGCTTCGCGGATTGCCGCCGTGCAAGATCGGTAGTGCCGATCATGAGCACGACCGAGCAATCGCGGCGTGGAAGATGGTCGGGCGTCCCGTGTCAAAATACGGCCGCGCGACCCAAGGGTCAGCGCGTATCCACTTGGAGATCCGGCCTCACGGATTGAACCTGCGCCTGGCTTCAACCAATCGACAAGCGCGACAAGGAACCGGAAATCGGTCTCCTTGACTGCGTGGTTGTGAGCACTATCGTTCCGTATGCGAATGAGGTCCGACATCCAAGCAGACTGTGTTTTCCAGGCTTTCGATTCGTCGCCCGGCTTGGTATACCGACTTGCGAATATCTTTTCCCACAACTCAAATTTCGATTGAAAAATTTTTTGATAGTCGGTTATGTACAAGCAATCCCAAGGCTCGACTTCGTCATCCGGGTCGAGAGTGCGGTTCTTCTCAACGGCCAGTTCACTTGCTTTCGTGTAGACGGCCGCGGGCACTCCATCCTTGAAGTAGCGTGCCCCAAGATGCTCCTGCAACCGCTTCTTGACGTCGACGCTAAGGAACTGCTCGATTTCCGTAATCATCGTCGCTGATTGCTCATTGAACTCTTTGGCTTCGTCGACCAGGTATTCGCGAAGTCCGTCGGGCACGAAGTCAGAGTGAGTTTCGTGGATGACGGCTTGCAATCTTCTGAGATATTTGACCGCGCCATTACTGCCATACTGGCGCTTTAGATCTCGCCCTTGCTCGGCGTCGAGGCCACCCAAATAGTCGACAACGAGCTGCAGGTAGGGCTCGACGTTGACGAAGACCGCGGTCGCGGATTGCATGCGCGGGTTTAGCTTTGTGGTCCTTTCCAAATAAGAAACGATGTCGCCAGCCAGTCGACAAAGCGCCTCAATTCCATTGTTGATGAAAACGAAGCCTCCATCGCCTGCACCGAGGTCCCACTGTGTAGGCAGTTGTTCGCGGATGTAACCGAATGTGGCCTGCAAAAAGTCGCTGAGTGGCCCGAATGTGTTGTCATTGCTGCCCCGGTAAAACGTGCCCGCTTCCTTCATTTCTGACTTCGTGAACGTCCCGATGAACGATGAGCGGAAAATCCCATTGCTGATCGCTTCCATCGTGATCGATTTCAATGGTGAGCGTTTCTCCTCTCCGACGATGACTCGTCCGAAGAGGGGCGATGTCCGCGATTCGCCAAGTTGCTGGGCTATGCGGAGCCGAAGCGCGCGGTCACGCTCTCGCAAGTCTTCCGATTCCCAAAGAAGGTTTGCGTTGAGGATGCTCCGTAGGTTCTTGGGTACTGGCTGCTGATTTTCATTTATCTGCATGAAAAGCTCGACCTGTTCCGTTTGCGGCAGGTCAATGAATGCCACAACCGGAATTAGGTCTTCGTTTCCTCGCTCAGAGTCGCCGTAACCGTACAGTCGGTGCTGACCATCAATGATGAACGCGGCTCGGTACGTCTGAGGAAGATGCAGTATTCCCGCGCGCGATTCGCCGACTTGCTGGGGCGACAGGTCAAATTGGAGCTTTCCCGCGCCCACCCCCGACTCGACGTTGACGATGATCGAATTGGGGAAAAAGCCTCCGGCCTGGACAAAAGCTGACACCTTTTTGAGGCGCGTCTTTTTGATCAGACGCTGGTAGGTCGGAGTGAGCGGGTTGCTCGCTTTATTTCGATGAAGGATGTAGCCGATCTTCAAAAGACGCGATGGTTCTATGGCAAACGAATAGTAAGTGTGCCCGCCCATACGGCTTTGCAGCGCGGGGACTCTTGTGTCGAGCTCTGGAATTTTCGTCCCGGCAAAAAGGGAACCCAAGAGTTGATAACGAGCCGCGTGACCGAGATGGTCCGCCAGCTCGAGAAAGTAATCGATAGCGTCCTCGTCCATATAGACGACGCCCGCCTGCGCGATGCGCTCCCTGCTCTCCTGAGTGAGCGCGATATTGCTCGTCGCCAGAATGAACTTGATTTTGTGAGACGGAAACCTCGTTTTGATTGCCTGAATCAGACCCGGCCGAGTACCCTTCATGGCCTCGATCTCTGATTTGAGGGTGTTTTTCGTCGGCGCGGCCGATGATTTACATTCGACGACTAGCACCACTTCATCATCTGCCGCGAACACGTCGATCTGCTTTCGCTCGCCGTCGCCGTCGCCGTACGGCAGGCGGAAATGTCGGGAAGCATTCAAAGATGTGAAGTTCAGCTTCGCGAACGCAGCCCACACTTTGTCCTCAAATGCGACATCATGCGTTTTACGCTTTTGCACTTTGACGGAACGTTTCAGTCGATCGCTGAGCGACCAGCCATCGTCCTCCATCTGGCTTAGGAGTGCAGTAGGCACTGTCTTCGTGACTGAGTCACTCAATCGGAGCCGGATCTCAGAGGAAATTTTTTTTTCTTCTAAGAAGTCCCACGAGATAGAGTCCGCATGCAGTCTCAAACGGTGGCTCCTGGATTCCAAAGTGATCGAGGCTCAATCATAGTTACCGCCTCGTCGTCGAGAGATCTGGCACATTCGTGTCCCTGTCCATGGATCGATCACAAAATCTCGGTGACCGCTGTGAGCAAATCGTATCCTCGCATTAGCGGATCCCTCTCCAGGACGTGCGCGAATCTCGTTTGGTCCGGTAATGACGCAGATTTGGTGAAACAAGTGTTCAATCAGGTAGAGCGCTCGGCGATTCGGCCAACAAGCACACTTCCGAACTCCAGTCTCGGAGGTTCCTTGATGCCGGAGCCATCGGCCCATTCAAGAACCGGCGTCCCATCACCCGGTGGCTGCGGTCATGAGCGATCGCTCGTCGTCCTGATCAGCCGATTCCCGTATGAGGTGTCCGGTGAAGTTTCCCGCATGGGTACGCCAAATGGAACAGCCTCTTCGGCGGCGCGGCGCCCCGACTGAACAATCTCGGGCTGCAACTCCGGCGACACAGTGGTCGAGATTACATGCGAAAAACCCAGTAACAGGTGCGACGTGACATATATGACTTTGTTTATCTGGTTTTGGATGCTTCGGCCATTGCTGCTTCCCCCGTTTGCCTAAGATGTTTCCCGCTTCATTTCAGGGGCAGTATCCAGGGGCACGAACGGTCAGTTTCGGCGCATGCTCAACACGAGCGGCGCATCGTCGTCCGTTCCTTCGTCAGCAGTCGCCCACTCCATCTTCAATTCGTTGGTCGCTAAGAGCTTGAGGCCGCCACGAATGTCCGCTGGAGTCGTCGACCACCGAAGCGCCATCTCTCTGACAGTTGTGTGAAGTCCGGAATCGGGCACCCAAGCCATCGCAATTGATATGTCCTCCGCGATCAGTCGATAGTCTGCATATCCAATCTGTAGTCGAGCCCCCTGGATCTGGGTGTCGCTCAGTTCGATGCGCTCCCAAACCAAACCCGGATCGGGATTTGGAATCAGAACTTCCTGGCCATCGCGGGTGGACGCGAGCAGGAGCTGAAGCTCTCGTAGCGCGTCGATGGCCTCACCGAGTGTTGTCATCGGACGCCCGCTACTGACCGCCAATGAATCTTCTCCACGGACTGGTGGGTCGATCCGAGCGGTCAGTGGATCGGCTGGAATTGCTGGCCGCTCGCCGGGCCCGCGATAGATATACGGGAAAGAGATCTCGGCCAGGCCGTTGGGAGTTAGCGCGCGTTGTGAGACCGACAGCCCGAGATAAATTGCGTAATAGCTGTGCGATGAAGCGAGGTAAGAATGCCAGCCGGTTTGGCTCCATGCATGCAGTGCCGCCGCCCAGCCCGCCTTTGGCGAATCGCCGAACGGTGCAACGCCAGCTAGTCGTCGTGGAGGCCCATCAAGCGGTCGAGCTGGTCCAGTTCCGGGGAAGAACCGGAACAACCATTCTTCCGGCAGGAGTGAATCATTGTCGTGGTCACCGTAGGCGTAGCGATGGCGCCCGCGAGCCATGACCAAGACTCTGCCCACGTCGAATCCATCGAGGTCCAGCCCGTCGTCGAGGGGCGAATCAAAGCCGTACAGGCGCAAGGGTCCGCCGTCGGCAATCGCGGAAAATGGCAGTTCGTCAACATCCTCCCAGGAGTTGTCGAATTCTGGGCGACTGCTCCAGCGTTCGGCTCGTGCCGACACCTCCGCGTATTTGGTGCCACAGATCCCGGCAACGCCGCCGCGCGCCGAGCCGACAAAACTTCCGGATGTCGGACCGTCGTTGGAATCTTGGAGTGCGTTCATAATTGCGAAGTCAGTATCGAATAGAGCCTCGGTTACCCCAAGAAGTTCGGCCATGCGATATTCCTATCACGAGGCCAATTGGAGAGGTCGAACATCTCGTTTGCCCGCAGATTGCCCACAAACGCTCCAGTTTGAGAATCCGGTAAACATACCTCGACCACGTTGGACATCAGTCGGAGGATTGACTGCATCCCACACTTGATGGATTGGCGCAATCACAGGGTCAAGATGATTGTGCAATTGGCTCTAGTCCTTGCGCTTATCGGTGATGCGGTACGTGTGGCTCAGCAATTCAGATCGGAAGGCGACAAAGACATCGTCCACCCAAATTTTGTTCGGTGGAATTAGGCCTCGAGCCCTCAACACATCGCCGGACTGACCGCGTGCCGCCTAGGAGCTCATCCGTTGTTCACCGATGACTGAGAGCAATTGCAGCTTCTCGTAGCTTTCCGTCCCCGGTGTCGCGGTGAATACCAGGAGCGCCTGAGCCTGGTCCGGGTCGAGCAAAATCTGGCAGTCGAGTTCGAGCACTCCGAGTTCGGAGTGTTGAATGCGCTTGGTGCGATCGTGGGCGAGTCCCACCTCGTGTTCGCTCCATAAGGCCTCGAACTCGGCGCTTCTCGCGAGGAGCGCATCGACGAGAGCTGCAGCGCGGGAGTGCGCTCCTTCGCGGGAATAGGCGGAACGAAGGTCGGCGGTGAAAAGCCGGCTGCGCATTGGATGATCGTCGATAGGGTAGACCCGCCTCGCGTCCGGATCATCGGTGAACCACCGGTAGGTCATGCTGCGGGCGAGACCGGTGTATTTCGTCTCATTGCCAAGTAACGCCGCCGCGAGCGGGGTCTGCACGAGCGTCTCGGCGAGGCCGGTCACCACCTGCGCGGGCGTGTCCTGCAATCGATCGAGGATCCTGAGCATGCCGGGGGACACGTGTTCGCTTCGGTAGGTCCTGACCGGGGCGTTGTGTCCCGCGAGTCGGAAAAGATGGTCCCGCTCATCGAGCGAGAGGTGCAGGCCTCGGGCGATAGCGGCGGTCATCTGCTCGGACGGTTGGGGTCCGCGCTCTTGCTCCAGGCGGCTGTAGTAGTCGACAGACATGCCCGACAGCGCGGCCACTTCCTCACGGCGCAACCCGTTGGTCCGCCGGCGCGGCCCACGAGTCAGCCCGACGTCTTCCGGCTGCAGAGCTTCCCGGCGTCGCCGGAGAAAATCCGCTAGTTGTTCTCGGTCCACCATGTCAGTGTTCCTTCTCGGCTGCAGGGTAACAAGGGATCGCCAATCCCCCCGACGGGCTGCGCAGCGATCACAGCGCCTGACTGGGACTCTCAGGCGGGGAACTTCACGTCGGCAAGCTGCTCGGACAGCTCCCAGATCCTCTTGGCGTCCGCGTAGTTCGTGGCCCGCTTGTACAGCTTCTGCTCCGCCGGTGCGCCGGCGAGGTGTCCGAATCCGCTTGGTCCGTAGAAGAGCCCGCCCTGCGCCTGCGGGCTGGTCGCCGCATACAGGGCGGGGAGCAGACCTTCTTCCACCGTGTGAGCGAATACACCTCCACGCGAGAGTCGCCGAATCATCCGCACGGCGAACGTATCGCCGGCGCGCCCCATCTCTGGATGGGAGGCCAGCAGATTGGTCGGCGTAATCCCCGGATGGGACACATTGCTCGTGATGCCCCAGCCGCCTGCAACGCTGCGCCTCTGCAGCTCCAGGGCGAAGAGTGTGATCGCGAGTTTCGACTGGTTGTACGCCCTCATCGGAACGTATTTCTGCGCCGATTGCAGGTCATCCCAACTGAACTTGCCGTCGCGCGAGCCAACGCTCGACTGCGTCGTCACGCGCGCCCTTCCTGCCCGCAACAGCGGAAGGATGTGGGCTACGAGCGCGAAATGACCGAGATAATTCGCGCCGAACTGAAGTTCCATGCCATCGGGCGTGACCTGCCTGGTTGGCGGGTTCATCACGCCCGCATTATTGATGAGAATGTCGATCGACCGATTTTCGGCGTTCAGAGTCTCACCGAGCCTCGCGACCGATTCCAACGAAGACAGGTCGAGTTCCCGTGTCGAAACGACCGCCCCAGGAATCGCGGCGCGAATGCGCGCCAAGGCAGCTTCTCCCTTGATCGCGTTGCGGACAGGCATGACCACCTCCGCTCCGGCCGCGGTGAGGCGACGGGCGAGGCCGAACCCGATGCCATCGCTCGCACCGGTAACGATGACGAGCTTTCCGGCGAGATCCGGTACCGAAATATTCTTTATGATGCGAGGCATGGCAATCCCATTCCGGGTCGATGGCGAGCTAACCAAGTCGGCGCTGCCATAAGACTCACAGCATTCCGGAACCACATTCAGGACCTGTTTGTCCATGGATTCGCAATCCCTGGGAAGGTGAGTGTTCCCGAGCGCGTCGTCTGATGCATCGCGCCGTCACGTCGATCGCCGCGAATGCCTGAGGGCTCGGATGCGAACCGGCCACATCGCTAGGGGGCGAAGGAGATGGCGTAGATGGACAAGTCCTCATAGGTGTAGGTGAGGCCGAAGAGGGGCGGATCTGTGGTGCACTGAACCGTCAGGCTGGTGGGCGATGTTAGATCGACAACCTGGGTCGCGGCGTAGCTGGTAAATGATGGGGGAAACGCAACCGTATTTTCGGCGGTGGTCGCGAAGACGGTCCCGGCTGTGTCGGCAAGATCGTGCAGACGCTGCGCTCGGTGCCCCGCACCGCTGCGATCACATTCCAATCGCGCCCAGGGAGCTCGACGGCCAGCCCAAGCCCGAGCGCGCGAGGTGCCCCCATGATCAGCGCAGTGTGGCGGCCGTTATCTGTCACATTCGTCACGTTTTAGCAATCATGCCTGCGAACTCGCTGCGGAGCGATATTACGCCAGCGCGTACAGGTTCCTGAGCACGCTTTCGACGTTCGGGAACGTGCCCCGAAAGCGCGACTCCCCATCCCGAAGCACGAGCCCCTGCGTGGTTCGCATGATCGTTCCCGCAAATTCGTCGGTCAGGCTGTGGCGCACGGTCCAGCGGCCCTCGCCGGCGTCGACGAGATAGAACATTTCCGCGTAATTCATCGATAGCCCCTGGATCGAATTGGATGCGACGGCGTACGCAGCAACATTGCGCCGAAACGATCCCTAAGGGAATTGAGCGCGGATGAACGCCGGGTGAATTCCGGCCGTTCTGCCGTATTGCTCTACGCGGTCACTCCTCGCCGGCTTGTCTGCCGAGGTCGCGCGCGTCCCCGACGGCGCGGGCGCCGACATTGCGGATGTGGTGGGCGGCGGCGCCGTCGAAAGGCCAGGCGTGATGGGCAGCACCGCGGTTGCACCCGGAGTAGGGCTCGCCGGCGTCCACTCCTGTGGTGTCGAAATCGCGGGGGCGCTCTCTTCGTATCGCCACTGATCGAGGTCGGAGGCGAACAGCTTCCTGGCTCGACGGGGCTTGGCCTGCCAGTCGAGTAGCCGGTCGCGATAGTCGACGAAATCCTGCTCCGCCTGAAAGCTGAAGGATGCGGAGTTCTTCTTCATGTCGGCAAGTTCGTGGGCTGCCCAGTCGGCCGCCTGACTTGCGCCGTTCACCGGTAGAAGACGCACACGGATGTCGGCCTCGCTCATGAGGCTGTCGACGTGTTGCTTCTCGTCGGCCCCAACGGATGCCCAGATCGATGCCTTGCGTCCGACCACGATCAGGGCGATCAGCGCCGCGCCGGTGAGCTCACGATCTTCGTGGGCGAGTACGCGTTGTGCGGAGACGCGCCCGATGGCTGCGGCGATGACGCCCGCCAGCACGATCGCGACAAAGGGCAGAATCGCGCTGAGGAAGATGCGCGAACCGCTCGCCGAATTGAACCACGCTACAAATCCGTTCCACCAGTCCATGAATCGCACCCTACCCGCGAGAGTTCAATGCGCAAGTGGCTTACAAGGGGTGTCACGTTCGTGAAACGAACTCACTTCGTGCGATCTGGCCGCTCGATGCAGCCAAATCGCCGGATTTCAACTGAACCGGAAACAGTCGATCGCGTCGTCAACGCTCCAGAATTCACCGAGCGGAAGCGACTGGCGGCGGGCCGAAAACATCCGCTTCGCCCGGAATCGGCGGTGGCCGGCGTCATCGAAAGACTCGATGTAGCCGAGAACCTCGCCCGAGCGGCGAGTCACGCGCCACAACTCATCGTGTAACTGAACGAGGACGATCCCAAAGCGGTTAACTCTCGAGGTGGAAACAAGAGAGAACTGCGATCCGACAAAATCTAGTGTCGTCATTCGAACTCCAAGGGTGCGGCCGGCCGGATTTTTAGGTTGATTCAACCGTAGAAGCGACCGCTGACATTCGAACAGATGTTCGGTCAGGATGTGCAAGCTTGGTGTCGTCGGACGGTTGGGGACGGCAGGACTGGGACGCCCTTACAGGCTCGTTCCGTCGATCGCGAATGGCTCGATGGCGGCGATCTCGTCCGTGGTGAGCCCTGGGTTCGCGAGCGTCCCGAAGTTGTTCTCGAGCTGGGCGACGCTGGACGCTCCGATGAGGGCGGAGGTTACCTGTGGCTGGCGCAGCACCCAGGCAAGGGCGAGTTGCGCCAGGGACAGGCCACGACCCCTGGCGATTTCGTCGAGGGCACGCACCCGCGCGAGGTAATCCTCGGTGATCACCGAGCCGTTGAGCCAGCGCCCCTCGGCAACTCGGGAGTCCGACGGGATGTTCCCGTCGATGTAGCGGTCGGTCAGCAGACCCTGCGCGAGGGGCGAGAACACGATGCTGCCGGCGCCGATCTGGTCGAGCACTGGGAACAGCCCCTTCTCGATGTGACGGTCGAACATGTTGTAGCGCGGCTGGTGGATGGTCAGCGGTATCTTGTGTTCTGCCAGGGCCGCGGCCGCGGCGAGCGTCTGCTCGGGGTCGTAGTTGGATACGCCCGCGTACAGTGCCTTGCCGGACTGCACAGCACTCGCGAGCGCACCCATCGTCTCCTCGATCGGAGTATTGGGGTCGGGCCGGTGCGAGTAGAAGATGTCAACGTAATCGACCCGCATCCGCTTCAGGCTCTGGTCAAGGGATGCGAGCAGGTATTTGCGCGAGCCAAACTCGCCGAAAGGACCCGGCCACATCTGGTACCCGGCTTTGGTCGAGAGGATGAGTTCGTCGCGATACGGCACAAAGTCCTGCGCGTAGATCGTGCCGAAATTCGACTCCGCCGAACCAGCCGGAGGGCCGTAGTTGTTCGCGAGATCGAAGTGGTTGATACCCAGGTCAAAGGCGCGGCGCAGGATGGCGCTGCGCGTGTCCAGCGGACGGTCGGTTCCGAAGTTGTTCCACAGTCCGAGCGAGACACCTGGCAGCTGCAGGCCGCTCTTCCCCACTCGCTTGTATTCGATCGTGTCGTATCGCGTGTCCGCTGCGTTATAGGGCATCCCTCAAGCGTAGGGGGAACATCCGCTCGTCACGGGCGGTTGTACCGAGCAAGGTTTCTGAGGGTGAACCTCAGCTGAAGTTAGGTTGTTAATATGCAGACATTCGTTCTTGCCGGTGGTTGTTTCTGGTGTCTCGACGCCGTGTATCGCACGCTCAAGGGGGTTGAGGATGTCGTCTCCGGGTACACGGGCGGGCATACGAACTATCCCGACTATGAGTCGGTCTGCACGGGAACCACGGGGCACGCCGAGGCGGTCAAGGTCATCTTCGATGAGTCGGTGATCCCCGCATCCGTGATTCTGGATGTCTTCTTCAGCCTGCACGACCCGCGCCAGCTCAACCGCCAGGGCAACGACATCGGCACCCAGTACCGTTCCGCAATGTTCTACGCGGACGACGCCCAGAAGACGGAGTTCGGGGCCGCTCGCGATCGCGCATCCGAGTACTGGGATGGCGGTCTCGTGACGCAGTTGGAGCCGCTCGGTCCGTGGTTTGACGCCGAGGACTACCACCAGGACTTCTTCGCGAAGAACCCGGGTCAGGGCTACTGCCTCGCTGTCGCGCTGCCAAAGGTCAACAAGATTCGCAAGTCGTATGCCGAGTACGTTCTGGCCTCGTAGCTAGTCCTCACCGCACGGTCGCGACGCCGATCGGTCCCCAGATCGGGCCGGTCGGCGTTTGTGTTGTGACTTTGCGACGGAGAGTGGATGTCGACGGAGCCGAGTCGGCGATCCCGGCACGAGTGTCGGCTCGGCTTCGTCGACCAGCCACTTCGTTGCCCCGCTTCTTTGTCGCCCCGTTTCGTTTTGTTCAGGAGGACCAGTTGTCAGACATCATCACGCTCACCGGAATCGTCGGTACCGAACCTCGTGCGGTCACGACGGCGGAGGGTCTCGCGATCACCAGCTTTCGCCTCGCATCCACCCAGCGACGATTCGACAAGTCGCAGGAAAAATGGATAGATGGCGACACCAACTGGTATTCGATAACCACCTTCCGGCAGCTCGCAACCAATTCGGCCGTGTCGGTCAAGAAGGGGGAGCGCATCCTGGTCACGGGGCGACTGCGCATCCGCGACTGGGAGAGCGGCGGCAAGGCCGGCACGAATATCGACATCGAGGCTGAGGCGCTCGGCCACGACCTGTCGTGGGGCACCGCGAATTTCTCGCGCGGCGCGGGATCGACGCCTGTCGACACTGGAAGCTCGGCGACAGATGCGGCATCCTCGTTCCCGACGGAGGCCGATCTCGCTGCGGCGGATACGACAACCGCAGCTGACGCACCGGCTACCGTGCCCGACGAAGAGCTGGTCACTCCGTTCTAGCGCTCAACCGACCCGCGAGGGCTTCACGCCGAAGGCGACCGCGTAGCGTTCGTTGAGGTCGGTCCAGCCGTGCTTCATCGCATCCATGCCGCGAATCGGCGCGACCTTCGAGCCCTCGAGAACGGCGCTCGCGACATCCAGACAGAGATGCCATCCCGCCGCGTTGGCCGACGCCATCGTCTCGTCGGCGAGAGTCTGATGCAGTGTGAGCCTGCTACCGGAGCCGATCGTCGCGATGTGCCAGGCAAGCATGTCGCTCGCCCAGCTGTACTCGAGCAGCTCCGGGGAGTCGGCGACGAGCACGACGCTCGGGATCTCCACATCCGGGGCATTGCCGTCGCCCAACATTGTGAGCACGCATCGCCCAACCTGGGAGAGGTCCCGGTCGGCGGTGTACGGCGCCCATAACTCGAGGCGTTCCGGCCTGGTGAGCAGCGCCCACACCGAATCCCTGCCGTGCGGAAAGTCCCTGGTGATCATCACTGTCGTGCGCCCGTGACTGATCTCCCGCGCGACTTCAGAGAGTGCGGGGGCGGCGGATCGCGCGGGGCGTTCAAGCGTTTGTGGTCGCGATCTCGGATCGTGTCGAACCATGTCGCATAACCTACGCTCGGCGACAGCGATCGTCTAGGAGTTGCATTGCGCGTTCGCCCCGGCTGGCCCGTCTAGAATCTCCCATGGGCCGTCGAGCGCGCGGCATATTTGAGGGGATGCGGTGTGACAGTTCAACGCAGCGCAATCGCATTCTCGTTCGCAGCCGTCGCCATGCTTTTGCTCGCCGGGTGCTCGCAGAATTCGCCGGCCGTCGCGCCATCGTCCCCGGCGCCGGCACCCTCGGCCAGTTCGACCGCGGCAGCGGTGCCGACGTACAACGCGAACGGCACCGCGTCCGACAACCTCGCCTACTTCAACAAGGTTGGCCAGGCGCTCTTCAAATCGAGCCAGGGTACCGCCGCGAGCACGCAGGGCGAACTGATCGTCAACTGGTTCGTCGACCACGGATTCGACAAGAGCAACATGGAAGTGACTCCCGACAAGACCGCGATCGGCCTGGCCGCGTGGAACATCGACTTCTCGGTGAAGTTCGGCAACACCTGCATTCTCGGGCAGGCGGGCAACGTCGGGTTCCAGTCATCCACGGTTCCGGTCCTGGCAACCGGTAAGTGCCTGATTGGGCAGACCAGACCCATCAACTGGTAGCGCCCGCGCTCTACACCTCACACCGGGGCGCTCTGCCCCGGCCAATGGACGCTCTGGTCCGGCCAATAGAATGGGTGCATGGCCGAATTCATTTACACGATGGTCCGCGCCCGAAAAGCGGTCGGCGACAAGCTCATTCTCGATGACGTCACGATGTCGTTTTTCCCTGGCGCGAAGATCGGTGTGGTCGGCCCGAACGGCGCCGGAAAGTCCACGATCCTCAAGATTATGGCGGGACTCGATACCCCGAGTAACGGCGAAGCGCGGCTGAGCCCCGGATACTCGGTCGGCATCCTGATGCAGGAGCCCGAGCTCGACGAGGCGAAGACCGTGCTCGAAAACGTGCAGGAAGGCGTCGGCCCGATCAAGGCGAAGGTCGATCGCTTCAACGAGATCTCGATGGCGATGGCGGATCCGGATGCCGACTTCGACATCCTTCTCGCTGAGATGGGTTCTCTGCAGGAAGAGATCGACGCGGCGGATGCCTGGGATCTCGACTCGCAGCTCGAGCAGGCAATGGATGCCCTCCGCACGCCGCCCGGCGATGCCCTGGTCACCAACCTTTCGGGTGGAGAGAAGCGGCGGGTCGCCTTGACGAAGCTCCTGCTGCAGAAGCCGGACCTGCTGCTGCTCGACGAGCCCACCAACCACCTCGACGCCGAGAGCGTTCTCTGGCTCGAGCAGCACCTGGCCAAGTACCACGGTGCAGTTCTCGCCGTCACCCACGATCGGTACTTCCTCGACCACGTCGCGGAGTGGATTGCCGAGGTCGATCGCGGCCACCTGTATCCGTACGAGGGAAACTACTCGACCTATCTGGAAAAGAAGGGCGAGCGACTTCAGGTCCAGGGCAAGAAGGATGCGAAGCTCGCAAAGCGCCTATCCAGCGAACTCGAGTGGGTGCGCAGCAACGCTAAGGGTCGCCAGGTCAAGTCCAAGGCGCGTCTCGCTCGGTACGAGGAGATGGTGAATGAGGCGGAGAAGACCCGCAAGCTCGACTTCGAGGAGCTGGTCATCCCGGTGGGGCCGCGTCTCGGTGCCCAGGTCATTGACGCGAAGAATCTCAACAAGGGATTCGACGGACGGGTACTCATTGACGGGTTGAGCTTCACCCTGCCACGCAACGGAATCGTCGGCGTCATCGGCCCGAACGGCGTCGGCAAGACCACGCTGTTCAAGACGATCACGGGTCTTGAACCGCTCGATGGCGGCGACCTCAAGATCGGCGAGACGGTCGACATCTCATACGTCGACCAGGATCGCGGCGGGATCGACCCGGCCAAGACCCTGTGGGAGGTTGTCTCGGACGGCCAGGACTACATCCAGGTCGGCAAGACCGAGATCCCGTCCCGCGGTTA
>Ga0193728_1000306_pt1 | contig 23265 bp, 24 predicted proteins | sample U1c1metaG_FD_143037 | JGI IMG/M metagenome (GOLD analysis project Ga0193728, IMG submission 143037) | Soil microbial communities from a riparian zone of the East river system, Colorado, United States - U1c1 | ecosystem: Environmental > Terrestrial > Soil > Riparian zone | place: USA: East River...
ATTTCCAGAGTTCTTCGCAATCGCCGAGATTGATGAAATGAAAGCCCTGTTCATAGTAATGTGAGAGTGCGGCGATATAATCGCTTTCCGCCTCCTTAAAATCATCCGCCCCATCGCGGTTGCCCTTATGTTGGTCGGAAAAGATGATGAATTTATCTTGCCGGTAGTCGAAGCCCTTATTGATGCCGCGCCGGGTTTTGTTTGCGCTGATGTCTTCAAGCAATTGGTTGAGCGAAGCAAACACCGCCACTTCTTTCGGTGCGGAAGAAAGTTTCTCCGCCAGCCAGGCAATGGGTCTTCTGAAAAGGATCTGTAAGAGTCTTCGCATTCAGCAGATATTTTTGCAATTGTCATTCCGACTCCCGCCGTTGGCCGCAGGCCGAAGGCGGGACGGAGGAATCGACGGAGCACGCAGGTCCCTCCCTTTGTCATTTCGATCAGCCGAAGACTGAGAGAAATCGGTCATTCGGCAAACCTGCGTTCTCCGCAGATTCCTCCGTCCCGCCTACGGCGGGAGTCGGAATGACAAACTTATACCTTGATATAAATCTTCCTCTTATCCATCCAATATGCAATCACCCAATAAAAAGCCACGAGACATAAGGCATACAACACAGAACCATTCTTCAGATTATCCGAAACCGGACGGCAGATGTGCTCATAAAACCAGCGTAGCGGCGTGATGTATGCGGGCGCACCATGCTCATCCAAGCCTTCACGCCAGTGGATCAATCCGAGCAGTCGTGGAACAAATCCGCTCAGGAAATAAATAAAGAGCGGGTTCTTGCCAAACACATCAAAGGCCTTTGTCCAGGCGCCGCGGAAATTCCTGAATTCGACCAGGTCGATCAAAACGGCCAGAAAGAGCATGGCTAACCCGGATGTATATACGACATAAGAGCTGGTCCAGATCTTTTTGTTGATAGGGAAAACCATATCCCAGCAATAGCCCAGGAAGACCAGCAGACAGCCGGCCACAAATAATTTGGTGACCATTTCATAGGTCTTACCCTTCTGTACGATGAAATTCCCCACAAAATATCCGAAGATCACCTGTACGATGGCGGGCAGGGTGCTCGCGATGCCCTCGGGTTCGAAAGGAACATGTTCGCCGCGATACAGGTGCGGAAGCCCCAGGATCGCCTTGTCGATGGCGTTGCCAAAATATCCCTGCAAACTATAGGGGTCCCCGGCGGCGCCAAAGACCAGGCAAAGGACCCAATAGCCCATCAGCATGATGAACGCCAGCACGAAAGCGCCCCTGATCTTTAAATAGTAGATGATCAATGAACCAAACAGGTAGCAGAGCGCGATGCGTTGCAATACGCCCATGATCCGCACCCCGGTTTCGGGGTTATCCGGGTTCACCCAATGCCTGAACAGCAATTGGTCGCCATGCCAGCGTACGAAAGGGAACCAGTTGAGGAAGAAGCCGATGCCGAAAATCCATAGGCTGCGGCTAAGTACTTTCTTGAGGAATGCCGCATCCCCGGCCGCTTCCAGTCTTGGCATGACAAATGCCATAGCATTGCCGACCGCGAACAAAAAGAAGGGAAAAACCAGGTCGGTAGGGGTGCATCCATACCAGGAGGCATGTTCCAGGGGTGTGTAAATATTTTCCCCATTGCCGGCATTATTCACCAAAATCATAAAAGCGACGGTAATGCCGCGAAAGAGATCGAGGGAATAAAATCGCTGATTATTCATTGGTCTGGCTCCCGGTTATTAGAACCGGGAAGGCCTTCCAAGATACATATTTTTGAACGGGTTAAAAGACTGTTTTTCAATAAATAATCTATGATTTTTAAAATATTAAAATCTATTATATTTGCAGGGGATAAATCTGGTATCTTATTTTCTAATAGTGGAAACGAGCGATTTCCCAAATGGCCGGAAGGGTTTGGACAGTGGGTCGAATTTGGTCATCAAAACAACAGACGCATCCTGTGGAGAATACGTTGACGTACAATTGTATACTTATACATTATTTGGAAAGGGTATCATGGGCGATGAATAAATGCTCATGGATATCCTTTTCCTTTTGAGGGGTTGACCGGTCATTGCAGAACCGGCGTATGATCAATCAGTTACAAAATAAAACTGTGACTGAGGTGGCGAAGCCCTGCCCTCGGGGAATGTAAAATGTAAAATACTAAATGCAAAATGTAAAAGGGCATGTTAGGATATACTTTTACATTTTAGATTTTACATTTAATATTTTACATTTCATAGATGAGTAGTAGCAAGTCCTGGTATGCCGTCTACACCAAGCCCAGGTGGGAAAAAAAAGTGCACCGGCTGCTGGAAGAAAAAAATATTGAAAGTTATTGTCCGCTGAACAAGGTGACAAAAAAATGGAGCGACCGGATGAAAACGGTAGAAGAGCCCCTGTTCAAGTCGTATGTTTTCGTACGCACAACGGTTGCGGAGCAGACCCAGGTGCGCATGACCCAGGGCGTGGTCAACTTTGTATACTGGCTGGGCAAGCCCGCCGTCGTGCGTAACCACGAGATCGAAGTGATCCGCAAATTCTTAAATGAATATGAGAACGTTACTGCCTCGCCGATCGACCTGCAACCCAAAAGCAAAGTAAAGATCCGCCAGGGCATTTTTATGGACAAGGATGCCACGGTAATAAAGGTGCAGGGAAACAAAGTGCAGGTGATCATTGAGAGCATCGGTTATTCGATGGTGGCGTTTGTTAAAAAGTCGAATGTCGAGGTGAATAGTTGAGTCAATCAACCTATCAACCAGTCAACTTATCAACTTTTCCCCGTAGGTTTGACAATAATCTTTCTAACCCAAAGTATATGCTAGCTCTAGTGCGAAAAACCTTTCTTCCACTCTTACTCGTTTTTGGAATTTTTTTGATGACGACCTCTTGCGGAAACACGCGCCAGCTTACGTATATGCAAGGGGCTTTTGATACGGCTAAACTTAGTCAGATCAATGCCATTGAACCGGTCATACGCAAAGGAGATTTGCTGAGCATTATTGTGTTCAGTGACAATCCCGAGGCGACTAAGATGTATAACCAATCGGTGATCGTTGGGGCATCCGCAGGCGCAGGTGTATCCGGACTGCAGGGAATTTCGGGGAGCTCTCCTGCAGGAACAGGTTACCAGGTAGATGAAAATGGCAATATTGTTTTTCAAGGCCTCGGTCTTGTGCATGTGGAGGGTTTAAATAAGGCCCAGCTCAAAGATACCCTCGATTCCCGATTGAAGGAGTACCTCACTAATCCATATTACAATATCCGTTTCCTGAACTACAAGTTTACCATGTTGGGTGAAGTTTCCAAGCCTGGTATAATCAGCATCCCCGGAGAAAAAATTAATTTGCTTGAAGCGCTTGCCTTGTCTGGTGATATGACTTTTTTTGGCCGACGCGACAACATCATGGTCATCCGGGAAAACAACGGAAAGAGAGAATGGGCCAGGCTGGATATTACCAGGCCGGAAATTATGTCGTCCCCCTATTTTTATATACAGCAAAACGATATCATCTATGTGGAGGCCAACAGAAAGAAAATTGGAGCGACCGACCAAACCGTTGCGCGTAACATCAGTATTATTGCTTCACTGGTTTCGACATTTGCCATTCTGTATTCCATATTTAGAAAATAAATTCATCTACTTTTTGCCTTATGCCTGAATCTAACAATGGCTTTGCTACAGGAGGTTTACCATCCGCAAATATCTCCTGGACGGTAGGACCGAGGGAATTTGTATTCAAGTATATCAAATATCTTCCATGGCTGATAGTTGGTATTGGCTTGTCCATTGTCCTCGCATATATCAAGATTCGATACCTGCCGAGGATTTATAATGTTCAATCCTCCATGCTTATTAAAAGTGAAAGGCCAGGCGGAGCAGGCAACGAACGCTTCAATGAATTGTTTATGTCACAGGGGGTAAGCAATCTCAGTAATGAGATCCAAATCCTTAGTTCCCGCCCTGTATTAACACGGGTGGCACATGACCTTGATCTGGAAACACGTTATTACGGAACAGGGAAGATATTGTCCAGCCAGGCTTATCCCGAAGCCCCCATCCGGCTTCAGATATTGCAAATAGCCGATTCTAACCAGGGTTTTTCCATGATGGTAAACGTGCTGAGCAGAAACGAGTTTACCTTAAGTAAGAATGGTAGGAAGATCGCATTTGGCGAACCTTTTGACATAGGAGCGAACAAATGCGTTTTACATTATAACGACGCCGTAAACATCAAAATTTATTCAAGCCCAAACTTTCTGGTACGTTGGGATCCCGCTGCGGCAGTTGCCGAAGGTTTTATTGGAGGGCTCAAGATCCAGGTGAATGAACAATCCACCATTCTTTCTTTATCCTATCAAACTGAAAATATCGCGTTGGGGAGAAATTTTCTAAACAAACTGATGCTGGTTTACGATTCCCTGATAGTGGAAGACAACAATCGGATCGCCATTAATTCCCTGAATTTTATCAATAAGCGTCTCGATACAGTGCAATTTGAGTTGAGTAACCTGGAAGGTGGAATCAGATCATTCCGGGTAACCAATGAGGTCTTTGATATAGAGGGTCAATCGAAGATGTATCTTGACCATGTGACTGAAAGTTCTAAAACCATCAGGCAGCAGGACCTGAGAATAACCGTTGTGGATTATTTGATCAACTACATCAACGACAAGAAAAATATTTATGAACTGGTACCCGTCAATTTGGGGGTGGAAGAACCTGCGCTCACCCAATTCGTCGCCGAATACAACCGGCTACAACTTGAACGGTCTGCCAATTTAAAGACCACGACAGCCAGCAATCCGTTGATCACGAATATGGAAAGCAGCCTGGAAAAACTGCGGCATAACATTGCCGTTGCGCTTCATCAGGTAAAAGACGCATATATTATTTCACGCAACAGCATGGAACAGGAACAGAATCAATTGCAGGGCCAGTTAAGATCCCTTCCCGGTAAATCCATGCAGCTGACCAGCATCAACCGCAAGGAAAAGATCATGGAAGATCTTTATTCTTTCCTTTTGCAAAAGAAAGTCGAAACTTCCATTTCATCCGCATCCGCGGTATCGAACTCCCGCATCGTTGAACCTGCACTGGCCGGCGGAGAACCGGTAACGCCGAATAAAAAGAAGATATATACCCTCTACATTCTAATGGGATTGATTATTCCGCTGGGGTTCGTTACGGCCAGGGAACTCCTCCGCGATAAGGTGGATACCCGGGTTGATGTGGAGAAGCGTACCAATGCGCCAATATTGGGTGAGATCGGGCATTCGGATGAAGACGATACCCTGGTGGTCACAAAAAACAGCCGGCGATTTGTAGCGGAACAATTCCGGATCCTCCGAAGTAACCTGAAATACATGACGGTCAAAAAGGATAATCCAACGATCATGGTCACGTCGTCCTTTAGTTCCGAAGGAAAATCATTCATCAGCACCAATATTGCGGCCGTGCTGGCCCTTTCGGGAAAAAGGACCGTCATTATGGAATTCGATATCCGTAAGCCCAAGATATTGGAGGGCCTTGGCATGAAAAGAAAAATGGGGATCACCAATTATATTATCGGCAGGGCGAGTTTAAATGATATTGTGATGCAGGTACCTGGTTTTGAAAATCTTTTTGTGGTCGCCTGCGGCCCCATTCCGCCGAATCCGGCTGAATTGCTTCTGGACAATAAACTGGACGACCTGATGCAGGAGGTGCGCAGGCAATTTGAAGTGATCGTTATGGATACGGCTCCCGTGGGGCTGGTCAGCGATTCCATCACCCTGGGGAAATACGCTGATTGTACATTATTCGTAGTCAGGATGGGCGTTACCTATCGAAAGATCTTAAGGTTGGTTGAAGACCTTTATACAGAAAAAAAATTGCCGTCTGTTTCACTGGTGCTGAATGATGTAAAACTCGAAGGTGGATATTACAGCGGGTACTATGGCGGTTACGGGTACTATGGAGGTTATGGCTATGGCATTGAATCCGGCTATTTTGAAAAACCCGCCAAAAAGAAAGGTGTGCCGGTTCATAAACGCGCACTGAGGTGGTGGAATAAATGGTTTAGTTAATTTGACCGATCTTATGGAATCGAAAGCAACCCTTTCCCTGAAAGATTTAGATAAAAATGATCCTGCTCATTGGGACCTGGTCATAAAGCCTCATCATAATCTCTTTGACCTGAACCTAAGAGAGATTTGGCGTTATCGTGACCTTGTATGGCTTTTTGTTCGGCGTGATTTTGCGGCCCAATACAAACAAACCATTTTGGGGCCTGTCTGGCATGTGATTCAGCCCCTGCTGACCACGCTTATTTTCTTATTCCTGTTTGGGACAGTTGCTAGGATAGGAACAGATGGAATAGAACCGATATTATTTTATATGTCCGGGATCACCATCTGGAATTATTTCTCCGCCTGTCTAACCACTACCTCCAATACTTTTATCAGCAACGCCAATATTTTCGGCAAGGTTTATTTTCCCCGCCTGGTACTTCCGGTGTCTGTAGTGATTTCGAATATCATCCGGTTCGGCATACAGTTTGGCCTGCTCCTGGTATTTATGATCGTCTACGCATTTAAGGGCGTCCACATTTCAATCAATTTTTATTGGATATTCATACCTGTACTCGTGGTCATCATGGCAGGCATTGGCCTGGGGCTAGGCATCATTATTTCTTCTCTTACGACCAAGTATCGTGACATGTCTTTGTTGTTGACATTCGCCATACAACTGGCCATGTATATAACACCGGTTGCTTATCCCTTATCTTTCTTAAAAGGCAAAAGCTATCAATGGATAGTTACGATAAATCCACTGACGTCCATTGTTGAAGCATTCCGGTTCTGCCTTTTTGGAAAGGGTACGGTGACAATGCAGGGAATGATCTATAGTATATCCTTTATGATTGCCTCCCTTGTACTGGGGGCACTACTTTTCAATAAGGTGGAAAAGGACTTCATGGACACAGTCTAAGGAAACAACTAACCCGCAATCCATCCCCAAATGTCAACGGTCATACAAGTAGATAATATTTCCAAGCAATACCGCCTTGGCGAGGTAAGCACGGGTACTATTGCTCATGATGTGAACAGATGGTGGCATCGCATTCGGGGCAATGAAGATCCTTACCTCAAGATCGGGGAAGAAAATGAGCGGACACAGAAAGGCGGCAGCGATTATGTCTGGGCTTTGAAGAATATCAGTTTTGATGTTCAGCAAGGTGAAGTGTTGGGTATCATCGGGCGAAATGGCGCGGGAAAATCAACGCTGCTGAAAATCCTAAGCCGGACAACTGTGCCAACCTTCGGCGAAGTAAAAATAAAGGGTCGTGTAGCGAGTTTACTCGAAGTGGGCACAGGTTTTCATCCTGAATTAACTGGAAGAGATAATATTTTTTTAAACGGTGCAATCCTGGGGATGACCAAACAGGAGATCAAAAGAAAATTTGATGAGATTGTAGATTTTGCAGGTGTTGAAAGATACATCGATACCCCGGTTAAACGTTATTCTTCGGGTATGTATGTCCGCCTGGCATTTGCGGTAGCCGCCCACCTGGAGCCAGAGATCCTGATCGTGGATGAGGTACTGGCCGTAGGGGATGCAGAATTCCAGAAAAAATGCCTGGGGAAAATGAAAGACGTGAGTGATAAGGATGGAAGAACGGTATTATTTGTGAGCCACAATATGGTGGCCGTAAAAAGCCTATGCAGTAAAGCAATGTATCTGAAGAATGGAATGGTGGTCGAGGCAGGGGAGACTTCTCATGTAATCAATAATTACCTTTCCAATAGTCAAAACAAAAGCTTGCTGCAATTTTATGAAGACGCTGACCACGCGCCGGGAAATGATAAAGCCAAATTACGGAGAATAGAAGTTTGCCCTGAATTGGATACTCCAATTGATTCAGTTACGGTGAAGACAAAACTAAATATCGAAATTGAATTTTGGAATTTCGAAGAAGGCAAAATGATTAATTTGACCATTTTCATAAACACTTATGCAGGGGAGTGCATTTTTGCTAACGGTTCGCAAGTTGCAAACCTTTCCTCAGGCTTGCATAAAGCAGTCTGTGTTATTCCCGCTAATTTTTTAAATGATGAAATTTATAGTATTTCGCTTATGATAGTCGGCGACGCGTCTTATCCAATTTGTTTTTTCGAGAATATTATTTCATTTGAGGTACATGAGGATAGAGAAAATAGTGGCTGGCACGGCAAATGGCCAGGTTTTATTCGCCCTAAACTTGATTTTAGGATTCTGACCACATAATTTCATTTTGGACATATTTACGTCAATAAATATCTCTTTGAATCAGAAAAGAACTAAATTTTATTCACGCGTATGAGTTTTTCTTCAGAATTGATGAAAGAATTGTTGATAGATTCAAAAAATAACTTTTCTTATCAAGATAATTACGACCACATTCGCTTCGGGAATATTGCAAAGGAATCTACAACCGTAAAAGGCAGTATCAGGAAAAGGCTTGAAAAGGTTTTTGAATCAAGGGGTTATTCGGTAGTTCAGAAAGAGAAAGGCTTCGAAGAAACAATTCGTGAAAAATTAGATCTTTTTGACCCGTACCTGTTTGATCTTGAAAAATTCTATAACATACTTTCGGACGAGAACTCCAAAAAACTATTACTACAGATCATAGCCTTCAGAATACTGGGGTTTACTAAGGTTAAATTACCGATAAACACGCCAGAATATTGGAAAGGAATAAAAGATATTGAGGCGATAGCTGATGAGAATAAGTTTTTAATTTCAAAATTCATGAATTGGCATTTACCATTCGTTGACCTTAACAAGAAAGGAATACCCGTTCAATTGTATCTTTCGCCTGTTGGCATTTACACTGATTTTTTTATTAAGCAGTATGAATTCGCGAATGGTGATATTACAATAAAGGCAAATAAAGGTGATTACGTGATTGATGCAGGTGGTTGTTGGGGCGATACGGCGTTGTATTTTGCTGCCGAAGTAGGTGATGAAGGTAAGATATTCACATATGAGTTTATTCCAAGCAATCTTGAATTCCTCGATAAGAACCTTTCATTGAACCCCAACTTGAAGCAACGGGTTACAGTGATACAAAAACCTGTCTGGGAAACATCAAATGAAATTATGTACTATAATGATAGAGGCCCCGGAAGCCATGTGTTCATGGAAGAGCCCCAATCATACGATGGAAAAGTCAATTCTTTGTCTATTGATGACCTTGTTTTTGAAAAATCCATACCGAAGATTGACTTCATCAAAATGGATATTGAAGGCGCCGAACCTTATGCTTTAAAGGGGGCCGTAAATACAATTTCCAAGTTCAAACCGAAATTAGCTATAGCAATTTACCATAGTCTGGGAGATTTTGTCGGAATTCCTAAATTCATAGATGAACTTAAATTAGGATATAAATTTTATCTTGCCCATTGCTCTATTCACGAGGAGGAATCAATCATGTTTGCTGAAATACCAGGCCAATGATTAACGTAACCAAAACTTTCCTGCCGCCATTCGCAGAATACACAAATATTCTTAAACGCGCATGGGACAAGTCCTGGGTCACGAACAACGGCGAATTATTGATTGAGCTGGAATCGAAACTGAAGACCTATTTGGGATTAAAAAACTTATTATTTTGCAACAATGGCACTATAGTTTTGCAAATGGCGCTCAAAGCGCTTCAAATTAAAGGAGAAGTTATAACCACTCCTTTTTCCTATGTGGCGACAACCTCTGCAATTCTTTGGGAAAATTGCGTGCCTGTTTTTGTGGATATCGATAAAATGAATTTTTGTATAGATCCTTCAAAAATTGAGGCTGCGATAACCAGCAGAACGCAAGCAATTTTAGCTACCCACGTCTTTGGATATCCATGCGATGTGGAAGCCGTTGATGGCATCGCAAAGAAGAATGGTTTAAAAGTCATTTATGATGCAGCACATGCATTTGGGTCAATGTTGGCCGGTAGATCGCTTTTAGATTACGGCGATATCAGCACATGTAGTTTTCATGCAACGAAATTATTTCATACTGGGGAAGGAGGATGCATAGTGGCTAACAGTGATGAATTGAATAGGCAGCTTTTCTTGTACCGTCAATTTGGACATGTTGCTGATGATTACTACAGTATGGGTATAAACGGGAAAAACTCTGAATTTCATGCTGCGATGGGCCTTTGTAACCTAAAGTATATAGATGAGATCAGGGAAAGGCGTAAATCACAATGGCTTTATTACAAAATGAAACTACAAGGGTCCGGCCTGCAGATGTTAGAACCGGCTGGTCACGTCCAATATAACTATGCATATTTTCCTGTAGTATTTCCTTCGGAAGGTGTGCTGCTTCAGTCTATTGGAGCCTTAAAAGAAAAAGAAATTATTCCCAGGAGATATTTTTACCCCGCATTGAATAAATTGCCTTACGTAGATTATCAATTATGTTCAATAGCAGAATCAGTTGCCAGGAGGGTCATGTGCCTACCCTTGTTTCATGATCTTGCCAAGGAGGATCAGGACCTGATCATAGAGTTAGTACTACGGGTGTTAAAAGTCAAGTCCAGATGAAACTGGCGATCATGCAACCCTATGTTTTCCCTTACATAGGATATTACCAATTGATCAAAGCGGTAGACAAATTTGTAATTTATGATGACGTAAATTATATCAACAGGGGATGGATTAACCGGAACAATATCTTGGTGAATAACCAGAGTAGTCTGTTTACCATACCTCTTAAAGATGCAAGTCAGAATAGGCTAATCCGGGATATAGAACTCGTGCAGACATCGGGCTGGCAGAAGAAACTCCTGAAAACAATGGAGCATGCTTATAAGAAAGCTCCTCATTTCAAAGAATTATTTCCTGTAATCAGTGCAATCATTAATGCCGAGATTTCACATATTTATCAACTGGCATCTTTAAGTATAATATCCATTGCAGCGTACCTGGGAATCCCTACTGTTTTCGTCAAAAGCTCTGTAATTTATCATAACGCGAATTTAAAGTCCCAGGAAAGGATCTTGGATATCTGCATCCGCGAAAAAGCGGACCATTATATCAACCCATCGGGTGGCATGGAAATTTATTCCAGGAATCTTTTTGAAGAATCAGGAGTCCGGCTCAATTTTCTTAAAGCAAGGCCGGTTTCTTATAAACAGTTCAATGGCGAATTTGTTCCCTTTTTATCCATCATTGACGTGTTGATGTTTAATTCAAAGGAAGCCTCAAATCAGTTGTTGGGTGAATACGAACTTTTATGAGCAAAAATTATTTTGATAGCATAGTCAAACATTACGAAGATTGTTTGGAAAAGCACGGGGACACCCATTTGGGAGTGGATTGGCCCAAACTGGAAGATGTCGAGAAGCGTTATCGGATGATGCTGGATATAATAAGAATGGCCAACGACAGGTCTGAAAAGATAAACCTGCTTGATTTTGGCTGCGGAGCGGCACACCTGATAGAATACATCAGGCACCAAGGCATGAAGCAGATAAACTATTCCGGGCTTGACGTCTCAGAAAAATTTATTTCATTGTGTAGAAGCAAATATCCTGGAACAGCATTTTATCTTCTCGATATTCTCGATAGCCATGCAAGTTTGCCGCCATTTGATTATGTGGTCATGAATGGCGTTTTCACGGAAAAACGCGAATTGGGTTTTGAAGAGATGTGGGATTATTTCACCAAAATGCTGACCAAGACTTTTTCATTTGCCACTAAGGGAATAGCTTTTAACGTGATGTCTAAAGCAGTTGAATGGGAGAGAGAAGACTTATTTCATGTGCCTGCAGACCGCCTAATTGATTTTCTAACTAAGCATTTGACGAGGAATTTTGTCATCAGGAATGATTATGGCTTGTATGAATTTACTACCTACATCTATAAATAAGTAATTTATGGGAAAGAAAGTCATCATTTTCGGCATGCAGGATTATGCGGAGCTTGCACATTATTATCTTGAAAACGATTCCCCCTATCAGGTGGTCGCCTTTTGCGTAAATGAACAATACATGCCGCCTGAAAGAACATTCAGGAATTTACCGGTTGTGCCATTTGAAGAAATTGATCAAGAGTACCCTGCAAATGATTTTTCCTTTTTTGCACCAATGTCACCAAAGAATATGAACCAAGTTCGGGAAGGCGTGTACAACCGTATTAAGTCGAAGGGATATCAATTAATAAGCTATATAAGCAGCAGAGCTACAGTCTTTGATAATACAATTGGCGACAACTGTTTTATTCTTGAGGACAATACACTGCAACCCTTTACAAAAATTGGTAATAATGTCGTGTTATGGAGTGGTAACCATATCGGGCACCATGGAATAATTAAGGATCATGTCACATTTACCTCCCACGTAGTGATGTCCGGTCATTGTTTAATAAATGAAAATTCTTTTTTTGGAGTTAATGCTACTCTACGCGATGGTTTAATCATTGCCAAAGGGACATTAGTGGCAATGGCTGCTGCTATTACAAAAGATACAGAGGAGTGGGGAGTGTATATAGGAAATCCTGGAAAAAAACTTGAGGGGAAACTCAGCCCCTCATTATTGTGATATGAAATGGGAAAAAAGAGGGTTGATCTTTGCGCCAGATGGTAAATACGAATGGAACAAGAGCCATGCGCAAGTTCCTGTAGTTGACATTATGGAAGATAAATGGAGAATTTACTATGCGACCCGTAATTTGAATGGAAAAAGTCTGGTTAGCTATTTTGACGTGGAGGTTGAAAACCCTAAAAATATTTTATACGTTCATGATCATCCAATACTGTCCTTTGGAAGGTTGGGAACATTTGATGAGGATGGAATTATGCCTTCTTCAATAGTTACAGTAGGTGAAAAAAAATTTCTTTACTACATAGGGTGGTCCCAACGTAAAAGTGTTCCATACCAGAATAATATTGGATTGGCAATCAGCCCAGACGGAGGCAATACTTTTGAGAAGTATTCAGAAGGACCCATAATTGGAATAAACCATATTGATCCTTTTTTTACAGGCACAATTTATGTGCTTAAGGAGAACGACTCTTTTAAAGGATATTATCTAAGTTGCACAGGGTGGAAGATTGTGAATGACAGACCTGAATCCATGTATGTGTTAAAATACGCAAGTTCAATTGATGGGGTAAATTGGCATCGTGAAAATAAGATTGCAATCCCTTTCAAAAATGAAAATGAAGGCGGATTGGTGAGCGCGAGTGTTATAAAGAGCAAGAGTGGGAAATATCTTATGTGGTTTGGACATAGGAATTACTTCGATTTTAGGAAAAATCCTCTAAACTCATATCGAATTGGATTTGCGGAATCAAATGACGGTTTGGCTTGGTTCCGAAACGATGAAAAAAGTGGTATTGATATCAGTGATGCGGGATGGGATAGCGAAATGATTTCATATCCTAATGTTTTGCAGTCAGGCAATAAACTATACCTCTTTTATAATGGCAATAATTTTGGAAAGTCAGGCATTGGTTTTGCCACGCTAAATCTTAACGCACATGAATAAGACGGAGAAATTATCTTATATAAAGAATGGCTTTTACTTGTATAAAGGATTTTTTAACTCAAAGGAAGTTGAACGTATAAAAAAAGAAGCCCAATCAATCTTCATTAATCAGTTCATAGGTAAGGGGATAGCTACATCCAAAAAAATTTCGGAGGGAGAATTTGAGAGTGCGATTGTCAGGCTATTTGAAGAACATTTTGATCACTATACGAATTGCGGAAAGCAGGCTCAACATTTAATTAGCCTTCATAGACTTTCTTTAGACGAGAGGATAGTTAATAAACTGAAAGAATTTGGCCTTGATTTTCCTGTGATTTCCACCAGGCCGGTAATGTATTTTAACAAATTTAATTTGGCAAAGACGGAAGAGTTTTACAAAGTGCCTCCCCATCAGGACTGGAGAAGCATGCAGGGATCGCTGAATTCAATGGTAGTTTGGGTTCCGTTGGCTGATGTGTCGGAGGATTTGGGCGCATTAAAGATTGTCCCTGGCAGTCATTTGCACGGCTTGATTGAATCAAAGGAAAATGCATGGTTCCGGCAAATAGATCAGGTGGAACAAGCCGATTTCATATCTGTGGAAGTAGAGGCAGGTGACGCCTTATTTTTCTCATCTTTTTTAATTCATTCATCTGGAAATAATATCAAGGATAAAATTAGATGGTCCTGTCATTTCAGATACAATGATCTTAACGAAGAAACCTTTATTCAGAGGGGATATCCACATCCCTATATTTATAAACCGATACAAGAACTAATAACGAGCGATTTTCCTTCGCCGGATCAAATAAAAAAAATATTCTCATGAAAGTATTAGAGAATGAAGTGAGGGGAATTCCCATGAAATTTGTAGGTTATACTCGCTCCCTTGAGTTATGTTCACAAATGAATTATGAAACGGAAAATCTTGATTTTATAGATCAAATTAAGGAGGATGAGATATTGTACGATTTGGGTGCTTGCGAAGGAAGATTTTCAATTTATGCATCTCTAAAAGGAATTTTGTGTTATTCATTCGAGCCGGAAAAGAATAATTTTGATGCTTTCTTGTCCAATATTGAACTGAATAATGCAAGCAAAAGAATTCGGCCATTTAAAATGGCAATTGGGGATGTAAATAAAAAGGGTAAGTTGAAAATCGGACAGCCTTGGGCCGGAGGGCATCAGAAAGTCATTGAACAATCCGAAATCAGAGAAGATTTAAGTTTTGATTTTAAAGAGGAGGAACTTGTAGATGTGGTTAGTTTAGATGAATTTATTGACCAGTATGACATTGAATTCCCAAATTATATTAAGATAGATATTGATGGGTCAGAACTAGCGTTCATCAAAGGTGCGCAGAAAACCTTGGGAGACATGAGATTGAGGAAAATTATTTTTGAATTGGAAATTAATGACAAAAATTTTAATTCAATAATGTCAAACTTATCTGGGAACGGATTTGAAGAGGAGAACCGCATACAAGTGCCCAATGAAAAATTTCTTTATAATATCATTTTTCGCAGAAGCAGCCAGAAAGTAGAATGAGTTTTGATAGCCCACGTTGCGCTGTATGGATGGTTACATATAATCATGAAAAGTATATAGCTGAAGCCATTGAATCTGTTCTAAAGCAAGAGACTAGTTTTACGTACAAACTTTTCATTGGAGATGACTGTAGCTCAGACAGCACAACAGACATTTGCCGGATTTATTCCGAGCGTTATCCCGATAAAATAGATCTGGTAGTGAACGAAAAAAATCGTGGAGCACATGGCAATGGCGTGCGTACCTATCACAGATGTTTGCAATCTGGGGCAGAATATCTAGCATTATGTGAAGGCGATGATTACTGGACGGATCCGCATAAACTTCAGAAGCAGATCGGTTTTCTTGAAAGCAATCGTGATTACGCAATTTGCTTTCACAATTCAAAAATTATTAATGACGAGGAACCGGAGAAAATTTCCTTTTCTAATTTGCCAGATCAGCCAGAAACAAGTGAATTCGGGGACTTAGCTGAGAAGGAATTTATTTATACCGCAACCTGTCTTTTTAGGAGCGAAGATTTGAAAAAATTTCCGCAAAAACATTATCGATATTTAAATAATTATACACTCGATCTTAACAACGCCCAATATGGCTACATTAAGTATTTAGATGAAGTGATGAGTGTTTACAGGAAGCACAGAGGAGGAATTTGGTCAATGGTTGCTCGCGAAAAAACACTTATTGAACATTTGCCCGTATATAAGTTCTATGTGAGGTATTTCCATAAGAAATACAGAAAATATTTTCTTAAGCATCTAAAGGATATGAGCGCTGAGCTCGTGTCACTTAAATTGGCAAACAATGATTTTAGTAATTTCTGGAGGTACTATAGAGAATATTTTATCTACAATATCCAGGACAGAAATGAAAGAAAACACATAGCCTCCATTTTTAAAAAGGCCGTTTTGGCACAAACCAGGCAGATATTTAATGACCATCGTTAAAAGTTTTTATCGATTTTTGAGCAAAATTCGTACATCTTCAAATCATGAAAGCGCAAGTAAAATTGAATTGTATATATCAAAATATCTTCCCAATTCCAACGATATTACACTTATTGACATTGGTGCGCATCGCGGAGATTTTATAGATCAAATAAAAAAATATTATCGGATAAGGCAGGCTTCTTTAGTAGAGCCCACTCCAGACCTGGCTACTTTTCTGGTATCGAAATACAAAGATGAACAGATCCGGATATTTCAAAATGCCTTATCAGACAAAAATTTAGATACAGTAGATTTTCAGATCAACGTATATGGTGAAACATCCTCTTTGTTGCCATTTAAGCAGGATCTGGTTGAACTTGGCAATGTTGACACCAGACTTGATAAAAAAGTGCAGCTTGTAACACGCACACTTGATTCAATTGTAAATGAGGAGAAATATAATTCGCTTGACCTGATTAAAATTGACGTACAGGGCGTCGAGCACCTGGTATTGGCAGGAGGAAAGAACGCTTTAAGAATCACAAAATTTGTGTGGGTTGAATTGTCCTTTAAACCACTCTATATCGGTTCTTCTGTTTTTCACGATATATACTCCCTCATGGAGCAAAATGGATTTGTATTGCTGGAGATATCTCCTGGCCATAGGTCACCCAAAAATGAACTCCTGCAGGCCGATGCCTTATTCGCAAATCAGTTATTTCTCTGAGGTTAGCCACTTCACATTTAATTTCTAATCCATTTGCTGGAATTTCTAAAATCAAAAAAGGAAAAATTACAGGAATCTAATTCCAGGAGATCCTATTCGCAATGTGGCGAGGACATGATCGTGGACTATATTTTCGGTCTCAGGGGAATAGATCACCCGAGCTTTATTGATATCGGCGCCAATCACCCTTATTACCTGAACAATACAGCTTTTTTTTATGAGAAGGGTTGTAAAGGACTGAACATCGAAGCGAATCCGGATTTAATAGACATTTTTAAAGAGTATAGACCTAATGATATTAATTTGAACCTCGGTATTGATGGCCAAAAAGGGGAAATGGAATTTTATGTTATGGAGGATAATACCCTGAGCACTTTTTCAAAGCAGGAGCTGGATGGCCTGGTTGCATCGGGCAAAAAAATGTCAAAGGTCATGAAAGTTAAATTAGATACCATCCCCGGTATCCTGGCTACTTATTTTGACGATAAATTTCCTGATTTTTTAAGCCTTGATGTAGAAGGGATGGATTTTAAGATTCTGCAGTCGATCAATTTTGAAAAACATTTTCCGAAGATCATTTGCGTTGAGGCGGCCGAATATTCCTCAAAGGGTACCGGTGCCAGGCGACACGATCTGATCGATTTTTTGGTTGCCAAAGGGTACTACGAATATGCCAATACAAACCTGAACGCAATTTTAGTGGACAAGAAATTTTGGTTTATTTAAAATGAAGAAGGAAAGTATTTCTATAATAATACCGACCTTTAATTCACGTGCGAAAATAATATCCTGCCTTGATAGCGTAATTGCTCAGACTTTTAATGATTTCGAACTGATCGTGGTTGATGGGCTGTCAACTGACCATACCATCGATTTAATCAGGAGGCATCTGGCAAATGATAGCCGGCTCAAGCTGATCAGCGAAAAAGACACCGGCATCTACGATGCCATGAACAAAGGCATCGGGCTCGCCAAAGGCGACTGGCTGTATTTCCTTGGATCAGATGATGAATTGTTCGACAATAATGTCCTGCAAAGGGTTGCTGACGCGGCCGCCATAACGGAACAGCATGTCATTTACGGCAACGCGAAAATCATCGGCAACACCTCCTGGGCCAAAGATGGATCTGTATACGACGGCGTTTTCGATCTGCATAAACTCTTGAAAAAAAATATCTGTCACCAAAGCATCTTTTATCGCAGGGCTTTCATCAGGGAAAAAATCGGACATTTTAATCTGGCCTACTCCTTGTGCGCCGATTGGGATTTCAATTTGAAGTGCATGGCCAACACGGAATTCCAGTATATGGATCACACAATAGCTAAATTTTTTGCAGGCGGTGTGTCTACAGAAAATTATCTTGATGAGAAATTCTCGCAAGATTTTTTGCAGAACATATTATCCTATTTCGGCCTGACCGTGTTTGATCCGGTCGTCAACAGGGAAGATTTCCCTTATTACCAGGATCTGTTAAAACTGCAGAAAAAACAGAATTACCTGAAATATGCCGGCAACCGGTTGAAGCGTAAATTGCTTTGATCCGCTCTATATGAAGTACCGTCCCATCGCCTTCTACCTTCCTCAATTTCATCCTTTCGCCGAAAACGACGACTGGTGGGGTAAGGGATTTACCGAGTGGAGCAACGTGGTCAAGGCCAAACCGCTTTTCAAAGGACATCACCAACCGCATCTGCCAACCGAACTGGGTTTCTATGATCTGAGACTCCCCCAGGCAAGGGAAGAACAGGCGGCGCTCGCAAAAGCTTATGGCATCTATGGTTTTTGTTATTACCATTACTGGTTCAATGGAAAAAGACTGATGCATGAACCGCTTGACTATATGCTGCAATCGGGTAAGCCCGATTTTCCTTTTATGTATTGCTGGGCGAATGAAAACTGGACGAGACGATGGGACGGCGATGAAGATAAAGTATTGATCAAACAAGACTATTCAGAAGCAGATGACCAGGAACACATACGCTATCTCTGTAAACATGTTTTTAGCGATCCGCGCTATATCAGGGTGGATGGCAAACCCTTTTTTGCGGTGTACCGGCCCGGACTTTTTCCTGATATCCAACACAGCCTGCGCACCTGGAGACGCGAAGCCATGGCGGCTGGCATCGGAGAATTGTATATCGGCTATGTACAGGCTTTTAATCTGAAAGTGGCGCCGGACACATTAGGTTTTGACGCGGCTATAGATTTTCAACCCGATTTTCACAATACGCCCGAAGTGTTGAGGTCAAACGGTATCGGTCGCGCATTGAACCGGTTAAAAATGAAACCTGCTGTTTGGGAAGAAAATACCGTGATCGAATACGCATCGTATGCAGCGCTCGCCATGAGCAGGCCAAATGTTGGCTATAAACAATTTCCGGGTGTATCACCGGGCTGGGACAATACGGCGCGCCGCAAAACCGGCGCCTTCATCTTAAAAGACTCCACACCGGAATGGTATGAAAAATGGCTGACGAGGGAGTTGGAAAAATTCCGTCCATATTCTTCCGACGAGAATTTTATTTTCATCAATGCCTGGAATGAATGGGCCGAAGGCAATCATCTTGAGCCCTGTACCAAATGGGGACGCGGATACCTGGAAGCCACAAAAAAAGCCGTGGATCATGCAAGCCGCTGACCAGCCACTGGTATCCGTTGTGATCCCGGTAAAAAATGGTGACGCCTGGCTGGATAAAACCCTGCCTGCCATTTTTCAACAAAAGATCGATGGCGGTTTAGAAGTCATCGTGATCGACTCGGGATCGACGGACCACACGATTGACCTGCTCAAAAAATATCCGGTCAGGCTGTTCTCCCTGCAACCCGAATTCTTTAACCATGGAACCACAAGAAATTTTGGCGCACTACAGGCCAAAGGGAAATATATCGCGATGACCGTTCAGGACGCAGAACCTGCCGACGCATACTGGCTGCAGCATTTACTGGATGGATTCGATGACGATCGCGTGGCGGGTGTCTGCGGACAACAGATCGTACCACACGACAGAGATAAAAACCCCGTGGACTGGTTCCGGCCCATCAGCGCGCCGGGTAAACAAAAATATTTTTTTGAATCAAAGGATGTTTTTGAATCATTGTCCCCCGAGAACAAAAGGGATTATTGCAGGTGGGACAATGTCAATGCCATGTACCGTCGCGACATCCTATTGCGCCTGCCCTTCGAGTCAGTGCTGTTTGCAGAAGACATCCTTTGGGCCAGGGACGCGATGATGGCGGGGTTCAGCATAGTCTACAATACGGCAGCGAGGGTAAAACATTATCATATCGAAGCGCCGGCCTTTACATTTAAAAGAAGTTTTACCGGGTTTTATCATGCCTATAAATTTTTTGGCGTAAGGCCTGCTGTTCCATCCGGCAGCCTGCTGTCGATGCTGCGGAAAGCAAAATTATTGTTGACGGAAAAAAGCGTTGGATGGAAAGACAAATGGCATTGGTTCTTATTTAATATTCAATTACAACGCGCGGTAAAAAAAGCAGCGAATACTTTTCAACAGGCCGTAGCGGCTGGCGACGAAGAATTGGAAAAGGTACACAACGGCATTTCCGGAACGCCCGTACAAGCCCTCAGGCCGGATAAAAAATAGCTGAACGCACTAAATCTTCATGACAACAGCGTATCCTCTCGTAAGCGTGCTCATGACGGTGTACAACAGGGAAAAATACCTGGCAGCCGCCATCCAAAGCGTATTGGACTCATCCTATGTGCATTTTGAATTGATCATTGTCGATGATTGTTCAACCGACCGGTCCGTTGCCATTGCCAATGAATATGCAGAAAAGGATCATCGCATCCGGTGTTTCGTCAATGAATCTAACCTCGGCGACTATCCCAACCGCAACAAGGCCGCCGGTTATGCGCAGGGAAAATACATCAAGTACGTGGATGCGGACGACACCATGTACTATTACGGTCTGGAAGTCATGGTGACCTTTACCGAACAATTTCCGGAAGCCGGCTTCGGTCTTGGTGGCTATCCTGACGACGACAGGCCTTGTCCTTTTTTGCTTTCGCCACATGACATTTACCTCGACAGCTTTTATAAAACCAATCATTTTGATCGCGCGCCGGGGTCGGGACTGATCAAAACAGCCGCATTTCAAGCCATAGGAGGTTTTTCGGGTCAGCGCATGGTAGGCGATTTTGAATTCTGGCTTAGGCTATCCCGTTACTATTCGATGGTGAAGTTGCCGGCAGACCTGCATTGGAACCGGTTGCACCATGACCAGGAATCGAAAACAGACTATGCCCGCAAAAATTATCCCATCCTGAAGAAAAAGATCCTGGAGGACAATTTTAATCATCCGGATTGCCCCCTGTCAGCTGAAGAAATTAAAGCCATTCGCGCGAAAATCAAAAAATCAGAAAGAAAAGATAAGCTTCTGCAGGCATTGGCGGCAGTAAACAAATGGGCAAAGTTTACGTGATGAACAAGGAAGAATTAGTGAGTATCGGGATGCCGGTGTATAACGACAAAGCTTTCCTGGAACTTGCCCTGGATTCGCTGCTTCGTCAGACCTGGTCAAATATTGAACTGATCATTTCTGATGATTGCTCTACCGACGGCAGCCAAGCCATCTGCAGACAATACGCTGCGGCGGATCAGCGCATTAAATACATCCGGCAGCCGGAGAATATTGGTATATCGCGAAATATGGAATTCCTGCTCCATGAAGCAAAGGGAAAATATTTCATGTGGGCGGCCAATGATGATGAATGGGATCCTGAATTTATTTCCGTGCTGGCCGACGGACTGCAAAGAACGCCGGATGCGGTCGTGGCCTTCAGCAATGTGGCCGATATTGATGAACAGGGCCGGGTGTTCAATATCCATGATCCAAAAAAAATTGACTATTCGGGATCAAACCCGGAGGAACGCATCAGGAAACTCATCAGGGTTTTCTATGACGGATTCGGTTATGGATTATTCGTCAGGGAAAGCATACTCGGGGTAAGGTTTCCGGTATGGTGGTGGGTCAATAAAACCTGCGCGTATAATAACATTTATCCCACGCTTTGTTTTTACCTCACCAGGGGAAACTATGTGCAATGTGGCGACAGACCGCTTTGGAGAAACAGGTTTAAAAATGCGGGGCATGTAAATCATAAAGTGCCTTATCCCAATAACTACATCAGGGGGAATTTCGCGCACCTGCTCCGCAGGTTCAACCTGGTTACGCGGTCGCTCGGGTCCATCAGGAATGCGGGCGGAAAAACAGCCTTGGTAGCCGGTGTATTTTTCCCCATGTTCAGGCTCTGGTTCCTAAAACCCGTGTATTACGAATTGATCGGAACATCAAAAAAACTTATTAAAGGAGAAATTAAATTTTGGTAAGGGAATGAGTTTCGAAAAAGATTTATACCATCTCAAAAAAGACGAATATTACGACCAGGAAAGACAGGAGATGCTTGCCTTTGTACCATCCGACGTGGAATTTGTTTTAGACGTGGGTTGTTCATCGGGTGGCTTTGGCAGGATGCTGAAAGAAAAAAGGAATTGCCGGGTTTGGGGAGTAGAGCCTACCGATTCGGCAGTAGTAGCTGAAAAATGGCTGGACAAAGTTTACCATGATATTTTCCATCCGGCCCTTGATTTTGGAGACGCGAAATTCGACGCCATCATTTTTAATGATGTGCTGGAACACCTGGTCAATCCATGGGAGGCGCTACAGCTTGCCAGGTCCTTATTACGAAAAAACGGATGGGTCATTGCATCTATTCCGAATATACAATGCTATTCGGTACTCAAACCTTTGATCCTAAAGGGTGATTGGAATTACACCGCTTCGGGCATTATGGACAAAACACACCTTAGGTTTTTTACCGGCAACTCCATGACAAACCTGTTCCGGGATACGGGTTTTGACATCTCCAAAATGGAGGGACAGAATTCCATACTGTCGGGCTCCCGGTTCCTGAGATTGCTGCACTGGTTTGCCCCAAAAAAAATCGATCCTTTCACATTTGTCAATTATGCCATCTGTGCACAACGAAATTGAATGCTGACCATCGTGGACTATGGTGTGGGCAACCTCGCTTCGATAAAAAATATGCTGAAAAAGGCAGGAAGCGATGCCCTGATCTCCTCGCAGGAAAAAGACATACTGGCCGCTGATAAGCTCATCCTTCCAGGCGTGGGCGCTTTCGACACCTGCGCGGAAAAATTACAGCAGTCAGGACTACTCGAAGCGCTCAATAAAAAAGTGCTGCAGGAAAAAATTCCCCTGCTGGGCATTTGTGTGGGCCAGCAGCTGTTACTGGAGGGTAGTGAAGAAGGCAAACTCCCCGGACTGGGATGGATCAGAGGAAAAGTGGTCAGGTTTAAGCCAGAACAAATGCCGGCCTCGCTGAAGATCCCGCACATGGGTTGGACAGATGTGATCATCGCCAAACCGTCCAGGCTTTTAGATAATATGTACGATGATCCGCGTTTTTATTTTGTACATTCTTTTTTTGCCCGGCCGGATCATGAAGAAGACGTGTTGCTGTATGCAGATTATGGATATCGTTTTGCAGCCGGCCTTGAGCATGACAATATCATGGGTGTACAGTTCCATCCGG
>Ga0193728_1000307_pt1 | contig 23253 bp, 19 predicted proteins | sample U1c1metaG_FD_143037 | JGI IMG/M metagenome (GOLD analysis project Ga0193728, IMG submission 143037) | Soil microbial communities from a riparian zone of the East river system, Colorado, United States - U1c1 | ecosystem: Environmental > Terrestrial > Soil > Riparian zone | place: USA: East River...
GCACCGGCTTCACCGAGACGACGTCGCGCGGCCCAAAACCGACGACGAGCTCGCCGCGATGGACCACCGGCGTGACGTCGATCTCGGCGGCGACCGTGGTCAGCTCGTGGTCGCCGTCGCGCACGGCGATCCGGGTCGCGAACCGCACGGTCATCGCGGGCCCCGGCTGGACCCGGAGCTCGGTCGCGGTCGCGGTCAGCCCGCCGGTCACGTCGAGCTCGGGCAGCCCGAGGTCCGGCATGTCGAGTGACACCGTCAGCGGTTTGGCCGCGAGCGACGCTGCGAGCACGGCGTCGATCTGCGCGAACGGCAGCGTGACGCGGACGTCCGCGCCACGATCGCGAGCGCCGGTGCGCGAGGACAAGGCGGCGCGCGCGGACTCGACGTCCTTGCAGCGACCTCCGCACGCAGCCACGATGGCGCACGCGGCCACGATGGCGAGGAGGCAGACGGAGCGCGCGAACGAGGACACCACATCAAGGATGCGTGGTGGGCGCGCGCGGTCGACGGCAACAACCGGCACGATGCACAGGCGGATAGTCAGAGCTCTGCGGGCGGCGTAACCTCTAAGAGATGCGGGCAGGGGGCGCCCTCGTCATCACGATCGTCGGGCTCGCGAGCGTCGCGCGAGCCGACGAATGGCTCGAGCACTGCGGGCCCGGCGGCTATCTCGAGCCGTCGGCGATGCTCGGCACGAGCACGCGGATCACCGCGCCGGCGGAGCGGACGACCTCGCCGTCCTTGTTGCTGGAGGCCGGGGGCGGGCTGAGCGTCCGGATCTGCAGCGCGGATCGCAGCGTCGCGACGCGCGTCCAGCTCGGGCTCCACCTGTCCTACAGCCTCGCCGGGACGACGAGCTACCAGGGCGCGAGCGCGGTCGGGTTCGAGGCTGCGGCGGATCACACGATCGCGCCGGAGTGGCGGCTCGGCGGCGTCACGAGCATCGCGTTTGGCGACGAGTACACGATGTACACCGTCGGCGCACGGCTCCACTACCGCGACTGGGGCTGGGTCGGCCTCGAGCTCCTGCGGGTGCAGACGGACTACGTCTACGATCCGTGCTCGAACCCGACGACGACGGTCCAGGGCTGCCAGTCTTCCGTCACCGGCCTCTACATCGGCATCGGCGGCGAGCACCGTTACATCGGGTACGGGACGGGCGCACTGGTCGTCGTCGGCGGCATCGCGGTGGCGATTCTTGCCGCCGGCCTAGGCGCCGTGCACTGACCGCTCGCTCGTCGGGTCGGATCTGGTTCAAGATGCCAGGATGAGGTTGCAGATCCTGGTGCTGGTCGCGGGCGCATCGTGCCATCCGTCGGCGACGGTCGAGAACACGATGCCGATCGCGAATCTTCAAACCTATCGCTCGATCGCGCTTCGCGTGCACTCGACTGCATTCGCCGCGCAAGGGCAGGCGATGCAGCTCGAGAGCGCGGTGCTCCAGCAGATGCAACAGCGGTGCAGCTTCCAGCAGGTGGCGGCGGCGCAGGCCAAGAGCGCCGACCTCGTGCTCGACCTCAACATCGTCAACTCCGGGCGCGGGGGCGGCGGCTTCATCTCGAACTCGAGCACGGCGCGGCTCGACACGTTGCTGGTGATCAGCGGCGGTCAGGACGGCGAGCTGTTGGGCACCGCGCGCATCCACGGCGAATCGTCGGGGATGATCATCAACAACGCGCCGCCGGAGCTCGAGGCGATCGACATCGTCGCGAAGACGGTGACCGACGTGTTCGCGAAGTCCGGTTGTTTCGGGCCGCGGATCGCGAAGGCGGTGCCGCCGCCGCCGGAGACGCCGACGACGCCGCCGGCGCCGGTCGACGAGTCGCATCGCGACGAAGCCGAGAAGCTCAATGACGACGGCAAACAAAAGGTGTTTGTCGCCGATCTAGCGGGGGCGCTCGCCGCGTTCCAGCAAGCGGACGCGCTCCTGCCCGATCCGAAGTACGAGTACAACTTGTGCTCGACGCTCGGCCTGCTCGAGAAGTGGGACGAGGCGACGGCGATGTGCCAGAAGGCGATCGCCAAGCAGCCGCCGGCTGCACTGCGCGCGAAGCTCGACCAGAAGATCGAGCTGCTGCAGCATCATCAGTGAACGATCACAGCATCGCGACGCCGAGCTCGCGCGCATCGCAGTACGGCGCCGCGTCGCCGTTCGTACAGCCGCAGGCCGGCGGACCGCAGCTCTCGACCCACAACACCTCGGACGTCTGCGTGGTGCCGTCGCCGCCTTCGAAGCCGATGTCGAACCCGATCGACGTGGCGAACGCGAACAGGCCGAGCGTCGACGGCTCGATCGCGAGCTCGATCGTGTACGTGGCTTGATCCGTGCTCGCCGCGCTCGCGACGTTCGGCAGGTCGATCAGCGTCCCATTGCGAAACGCCTGGAGTTGGTTCGCGTGGTCGATCACGATCTGGGCGGTGTGGCCGTCGTAGCTCGCGGTGGTCGAGCGGCCATTGCCATCGACATAGATCGAGATCGCATTGTTTTCGTAGATCGCCGGCGGCGGTTGAGCGCCGAGCGGCGGTACGCCCATGACCTCGGCCGCGATGTAGAGGTGCGTCGCATCGCGCGCGATCGAGAACCGACCGGAAGGGAACATGCCGTGCGCGCCGAGGTCGCGGATCGGGTTTGTCGGCGCCGCGATCGTGATGAAGCACGTCGGCCAGTCGGCCAGATCGCCGTCGATCACCGGCGCCGGGATCGACGGCGCGGTGAGGCTGCCCGAGCCGGTCGCGATCGGCGTGCAGGCGAGCGCGTCGCGAACGGCCTCGCTCACACAGTGCCCGGCGGAGCACATCAGCGGCGCGGGGCACGCTCCGTTGGCAGCGCACGGCGCTCCTTCGGGGAGCTGCGGCGCGTAACAACCGACCAGGACCACGGCGAGTAGTCCGCGCACGCGACGAGTATCGCATGGCGGACTACCGCGTCAGGAACAATCCCGTGAGACGTGGATTAGTACCAGTGGTGGCTCTTCCAGAACGCTTCGGCGCGATTCGCGTTGCCGTAGCGATCGTGGACGTAGCCGCGGAACGCCTTGAGCTGCAGGCTCGGATCGGTCGTGTTCGCGTTCCCACCGAGATAGTGGCGGCGGTTCGAGATCAGGAGCTGGCCGAGACCGAACGCGGTCGAGTGCGGGTTCTTGGCCGTCGTGCTGCCACCCGACTCGTGCTGGATGATGTAGCGCTCGGCCGGCGACAGCTGGCCCATGTTGATGTGGACGCCGCCGCTGGCGGTGTCGAGCTGTTCCGGGGAGAGACATTCGAACGCGGGATCGATGGTCATGGCGTTACCTCTGGGCTGTGGCGGCTCGATTGCCGCGTGCACCGAGGCTTTGCAGCGAAAAGGCCAAGATCGTTCGTGAACCGCGGTAGACGCTCGCGTAGCGAAGCGTGCGACTCCTCGTTCGCGCGGCGAGAAACCGGACTAGCCGGTGGCTACAGCAGCTGCCGGTAACGAGGTAGGTTGCGGCCTCACCCAAGGAGATCGCGATGACGAAACCCCACTTCGTGTGGCACGACCTGAACACGACCGACAGCGCTGCTGCGCAACGTTTCTACGGCGAGTTGTTCAACTGGAAGTTCGACGCCTCCGACAAGGCGTACGCCCATATCAAGGCGGGCGATCAGATGATCGGTGGCATCCGCACGATGTCCGCCGACGAGAAGACGCCGCCGAGCTGGCTCGGCTACATCGGCGTCGACGACGTCGCGGCGACCGTCGACAAGATGACCAAGGCGGGCGGCAAGGTCTACATGCCGACGACGACGATGCCCGATGTCGGCACGTTCGCGGTCGTCGCCGATCCGAGCGGCGCGGTGATGGCGCCGTGGAAGAGCTCGCGGCCGGGCGAGGACGTCGAGCCCGCGGGCCAGCCGGCGCTGTACACGTTCTGCTGGGACGAGCTCGCGAGCACGAACATCGAGGCCGCATCGGCGTTCTACACGGCGACGCTCTGCTGGACCGTGCAGAAGGTCGAGATGGGCCCGGGCATGACCTACACGCTGTTCAAGCGTCCGGGCGTTCCGGATCCGATGGTGCCGGGCAGCGACAAGAATGCGGGCGGCGGGATGGCGAGCCCGCCCGGCGTGCCGCACTCGTACTGGCTCGCGTACGTCGCGGTGCCGAAGGCCGACGACACGGTCGCGAAGGCGAAGCGGCTCGGCGCGCAGGTGATGGTCGAGCCGATGGACATCCCGAACGTCGGGCGGTTCGCGGTGCTCGCCGATCCGCAGCACGCGGCGATCGCGATCCTGCAGCCGCCGGCGTAGCGGCTACATGCCTGGGATCGGCATCAGCTCGACGATCTCGATCGAGCTCTCCGGCATCATGAAGTGCGGGTGCTCCTTCATCGTCGCGGCGAGCGCCTCTTTCGATTCGCCTTGCATGATCGAGTAGCCGCCGAGGTCGTTGACGACCGGGCCGACCGCGCCGCCCTTCGCGACGCGCACGGACGTGCCGAGCGGTCCGCCCATGTCGACGATCGACGGGGCAGCCTTCTGGCTCCAGTTCATCCACGCCGCCATCCCGGCCTTTTGCTGCTCGGGCGTGGCGGTCTTCATCATCTGTTGAAAAGCTTCGGGCGACGCTTTGTACAGCACGAGGAATTTCTTCATGCGACAGGCGTACTGCCGTGCGCGCGCGTGACGCAATCGGGAGCACTACGGACTTCGAGAAGTCCCTTTACTGAACGTTAGTTCAGTTACAGACTGGCGTCATGGACGCACCGCGGATGTGCTGCCTCGACCTCGATACGTTCTTCGTGTCCGTCGAGCGCTTGCTCGATCCGAGCCTGTGCGGCAAGCCCGTCGTCGTCGGTGGGCGGCGCGGAGGACGCGGCGTCGTGACGTCGGCGAGCTACGAAGTGCGGGCGTTCGGCGTGCGCGCGGGGATGTCGATCCGCGAGGCGTCCGAGCGCGCACCCGCCGACGCGGTGTTCGTGCCCGGCAACGGCGACGCCCATAGCGACTATTCGGATCGCGCGCGCGTGATCGTCGAGCGCTACAGCCCGGTCGTCGTCGCCGCGAGCATCGACGAGCACTACCTCGACTTCCGCGGCTGCGAACGGTTGTACCGGCGGCGCGGCGATGCCGACGACGACGCGACGATCCTGCGCGTCGTGCGCGACATGACGCACGCGATCGATCGCGAGCTCGGCCTCCCGGCGAGCGCGGGCATCGCGACGAGCAAGTCGATGGCGAAGGTCGCGAGCGCGCTCGCGAAGCCGCAGGGCGTGCTGCTCGTGCGCGCCGGCAGCGAAGCCGACACGCTCGCGCCGCTGCCCGTGCGCAAGCTGCCAGGTATCGGCCCGGTCTCCGAGGCGCGCTTGCAGGCGCTCGGGATCGCGACGCTCGGCCAGCTGGTCACGGCGCCCGAGGCGATGCTGCGGCCGATCTTCGGCGCGTACACCGCCGGGATCCAGCTCGCGGCGCGCGGTGGCGGCAGCGACACGCTCGGTCGCGAACGCCCCGCGTTTCGCGAGCACGATCCGCCCGGCGTCGTCGCCGGCACGATCTCGAACGAGCGCACGTTCGCCGAGACCACCGTCGAGACGGCGGGCACCGTGTTATCGGAGCTGTGCGAGCGGATCGGATCGCGCGCGCGCCGCCGCGGTGTCGTGGCCGGGCACATCACGCTCAAGCTGCGCTACACCGACTTCCAGACGCTCACGCGCGGCCGCACGATCGCGCCGACCAGCGTGGACTTCGAGCTCCATCGCACCGTGCAGGAGCTCTATCGCGAGCTGCGCACGCGCGACCATCCGATCCGGCTGCTCGGGGTCGCGATCGCGAAGCTGCGCCTCGATGCCGTGCAGCTCCCGCTGTTCGACGCCGGCGAGCGCCGCGGCATGGCGGTCGATCGCGTGCGCGAGCGGTTCGGCTATCACGCGGTCCACGTGGCGACGACGCTCGGCCGGCGGCGTTAGCCGTGCAACCCCGCGCGCGCCACGCTGTCTCGATCACGTGAACGCGAGGACCGGTTTCGTGGCGCTGATCGCGGTGTCGGTGGCAGGGATGATCTTCGCGGCTCGGCGGCCGGATCCCGCGCCGGCCGCGCCGCCCGTCACGCGCGCGCACGAGCGGCCGTGGCTGTCGCACCAGGCGATGCACGAGCTCGTGGGCGAGGGCGGCAGGCTCGGCCCGTTGTTCGCCGACCTCGCGATCGGCGGTCCGGCACCGGCGGCGGCGACGCGCGCGCGGATCGCGGAGTTCGCGCGCGCGCACGATCTGACGATCCAGTTCGAGACCCATGACGGTGAGCTCTCCGCCGTGCGCGTCGGCGTCACGTTCGGAGGGTGCTGCGGCTACGAGGGTGCAGACGCGTTCGCGAGCATGCTGCACCGCACGCAGATCTACACGTGCTGCGATTGCGGTGGGACACCGGCGAACGATTGGAGCGCGGCGAGCGATGACGGTCTGATGATCCGCGGCCACGTGCACGTCAATCACATCGACGTGCGCTGGGAAGCGCCGGCGACGCTCGCCGACGTGCTCGAGCGCGCAGAGTCCGTGCTCGGCGAGCCGCGTGCGACGGTGCGCGCGCACGCCGGCGATCGCTGGCACGACGGCGAGCTCGACACGGCCGAGCTCGAGATGCCGTATCCGTTCGTGCCCGACGGCTATCCGGTCGACCTTGGCCTGAGCCTCGCGATCGCGCACGGAAGGATCGCCGAAGTCTCCATCATGCTGCGCGACACCACCGATGAGGACATCGCGGCGGCGCTGCGCGCGCGCTACGGCCGGCCCCACGTCGCCGGCGAGGTCTCGACCTGGCGCACGCGCGACCGCGTCGTCACGTTCGATCCGTCGAACTGGCCGACGGCGACGTTCACCGCGACAGCGCCGTCCATTGCTCTTGCACGCGCGGCGGAGAGATCGGGACCGCGGTCTTGAGCTCCGGTGCGAACACGGCGACGCGGAGCTCCTCGAGCATCCAGCTGAAGTCGTCGAGCTCGCGCGCGGTGCGGCCCTTCGCGAGCAGCTCGGCGCGGCGCGCGACGAACGTCGCCCACAGCGGCGCGACCTGCGCGGCCTTGGCCTGATCCTTCAACGGATCGTGCGCCTGCCGTTGCAGGCGGATCTGCAACGCCTTGACGTAGCGCAACCGGTGATCGATCCGGACCGGCGCGCTCCATAGATCGGCGGGCGCGAGGTGCCCGAGCTGGCTCGCCACGTCGTCGAACACGGCGCGCGCCACCCCGGGTTTGCCGGCGAGTGGCTTCAACGCCGCGCGCACCTTGTCGAGCTCGGTCGTATACGTCTGCGCGGTCCGGCCGAGCTCGGCGACCAGCGCGGACACCTGGCCACGCCCGGCGGCGACGCGGCGCTCGAACGTCGCCTTGTCGCGCGGCGGATCCGCGAGCACGAACGCGTCGTCGAGCGCACGCAGGACGAGCTGGCGGCGCACGTCCTTCGCGAGCGTCGCCGGCACGAGCGCCTCGAGCTTCGCGAGCGATTGGCCCGCCGCGAACAACACCAACCGGCGGATGCCGTCGCGGGTTGCCGCCGCGGCGGCCGCCGGGGACTCGAGCAGCCGCAGGTCGACCGAGCTCTCGCGATCGACGAGCGCGGGATACGCGAGCATCCGCCGGCCGGCGATCTCGATCGTGACGGACTCGGGGAGCGCGTCGAAGTCCCAGCCGCGCAGCCCGGTGTGCTCGTAGCTCTCGCGCGGCACGCTCGCCCACACTTCGCGCGCGCGGTGCGCGAGCGCGCGCTGCAACTCCTCGAGATCGCGGCCGGTCGCGAGCACCTTGTCGTGGTGATCGACGACGCGATAGTTGAACGTCAGGTACTGCGGCACGGTGCGCAGATCCCACGCCGACCGCGCGATCCGTTCGCCGGTGCGTTCGAAGATCGCGCGCTCGAGCGCCGGCAGGATCGCGCCGTCGAACGCCGGTAGTGCGGCGGCGAGCTCGTGCGACAGGATATCCAGCGGCGCGAGCGGCTTGCGCTGCGCCTTCGGCAGCGACTCGAGCAGCGCGAGGATCTTCGGCTGCTGCCAGCCCGCGATCGTCCACGTCATCGCGTCGGCGTCGAGCTGCGGGAGGAGCGCGACGGGTACGAAGATGGTGATGCCGTCGTCGTCCTCGCCGGGATCGAAGCGATACGCGAGCGCGAGCTCGACGCCACGCACGGTCAGGCGATCGGGGAAGCGCGCGGGCGACAGGTCGTGCGCGTCGGAGAGCAGCACGTCGGCGAGTGACAGCTCGAGCTTCGGCGCGGCGTTCGCGCGCCACGCCTCGAACGTCGCGCCGCTGACGACGGTCGCCGGGATCCGCTGATCGAAGAACGCGAACTGGTCGCTGTCGTCCGCGAACATGTCGCTGCGGCGCGCCTTGTCGCGCAGGCGCTGCGCCTCGGCCTCGACGCGCCGGTTGTGCTCCATGAACGGCGCCTTGGTCGTGTACTCGTGGCGGACGAGCGCGTGCGTGATGAACAGCTCGCGGCAGCGCACCGGATCGAAGCGCGCGTACGCGACCGAGCGCGAGGCGACCGGCAGGCCGTACAGCGTCACGTGATCGCGCGCGACGACCTGGGCCTGCTTCGCGTCCCAATGCGGGTCGCCATAGCTGTGCTTGCACAGCGCGCCCGCGGCCAGTTCGAGCCACGCCGGATCGAGCTTCGCGACCGTGCGCGCGAACAGCTGCGACGTCTCGACGAGCTCGGCCGCCATCACCCACGCGGGCGGTTTCTTCGCGAGCCCCGACGAGGGATGGATCACGAAGCGGGTCTGGCGCGCGCCGGTGTAGTTGCGCGCCTCCTTGTTCCACATCCCGATCTTGCTGAGCACGCCGGGCAACAGCGCGCGATGAATCTGATCGGCCGAGGCGGGCTGCGGGTTCGGCGCGAAGTCGAGCTCCTTCATCACGCGGACGATCTGCTCGTGGATGTCGTCCCACTCGCGCATCCGGTTGTAGTTGAGGAACGTGTCGCGACACAGCCGCTGGAGCTGGCGCCGCGAGCTGGTCGCGTGCGCCTTGCGCCAAAATTCCCACAACTTGAGGTAGCCCGCGAAGTCGCTGCCATCGTCGCGGAACGCGCGATGGGCCTCGTCGGCCTTCTGCTGGACCGCCTGCGGGCGTTCGCGCGGATCCTGAAGGCCGAGCGCCGCGGCGATCACCACGACCTCGCGCAGCGCGCGCTCGTCGCGGCCGCCGAGGATCATCCGGCCGAGTCGCGGATCGAGCGGCAGCCGGCCGAGCTGGTGGCCGATCGTCGTGAGCTCGCCCGCATCGTCGAGTGCGCCGAGCTCCTCGAGCACGCGGTAGCCGTCGCTGACCGCGCGCGCCTGCGGCGGATCGAGAAACGGGAACTGCTCGATGTCGCCGAGCCGCAACGTCTTCATGCGCAGGATCACGCCCGCGAGGCTGACGCGCTTGATCTCCGGATCGGTGTGCGCGGGACGCGACGTGTAATCGCGCTCTTCGTAGAGCCGGAAGCACACGCCGTGCTGCGTGCGGCCGCAGCGGCCCTTGCGCTGATCCGCGCTCGCGCGCGAGATCGGCTCGACGAACAGCTGCGACACGCCGGTCCGGGTGTCGTAGCGATTGACGCGCGCGAGCCCGGCGTCGACGACGTAGACAATGCCGGGGATGGTCAGCGAGGTCTCGGCGACGTTGGTCGCGAGCACGACGCGGCGCTGGCCGATGCGCACGAACACGCGTTGCTGCTCGGCCGCCGACAGCCGGCCGTAGAGCGGCAGCAGCACGGTGTGGGGCAGGGCGTGCTGCTCGAGCTCGCCGAGCGCCTCGCGGATCTCGCGCTCGCCGGGCAGGAACACCAGCACGTCGCCGCGCGGATCGAGGTCGGTGATCTCGTCGACGGCGTTCGCGACGAGCTCGGCGAGGTCGGCCTCGTCCTCGCGCGGCGGGCGATACAGCACGTCGACGGGGTACGTGCGGCCCGAGACCGACACGACCGGCGCGGTGCCGAAGAACGTCGCGAACCGCTCGAGCTCGAGCGTCGCCGAGCTCACGATCACGCGGAGGTCGGGGCGCTGCGGTAACAGGCGCTTCACGAAGCCGAGCAAGAAGTCGATGTTGAGGCTGCGCTCGTGTGCCTCGTCGATGATCAGCGTGTCGTACGCGCGGAGCAGCGGATCGCTCTGGATCTCCGCGAGCAAGATGCCGTCCGTCATGAACTTCACGCGCGTCGTCCGCGCGAGCTTGTCGTTCGACTTCGCACCGCCTGCGGCGCTGCTACGCGTCGGGCGTCCGCCCGACTTGTCATCAAACCGGATCTTGTAGCCGACGAGCTGGCCGAGCTCGCTGTCGAGCTCTTGCGCGACGCGCGCGGCGACGCTCGTTGCCGCGATCCGCCGCGGCTGCGTGCAGCCGATCCGCTCGCGCCCCATCGCGAGGCAGATCTTCGGCAGCTGCGTGGTCTTGCCCGAGCCGGTCTCGCCCGCGACGATCACGACCTGGTGCTGCGTGATCGCGGCGGTCAGCTCGGCGACGTGCGCGGTGATCGGGAGGTCCGGAGGGAACGACGGCGTCATGAAACCACTCGTTCGAGCTCACGCGCCGGGCTTGCGCCGCGCATTCGCGATCGCGTCGAGGAGCGGCGCGAGCACCTGGCGATCGACACGCGCACTGCGCACGGCGCGAAACCGCTGGATGCGGTGGTTCAGCTCGGCGAGATCGCGCTCGAGGTCGTCGAGCTGATCGCGCGCGTGGAGCTCGCGGCGAAGCGTGTCGCACGCGTAGTGGACGCAGCGCGCGGGGCGGTGAGCGACCTCGAGCGTGCAGCCGGTCGAGCCGCGGAACGCGCATCCTGCGTGATCCTCGCGCGGCGCGACCAGATCGCGGGGCCGCGTGCCGGCATGCGCGAGCGCGGCAAGCTCGTGGTCGTCGAACAGATCGGCGGTGACGCCGGAGCAACACGCGCCGCCATCGTGGTGGCCGAGGGGGAACGGCAGGCCGGTCGCGCACGACCGGCACGACCCCACGCCGTGGAGCAGCGCCGAGACGCGCCGCTTCTGCTCGAGGATCGCGCGCGCGAGCCCGGGCTCGTCGGCATCGGGGCTCGAGCGCACCTCGGCGCGGAGCCGGCGATGAAGCTCGATCAGCTCGCCGGCGCGCGAGCGCGGCTGGCGCAGCTTGATCAGCAAGCGCTCGGCGGCGATCAACACGGCGTCACCGTACCACCGAGTCGGTGTATGACCGAGCGATGACGACCCGATGGCTGATCCTGCTCGCGCTCGCCGCCTGCGGCGCGCCGACCCCGCCGCCGGCTCCCGCGCCGACGCCAACGGCGCCGCCAACGCCGCCCGCCGAAGCGACGGGTAGCGACAGCAGCGGCAGCAACACCAGCGGCGATGGCGCGGTGTGCGGCACGCGCGGTGCGGCGGCGTGCCCGGCCGATCAGTTCTGCAGCTACGCGGTCGGCGCTGACTGCGGCGCGACCGACAAGCCGGGCCATTGCATGACCGCGCCGAAGCTGTGTCCGCATCTCGTCAAGCCGGTGTGCGGCTGCGACGGCAAGACGTACCACAACGATTGCGAAGCCTCGCGGGCCGGCACCGGCTTGAAGTCGGTCGGCGCGTGTAGCTAGCGCCGGCGGCGGCGGGTCAGCCCGATGGCGACGACCGCGATCCACAACCACGCCGATGCGGTGCCACCGCCGTCGATCTCGCAGCAGCCGCCACCGCTACTGCCGTTGTTCCCGTCCGGTATGCCGGCATCGTCGCCGATGTCCGAGAAATCGCCGGCAGGCGGCGTGTTGCCGAACTCGAACGCGCCGAGATCGATCGCGGCGCCGACGACATAGCGCGGCTCGGTGCCGATCGGTGGCGTCGGCTGCACCGTCGGCGCACCGTTCTGTATCACGCCCGCGCCATCCGCGTACTGCGGTTGCGCGAGCCCGACATCGATCGCGGGCGAGCCGGCGGTGAGGTGATAGTCGTCGCTGCCGGCGAAGCCAGGGCTCGCGCCGCCGACCGTCGCGGTCAACGCCGCGGGCAGGCCGCCGATGCCGTCGACGATGAAGTTGTTGCTGCCGGTGACGTACCCCGACGTCGTCGCGTCGGACGTGAGCTGCGTGCCGGCGACCGTCGCGTAGACGATGTTGTCGTAGAGGAACACGTGGGTCGCCGCGGGCGCCGGCGAGCTGGTCAGCACGTGGAACAACTGATTGGACGCGTTGCGCAGCACGAACGTGTTGCCGATCGCGTAGAGCGCGCCGTTGCGGCTCGGCGTGACGTCCGTCGGGTTGTCGGTGCCGAACAGGATCGTCTGCGAGTTGTTATCGGCGTTGGTCGAGCGCACGAACACGTTGCCGATCAACACCGCGTTCGCGTTCGCCATCATCGTGTACGGGCCCTGGATCAGATCGACCTCGTAGTTGCCCGCGTTCTCGACGTAGTTGCCGATGATCTCGACGTAGCGCGTGCGCAGCTTGATGTTCTGGCCGCCGTGCGAATCGTGGATGTGGTTGCCGAGCAAGCGGACCACGTCGCCCTGCAGATACAGATTGTGACTCTGGCCGTCGTTCGCGCCGTTCGCGAAGATCTCGCTGCCCTCGATCGTGATCACGGACGGGCCATCGGACTGCGCGCCGTCTTGGTTGTCGTGGATCGACATGTCCGAGAACGTGACGTCGTGCGCGCCGGCGGTGAGCCGGAACCCCGAGCCGTTGTTGCTCGCGTTCGCCGCTTTCGTGAGCTCGAGGTGCGAGACCTCCCAGTAGCTCGCGTTAGTGAACTGGAAGATCGCGCGCGGCACCGAGCCGCTACCGCTGAGATCGAGGCCGGTCGCGTCGAACACCGGGCGCGGCCCCGCGACGCCGCGCATCAAGATCGGCGCTTGCGCGGTGCCCGAGGCGGTGAGCTGACACGCATCGGTGTACGTGCCGGCGTCGACCTCGACGATGTCGCCGGGCTGGAGCGTGACCGCGGCGGCGAGCAGACACGGCGAGTGGTACGTGCGACTGGCGCCGACCGGATACGTCGTGGCGAACGCGGTGGCACCGAACGCGAGGATCCCAGCGAGCGTGACGCGCGCGACCAGCATGCGTCGAGTATACGCTCAGCCGTAGGTCGGATGCTGTGGCCATCCGGCAGGCGAGTCTTCCCACGCTTCCTGGCGGCCGAACGGCACGAGATCGAGGATGGCGTGCGCGAACACCAGGCGATCGACGCCACGCCGCGTCGTGTTGTACGTGCGATAGACCTTGTCGCCATCGCGCAGGAACACGGTGAGCATGAAGCCCTCACCGGCGTCGCACGCGGCGGAGAACCCGTTGCCCCGCGACGACGCGAACGGCAGCGTCCAGCCCATCTTCTGCTTGTAGGCGACGATCTGCGCGAGCGGCATGTTCGACACGGTCATCCACGTGACCTCGTGCTCCGCGAGCAGCGGCAACGCGGTGACCGGGACGTTGTTCGTCACCTTCGTGCACCCGGGGCAGTAGTGATCCGGACCGCGATCCATGAACTGGTACACCACGAGCTGGCGGCGGCCGTCGAACAGCTCGAGCAGCGTCTTCGGTCCGGCCTCGGTCTCGAACGTGAACGCGGCGTCGAACGCGACCATCGGCAAGCGGCGGCGGCGTGCGGCGAGCGCGTCGAGCGCGCGGGTGGCCTCCTTCTCGACGACGAGCAACGCGTCGCGCTCTTTCTGCCATGCGGCGGCGGGGACGATCGGTGGTTGAGCCATGGCGCGAGCATGCCTCGATCGGGGCGTGCGCGCACCGAACTGCCCCGTTAACCGATCGGCCGATCGTGCTGTCTGATCACCGTGAGGGCATTCCTGATCATCGCGTTCGCCGCGTGCACGTCTTCGGCGAAGCCCGCCGCTCCCGACGCTCCGGGCGGCGACGTCGTCTACGACACCAACCAACGGGTGTATTGGCTCGCGAACGCGAACCTCGCCGGCGATGCGACGATCCGCACCGCGCTCGGAGCCGCGACGCTTCCGATCAATCCCGATGGCACGATGGACTATCCGACGGCAGTGCAGTGGGTGGCGGCGATCAACAACCACAGTTATCTCGGCCACGCCGATTGGCAACTCCCCACCGCGCCACCGACCGATTCGACGTGTGCGGTGGCGACCGGCGCGAGTGGCAACTCGTTCGGACCATCGTGCACGAACAGCGCGCTGGGAAATCTGTTCAGCGTCGCGCTCGGCCGCACGTATCCGGATAGCGTCGGCCCCCCGCTCGCGACCACGATCGGCGCGATCCACGACGTCCAACCGGCGCTGTACCTGACGTCCGAGGAGAGCGGCGGATCGGTCAAGACATTCGCCTTCACGACCAGCCTCCACGGCTCGAACACGACGAAGTACAACTACTTTCACGTGCTCTTGATGAGCCCGGGAGCGATCGGCACCGCGCCGACCGGCACCGGTGTGGTCGCGTATTCGAGTGGACCTGCAGCCGGCAAGGCGGTCTACGACACCCAGACGATGACGACCTGGTTACTCGACGCGAACCTCGCCGCATCGGAGAGCTTCGGCGTCTCCGGCTCCGTGCAAGCGGGCGCGCTCACCGTGCCGGCGATCGATCCGAGCGGCACGATGCTCGCGTCGACCGCCGCGACGTGGCTCGCCGGCGCCAACACCGCGAGCTACGCCGGTGCGACGACGTGGACGCTACCGGCGCTCATCGATCTCGCGACGCTCGCGAGCGACCTCGCGCTCGTGCCCGGCGATCCCCGGCTCGAAGCGCAGGGCGACACCGGCGGGTTCCACGACCTGCAACCGTTCTTTTACTGGGCGTGCGAGCGCGCGCAGAACGGCATGACCGCCTCGCCGTGCGACGGCAGCAACCCGGGCACGAGTCCCGACGGTACGACGCCGATGCAGTGGAGCTTCGACTTCGATCTCGGCTTCCAGGGCACCGACGAGCAGACCAAGCAATTCTTCGTGATGCTCTATTACCCGGCGTGAGCGACCGTACCGGGCCGCGTGGTCCGCGGGCTGTCTCTGGGCGAGAGCGACAGATCGTGAAAGCGTCGGGCGCATGAAGACCCTCGCATTCACGATCTTGATGGGATTAGGCGCGGTGGCGAGCGCGAAGGACAAACCGTCCGACAAGATTCCGGTCACGACGGCGTCGCCCGACGCGCGCGACCTCTACATGAAGGCACAAGACCTCGCCGACAAGCTGCGCGGCACCGACGCGCACGAGCTGTTCGCGAAGGCCGCCGCGAAGGACAAGGACTTCGCGCTCGCGTACCTCGGGATGGCGAACACCGGTGGAACGGCGAAAGACTTCTTCGAGTCGCTCGGCAAGGCGGTCGCGCTCGAGGGCAAGGTCTCGCCCGGCGAGAAGCTCCTGATCCAGGCCGCGGACCAGGGCGCGAAGAACGATCTCGCGCACCAGAAGGAGTCGCTCGACAACCTCGCGCAGATGTTCCCGTCCGACGAGCGCGTGGCCAACCAGCTCGGCGCGTACTACTTCGGCCGCCAGGACTACGCGCAGTCGATCGCGTCCTACGAGAAGGCGATCAAGATCAACCCGGCGTTCACCCAGCCGTACAACCAGCTCGGCTACGCGTACCGGTTCTCCGGCAAGCTGCCCGACGCCGAGCGCACGTTCAAGAAGTACATCGAGCTCATCCCGGGCGATCCGAACCCGTACGACTCGTACGCCGAGCTCTTGATGGAGGAGGGAAAATTCGCCGACTCGATCGCGAGCTACAAGAAGGCGCTCGCGATCGACGGCAACTTCGTCGCGTCGTACATCGGCATCGGCAACGATCAGATGTTCGAAGGCAAGGGCGACGACGCGCGCAAGACGTTCGCGCAATTCGCCAAGGTCGCGCGCACCGACGGCGAGCGCCGCCAGGCGATCTTCTGGACCGTGATCGCGTACTCCTTCGAGGGCGCGTGGGACAAGGCGCTCGCCGAGGGCGACAAGATGGTCGCGATCGCGAACGAGCGCAAAGATAACGCGATGCTCGCGAACGACTACAACCTCCTCGGGAACACGCGGCCGGCCCGACGAGGCGGCGGCGAAGTACAAGCTCCAGCAGGACACCAACGCCAAGGCCGACTTGCCGGCGGAGGTCAAAGAGACGACGAAGCGCAATGGCCTGTACGACGACGCGCGCGTCGCACTCGCGAAGCACGACCTCAAGACCGCGAAGGCCAAGGCCGCGGCGTACGCGAAGCAGGTGAGCGTCAAGCAGAACCCGTTCGAGGTCCGCCAGCAGCACGAGCTGCTCGGCATGATCGCGATCGACGACAAGCAGTGGAAGACCGCGGTCGACGAGTTGTCCCACGCGAACCAGCGCGATCCACGCGTGCTGTACTTGGCCGCGGTCGCGATGAAGGGCGCCGGCGACGCGAACGGTGCCAAGACCATGGCCGCCAAGGCCGCCAACTTCAACGGGCTCGCGCCGGACTACGGGTACGTGCGCGCGAAGGCGCAGGCGCTCGCGAAGTGATCTAGGTCCGCAGCGCGGCGATCGCGGCGACGTACTCGGCGCGCACGCGCCCGGCGAGCACGCTCCAGTCGTAGCGGAGCGCGGCACGGCGGTTGAGCTCGCCCTGGCGGCGGCGCGCGATCGGATCGAGCGCCGCGATCTGTGCGACTGCATCGGCGAGGGCGGCGGCGTTACACGGCGGGACGAGGTGCGTCCCGTCGACGGTCGCGACCTGGCGATAACCGTCGATGTTCGAGCACACGATCGGCTTGGCCGACGCCATCGCCTCGAGCAGCACGATGCCGAACGACTCCTGGCCGGTCGACGGCGCGACGAACACGTCGCAATCGCGATACAGCTCGACGAGCCGAGGCAGGTTGACGGGGCCGTGATAGGTCAGGCCGTCGATCGCCGGCGGTGGCTCCGCGTTGCCGAGCTCGCCGGCGACGTCGAGCGTGACGTGGACGCCGCGCGCGCGCAGCATGCGATACGCGTCGAACAAGTAGCGCGCGCCCTTGCGGGTGTCGCCGAGCCGGCCGACGAACAACAGCTTCAACGGTCCGCCGTGGAGCTTCGGCGGCGCCGCCGCGAACACGTTCGTCGGCACGCCGTTCGGGATGATCGCGAGCGGCCGCTTCCACACCGCGGATGCGTAGGTCGCCGCCGCGTCGCTGACCGCGATCGCGCGCTGGAACCACGGGAACATCGTGCGGCCCCAGAGCTGGCGCGCGAGCGTGAACGCCTTGGTCTCGGCTTCGGCGTAGGCGTGAAACGTCGCGACGTGCGCGATCGAGCGCGTCGACCACACCGACCAGTACGACAGCGCCGGTTGCGCGGGCTCGTGGATGTGGATCACGTCGAACGCGCGGCGGCGAAAGAACCGCGCGACCTGCCACGGCTGCACGAAGATCCCGAGCTGATTATCCGAGCCGTTCGCGGGGATGTTCATCACGCCGGAGAACCCGTGCGTGTGCGGCTCGTCGATCGGCGTGGACGCCGGCCCGACGATCGTGACGTGATCGCCTTCTCGGCGTAGCGCCGCTGCGAGTTGTTGCGCGTGGTGCTTCACCCCGCCGCCGGGGGCAGCGAGATCGTACGTGACCATCATGCACACCCGCAGTGGTTTCGGGCTCGCGGGTACGAGCACTTGAGGGCGCGTCAGGCCTTCTGCGTGAGCCACCATTCCCCTGTCTGTGCCCGCCGCCGCAAAAAGCCTTCACGACAATCGCGGCTCGCCTGCCCTTGCTACAATGTTGCAGTTTCGGTCTACTTGATGACCTTCTTGCGCGCGGCCTGCGCGACGTGCGGCAGCACACCGGTGCCCTTCGCGATCTGGCGGACGGCATCGATCGGCGCGTAGTCGAGCGCACGCACCGCGACCTCGGGCGGGCTCTTCGGGTTGCGCGCGAGCGCGAGCGCGACCTGCGGGCGCTGCAGCCATTCGCGGCGCTCGGCGACTTGCTTCAACAGCTCCGGCGACGACTGCGCGTTCTTCACGATCGCGAGCACATCCTCGATCGTGATCTGCGGATTCTTGAGCACGTATGGATGCAGCGTGCGGTTGGTGTCGCGCAAGATCGCGTTGCGCTGATCGCGGTTGCCGTGCAGTGCTAGGTGGATCTTCGCGGCCTGCGTCAGCTTCTCGGGCTGCGGAGGACCAGGCGGACCCTGCGGGGGTGGAATCGTCGCCGGTCGCGCGGGCTCGATCCGCTCGTGGCGCGCGGGCCCACCTCCGCTGTCGCGACCGGCGGCGACCGCAGCGCGCAGTGCGCTCGCGAGCGCGGGATCGATCGTGACCGCGACGCCGAAGCCCTCGAGCACCTGGATCACGCGGACCTCGCTCTCGAACCGCGCACCGTCGGGCAGCACGAGCTCGAGCGTCGCGGGCGTGTCGGTGACGAGGCCGGGTACGGCGGTGACCCGGACCAAGAGGCCGCCCTTGGCCATCTGCAGCGTGTCCTCGTGGAGGTCGCTAAAACGCTCGTAAGTGATCCGGAACGCGAGCGACATCTCCCGATGGTACGCCGGTCACCAGATGTGCGCTCGCACGTCCGGCGCGAGGTAGAGCTTCTGCCCCGGCTCGACGTGGAACGTCGGGTACCACGCGTCGACGTTGCGCACGGTGTCGGCGCGGTACTCCGCGGGCGCGTGCTCGTTGGTCTTGACCTGGTTGCGCAGCGCTTGCTCGCGATCCTTGCGGCGCCAGCCCTGCGCGAAAGCGATGAAGAACTGCTGGTCGCCGGTGAGGCCGTCGACGACCGGTGGCGAGGCGCCGTGCAGCGACGCGTGATAGGCGTCGAACGCGACGGTGAGCCCGGCGGTGTCGGCGATGTTCTCGCCGAGCGTCTGCTCGCCATCGACCGCGAGGTCGGGGAATGGCTTGTACGCGCTGTACTGCGCCGCGAGGATCGCGCTCGACGCCTTGAAGTGCGCGAGGTCCTCGGGCGTCCACCAGTTGAGCAACCGGCCGGTCGCGTCGAAGTCGGCGCCGGTGTTGTCGAAGCTATGGCTGATCTCGTGACCGATCGCCGAGCCCATCGAGCCGTAGTCGATCGCGGCCGGTTGGTTCGGATCGAAGTAGGGCGGCTGCATGATCGCCGCCGGGAAGTTGAGCGCGTTCATCGCGGGTAGGTTGACGGCGTTGACGGTCTGCGGCGTCATCACCCACTCGCCGCGATCGACGGGCGCGCCGAGGTGCGCGATCCGCGTGTGGTACTCGAACGCGTCGGCGCGCTCGAAGTTGCCGAACAGATCGTCGGCCTTGATCTCGAGGCCGGAGTAGTCGCGCCAGTGATCGGGATAGCCGACGCCGACCTTCAGCGCGGCGAGCTTGGCCTTCGCCTTGGCCTTCGTCGCCGGCGTCATCCACGCGAGGTTGTCGATCCGCGTCGCGAACGCGGCGAGCTCGTTCTGGATCATCGCCTCGGCGCGCGCCTTCTCGGAGGCAGGGAAGTACTTCGCGACGTAGAGCTTGCCAACCGGCTCGCCGAGCGTGTTGCTCGTGAGGTCGACACCGCGCTTCCAGCGCTCGCGCTGGACCTCGATGCCGTTCAGCCCCTTGCCGAAGAACGCAAAGCTCTCGTCGTCGAACGACTTCGGCAGGACGCCGGCGACCCGCGCGATCGCGTGATAGGTCAGGTAGTCGCGCCAGGTTGCGAGCGGTTCGGAGTGCACGAGCGCCGCGATCTTCGGGATCGCCGCCGGCTGCCAGACGACGAAGCCGGGCTGCTTCGCGAGGCCGGCGGCGGCCCAGAACGCGTCCCAGTCGAGGCCCGGCGCGCGTTGCGCGAGCTCGGCGCGGGTCCAGTGGTTGTTGCCTTTGTGGACGTCCTCGGTGTCGAGGATCGTCGCGTGCGCTGCGGCGATCTTCGTCTCGAGCGCCACGATCCGCGCGGCCTTCGCGTCGGCGTCGGCGATGTTCGCCAGGCGGAGCATCGCCGCGACGTGCGCCTCGTACTTCGTGCGGATGTCCGCCATCCGCGGGGACGCATCTAGGTAGTAGTCGCGTGACGGCAGGCCGAGGCCACCCTGCAAGAGGAACGCGGAGTACGTGGTCGGATCGTCGAGATCCTGCGCGATCCACAAGCCGAACAGATTCGGCGTCGCGAACTCGGTCGCGTTCAACACGTCGACGTCGGCGCGCACCGTCGCACCGAGCGCGCGGGCGAGCGTCGTCTCGTCGCTGATCTTCGCGATCGCGTCGAGCGCGGGTTGCAGCGGCGCGATGCCCTTGGCCACGATCGCAGCCTCGTCCATGTAGCTCGCGTACAAGTCGCCGACCTTGCGCGCCTCGCTCCCAGGCGCTGCGATCGAGGCGGTCTTGATCAGCTCGGCGGTGCGCTGCTGCGTGAGCTCGAAGATCACCGCGCCGGTGCCGTAGCTAGCGCGGTCGGGCGGAATCTCGTGCGTGCTCAGCCAGCCGCCATTCGCGTAGGTGAAGAAGTCATCGCCCGGCGCGACCGAGCGATCCAGGCCGGCGGTGTCGATCTTCGTCGTGGGCTGCGGCGGGGCCGTCGCCGCGCCGCCGTGACATGCCGCGAGCAGCACCCAGGGGATCCATTTCATGGCGAGGGTTGTAACGCAGCTCGCGCGTACCGAGCGCGCTGTCGCAGGCCCGTCGCGGAGCGATCCGAGTGTTACGCTGAAGCGGTGAACGAAGAACGCCTCGGCTCGACGCGTGACTTCGCGGTCCAACTCGCCGCGCACCTCGAACGGTTTCGCGACCCGGCGCTCGCGCTGCCGAACGCGACCCAGCTCGCCGCGCTCGTCGACGCGACGTTCTTCGCGAGCATGCACGAGGAAGAAGCGCGGCGCGTCGATTTCGGCGTCGCGTGGCAACCCGATGCGCACGATTGCAGCGCGGTGGTCGCGATCGCCACGCCGGTCCTGATGACGCCGAAGAACCTCGCGAAGCTCGCGCCGGCGACGTGGGGCGAGGCGACGTCGCTCGCGCTCCGCCCGGCCGGCCCGAACAGTAATGACATCGTCGCGTGGGCGTTGCTCGAGCGCAGCGCGACGACGCACCAGCCGCTGACCATTCGCGTGCTCGACGTCGGCGTGTTGCGCGTGGACTACGCCGGCATCCCACGGGCGTTGTACGCGCGCGGCGAGATCGTGCTCCTCGGCGGCAAGGATGACTTCCAGTCGCCGGCGTGGTGGCTGACCCAGACGTTCGCCGATTGGACCGCGCACGCCGATCCGGGGATCGGGGTCGATCTGCGCGCGGCCGTGCTGACCGGTATGGCGATGCAGGTCCTGACCCACGGCCACGGCGGCATGATCCTCGTGATGCCCGCGAACGCCGGCGAGCCGCGCGGCGTGCGCGTCCACTACGACGTCATCGACGGCGCCGACGTGCTGGTCAAGCGCTACTCCCAGCTCGTGCGCGACGTCCCGATCGACCAGCGGCTCGCGCGCCTCAAGGGCTCGCGCGCCCGCTCGCCCGACGGCCGCACCACGGTGCGCGATGGCGACCAGCTCGCACTCGCCGAGACGATCGAGCGCGTCGCGCGGCTGACCGCGGTCGACAACGCGCTGCTCCTCGATACCGATCTCAACATCCGCGGGTTCGGCGTCCAGGTGCTCGAAGGCGAGACGCCCCAGCTCCAGTTCCGCCACTCGAATCCCTACTCGCGCGACGTTCACGTCGACGATCTGTCGACGTTCAAGGGCACGCGTCATCCGGCCGGCGTGATCTATTGCATGCGCCAGCCGCGCGAGGCCGCGGCGGTGATCGTGTCGCAAGACGGCCACATCACGCTCGCGATCAAGGACGCCGACCACGCGGTCCACGTGATCGGCAGCTACGAGCACGCGTTCGGTTGGCGCTGATATAGTGAAGAGGGTGAGTGATCCGACCTTGCCGACCGAGGGGTCGTTGGCGAGCGACGCGACCGTCGAGGCGGATCCATCCGCGCCGTCGCGGGCGAGCGGGGCGATCGTGCGCGGCGGCACCGCGCCGACCAAGCTCGGCCGCTATCACGTCCTCGGCGTGCTCGGCCGAGGCGGCATGGGCGCGGTGTACACCGCCGAGGATCCCGAGCTCGGGCGTCGGGTCGCGATCAAGGTGCTGCGCGAGGATCTCGCCGCGGCGGATCGCGATGCGCTGCGCCGCGAGGCCCAGGCGCTCGCGCGCCTCGAACATCCGAACGTGATCGCGGTGTACGACGTCGGTGCGTCGGATGACCGCCTGTTCCTGGTCATGCAGCTCGTCGACGGTGCGCCGATCGATCAGTGGGCCAAGACCGCGACGCCGGCCGCGATCGTGGATGCGTTTCGCGACGCGGGCCGCGGGATCGCGGCGGCACACGAGGCCGGGCTCGTGCACTGCGATATCAAGCCGAGCAACATCCTCGTCGATCGCAAGGGCAGGGTGCAGGTCGGCGATTTCGGCGTCGCGAGGCTCGCGGCGGACGACCGCGGGCATGTCGCGGGCACGCCCGCATACATGGCGCCGGAGCAGCACGAGGGCCGCGCGACCGCCGCGAGCGATCAGTACTCGTTCTGCGTCGCGCTCTGGGAGGTGCTCGCGGGCGAGCGACCGGTCACGGGCGACAGCAAGGCCTCGACCGCGACCGAGCCGGCTACCGTTGCGACGCACGTGTCGGTGCGGCCGCTCAAGGCGCCCGCGCACGTCCAGCGCGCGTTGCTGCGCGGCCTGGCCGCGGATCCGGCCGCGCGATTTCCCTCGCTGACCGCGCTGGTTGCTGCACTCGCACCACCGCGCTGGCGGGGGTTCGCAGCGCTCGCCGCGATCGCGCTCGTCGCGATCGGCGCGACCGCGGTCGTCGCATCGCATGCATCGCACGGCACGTCCGCGGCAGTGGCGCCGCCCGCGGAGGCACCGAAGCTCGGGCGTCCGGAGGTCGCGGCGGTCCACCACCTCACGAGCTTCGGCCCGACGGTGTGCGCCTACGCGCCGACCGTGACCGCCGACGGCACCGTCGTGTTCGACCGCACCGACGGCGATGCGGTCGATCTGTACGCGCTGCCGCTCGCAGGCGGCACGCCGCGCCGGCTGACCTCGGGACCGACGTGGGAGTGGCGCGCGAATGCGGGGCGCCACGCCGGCGAGGTCATCCATCTGATCACGCCGCCGAGGTCGACCGACACCGGCTCGATCGACGCGCTCGACCTCGCGAGTGGCGCCGAGACCAAGCTGCACGACGTCGCCGCGAACGACGCGGTCGCGATCGGTGATGCCGTTTATTACACCGAGGTCGGTGCGGTCGCGGTGCGCCGGATCACGGGCGCGCGCGACGAGCAGGTCGCCACGGGCCTGAAGGGACAGCACCTCGTGAACCTCGCGGCGGCGCCGAACGGCATGCGGCTCGCGGTCGTCGGTCCGAACGACGCCGGCGGATCGCGGCTGTGCTGGCTCG
>Ga0193728_1000308_pt1 | contig 23243 bp, 25 predicted proteins | sample U1c1metaG_FD_143037 | JGI IMG/M metagenome (GOLD analysis project Ga0193728, IMG submission 143037) | Soil microbial communities from a riparian zone of the East river system, Colorado, United States - U1c1 | ecosystem: Environmental > Terrestrial > Soil > Riparian zone | place: USA: East River...
TGCGTACCCCGACACGGGTTTTCCCCCCGAGAATATCAGCGCCGAGGCTCTTGAAAGCAGGGAATCCTCAGGGGGTTCCGATCGGGTCAACCTCTAGTGCCCGAGGCTAATCTCCACGACCTCTGGCATGTAGCCTGTGAGGATATGTTGTACGCGGAGAGAGGTGACGCCCACATGAATGGCGTCACCTCTTTTCAGTTCGGCAGCATGTTCAAAGCAGACTCGATGGACTTCGAGTTTGATCTAGGCAAGGAGTTGTGGCTTACCAAGTCCCGTTTCACCTCCCTCAAGAGGGACTACATCGACCCTATCCGCCTAGCCTACTTCTTCAAGCAGGTAGAGGAACTTCCACACAGGAGGGTGGCTACTGCGCAGATGATCTGTCGGATCAAGGGAGAGCGCAGCCACGGAGACAACTGGGTCAGCTACAAGTGGGGTAACTGCATCCTCGGATTCAGTTACCCCACTTGTAGCTGACCCAGTTCCGCTGCGAACCCGAGCCTGAAATGTGCATGTACGCACGTACCACGCTTATTACCAGGATGGGAGGGATGGACCTTGCGCTTGCCTACACGCTTGCGAAGTACGTTGCAGACATTCGCGAGGAAGACGTCAGCGACTATAAATTCACGTGGTACGTCGGGACGCTCTACCACTCGTCCCTCCACGCCATGCCTTACTTCTACGCGCATGGACATCACCTCGATATGTACGACTGGGACGCACATGACTACCCTGTGTTGGGAGCTATGCACAGGCAGCTGGAGTACAACGATCGGCTAGACAAAGAAGAACGCATTATCAAACACGGTACCAGGGAGCGCCTACGCAAGCAGCGCCGCAAATTCCAAGCAGACGAAGATGCACAGATTGCGGTGCCCTGCCCGGTGGACTCCCTGGACCTAGAGAGCCTGGAGGGCAAGCGGTGAGAAGCTATGGAGACAACACTCTGCCACGCATTATCCACTGGTTACGAGAGGACTTGTTGGATGCACCCGAGGCAGACGTAAAAGAAGTTCACTCTCAGAGTATCGCAGGCAAACCTGAGTACATCACCAAAGAGATCGAGAACGTTACCTTCCAGACTCTTCTTCCCAGCGAGGCCAAAGATCTGGCAGATATCACCGGAGCAAACCTGCCTTGGGCAGAGGACCACTTTCGGGAGCGCGTCAGTGGCAAGCCTCTCAACCCACCGCCTTCGGCGGCCTGGTGGCCCTACGCACAGAAAGGTCATGCAGAACACACCGACGAGAATGAAAAGTTCTCCCACACCTACCCTGAGAGGTTCTGGCCAAAGTTCGCAGAGAGAGTTCCCGTCCCCGAGGGAGCCGAACGCAAGATACGTGCTTCGAACAAAGGGATCCGTTATCGCTACGGGGATCTGTTAGACGTCGTGGGGCAGCTACACAAGAACCCTGCAACCAGGCAAGCATACCTACCCGTCTGGTTTCCAGAGGACACCGGAGCAACCCAGGGACAACGTGTGCCCTGTACCCTCGGATACCACTTTCTTATCCGAGAAAATCGGCTCAACATCACCTACTTCATCCGCTCCTGTGACTTTATGCGTCACTTTCGAGATGACGTGTACATGGCAGGACGGCTTGCTCAGTGGGTACGGTACGAGTTGATGAAACGTGAGGGTCCCGAGGACCTACCTGTACCACAGGGGTTGGTTGTAGGGCACCTGACCATGCACATCGTCTCGATGCATATCTTCAAAGGCGACGTGCCCACCCTCGAAAGGCAACACGCATGAGACCTACCAGAGGAGAGACGTTCATGCGAGCAGCGCACCTGTTCGCAGAACGCTCTACCTGCAATCGAGGCCACGTAGGGGCGGTACTGGTGGCAAACAGACGCATCATTGCACACGGTTACAACGGTGCTCCTCCTGGGATGCCTCACTGCACCGATGTGGGGTGCGAGTGTGTGACGGTAGAGGTTCACCCTCACGGTCCCGAGGATCTCGGGGTCGTAGAGGGTTGGGTTGAGGGATGCCAACGAACTGTTCACGCAGAGGCTAATGCCATAGCGTATGCGGCCAAAGCAGGGGTAGAGACGGAGGGGTCGTACATGTTCTGTACCCACTCGCCCTGTCGCAAATGCATGGAGTTGGCTGCCTGTGCTGGGGTGGTGGAAATCATCTATGACAAGCCTTACCGAGCAACTCCGTTCGAGTTGGCTCCGTCTATGGGAATCATTATCGTGGGGAGAGAGGGACTCGATGCCAGAGACGAATTCTAATGCAGAGGATGAGATGGAGGGATATGTCGGTCCTGGCCGACACAAAATGCCTACGGACAGAGACGGGCTTAGTCACCGAGTAAAGATCGGGGGAATGGTCGGGTACATCACCGCAAACCCCCAGGACGACGGAACGCTCGGAGAGATTTTCATCCATGGATTCGGGCAGCTAGGTAGCACTAACGCAGGGTGGACTAACGCATTTGCGATCATGGTATCTATCGGCTTGCAGTATGGAGTCGAGCTACCGATGCTTGCTCGCAAGTTTGCCCACATGAAATTCGACCCTAACGGTGAAACCGACAACCCAGCTATACCTCACTGCCAATCGATCCCTGATTATATCTTCAAGTGGATTGCTCTCCACTACGGAGACGACCAGCTCCGAGAGGAACTGCGCAAGATAGATGAGGAGCTTGGAAGGTGACGTTTCAAGAGAAGATCCGCAACCCCTCATGTACTCTGTGTCCGATGTACGAGGAAGCAGGTCACGTATGTCTTATGGGAGAGGGAGCACGCAAGGCGCAGATCTTCATAGTAGGAGAGGCACCTGGGGCGCAGGAGGACGAAGAGGGCCGTCCCTTTATCGGCTCCTCTGGCAAGCTGCTCACGAAGATGCTGAAAGAAGTAGCTGGCATAGATCGCAAAGACTGCTATATCACGAACGTAATCAAGTGTCGCCCACCTGACAACTCCACGCCAGGCAAAAAAGATATCAAGATCTGCGTGGAAGAGTACCTAGTCAAGGAGCTTGAAAGTGTCGAACCTAAGTGGGTCCTTACCCTTGGAAACTCAGCTCTCCAAGGAGTCCTGGGAAAATCTGGAATCACCAAGCACAGGGGGAATCTCACTAAACTTGGGGATTTCTCTGTTTTCCCTACGTTTCACCCTGCCGCTGTTCTGCGTAATCCGCGTTACGAGAACGAGCTCGTCGCTGATCTTCGGAAGTTCGGTGATCTCGTTAGAGGGGAAGATAACGCTCCTAAGACGAAGATCAAAATCATCCGGAACCTCAAGCAACTAAAGTGGTTAGATAAGGAGTTATTCGTAGCGAGAGGATTTACCTACGATATCGAGACGAACTATCTGCCTTACTGGGACCCGAACTTCAAAATAGTCTCGATCGCCTTCTCCTTCCGTGCAGAAGAGGCCGTTGTTGTACCCATCTACCATGATGAATCTCCATGGAAAGACCCGGCCGAGATACTTCATTTTCTTGGTAGATGGATGAAGCACAAGGATGCCAAACACGTAGCTCACAACGGCAAGTTCGATGCACAGGGAATGAAGAACTATGACATCGAGACGTATCAGACGTTTGACACTATGCTCGCGGCACACATGCTCGACGAGAACAGGTCAAAGGGTCTAAAGAATCTGTCTCAGTTCTACCTCCAAGCAGATGCCTATGGCTTAGGAGATGAGCTCAAAGACGCCCACAAAATCCCCCTTAAGAAACTGGCACTCTACAACGGTCGTGATACTGACTACACCCTGCGCCTCTACGGCAAAATGAAGAAAGAGCTGATCGAGGAACCACGAGTGCGTCGAGTCTTCCAGCGTCTAATGATGCCGGCCTCCAACGCTATCGTCAACGTAGAGCGACGCGGAGTACAGATCGACTACAAACGATGGACAGAGCGCAATGACATCGTGCAGGCCAACATCGCCAAGATCGAAAAGGCTATGCTCCCATATGTGCCAGAGCATATGCGCGCCGACATGAACTTCAACTCTCACCCTAAAGTAGCCAAATGGCTGTTCGAGGAATGTGGGTATGACGTACTAGAAGAGACGGAGAAAGGCGCCCCCTCGTCTAAAGAGGCAGTGCTACTCCAAATGCAAGCGGAGAGTCGAGAGGCAGCAATTCTCCTCAAATTCCGAAAATGGTTCAAGTACAACAGCACCTACTTCAGGCCGTGGATGGAGCGCTCCGACTCACAGAAAAAGATCCACCCTCAGTACAAGCTATACGGCACTGTCACCGGGCGCCTTTCCTGTGTTGAACCGAACTTGCAGCAAGTACCTCGGGAGCCGTTCGTACGCAGCGTCCTAGGCGCCTCCCCAGGCAACGTGTGGGTAGAGGCAGATTACTCACAGGCAGAGCTCAGGATCGCAGCAATGCTGGCTCACGAGACGAGGATGCTCCGCATGTTCCAAGCGGGAGAAGATATTCATCTCAACACCGCTGCTGAAACGTCGGGTAAATCCAAAGACTCTATCACGAAGGAGGAGCGCAAGAAAGCCAAGGCCGTAAATTTTGGTTTCCTCTACGGCATGATGCCTAAAAAATTCGTCACCTATGCGCGTGACAACTATGGTGTCGTTGTCTCTCTTGCAGAGGCCACTAGAGTACGGGAACGGTTCTTTGCGTCCTATCCTGCTCTGCACCCCTGGCACGAGCGCCAGAAGCGTCTAGCGCACCGCTACAAGCGTGTAAGCAGCCCTATCGGGAGGGTCCGGCATCTACCTGACATTGACAGCCATGTAGACGGCATCAGGATGGATGCAGAGCGCCAGGCAATCAACAGTCCTGTACAATCCCTGGCCTCGGACTTCACGCTGCTGGCGATGATCTTGTTAGAGGAACAAGGCATCCCTGTGGTGGGTCTTATCCATGATGCTCTCGCCTTCGACATACCGGAAAACAAACTCGAGTGGGCGCTCCCGATCATCAAACACACTATGGAAAACCTACCCCTCAAGAAGCTGTTTGATCTAGAGATAACCGTGCCGATCGTGGTAGATGTTTCTGTAGGGACTCATTGGAGTGACCCAACACAGAGGGAGTGGGAGGGATGAAGAAGCGGTACAAGAGATTGATGATTGCAAAGATGCTTCATCTAGGATGCAACGCCATAGACTCCACTCGCGTCCTTACGTGGTATGAAGCTCTCAATGCCGGGGTGTTGACGGAAAAAGAGAAGAAGCTGCTGGATCAGAGGGCTCAGACTGTCAAGGTGATGGTCCAGGACGTACGTCTTATAGCTAACCACATCGAACGAAAGGAAAAAGCTTATGAGGGTTAGTAACTCCAAGGTCAAGACGTGGCGTCGCTGTCCTAAACAGTTCGAGTTCAAGTACGTGAAGGGCCTGCGTCCTAAACAACGGAAGTTCCACCTAGAGCTGGGTAGCTGGGTCCACGATCTGCTTATGACGCGCGCAGACGGCCATGACTGGAAGGCTAGACACAGGGTGCTGAAAGCGAAATTCGACAATCTCTTCGAGGAAGAGAAAGAGGATCTGGGTGATCTACCCGCAGAAGCAAAGCGTCTATTCACGTCCTACCTGCGTACCTACAAAAAGATCGACGTAGACCACAGGGTCATAGACACCGAGATGGACGAAATTATCACGATGCCGAGCGGGTTGGAATTCAACTTCATCATCGACGAAATCTATGAAGACAACGAAGGCTTGTGGCTGCGGGACCACAAAACGGTCTCTAAGTTCATGCCTAAAGACTTCATGTTGTTGGACGCCCAGCTGACGCGATACTTCTACTGCGCCGAAAAAATGGGCTATACGCCACTGATGGGGGTGGAGTTCAATGAGATCAGGACCAAGGCTCCTACCGTCCCCCACCAGAACAAAGACACTTTTTTATCACAAGCCAAGAACATCGACACCGACTACTGGACGTACCTTGCCGAGATCAAGCGTCTAGGCCAAAGCCCGAAGATCTACAAGGCTACTCTCAGGCGCCTGTGGGAACAGGATGAAAAGTTCTTCCGGCGTTCACGGCTACCGAAGGACAAGCCTGTCACCGAGCAGATGATGATCGAGCTTGACATGGCGGCAGATGAAATGGCTGACGCAGAGAAGTTCAATCGGTTCCCGCGTAGCCCCGACAAGTCCTGTGAATGGATGTGCGACTACAAGGATCTTTGCATCATCGATTTGCAAGGCGGAGATATCAGCTCTGCTGTGAAAAGCAAGTACGAGACGCGCAAGCGTAGTAGAAAGGATGACAAATAAATGGACTATAAGAAGATGAAGGAGAAGGTCGCAGATGCGGCTGACGTTCTGAACAACGGGTTAAAAGTGGATAACCCGGAATGTGAGGACGAAAACAATGCCATGGAAGCTGCGATCGCCATGATGTCGGCAGGGATTCAAACTCTGGTAGATATCGCAAAATCTCTCAACAAGGCCAACGAGCTCAAGGCTACGGAGATCAGGAACAATGCCCGATCTCTCTGAACAGATATCCAAAAAACTGAAGACGGCCCTACGGGAGGAGACGCGTGAAAAACGCAATCTGCACTCCTCGGTTTCCTTGGGTACGCAATCCAGCTATGCCAGAAAATACACCGAAGCGCACATGAAGGTCAAGATACTCCGAGGCGCACTCTGTCAAGAGTTAGGCATCGAGGAGCCAAAACTCGAAGACCTATTGAAGGACGACGATGGCTAAAAAGAGAAAGCGAAAACTAAAGTCATCACAGGTAGCCTCTCAGATCAAAGACGTGGGGGAAGCTAATCCCTACGTCAAGATCTTGATCTACGGGCGCAACGGGAAAGGCAAGACTCGGTTTGCTGCGTCGGCTCCTAAGCCGCTGATCATCGATATCAACGAGAAGGGTACCCGGTCGGCCCGTAGCTTCAAAGGTGCCAAAGTCATCGAGGTCAGCAACTGGTTTGATCTAGGAGCCATTTACTGGTACCTGAAGAAAGGCGACCACGACTTCCAGTCGGTAGCGATCGACACGCTCACGGCCTTGCAAGCCCTGTGCATGGAACAAGTCCTCTACGAAGGATATGAGCGTGACTCTACGCGCGATCCTAAAACCCCGACGCAGCGGGACTGGGGGAAGACGGCAAACCTGATGAAGGAGGAAATCCTCAAATTCAGGAACCTCCCCATGAACGTGATCTTCACCGCACAGGAGAGGACTACCGGTGATCCCGAGGAGGGAGAACCGATCCTTGTGACGGTAGACCTACCCAACGGCGCGCGCGTCCCTGCCCTAGGAGCAGTGGAGGTAGTAGGCCGCGTCTACAAGAAACAGGTGAGGAACAAAAAAACCAAAAAATCGAAGTGGGAGTTTCGCATGTTAGTAGGGGATCATGAGGAATACGACACCAAGGACCGAACGTTCTCCTTGGGACACGTACTCCGCGAACCCTCAGTACCCAAGATCATCAAAGCATCGATAGAGGAGTGACATGGAACAGGTAGACAGGGCGTTTCCATCCGACGCCAACCCCGATCGCGTTGTGGAGGATGCCACCCCTAACGAGGAAGTCAACGTAGAAATCAACAACGCACTGGATGCAGCAAGGGATCTAAAACCCAGTCGCGCAAACAGCCTGGTTATCACTAAGCTGGAAGAGGCACAGATGTGGAATGCTCGCGATGAGCAACTAAGGACTAAAGAACAGGAGAACCCGATCAATGGCTAAAAAACGCCGCAGCAGTAAATCGTCCGGGAGCGCCGATGTTTTCAGCGTTGACTTTAGTAAGGAAGTCGAGGGTGGTGGAGGCGGAGTACGCGTCCCCGAGAACGACTACAAACTGAAGATCCTCAAGCTCAAAAAAATCCGGGCGTCTGAGAAAGACACCCCAGGTATCGCCGTCACGGTGAAAATTGTCGAAGGCAAGTTCGCCGGCAAGAAACTCACCGATCGACTGTGGATCACTCCTAAGTCTCTCTGGCGCCTGCGGTCCTTGCTGGAAGCCCTAGGGATGGAGGTTCCGAAAAAGGCCGTCAAGCTCCCGGCGAAAAAAATCGTCGGCAAGGAAGTCGGAGCCACGATCATCGACGACGACCCCTACAACGGGCGCATCAAGTCGAAGATCGGAGACTGGATCGATCTGGAGACGCTTGCAGATCTCGACAGTGACGATGAGGACGACGAGGATGAGGAGTACGACGACGAGGACTCCGATGAGGACTCGGACGATGAGGACGAGGATGACGACGAGGATGAGGATGACGAGGATGAGGATGAGGACGACGATCTAGAGGAGATGGATCGTAAGGAACTCAAGGCGTACATCAAGGAGAACGAACTAGAGGTAAAGGTCACCAAGAAGATGGACGAGGATGCAATTCGAGAGGCTATCGAGGAGGCATCCGAGGATGAGGACGAGGATGACGATGAGGACGACGAGGACGAGCTAGACCTCGACGAGCTCTAAGGAGTAAGCGATGAATGAGTCGGAGATAACTAAACGGATGGTAGCCCGGCTCAAGAGTCGGGGAGCCTGGGCGCGAAAGATTCATGGAAACATGTACACGGCCGGGCTCCCCGACATCATCGCCGTCTATAAAGGATGGGCCTTGGGGCTAGAGGTGAAGAAACCAGGCCGAGAGAAGACGTTGACGGAAATGCAAGCCAAAACTTTATCACGAATCGAGGAAGCCGGAGGGTACGGACAGATGGTCACCACAGTAGAGCAGGTCGGTAAGATCCTGGATGAGATAGACGAGGCAGAGGATGCCTAGAATCTCTGACACGAGCAGGGCGCACAGGACGCGCGCAGAACGGGCCGAGATCCTGCAAGGGCTAGAGGGCGGGACGGTCTACATCGTGGATCTCATATACGAGCCTGACCCCTGTGTGCAAGGCGCAGACCTCTGGCCTGTCCTTATGCGCGTTCCCGGCTTAGGACGGAGTGGAATCAAGCGCGCCTGTCAGCGTTCTAGAGTATGGCCACACGAAAGACTGGGTGAGCTCACTGAGGACGAGAAACTACGCCTCGTCACCTGTCTACCAGCAAGGTGCAAGAAATGAGACTTAACGAAGACGATATCTCAAAACTCAAGGTGCTGGAGACTCTAGACCATATTGAAGGGGTGATGAAAGAGCTTGCAGGAGGTTCTTTCTGGAGACACCCCTTTAGATGGATGATGTACAAGAGTGCAAGACGTCAAGCCAAGAAGCTGCGCGCGTTCGTGCAAGAAAGCTTGAAGATACAGTGCCAACACAGGGGTCCAGATAGTGGGCGCGGGTACTTCTATCACTGTGATAAACCGATGGGTCATGATGGAGACCACGGTTTCAGCAGCGACGACGCGATAGTGCAATGGCCTTAGGAAACTGGTTATATAAGTGGGCTGCTCGTGCTGCTTTTGAATCTGTCACGGGAGAACCCTATCAAGCCGGAGAAGCACGAGCTCGGGTACGCGCTGAGGAACGACGCAGACTTAGACGAGAACGCCAAGAAAAAACCCCCCCGACGCCGAAGCGCCGAGGGGGCCAGGAGGACGAGGGATGACTACCTCGTCTTCGACGCGTTAGCGCCGAAGTTTTAGTGGCTAAGCATTCCAGCAGAGCCCGGGGGGTCTACCTTCTGGAGGACCACGCCCTTGTTCGGTACACGCCACACAGCATAGGTGGCAGCGATGAAGGCGTAGATAAAGCCTCCGATCTTGACTCCTGTAGCTGCGGGGATTTCGTGGAAAAACAGGGCAATTGAGAAAAGTCCCGGGAGCAACTGGGATACCGCCTTGTCGACCGCATCCTGGGTAACGTTCTTCGTCATCACCACAGCCACAGTCGCACCTAGCAAAGGGATCAACGAGATGACTTTAGATTCAAAGTCTGCGTTGATGTGGAATCCGAAGATGTTCCCTCCCCAGAACAGGGCGATTGCTGCGAATGCAAAGATCGCAAAGCTGGTCAGAGCCTTTGCGTACTTTTGAATCATTGCTGTCATGCTCTCTCCTTCTTAGGACGACCCGAACCCTCGGATCCGGGGATCAACGGTTTGACGTGATGCACCCTGCGGATATCGTTGATCTTCTTCCGCAAGTGGTTGGTGTGTGGTGCAGCTGGGTGCAGCTGATCTGCGATGAAGTATTGTGCCAGTAGGGTGACGTACCCCTGTGGGTAGCCGGCGCCGCAGTCTGAATGACCACTGCCTGAGATCCCGAGATCCTTGTGCTGGAAGATCCCTGGCACGATGATCGAGGATCCAGAGCACTTGCCCTTCTGCAACGGGACTCCGTAGTGGATGTGCCCGTACACAAGGAATTCGGCGGCGCCGTGTAGTTGCTCGTGACGCTCTCCGAACCACTGAGCCTCGGTGTAGGCAGCAAAGGCGATCTGCTCCAGGCTGAGCGTGATCGAGTTGTAATTGCAGACGGCCCACGCCTTCGCGGCATCATCTACATAGCGTCCGAAGACACCCTTGACGTTCACCCCTAAGTGTGCGGAAGCCTCCTCGTTATGGAAAATACTGCCAAGAGTTTTGAGATCTGCCATCCCAGAGGGGTTATCACTACCCTCTGTGGTATGGAGAACTAGTCCGTGAATACGAGCTCCCTCTCGACTGGACTGCTTTGGTGAGATATCGGTGTAATCAACTTTCATCCTGTCCTCCTTATTGAGGTACGCAAGTAAACGTACCGTTTTCATTGTCAGTACAAGTAAGGGTACTTACTGCACCAGGTTCACCTGGAGGTCCCGGGGGTCCTTCGGGACCGGGTGGTCCTTCCGGTCCTACGGGGCCGACCGGGCCTTCAACTCCTTGAGCTCCTACTTCACCGTTAGCCCCGGTTGTTCCGGTTTCACCCTTGTCACCCTTATCCCCTTTGGCACCTGCTTCACCATTAAGTCCCGGTTCACCCTTACTACCATTTGAGCCGCGTTCACCGTTAATTCCGTTTACTCCAGAGTCACCCTTAGGCCCTTCAAGACCCATCGGGCCGGGAGGCCCTTCGGGACCAAGTACACCTCGTTCGCCTTTAGGGCCTACCGGACCTCGTTTTCCTTGTGATCCCGGAAGACCGATGCCAGCTGGTCCTGGTTCCCCAGGTTTACCGTTGGCGCCAGGTACACCGGGCAGGCCCCGTTCTCCACGCAGATATTCAAGCGTTGCCGAGAGTTTGTGCCGGTTTTTGGCTGACTGATGTCTGGCAATCGTTGCCTTGCCTGACGCCTTGGTTGCAGTCCTCTGAGCCTGTGCAGTTGCATCCTGTCGTTCACTAGAGTGGTTGGCAAGAAGGAGGTAGAGAACGACAAGAACACAGATCAGAATTGCGGCAGCGATTAAGAGTAGAGTCTTGTTTCTACGGCTGAGGTTTTTCATGGGGAGCCTTTCTGGGCAAGCACCACGATCAAGCCGACTACAGCGCTGCCGATCATGCCACCGAAGAATCCGGCCAGTGCGACCTTGACGTTTAGCTTAGTAATTTCGATACCTTGTTCCACCTGTCGTTCACCCTGCTTCTTCTGCTCGTCCTTTAGTTCTTTAACGTCATCCTTTATATTCGAGATGCTCTCGTTCATTTCACCTAACCACTGAGCTTGCTTTTCGGCAAGAGTTTGAGGAACCATCAGCTACTAACCCCCGCCGGTATCAGTGATGCATTCAATCTTTCAAGCAGTGCTTCAAGTCCAGTGGCCGGAGCGTCTAGGTCTATCTGTGATTGACGACTACTGTGGGTGTAGGTCTTGTTGATGATCTTCCGATAACCGTTGCTTCTGGAGTCGGTAACCGAGATATAATCCCCAGATTTTACTACGCTAGCGGGGTAAAAGATACCCTTGTCGTCCATGACGTAACCACTCAAGGTGGCTGATCCTGAATGATCGATAAGCGTAGCTTCTTCGAGGAAACGTACTCCAAGTTCTACAGCCGTGGTGGACGTGATAGGAACATTAATCTGAAGAATATCCCGACGAGTCCTGTTGGCCAACACAGCAGGGTGCTGGGGATCGGTGATTTCTAGAAGAGAGTTTTCTACGTCACAGCCAGATCCTGGAGGCCCTGCGAGAAGAATCTTCCCATTGCCCGGGTTGGTCCATTGTACGACGATATCTCTCCAGAGCCTCTGAGCGTCGATGCCGGTCTCGTTGAGGTCCGACTCTTTGAGGGTAGAGCGCCAGCGTTTGCCGTAGGTACCGGGTGCTTTGTAGTCAAGTTGTTTGCCGCGGTAGACGAACCAATCGTAGTTGTCGTATTTGGTTATGTCTTTGACTATGGCCGCTGCGGGTTGAGGAGTATTGTACCAAGCCTGCTTGACCTGGTATCCGCTGTTTGCCATTTCTGCGGCGTTGGCAAAGAGCTGGGTGTGGTGGTTGATAAAGCAAGCCAGGATATCTCGGGGAAGATAGGACAGCCCGGCTTCAGGTTGAGTACCCTGGATGGGGAGGTTTTCCCAGGCCTCTTGGCTGGCTATCTGAGGGTACTTCATTCGGTAACCGTATTCCGATGAAGCTACTCCTGCTTCTCCAGCAAAACTGTAGTAGGCCTCGAAGTTGACTACCCTCTTTCCCACTACTAACGCATAGTCCCCCGGATTGCTTGCATCTGCCATCAGGGTAACTACGCCGGTAAAGATATTGTCATCAGTTGCCTCGATGATGGCGGTCAGGTTTGGATCACTGGTGTGAGTTCCAAACCCAAAGGGACTCATGTTGAACCACATAGCCCCTATGAGGATTCCTGGCCCTGCATCAAAGTGAACGTGATAACTAGGCTTGTAGATTTTTCCCGGGACTAGGGCTTGGAGGTAAGGTGCTCCTCCTGCTCTTTCATCAGGAAGTATCGAGAATGGGGTGGGGTTTTTGAACGTGGCTTCTACCCACTGTAGCGCTCGGATAGTAGAGGCCTGCTCCCACATACCCATGTCAGAGGCTATATATCCAGCAACCACGGCTTTATTGTCTTCAAGCATGGCCTGGTAACCGACAGCCCCTGGGTTGATCGATTGCTGATCTCCTGATACATCTGGGATTAAGTCTAAGGAGCCTTCCCAGACTTTGCGGCCTCCGGGAATGTAGGCATACATATCCGAGTAGGGCACAAGGTCCCCGTAGCCCTTACGAGGGTCCCTGGCCAGGACTCCTGACATCTGCTTCCAGCCCCCAGGCATCTGGTCGCTAAGAACCATATTTCCGGCTACGTGATCTGGACTTTTCTCGTCTTCGGCCCAGCGGAAAGGGGCACCCCCCGGGGCTTTTCCATTGATAGCTATCTTGTCGGGGGGGTAGACAGTGCGAACTGAGATAGGGCTAGCCATCAGGATACCCCACTAGTGAATAGATAAGCTGGTCTATAGCGATACTTGATGGATATTGAGTTGGATTCGGAATCGGCCTTGGTTTCGAAGTCTCCGCGAGTAGGTATGAATATTCCTCGCATAGGACGTGCCTCTAAGCCTCCAGGTTTAAGGTAAGGCATGAACCCGAGAGGGGTAAGTCGTGCCCAGGAGGCTTCACCTACCGATTCCCTGAAGCAACCGTCCGAACGAAGTTCCATCTTTTTACCGGCATAGCAGACAGCTCCACGTTCTTCTGATTCAGGTTTATTGGCTACAAGATAACCATAAGAGCGTATTTCTTTGTCAGATTCAGTTGCCCCCGCAGCAAGATCTATAGTCCCGGTCTTGCCTTCTTTCAGCGCCCCGGTTTTATTCAGTGCAGCATCAATGGTGTTTAACGTAGTAACACTTACCGTTCCGGAGTTGTTAGGGGATGAGAAGAAGGCTGCGGTAATTTCACCTTCTTCGGTGAGGGTAGCCATTATCTTCGTGACACCGTGTCTTTTGGTTCCTATCCCGGCCAAGCCTTTTTTCAGTACGGTTTTGACTCCAGCTACACATTTGATGATCTGAAAGTATTGTTCGTTGGCGGCTTCTTGCTTCACAACAAGACCTAGCCAGTTTTCTGCACTGGTGAAACGTAGGACGAAGCCGAACATACTACCAGTGGTTCTCTGCGTCCCGATGACGTTGCCCCCGGTATTTTCCATCGTCCCCTGGAAGACCTGATTACCTGGTATGTTCGTGCTGGATACCGTAAAATTAGCCACGGTGTCACTGAATTCAGCCCTGGTCATGATGGTTGACGTAGCCAGGTTAGGTATTATCGAGATGGACCCTCTATAAGTCAAACCTACGGCATCCCCGAAGGATTCGAATTTACCTCCGACAGTAGGAGTCGATCCGGTGACAGCCCCGGGGGCTTCCGGTCCATAGATCTGTTCAAGCACTACAGGAGAGAAAGCTTCTGATTCCTTCTCGTAAACCAAGGAGAGATACTGCTCGGTAGGCAGGACCCAGAATTTGTCAAGTTCAATTTCCTGATTGGCAGACGTTGCCCTACCCAGAAGTCTCCATTCCCACGTTTGGTTACCTAAGACAGCCGTTTCAGGACGGCATTCTCCGAGGTTCATGATGCAGAACCCGGCAACCAACGTAGTGACTACTTCTTCGTTTTCCGTCCAGAAGTCAGAGCCTAAGGCTTTCCACTGAAGTTTTAGATGAATATTTCCGGGGGTAGCGTTCGGGTCCCAGACTCTTACCAAGAGATTACGAGGTCCGGTATGAGTCATCTGCCCCGACGCCGTAATTTTAGATCCCAACACAGGTTGATAGGTCGGCACCAGTTTAGACTTGACGGTAGCTGCGCCTATGGATCCAGTGCGAGCTCCTGCTTCTGAGTTACCTAGTTTGGTAAGTTCAGAGGCAAGGTACCCCATCTTTGCTGTGTTGGCTCCTGAGTGATCTCTTGCCTCGATGGCAGAGATGGCTCCATGCCAGTCTCCTGAGGTACCGGCGTTTTTGTTTTCGATTTCCAGACGCAGGAGACCGGGGGCGGTACCGATAGGTTCAACGATTTCCCATTCGACGTCATGCCCATTAGAAACCGTGACTGCGTTGCCTTCCACTTCTTCGGTGGCGTAGAAGTAGGGGCTACACGTCATGACAAGAGTGACCTCGGGAGCCGCCCCCCTGTGTCCCATGTACCACCCATCCACTCCGGTCAGGGATGCTTTGTAGACTATCGCGCCTACAGCACGTTTGAACTGACCGCGGGAATCCATGATGCGCTTGATCCAACCCCCAGATTCTTGGAGGGTGTTTACCTTGGCCTGTAGTTTGCTCAAGGCTTCTGCAAATGAGATGCCACCTTCTCGGGTAACAAGCAATTTCATGGTGACAGTTCGGTTGGGAGGGTGTCGTTCAGCAGGAATTTCACCAAGTTCCTGTTTGACCATAAAGAGTTCTATATCCGAGTCGCCCCAGTTGGCTTCGCGAACATGGATGCCAAGTTTGTCGAGTTCCAGCGCTACGCGCCCCGAGATGAACTCGGATGAATCTATTACCGCAGTTTCGGTACTTCCCATTACTGATGGCATCAGCGCGTAGCCCCTCCTGGCGTTCTCGATCGAGTAGCCGTGGTCGCCTGCTTTCGGGTAACTTTCGTGATCTCTGCCTCGGTGTCGAATGCTCTACCGTTGGCACGACCGGTGACTCTGTTGTCTGCCTCGTGGAACTCGATCTTTTCGAAGTTGACCCCAGGTTTGCCGGAGGCTGCTACCACGCTGCGTCTTTCGGCGTTGCTGACTACGTTGGATCCGTTAGGCAGTAAGACTGTCTCTGCCCCGTTCTCGCCGACCGTAGCAGCTACCAGGCCTCCTTTGGCAAAGGCTCCTGCGTTAGCTATTGCAGAGACGGACTGCATAGACGCCATCACAGGGGATTGAGCCTGCAACGTGAGCAGGTTCCTTTGGAGTTCTTCGTTGATTACTTTCTGGTCTGCGAGCTGTTCTTCGGTGTTCTCTTTGGCAAAGACGTTGCCCGGTAGGCCGGAGATCGCTTCTTCGGTCCCCTTGAGTGCCTCAGCCCACTGAGTGATTTCTTCGAGGTTGCCAGAGGCCTCTGCTTCTCCTAGCCGTTCAATGTCGAGGGATTTCTCTCGTTCGAGGACTGCGAGGTTATCCTCTTCTCCCGGGGTAAGTTCGGCTAGCGCCATCGCTGCTTCGATTTCCTTCATCGCCTTCATCGGAAGAGCACGTTTTTCTGCGTCCGATTCGGTGAAGGCTTCTATGTGCGGATGCAGAGCTTCATCGATAGCCTTCAGCTGTTGCTCGGTGGCAAAGAGTTCTCCACCGATTTCATCCATCGGGGGAGCATGGTTCATCTTGTCCAGAGGACCCCCTAGGCCCTGGACCGTCTGGAGACCGAGAAAGTTCTGGTTACCGGCGGATCCCCCACTGGAGTAGATGGCGAAGGCGGTGCTGGACAACCCTTCCCTCTGCGTTTCTAGAGTGGGGATAACTTCGTTCAACACGGATTCCTGACGTCCGAATCGGGTGACGTCTCGTTCTATCCCCTTGACAGCCTTTTCGTCTCCATGAATCTTCTGGTTCGTGTCGTTGATCTTTTCGTTGATAGCTTTTATGGAGTCGTGGCTGGCTGAGCCCGTATTGTTGATTGCGTGTTGCTTGTCTGAGATCTGAGCTCGAAGGCTTGCCTCTTCTTGGTGAACAGCCGCCGTCTGCTTGGCGCCTTCTGCCTTGGACAGTTGGTGTTCAAGCTGCTTCTGTTCTTTTTCAAGAGCCTGGGTGTTTTGATTCTTGGCAAGTTCGATGGTGCGAATTTCGGATTCGAACTTCTTGACTTCCTCTTCGAAGTCCTTGATCTTCTTTTCGACCTCACGTTTGTGCTTTTCAGCCTGGCGGATATCCTTCATCACTTCGGTCAGTTGCTTCTTCGAGGACTTGAAGATCTTGATTACATAATCTTTCTTGCCTTCGACTATGTCGTGAGCCGTGAGCAACTGATTGCGCAGTCCTACCAGAGAGCCGAGCTTGGAGTTCAGCCACTGCCCGTCGGTTTTGTTGTTGAATTTACCCTGGACCAGCCATTCAGTGGCTTTGCCTTCTTTTTCCAGCTTTTCGATATCCTTCGCAGGAGCTACTTCGGTTTTGTCGAGGGATTCTGCGTTGGTAGCGTATTCTCCATATTTTTCAACGTTCGTGGTCATGCTAGCCAGCTTGCTGAGCTGGGCTCCTTTGATGCCGATACCTTCGATAGTATTCAGGAGGGGTTTGACCTTGGCTTCTGCTTTGACGATAGGCCCGGTTTTTTTGGCCCCTGCTCCTTTGACTATCCCTTCGATGTCTTTGATCGGGTGCGCTACGCCACCTTTCTGCAACCCCATGGAGAAGGCCTTTTCAGCGCCTTCTTCACGGTTAGCCTGATTCTCGGTAGGAACGTAAGGCTTCTCCCATTCTTCCATGAAGTAGACAGCGGCTTGTGCTGCACTGTCAGAGGAGTTCAGCCCCGAGATGATTCCACTGGAGATATGTTCCAGAGCAAAGACCATTTGGAATGATGGGTCTCCCCACGGCTTACCTGCGGCTTGTGCTGCGGCTTGCTCAGAAGCCAGGGAGATTTCGCCTGCCGTAAATCCTAGTAGACCGCCACCTCCACTACCTACTGCTTCGGGGTCCCATCCTGACTCTTGCCACGCATTACCCAAGATACCTGCGGCACCTATCTTGTTCAAACCGTTGGCGAGTAGGGTTTTACCAGCTGCCTCTACCGCGTTGTTCCCCTGAATTTCGGTGAACTTACCGCCGATGCTGGATCCGGTAGGAGCTTTCTTGGCGATGTATTCATTAGCCGCTTTGTAGACCTGAGTCAAGGCCTCGTTGCCCAGTTCAGAGAGTTGACCGTCGGGTCCACCCATACTGACTTTTCCGATCTTGGGAACCACAGAGGAGGCGGAGTTGAGGTTACCTGCGCCGCCCGACCCCATCACAGAGGCCAGCGCCTTTGCCGTCTGTTCACCGAAGAGTTGAACGTGGTTTACCTCTTCTGCCGATTCGGGATAGAACGGACGGTACAGTCCTGCTTCTTTGAGTTGAGCTTCCTTGGCTGCAAACATCGAGTCTCGTAGGGAAGACCCGATGCCGATGTCGGCAGCTTCTCCCTTGGTGTGTGGGTCATCGGGGAATCCTCCGACTTCCACGGAATGTTGTGGGGAGCGATATCCTGAGATGACGTAGACGACTTCGGAGATCTCTTGCGAATACTTGTTAAGGTCCGCAAGAATCTGAGGCTCCTTACCTACACTCATGTTGACCCCGGAGTTGAGGACGACTCCGCCTGCTGCGAAAGCACCCCCTTCTTGGAACCGGGGTACTGCGTTGTTGATCGCTTCTAGTTGCCCGAGCTTCTTGGAAGCATTACGGTTGAGAACGTGAACGATCTCTCCGGGCTCCACCATAGCCGTCAGAGGTACCTTGTCGCCAGCGCCGCTTCCAGGTACGACGATACCTCCTGTCTGTTTATGGGCTTTGTGTCCTTCTTTGGTCTTGCCTTTCGCCCCTTTGGTATGGAAATGTACGTTGCTCACCCCCATGGAACCAAGGGCTTCTTGCAACTCTTCCATCAAGGTGTTGATCCCTGACACGCCTTCTTTACTGAAGGATTCGACAGACCCTTCAGCACCTTCCAGTTCCTTCTTCACTCCTCCGTGGAAAGAGTTGAAGGCTCGGCCCGCCCGCTGTAGTACCTGTTCCGTGTGACTCATGTGAGTCTGGGTGACTTCGTCCATCTGCGGTACGAGGGCGATATAGTCTTTGCCCCATTTATGTTGGGCTTCGGACATTTCGTGGTAGAGCTTGGCTTGGCCCGGTGCAAGCTGGTGGAGAACCTTGAATGCCCCGTGAAGTTTTTCCTGCGTTTCCACCAGTTCTTCTTCGGCCTTGAGAAGATGTTCGATGGATTCCGTACTGTGACCCTGAGCTTCCCGTTCTTCCTTCCTGTGTTCAACTTTTTCCCGCATCCCCTTGAGCAAGGGTTTGTCGGTGTTAACCATTTCTTTGGCTTTTACGATCGCAAGTTCCTGCGACGTAGTCGTCAGGGATTCTGCCGACGCCCAAGCCTGCGTGGCTTCTTTGTTGGCTTTGCGAGCTTCGGCCAGTTCGATTTCTGCATCGTGAGCGTGCTTGCTGATCGGCCCGTACTTCTTCACTACTTCGTTCAAGTTCTTCTGGGCCTCTCGTACATCGTTCGCAGCTTTTCTGCTGTGGCTTCTGTCGGAGGCCAGCTTCTTTTCGGCCGATTCCATCCCTGACATCGCGCCTTTGAACTGAGACTCTACGGTTCGGGCGTGCTTGATTTCGGCTTCCAGTCGTTCTGCGAATGGATGCTTGGGAGAGGACTCGAACAGTTTGCTCAAAAGCTCCCCGCCCAGAGAGCCTAGGCCTACACCGATCATGGCTCCTACAGGACCTCCGATGAAGAATCCTGCCAGGCCTCCTACGATAGATCCACCCGCCTCGAACCCGGCCTCCTTGAGATGGTTTTTGCCTTTGTCCATCAAAGAGGTTACGAGATTGATTACTCCGTAGGCTGCGAAGGCTGCCGGGATTACACTGGCCATGCCTCCTACCAGGGTAGACCCGAGTTTGCCCCCGGCTTTCTCTACACTCGCAGCGTCTTTGGTTATCGCGTTGGTGGGGGTACGTCCGAAGAGTGACATCTGAGATCCTGCGGCCGTGCCTGCCTCAGGTATGTCCATGGCCAACTGACTTTTATTATGGGTAAGGATCTCTCCGGTCGCGGCGTTTACCCCTGCTGCCTCGGACGTGCTGGATGCCGCGGCCTGCACTGCCTCGAAGGACGCAGCCAGCTCCGCGTTGCTGACGGACAGTGCCTCGTTGGACGCCACAAGTTTAGCGTTGGACACCTCCTGTGCTGAGAGCTTGGCAGGTAGTAACCCGATCTGTTGCCAGAGCCAACTGAGGACCGGCCTGAGCAACCCCATTTTTGCCGCAATCACAGCAATGCCTAGCGCCCACTTGGCAAGAGGCCCGGTCTGCTCGAAGGCTTCCAGCACCTTGGCAATGACTATCAGGACTGCCGTGGCAGCATGGACCAGAGGAGGGGCTACCTCCATGTAGACCTGACGGAAGATAGTCACAAGAGGGGGAACAAGTTTCAGCAGTGCGAGGATCTCTTCCTTATGGATGGCGAAGATGTTGTGTAGTTCTCCACTGCCCTCGGTAGACGTGACCCACTCATCTGCCTTGTTGATCATTTCATCTAGGGCGATGACGATAGCGCTGCCCGTGTGAGCATCGTTGCTGAAGATATCTGCGAGCAGCCCTCCTACGTCCTTGAGGAAGCCCATCCACAGGTGGAAGTCAGCGATGAGGTTTTCAATGTGTTCTTCCCAGGTGGCGAAGTTCTGGGGTTCATTCCATTTAGTGAAGAACTGGTCTAGGGATTCAGTGAAGCCTCCCGTGAACTTCGATGCGTCTGCCACGGTTTTGAGGATGAACTCGATAGCCTGGGTGAAGGCATGGATGGACGTAGGGAGATCTTGTTTGAACTTGTTCTCAAGCTGGTCGAAGACTCCCATACCTTCGGGACCCTTGAGCCATGCGAACAGAGGCTTGATGTCCTTGTTGATAATCGTCAGGTTGTCTTCGGCCGCTCCTGCGATTTTAGGGACGAACGCTTCGGCCACGTTAAGGCCTTGATTGTCCAGGTGCGCAGACTTTTTCCTCGCCCCAGCCGTGTCGACCTTGAAGATTTTTTCCAGGTGTTTGGCATGTTCACCCAGTTTGAGCTCGGCTTCTCCTGCCGGACCGGCTTCTCGCATTGCTTCATTGAAGGCTTTCTGTGCGGTGCGCGCCTGAGTGGAGTAGTAACCATACTGTTTGATGGCTTCATTCCAGTTGGTCTGCGCTTCCGTGATCTTCTTGGTGGCAGCTATCGTGGCTGCTCCTACCAGTGCATCTGATCCTCCGCCCACAGCCATCTTGCCCAAGGCGCCTGCTGCCAGTAATCCACCTCCGGCCGAGGCAGCCACAGCTGACCCTGCTACTCCTCCCAGGGATAGTGCGAAGTGCTCTGCCCCGAATCCTGCAAATGACCCTAGGGAACCTGCGCCCGGAAGTCTCCCTCCGCCCGTAGCAAGCCTAGCCCACCAGGGGGCGGGGAATCGTCCTCTGCCTCCACCTGAGTGTCCGGTGAGTAGCTGGCTCAGATCTATACCAAGTCCGGAGTTATCAGATGCCGAGCTGGTGCGGCCTCTACCCGAGTTCATCACCTGCAACATCTGGATGAGCTTCTGGATATCGTTGGAACCCGACGAGCTGGTTCCTCCGAAGAAGTTCGGGTGGCCCCTGTCCCACTGGCGAATAGAGGTCATGTTCTTGGTTATAGCTGCTGCCGATAACCCAGCATCTGCTCCAACGTTTCCTCCGGCCCTGCTGGCGGCCGTGGTACCTGCTGTACCTGCTAGACCCTTGAGAGCATCGTCGTTGACCTCTATGCGTACCTCTTGGACTATCGGTACGGCGGTGGCAGCGCGTAGCTCGTCGATTTTTTTATGGGTGTTATCGATCGACACCCCTGCCGCCTCAACGGTTCCAGCCACTTTCGTCCACTGCTTATTATAAACAGAGAGTTCGGAGTTGGCCTTGTTAAGACCATCTATAGTGACCTTCGCGCTGAGGATGACGGCAGGGAGCATCGATTATCCTTCTTCTTCTGCTGCGTCGCGTGACTCTTTTGCCAGTTGCTCGTAGAACAGTCTCCAGAGTTCCAACCTCTCTTGACTGATACTATCGAGCATTCCTTCTATGTCGATCCAGCCAAGATCACGAGCTAGGAGGTGGTGAAACCGAATTTCGCTCGTCGGATCCGCGAAGATCCTCCTGTGCTTTTTTCAGCTGGTCCTTCTGGATGCCGGAGTTATCGTCGAGCCATTTGATGACCCGAGCAAACCCTGGCCCGGAAGTCAGGTGCAACTGCCTGACATTCTCGTTGGTGAAATTCGGCTCCTGGACCCCGAGCTCGAACTGCATGATCTCCATCTCAGCCCAAGCTACAGCCGTTTCACCTTCTCGGATGGCAAACCCACGCTGTTTGATGCGAGCGCTCTCCGATGCAGTGAACGACCGTAGCTGGACTGAGTAACCCCACTCAGGGATATCGACCCATTCGGTTTTCAGGTCTTTCGGTGCGGCAGAGAGAATCTGCTCGACCGATCCTTTAGGGAGCTTGCCGGTCTGAACGTCTTTGACGGTCTGCCCAGCGTTCGGTACCTCTGTCATCTTTATTCCTCCTTAGTTGTGCTGCTATTCCGTGATGCGTTCGATACCCTGTTCCCCGACGTTTTTGAAGTTGACCTGCGTCGTGGACGCCTGGCCTACCTGACCCGACAGAGGGTCATAGGAGAACAACAGGGTTTCCATCTTGTAGAGGGGGTTGGTAGGTGCTTTGACGGCGTTTACCGGGAGCACTTCGACGAAGAAGGGCGTTTCACTCTGCGACAGCGGCCACAGAGTGGCATCGACCTCTGCCACCTGGTAATCCTGGATAAACGTCACCTGCATGGAACCGTCTCCGAGTCCCTTGCCGGTCTGTTTGTTGACGGCTCCGAAGGTAGTCAGGTCGACTTCCTCCGACGTGGTCGTGATAGCGACCTGATTTGCCCGGTTGGACAAGGTCACGCCGTTGATGATGATTTTCGGTTTCCTGAGGATGAACTTTGCCATTTACTTATCCCTTCCTTTTCCACCAAACAACGGCGGCGGTGGTGTCGGTTTCTCATCCGGGCTTTCTCCCGGGGGAGTCTTTTGCTCCTCCACTACCGGCTCGTCTGAATCCTCCGGCGTGTCGGTTGTCTCTTCATCGGGAGGCACTTCCCCGATCACCTTCAAGCCCCCACCTTCGATAAGGGTTTTCTCCTGGAATTCGGAGAGGTCTGCGGTGAACGTAACTCCCGGAGAGTGTCCCAGGATTTCCAGGAGAAAACCCTTTCCGTAGGCCCGCAGTTTTCGTACTGTTTCTTCATTCTTTCTTCTCCACTATGAGGTTGTAGTTGTGGCCTGTATGCTGGAACCTCTCTCCATCACTGACTTCTGGGTAATTGACACGTGACATAGAACGCACGAACAGTACGTCATAACCATCGATGGAAAGTTTTTCACTATTGAGTAGTTCCTTGCAGCGCTTATCGATGGACTCAGCCTGCTTGGCACTACCTACACCCTTGATCAGTAGTTGTCCGTCTTCCATCGGTTCACCGTCGAAAGTCCATGATTCATTCCCCGTTGGATCTTCGAAGATCACGTAAGGCAACTCGGCTTCAGGATTCTGCGGAGCCAGCTGGTAGTACACTCCTTTAACCAATTCCATCAGCACAGGGTCGGCTTTCAGGAATTTCTCGATGCCTTCACGGATGGGGTCTACTTCAGCTTTGAAGGCATCGAGAAATTCCTGAAAGCC
>Ga0193728_1000309_pt1 | contig 23208 bp, 20 predicted proteins | sample U1c1metaG_FD_143037 | JGI IMG/M metagenome (GOLD analysis project Ga0193728, IMG submission 143037) | Soil microbial communities from a riparian zone of the East river system, Colorado, United States - U1c1 | ecosystem: Environmental > Terrestrial > Soil > Riparian zone | place: USA: East River...
GCCGCGGTTGTCCAGGAGCACGATCTGGAAGTCCTCCGCGAGCAGCTTCGGCAACGGCCCCCAGCCCTGCCGGTCGTACCCGAGCCCATGCACGAAGACGACGGGCTCGCCTTCGCCCAGCACCGCGTACGCGATGCGCACGCCGTCGTTCATCGCCTCTCTCATGCTCCCTCCCCTGGCTCGATGACCGGAGTCTCACTGACGCCGCCGGGACGGACCGCCTGCTCGAGCCGGCGCAGCCCCGAAGGCCTCCCGCGTGCGACCAGCCCGGCGAGGCCGCCCGGCAGGAAGACGACGATCAGGATGAACACCGATCCGAGCAGGAAGAGCGGCTGCTCGAGCGGCGTCCGCAGCGCGTGCGGCAGCCCCTGCACCGACGAGGAGCCGCCGACGGCAATGAGCCGGTCGTTGAGATACGTGTAGAGGATGCCGCCGAGCACCGCACCCCAGCGCGATCCGGCGCCGCCGATCACGACCATCAGCAGGAGCGTCAGCGTGAAGTTCGGCTGCGTGAGGGTGAGCGTCGACCCGCTGTAGAGGAGCATGTAGACGATTCCGCCGACGGCAGCGAGGGTCGACGAGAGCACGAACGCCTGGAGCTTGTAGGCGCGCGGCCGCAGCCCGAGGATCTCCACGCGCTGCTCGTTCTCACGGATCGCCTGCCAGACGCGACCGGGCGACGAGTCGACGGCCCAGCGGACCACGAAGAAGACGACCGCGACGAATCCGAGGGCCAGCCAGTAGAGGTTCTTCGTGTTGACGATGCCGACGAACGCCTTCGGAAGCTTCGTGTAATCGGCGCCGAGACCCTCCTCGCCGTGCGTCCAGTGGTGCGGGTCTTTGAGCGCGAGCACCGCACCTGCCTGCGCGAACGCGAGCGTGACCATGGCGAATGCGATGCCGCCGACGCGGAGCGACACGAACCCGAGGATGTTCGCGACCACGACCGTAACGCCAATGGTGAACAGGATCGACGGCCAGAAGCTCCAGTGCCAGTCGGTGATCGCGATGTTGGCGAGATACGCGCCGAGCGCGATGTAGAGCGCATGACCGAACGACAGCAGGCCGGTGAACCCGAACTGGATGTCGTACGTGAGCGCGAGGCCGCCGTACAGGAGACACGCGGCGAGCAGGGCGAGCGTCCCCGGTGAGTCGATCGGCTGGTCGAAGAGCTTCGGGATCGAGAAGCCGAGCGTCGGCACCAGAGCGAGCAGCCCGAACACGGCGAGCGGCCATCCCCAGTCGAGCACGATGCGCCGATTGCTCATGCGCGCGCTCCGACGACCGCGCCGGCGATGCCACGCGGGCGGGTGAGCAGCACGATTCCGAGCAGCAGCACGACGACCATGTCGCCGATGCCGGAGGAGCCGTAGTAATTGGTGTACTGCTGCGTCAGGCCGACGAGGACGGCCGCGATCGCGGAGCCGCCGATCGACCCGAGACCGCCGATGACGACGACGATGAACGCGAAGATCAGCAGGCTCGTCCCCTGCTCCGGGCCGACGACGTTGAAGTACACGCCACTGAGCACGCCGGCGATCGCGGCCGCGACGCCGCCGATCGCGAACACAAGCGTGAACGCCTTGCGGACGTCGATGCCGAGCGCCTGCACCATCCCGCGGTTCTCGACTCCCGCACGGATGATCAGCCCATAGCGCGTCTTGCGCAGGAACAGCTGGAGCAGCACGAGCACGACTGCAGCGGTCGCGATCTCGATCCAGCGGTCGTTCGGGATGTTCGCGCCTCCGATGTTTGTGGTGCGATGGAGCCACGGCGGCACGACGAACGTCTTCGCATCCGGGCCCCAGATGCCGGTGATGAGCGCGACAAAGGCGAGCTGCAGCCCGACGGTGACCAGCACCTGCTCGATGTGCCTGGCGTAGAGCGGCCGGATGAGGACGAGCTCGACGAGCGCCGCGAACACGCCGCCGCAGACGAGGCCGAGCAGCCCGCTGAGCAGGAACCGCAGCAGCGTCGAGTGCACTCCGCCGAACACGTGCACTGACGTCCACCACGTCCCGTAGCCGCCGACGGTGATGAAGGCACCGTGCGCAAAGTTGAGGACGCCCATCAGGCCGTAGATGAGCGACAGGCCGGACGCGATCAAGAAGTACATCGCCGCGAGCCCGACGCCCGTGACCGTCAGCAGGAGAAAGGTGCTCATGCGGCGCTTCCCACGCTCAGCAGCCGCTTGACGAGCTCGGGCTGCGCGAGCAGGTCCTGCGCGCTGCCGCTGTGGACGACGCGTCCCTGGTCGAGCACGATCGCATCGCGCGCGAGCCGAGCCACGACACCGAGGTTCTGCTCGACCAGCAAGACAGTCGTCAATTCAGCCAGGCGCTCGAGCACGCGCGCAACATCCGCGACGAGGGCCGGTGCAAGACCTTTCGTCGGCTCGTCGACGAGCAGCACGCGGTTGTCGTTCAACAAGGCGCGCGCGATCGCGACCATCTGCTGCTGTCCGCCCGAGAGCGTGCCCGCGCGCTGTGACGCGCGCTGCTCGAGCTCGGGGAAGAGCTCGTAGACGAGATCGTACCGCGGCTCGTCGTCGCGCTCGGCGAGACGCAGATTCTCCGCAACGGTCAGGCCGGTGAAGACGTCGCGGTCCTCCGGCACATACCCGACGCTGTGCTGCACGACCTTGTGGGTCGGCAGGTCGACGAGCTCCTCGTCTCCGAGACGGATGGAGCCGCTGCGGCCGACGAGCCCGAGCATCGCGCGGAGCGTCGTCGTCTTCCCGACGCCGTTGCGGCCGAGGAGCGCTGTCACTCCGCCCTCCGGGACGTCGAACGACACGCCCTGCAGCACATGCGACTGCCCGAGGAACACGTGCAGATCGCGCACCGAGAGAAGCGTCTTCGCAGCGACCGCGCTCACAGCGCTTCTCCGAGGTACGCGGACTGGACCGTCTCGTTGGCCATCACGGCCGCCGGCGTGTCGCATGCGAGCAGTGCGCCGTGATGCATGACGGCAATGCGCTGGGCGAGACCGGTGACGACATCGATGTGGTGCTCGACCATCAGCACCGTCTTCTTCTCTTCGACGTGGATCGACCGTATGAGCTCGACGAGCTGCGGCACGTGCTCCGCCGACAGGCCAGCCATCGGCTCGTCGAGCATGAGCACCGGCTTGTCCGCCGCGAGCAGCATCGCGATCTCGAGGCGCCGCTTGTCGCCGTGTGCCAGCGCACCCGCCTGCGTCATCGCATACGGCATCAGCCCGACGCGGTCGAGCGCAGCCTTTGCCCGCTCGAGCGCGGGCGCGACGCTCGTGGCCCGCCGCCACAACCGGAGCGTCCCGCCGAGCGCGGATTCGGCGGCGAGCCGCGCGTTCTCGTGGACGGTCAGGAGCGGGAAGACGCTCGAGACCTGAAACGTGCGGCCGAGCCCCTCGCGGGTGCGTCGATACATCGGCTGGTGGGTGATGTCGCGTCCGGACAACTCGATCGTTCCCGCGGTCGGCCGGTAGATGCCGGAGAGCAGATTGAACAGCGAGGTCTTCCCGGCTCCGTTCGGGCCGATGATCCCGAGCAGCTCGCCCTCGGCAACCTCGAGGCTGACATCGGCGACGATGGAGGCGCCGCCGATGTCGAGCCCGAGGTTGCGTGTTGCGAGGATGGTCGGAGGGTTCATGGCCTTTTGCCCTGCGGTCGCTCCTACTTGAACGGCGTGACCGGAGGCTGGACGAGACCCGCCGAGACCGTCTTCAGCACCTTGACGCCGAAGTGGCCGCCGCTCGTCGGGAGGAGCTGCACCTGGAACATCGGCTGCAGCATCGCGTGGTCGGCCCCGCGGATGTATTGCTTGCCCTTCGGTGCGAGGAACTGCCAGCCCTCGAGTGCGCTGATCTGCTTCGCCGTGTCGGTGCCGCCCTTCTGGAGCGCGCGGCAGATCATTTGGGCCGTGACGAAGCCGTCCGGCGTGAAGATGTTCGGCACGCCGAGGTGGTTCTTCGCGAGCCACTTCGTCATGTACGTGTTCACCGCGTTGTGCGGCGCCTGGTAGACGTAGTGCGAGATGAGCGTGATGCCCTGCACGAGCGGGCCCAGCGCGTCGTAGCTCTCGCGGTTCGCGAGGCCGGTGACGATCGTCATCTGCTTGGGCACGCCCTGCTGCTGCAGCGACTGCCACATCGCAGCCGAGTTGGTCGTGTTCGCCCACGCGACGAATGCCGCGTCCGCGCCGGAGTTCTTCAGCTGCTGCGCGAACGGCGTCAGGTCAGCTGCACCGAACGGCGAGAGGATCTTCGTGACGGTGTGGCCCTTGCCGCCGAAGATCAGGTTGACGGCCGCGAAGTTCCCCTGCCCGAAGGCGGTGTCCTCGGCGAAGACGACGATCTTCTTGCCCGTCGACTTGGGCGGGAAGATGCCCGCTGCGTCGAGCACGTCCTGCAGGGTCTGCCGGCCGGCGCGGAACGTGTTCCGGTTCAGACCGGTGATGCCGTCGTTCGCTGCGGCGCCCGCGATGTACAGCACGTTGTTCTGTGCCGCGAGCGGGCCGAGCTGAAGCGCGACGCCCGACGAGCCGGTGCCCGCGATGATCTTGGTGCCCTGGCCGACGAGGCTCTTGAACGCGGTGATCGCCGTGGCGGTATCGGTCGCGTCGTCGACGTAGGTCGGATTGATCGTGTAGCCGCCGCACTTGCCCTGCGTGTAGGCGAGGCCGGCCCGGAAACCGTCGTACTCCTCCTGGCCGAAGGCCGAGAGACCGCCGGTCTTCGGATAGAGGAAGCCGACGTTCACGGTCTTCGCGGCAGCGTTGCCGCCCGCGTCGACCCGTGCGGCCGCCGTGGCTGCGAGCGCCGCGGCGATGAGAGCGATCGCTCCGAGTGAGAGCGCGCCCCGCGTCCAGCGTCCTGTCATGTCTGACCCTCCGAGGTCGTGGTGAGGTTCAGGCGATGAACCTGAGACCCGATTCAGGTCTTATGTCAGCCCGAGGCGCGTATGTCAAGACCCGAGAACTGAGACCCGACTCAGGTGTAAGCAATCGCTGGAGCGGGAACCCCGCGCGCATCGTTCGTCGTCCCGTCGGGAGGATATCCATGCGTTCGCTCGTCGCTCTAGCGCTGATCGGCTCAGCACTCTCCGTCGCTCCCGCCGCGCTCGCGTCCACAGCCGGGACGTTTGCAGCCACGACTTCCGAGATCCTCGCCCAGCCGTACCAGCCCGACTACGTCCCGACCGGCCTCGACTCGGCCTTCGACACGCTCGTCCCGAACACCGCCCCGGCCGAGGACTACACGACCGGCTCGATCCCCGACTCGCCCGACCTGCCGGCGTGGCCGGCCGACTTCCGGCTCGTCACGATCTCCTCCGGCGACGGCGCACAACTCATCGCGCGCGTGGCCGTGCACCCCGGGACGCATCCCGGCGTCGTCGTCGCGCACGGCTTCAACACGCACGGCATCGAGTCGGTCATCCGCTGGGCGGCCATGCCCTACGCCCGTGGCTACGACGTGATCGCCTCGGACCAGCGCGACTTCTTCTACGAGTCGCAGGCCGGCTACGGCGCCGCCTTCCCGCAGACCTTCGGCTGGAAGGAGTCCGAGGACGTGCTCGCAGCCGGGAAGTACCTCGCCGCCCAGCCCGGCGTCGGCGCCGTCGGCCTTGTCGGCTACAGCGAAGGCGCGCAGAACGCCGTGCTCGCACTCGCGCTCGACCAGCAGACCCGGTCGCACGTCTTCTCGGCCGCACTGACCTTCAGCGGCCCCGCCGACCAGGACACGCAGGTCTACTCGACCGCGGTTCCCGCAGGCTGCGCGACGCCGCTCTGCACCTTCCCCGCGAGCGATGCTCTGACCGCGCTCGTCGTTCCGCAACAGACCTCGGTCTGCGGCGCGCTCACCGCGGCCGCGACCGCGTACGGCACGACCGGCTTCTCGATCCTCGCGCACGAAAGCGCTGTGCACGCGCAGACGGCGATCCGCGTTCCGCTGCTCAACTTCTACACCGCCGACGACTCGCTCGTGTCGCCGGTCATGCCGCAGCTCATGGCGGCGTACGAGAGCGGGAACCCGCTGCAGCAGACGATCGAGCTGCAGCGTGGCGAGCACGCGTACTTCTTCGACCGCTGGTGGCAGCAGCGCGCGATCCTCCTCTACTTCAAGGCGATGCTGCCGCGCGCCGCGAGCGACGTGACGATCGGCACGGACGCCACGGTGCTGCGCACCGCGGGCGGCGCAGACGCGTCGGCGCAGACGGTCGCGCTCGGGCCGAGCTCACGCGCGTGGGCGGACGCGCAGCTCGCGCCGTACGTCTGCGACACGACGCAGGGCGTGCCAGGAGTCGTGGGGTAGGACCGAGCGCCGCATGTCAAGACCGCCGCTGCGGCCTTTACAACGACCGAGACGGAGCGACGGGCCAGACCTGAAGAGCTAAACGGCCGCCACCTGGTCTTGACTCAACCGCGGACATGCTCGTGCCCGCTGACGACAGCGCGGCGCGGTTGCGACCAGGTGGCTAAAGGAATGGGCCTTCGGCCCGCTTGCTCAAGCCGTTCGCTCGACGGCCTCGTCGGGCTCGTCGTCTGCGAACGTGCCGGCGCTCGTCACGAGCGTCGGGCGGATCCCCTGCGCGATCGTCTCCTTCGTGATCACGCACTTCGTCACGTCGCGGCGTGACGGCAGCTCGAACATCACGTCGAGCAGCGCGGCCTCGATGATCGACCGCAGGCCGCGGGCCCCCGTCTCGCGCTCGAGCGCCTTGTCGGAGATCTCCCAGAGCGCGTCCTCGGTGAAGACGAGCTCGATGTTGTCGTACCCGAAGAAGCGCTGGTACTGCCGGCTGAGCGCGTTCTTGGGCTCGGTGAGGATCTGGACCAGATCCTCGCGCCGCAGCTGGTGCACGGCGGAGATGACGGGCAGGCGGCCGATGAACTCCGGGATCAGCCCGAAGTTGAGGAGATCCTCCGGCATAACCTGAGTCAGCAGCTCGGACGACTCGTCCGAGTGCTTCGATCGGACGTCGGCGCCGAATCCGACGGCGTTCTTGCCGATGCGCCGCGCGATGATCTTGTCGAGGCCTGCGAACGCGCCACCGCAGATGAAGAGGATGTTCGTCGTGTCGATCGAGAGGAATTCCTGGTGCGGATGCTTCCGGCCGCCCTGCGGCGGAACCGACGCCACTGTTCCCTCGAGGATCTTCAGGAGCGCCTGCTGGACGCCTTCGCCCGAAACGTCGCGCGTGATCGACGGGTTGTCTGCCTTGCGCGCGATCTTGTCGACCTCGTCGATGTAGATGATCCCGGTCTCGGCCTTCTTGATGTCGAAGTCCGCCGCCTGGATCAGCTTCAGGAGGATGTTCTCGACGTCCTCACCGACGTAGCCGGCCTCGGTGAGCGCCGTGGCGTCGGCGATCGCGAACGGGACGTTGATGATGCGCGCCAGCGTCTGGGCCAGCAGCGTCTTCCCGCACCCCGTGGGGCCGAGCAGGAGGATGTTCGACTTCTGGAGCTCGACGTCGCCCTCGTCGGTGCCCATCTGAACGCGCTTGTAGTGGTTGTAGACCGCCACCGACAGCGTCCGCTTCGCCTCTTCCTGCGAGACGACGTAGTCGTTCAGCACCGTGTAGATGTCCTTCGGGCGAGGAAGGTTGTCGAGGTCGAGCTGCGTCGGAGTGGTGAGCTCCTCGTCGATGATCTCGTTGCAGAGATCGATGCACTCGTCGCAGATGTAGACGCCGGGGCCGGCGATCAGCTTCTTGACCTGCCTCTGGCTCTTCCCGCAGAAGCTGCAGAGAAGCTGCTCATTTCCTTCGCTGGCCCTGGCCACCCTTATCTCCTTTTAGCCTGAAAAGACGCTTTCGTCTACCGGTGGGCGACGACGTTGTCGACGATTCCGTAGTCCTGAGCCTCTTCGGCGTTCAGGTAGTAGTCGCGCTCCATGTCCTTCGAGACCTTCTCGGTGGGCTGATTCGTGTGCTTGGCGATGATCTCCTCCAGGCGGCGCTTGAGACTGATCGTCTCGCGGGCCTGGATCTCAATGTCAGTGCCCTGGCCCTGGAAGCCGCCGGAGACCTGGTGGATGAGAATCTTGGAGTTCGGCAGCGCGGTGCGCTTTCCCTCCACGCCGGAGGCGAGAAGCAGCGCGCCCATCGACATTGCGATGCCGACACAGGTCGTCGCGACGTCCGGCCGGATGAACTGCATCGTGTCGTAGATCGCGAGGCCGGCATACACCGATCCGCCCGGCGAGTTGATGTAGAGCTGGATGTCCTTGTCGGGATCCTCGGACTCGAGGTGGATCATCTGGGCGACGATGAGGTTCGCGACCTGGTCGTCGATCGGCGTCCCGAGGAAGATGATGCGCTCGTTGAGGAGCCGCGAGTAGATGTCGAAGAAACGCTCGCCCCGGGAGGTCTGCTCGATGACGGACGGGATGATGAGATTCGAGGGGGTATCCATGTGGCTCCTTAACTGCCGGGGGTCCAGAGTTTCGCGTCGGTCGGCTTGTTTTCCTTTTCGGGAGTCCAGAGTGCGTCGCGCGCCTCGGCGAGCTCTTTCGGAATCCGCTTGACCTCTGACGCGACGCGGTCGAGCGCGTTTCGCATCCGGATGTCGTCGCGAAGCGTCTCGATCCTGCCGCTCTCGCGTAGCTGAACCAGCGTCTCGTCGGCGTCGTCGCCCATCGCCTCGGCCTGCTCGCGGACGATCGCCTCGATCTCCTCGTCCGACACGACGATGCCGAGCTTCTCCGCGGCCGCCTCGAGCACGAGCTCGCGAGCGACCGAGCGCGTCGCCTCCTCGTGCAGGCGCGCGAGCAGATCCTCGGGGCTCTGGCCGGTCATCTGCAGATACGCGTCGAGCTGCACGCCCCTCGACTCGACCTGCCGTGCGAGGCTGCGCAGCAGCTCGCGGGTGCGGGCCTCGACGAGCGGGCCGGACGCGTCGACGTTCGATGCATTGACGAGAGCGTCGGCGACGTCGGCGCGGAACTGCGCCTCGACCTCCTCCTCGATCTGGTCGCGGAGCCGTGAGTCGATGTCCTGACGCAGCTCGGCGAGCGTCTCGAACTCGGTCGCGGCGCGCGCCAGGTCGTCGTCGATCTCTGGGAGCACCTTCTCCTTGATCTCCTTGACCGTGAGCGTCACCGACTGCTGGGAGCCGTCGACGATCTCGAAGGCGATGTCCCTCGTCTCGCCTGCACTCATCCCGACGATGCCCGCCTCGATCTCCTCGACGACGGCGCCGCGCCCGAGCTCCACGACGTAGTCGCGGCGCGTCTCGCCGTTCGGCGAGACGAGATCGACGATCGTCGTGTACTCGGGGCCGACGGGCCTGCCTTCGACGGGAACGAGCTCCGCGACGGTCGAGCGGAGTGCGTCGAGCTCTTGCTGGACGAGCTCCTCCGGCACCTCGACTTCGACCGCGCCGACCTCGAGGTCCTGCCAGTCGGGAATCTCGGGCTTCGCCTGGACGGCGACCGTGGCGGTGAACGTCCAGTCCTGGTCGTCCGTGGCCGGCAGCTCGAAGTCGTACTCCGGGTTCTCGACCGGGCGCAGCCGCGTGCGCGCCGCGGCGTTCCAGAACCAGCCGGTGATGTGGCTGTCGATCGCCTCAGCCATGAGGCGGTCCTTGCCGACGCGCTGCAGCAGCACCTGCCGCGGCACCTTTCCTTTGCGGAAGCCGGGGATCTTCACCGTGCCGGCGAGGTCGTCGGCCGCGTGCTCCACCGCGTGGTGCACGTCGTGCGACGGCACCTGAACCGTCAATCGGACACGGTTCTCGGGGAGCTCCTCGACCTCGGTCTGCATGCGGCCATTCAAGCAGACCCCCTTTAGTCTGGGCCTCCATGCGGCTCTTCGTCCTCCTCCGGCACGCGCATTCGACCCTCAACGGCGAGGGGCGGGTGAACGGCGATCCCACCGTGCCTGTCCCCCTCACGCCCGAGGGCCGGGACGAGGCGGAGCGCGCCGGCCACCAGCTCGCGGAGCTTCGGATCGAGCTTTGCGTCCAGACGCGCTTCCAGCGCACGCGGGAGACCGCAGACGCGCTCCTGCTCGGCCGCGACGTTCCACGGGTCGAGGAGCCCTTGCTCGACGACATCGACGTCGGCGACCTCGAGGGCGCGACGATCGCCGACTACCGCGACTGGAAGCGGGCGCACACGCGGCACGAGCCCTTCCCCGGCGGCGAGAGCCTCGACGACTGCGCGCGCCGATACGCCCGTGCGTTCCGCACGCTGCTCGCGCGACCCGAGCGCACGGTCGTCGTGGTCTGCCACGAGATACCGGTGCGCTACGCGTTGAACGCCGCGGCCGGCTCGGACGACCTCGACGGGCCGGAGCACAGAATCCCGAACGCGACGCCGTACCTCTTCGACGAAGCCGCGCTCGAGCGGGCCGCGACGCGCATCGAGCAGCTCACCCGTTTTGGCCCGCGGCCGGAGGCCGCTCCCAATCAGACGGCGCAATGACCAGATCCGGGACGATGGTGTGTCACCCGGATCTGGTCATTGCGGAAGGGAGCAAGAAAGACCCGGCGAATGAGTCTGTCCTCTCATGAGCGTGTGGACTTTCACTCTGATGGCCGTCGTCACCCTGATCTGGGTGGGGATGTTCGGCGCGGTCGCGTACCTCGCTGCGCAGAAGGCGCACAAGGTCCCGACGCAGCGTTAGCCGTGTGACCGCGGCGGTATCGTCCGCAGCGCGATGATCCTCGGCACCAGCGCACTCTCGCTCGCGGGCAGAGGCTTCGTGAACGCCTTCGAGATGGCGTACGAAGTGTGGTGGGCGCTCGTGCTCGGCTTCGCCATCTCTGCGGTCGTCCAGGCGTGGGTGCCGCGGGAGCGCATCCAGCGTGCGCTCTCGGGCAGCGGGCTCGTTCCCGTCGGCAGGGCGACGCTGCTCGGTGCGGCGTCCTCGTCCTGCTCGTACGCGGCGATCGCGATCGCGAAGTCGCTCTTCGAGAAGGGAGCGTCCGCGGCGACGTCGCTCTCGTTCCAGTTCGCGTCGACGAACCTCGTGTGGGAGCTCGGCCTCGTGATCTGGATCCTGATGGGCTGGCAGTTCACGCTTGCCGAGTTTGTCGGCGGCATCGTCCTGATCCTCCTCATGTGGGCGCTGTTGCGCTTCTTCGTGTCGCGTCGCCTCGAGGAAGAAGCGCGTGAGGTCGCACAGAACGCCGACAGCGGACACGTGCACCACTCGGCTGCCTCGACGCTGCCGTGGCGCAAGCGGATTCTGTCGGCGGAGGCGTGGTCGGACGTCGCGCACAACTTCCGCGGCGACTGGCAGATGCTCTGGAAGGAGATCTCGATCGGCTTCGTCCTCGCCGGATTCGCGTCGCTCATCCCGAATCGTTGGTTCTCGACGCTCTTCTACGAGTCAGGCCCGGCGCCGCTGCGCCTGCTCGAGAACGTGATCGTCGGTCCGGTGATCGCGATGCTGACGTTCGTCTGCTCCGTCGGCAACGTGCCGCTCGCAGCGGTGCTCTGGTCGGGCGGCATCTCGTTCGCCGGCGTGATCGCGTTCATCTTCGCCGACCTGATCATCCTGCCGATCATCGCGATCTACCGGAAGTACTACGGACGCCGGTACGCCACGCGGATCGTCGCGCTCATGTTCGTGACGATGGCCGGCGCAGCGCTGATCGTCGACGGGCTCTTCTCCGTCTCCGGGCTCATCCCACACGACCGGCCGACGAGGACCGAGGTGATGGGCGGCAGCATCGGGCTGGACTACAAGGCGCCGCTCAACATCGTCGCGCTGTTCGCATTCGCCGCCCTGTTCGTGCTGACGATGCGCCGCGGCGCGACCGACCCGGTCTGCGGCATGACGGTCGACCGCGCAAAGGGGCTGACGGCCGCGCACGCGGGCAAGACGTACTACTTCTGCGGGCCGGGCTGCCGCACGAAGTTCGAGGCCGACCCGGCCGGCTACCTACACTGAGAGGGCTCGCGGGTGTGGCGGAATTGGTAGACGCGGCGGGTTTAGGACCCGTTGGGTGCAAGCCCTTGGAGGTTCAAGTCCTCTCACCCGCATGACCAGGAAAACCCGGCCCTTTGGTCGGCCCGACGGCGACGCTCGCCGCGTATACGTCAGGTGTGGAACTACGGTCCTCGGGGCGATTCCTGATTCTGTGCGCGGTCACGCTCGTGACCGTGGCGGTGGCGGTCGGCTGCGGGACGGCCTCGACGCGGTCCTTGGCCGATGCTTCGTCGGCCAAAGCGCCCGCCCGCGCCGGGACGGCCTCGAGCTTTCGCAACGCCTTTCTCGCCTTTCGGTATCCGACCGGCTGGAAGCCGTACCAGTTCGACACGTCCCGCACGCTCCATTTCCATCCGATGGTGTACGTCGGCACGCAGCCCGGCCGCAACCCGTGTAGGCAGACTCAGATGGAGACCGTCTGTGGCTGGCCGGTCGATCGGCTTCGCCCAAACGGGGTGCTGATCGCCTGGGAGAACCGCGGCTGGCCGGGCTGGTCGCTCGCCTCCGTCACGGGTAAAGCGCTCAAGGTCGGCGGAAGAGCGGGAAAGATATCCACGGCGCGCCCCGGCGCATGCTCGACGATCGGCGCCGACGAGACCGTCGAGGTCGCGATCGAGCGGCCGCTGCAGAACAACTGGACGGCGTTCACCGCTTGCCTGCGTGGCCCGAATCTTCGCGTGAGCGAGCGGGCGGTCACCGCGCTGCTAACGTCGACGCGCTTCCTCGCTCCCTAGCTCCTCGTTTCACGGCTGCACGCCCCGGGGATCTGGGAAGCAATGGCGATTGCCCTTGCTCTGGGATTGACCGGCGGGTCCCTCGCCGCCGCGGCGCTTTCGATCGCGTATGCGCTCGTGCGGCGTTAGAGGCTTATAGTCCGGCCCCGTGGCAGGCATGCAGCCCGACGACGTCTACGAGCTGACCGGGGTCGGCGACCCTCGCATCTCGCCGGACGGGAGCCGCGTCGCCTACGTCATGACGACGGCCGACCGCGAGAAGGGCGAGTACAGCAGCGCCGTGTGGGTCGCCCCGCTCGACGGATCGGAGGAGCCGCGGCGCTTCACCTTCGGGGAGAAGCTCGACGGGTCGCCGCGCTGGTCGCCCGACGGCCGCTGGCTCGCGTTCGTCTCGAACCGCGGCGACGACAAGGCGCAGGGACAGCTCTACGTCATCCCGGCCGGAGGCGGCGAGGCGCGCAGGCTCACCGAGCTCAAGGAGAGCGTCAGCGACGTCACCTGGTCACCCGACTCGACGCGGCTTGCCTTCACGTCCCGCGTCCGCGACGAGGCGTACGAGGAGGAGAACGACAAGAAGCGCAAGCCGCGCCGCTTCACGCGCCTCATCCAGAAGCTCGACAGCGTCGGCTGGACCGGCGACCGGCGCGCGCACGTCTTCGTGGTCGACCTGGAGGACCGCGCGGCTCGCCAGGTCACCGAAGGCGACAACGAGAACGGATCGCCGGCGTGGGCGCCCGACGGCAAGCAGATCGTGTTCGCCGCGACGCGCGGAGAGCGGTGGGACACCGAGCTGATCAGCCGCCTGTACTCGGTCGAGGCCGAGGGCGGCGAGCCGAGACAGCTGACGGGCGATGACGGCTCGTACGAGACGCCGTCGTTCTCGCCCGACGGCACGCGCATCGCGTATCGCCACATCCTCGAGGACGGGACGCACCCGTACCACCACCACATGGGCGTGATGAAGGCGGACGGCAGCGACGCGAAGATCCTGACCTCTGCACTCGACCGGCAGTGCGCACCGCATCCCGATTACCGCGAGCCGATCTGGGACGGCGAGCGCATCCTCTTCACCGTCGAGGACGGCGGCAACGTGCACGCGTACACCGTCGAGGCGGACGGCACGTCCGACCCGCTCCTGCTCGTCGGCGGCGAGCTGGCGATCGCCGGCTACGACCTCCGCGACGGCCGGCTCGCGTACGTCGCGTCGACGCACACCACGATGCGCGAGCTGTACGTCACGACTGACGGCCGCAAGCTCACGAACGTCGGCGACGCCTTCACCTCCGGCCGCGAGCTCGCCCAGCCCGAGCGCTTCACCGCGGTCTCAGCGGACGGCTACGACGTCGACGCGTGGGTCGTGCGGCCCGCGGGTTTCGAGGAGGGCAAGCGCTACCCGACGCTGCTGAACATCCACGGAGGCCCGTTCTCCCAGTACACCACCGGGTTCTTCGACGAGTCGCAGGTCTACGCGGGCGGCGGGTACGTGGTGCTGTTCTCGAACCCGCGCGGCGGCTCCGGTTACTCCGAGGCGCACGGCCGCGCGATCCGCGGGCCGATCGGCGATGCCGGCCCCGGCTGGGGAACGTGCGACTACGACGACCTGATGGCCGTCGTCGACACTGCGCTCGAGAAGTTCGACTTCGTCGACCCCGAGAGGCTCGGCGTCATCGGCGGCTCGTACGGCGGCTACATGACGTCCTGGATCATCGGTCACACAAATCGCTTCAAGGCCGCGGTCTCCGAGCGCGCCGTGAACAACCTCGTGAGCATGTTCGGATCGAGCGACATCTTCTGGGTCTTCGAGCGTCAGTTCGGTGGCCCGATGTGGGAGCACATGGAGGCGTACATCGAGAAGTCACCGTCGACGTACGCGAAGGACATCGAGACCCCGGTGCTCGTGATGCACTCCGAGCAGGACCTCCGCTGCAACATCGAGCAGGGCGAGCACCTCTTCAACCTGCTGCGGCTGCTCGGCAAGGACGTCGAGATGCTCCGCTTCCCGGCCGAGAGCCATGAGCTCTCGCGCGCCGGGTCGCCCGTCCACCGCGTCCAGCGGTTCGAGGCGATCCTCGAGTGGTTCGACCGCTACCTCACGTAGCGCGAGCCGCTACCAGGCGTCCCAGTGCACCATCGAGTCGAGCGGCTTGCGCTTGCCCGGCTTGAAATCCGTGCCGAGCGTGTACGCGACCGGAATGAGGGCGACCTGCGTCACCTCGTCGTACGGGATGCCGAGGATCTCCGCGACCTCCTGCTCGTGCATCAGGTGGAACGTCGTCCACACCGTTCCCAGCCCGCGTGCCCGCGCGGCGAGCATGAAGCTCCACGCCGCCGGAATGATCGAGCCGAACATCGACGCGACGAGCGCGTTCGGCTTACCCTCGTAGCGTCCCTGCACGCAGGGGATGACGTGCACGGGCACCTCGTCGATGTGCTCGGCGAGGTGCACGACCGCGTCGCCGATCCGCGCGCCCTGCCCTTCGCGCGGCCCGCCGCGTTCGAGATACGGATAGCAGACCTTCCGCCAGATCTCCCCGATCGCCGCGCGCTTCTCAGCGTCGGTCACGACGACGAAGTGCCAGTTCTGCGAATAGCTCGCCGTCGGCGCCTGCTGCGCAAGTTGGAAGCACTCCTCAAGCACGTCGCGCTCGACCGGCTTGGTCAAGTCCAGGCGCTTGCGAACCGCACGTGTCGTCGAGAGCAACTCGTCGGGCGTCAGCTCGAGCTTCACGGCCCGATCATCGCAGTTCGTGATGGCCCCGGGTGGAGTCGAACCACCGCGCGCAGATTCGAAGTCTGCCGCTCTATCCACTGAGCTACGGGGCCAGAGACGCCTAGCGTAGCCGGGTCAGAGTGCGGCGACCGGGGCGCCGTACTTCTTCTTCAAGTACGCGAGATACGGCTTCGCGTCGATCGTCGTGCCGATTGCGCGGCGGAGGACTTCCTGCGGCGGGTACTTGCGGCCGTGCGCATGAACGTTCGTCTCGAGCCACTCGCGCAGCGCGGTGAACTCGCCGCGCTCGATCTGGTCCTCGAGATCCGGGACGTCTTCCAGAATTTTCTCCCAGATCTGCACGGACATCACGGTGCCGAGTAAATAGGTGGAGAAGTAGCCGATGAGACCGGCGCCCCAGTGCACGTCCTGCAGCACTCCGTGCGCGTCGTCCGGCACGTCGACGCCGAGGTAGGCGTGCATCTTCTCGGCCCAGAGCTGCGGCAGGTCGCGCAGGTCGATCCGGCCGTTGACCATCTCCTGCTCGAGCTCGAAGCGGAGGATCACGTGCATCCCGTAGGTCACCTCGTCGGCCTCGATGCGGATCAGCGACGGCTCCGCCTTGTTGATGCCCGCGTAGAAGCGGTCGAGCTCGACGTCGCCGAGCGCCTCGGGGAACGTCTCCTGCAGGCGCGGATAGAAGAATCGCCAGAACGGAAGGCTGCGGCCGACCATGTTCTCCCAGAGGCGGCTCTGCGATTCGTGCATCGCGTACGACGCGGCCGAGCCAATGGGCAGGTGCGCGAACTCACGCGGGAACTGGTGTTGGTACAGCCCGTGCCCGTACTCGTGCATGGTCGCGAAGAGCGACTTCAGCTCGTCCGGGAAGTAGTACGTCGTTATGCGGATGTCGTCGATGCCTGCGCCGGATGCGAATGGATGCACCGTCGGATCGATGCGCCACGTATCGGGGCGATGGCCGAACATGTCGACGACTTCACGGTTGAGTGTGATCTGACGGTCGACCGGAAAGTCGCCATGCAGGAACGAATCGTCGACCTCGCGATCGCGCAGATCGGCGATGAGCGGAACGAGCTCGTCGCGGATCTCCGCGAAGATCCGCGTCACCTCGGCCGTCTTCATCTCGGGCTCGAAGTCGTCGAGCAGGATGTCGTACGGCTCGTCGAGCGGCTCGAAGCAGTCGATGTACCGCTTGCGCAGCTCGAGGTTGCGCTCGAGCACCGGCAGGAAGAGCTCGAAGTTCGACGTCGCCTTCGCCTCGAGCCAGGCCGGCACCGACTCCGCGCTCGCACGGGCCATTTCGCCGCGTAGCTCGGCCGGAACGCGCGCCGCCTTGTCGTGGTCGCGGCGGGCGACACGGATCGTCGACGCGTCGATCGAGCCCGCGTCGAGCGTGCTCTCGAGGGGCGCGAGCTCGTCGAGCAGTCGCGCGATCTCTGGATCGATGAGCCGCTCGTGCGACAGGCGCTGCAGGAGCTCGGCGTGGTCGGCGCGGTGCGTTCCGCCGGCCGGCGGCATCGTCGTGCGCTGGTCCCAATCGAGCAGCCACCCGAGCGCGTCGAGCGAGTGGATGTCGGTGAGCCGCGACTTCAGATCGGCGAGGGGATCGGCCATCCGCGGGAGACTATCGCGACCGCCAAGCCGCCCCAGCACGATCCGACGCGAGAGGGTGGCGAACGGGACTCGAACCCGCGACCACCGGGACCACAACCCGGGGCTCTACCAACTGAGCTACCGCCACCGCGAAGCGTCGACAGCGTAGCGGAGCGCGCACGGAGGAGCTCCACCGCCCGCCCCACCCGAAGGTCCGGGTTGGACCAGCCGAAAGGTACGAGGGACCGCATACCCCGCGGCGTCTAGTAAAGGCATGGACGCCGAAGTCATCGCCGATGGCGATCATGGGAGGCCGATCGGGGTGCTCCTTGCGGAGTCGCACGATCCGGGGCGCGAGCGACTGTGCGAAGCGATCAGGCTCGACCCGCGGCTCGAGCTCCTCGCGTGCGCGCCTGACGCGGCGGCGGCCGTTGCGCGCGCGCTCGAGTTGCTTCCCGATGTGCTCGTGCTCGACTCCGTGCTGCCGCAGGGGGCGCTGACCGCGGCGCTGGAGATCCGTGCACGACTTCCACGGACACACCTGGTCGTCACGCACGAGGCCGCGGAGGACGACTTGGTCGCGGCAATCACCGCCGGCGCATCTGCGTACGTCGCACGTGCGGACGACACGGAGCGGCTCCTGCAGGCGGTCGCCGACGTCGGCGCCGGCGAGATCGTTCTGACCAGAGCGCAGATCGCCTGTCTCGTCGAGGCGGTGCGAGACCCTGCACGCCCGCGACGCAGAGTTGCGACAGACCCCGCGCTCACGGCGCGCGAATGGCAGGTCGGCGCGTTGCTGCGCGATGGGCACACGAGGCGCGAGATCGCGGAGCAGCTCTTTCTCAGCCCGGTCACGGTGCGATCGCACGTTCGTTCGATCAGACGAAAGCTCGCGGCGGCCGACGAGGAACGGAGTCCGATCTACCGATGAGCGAATTCATCGGTCTAGACACTTGTCCACAGGAGCGTGGCGCGCTTTTCTAGCAGATGGGTCAACGCGTCTAGCGGAAGGTGCGGAATCTTAAGAACGGTCGCGACCGGCTTGCGGACAACGCACGGTCGTGTGCGGACACAACCAGTAGGAGGAGTGGGATGAGCGGCAAGAGGGTCTACCGCGCGAAGAAGAGGTCGGCGGCAACGCTGATTGTGTTGTCGGTCGCAGCCGTGGCTGCGCTGCTCCTGGTCGCAGGCGCCGGCGCCGGAGTCTCGTCCGGCCAGCTCGCCGCGCCGACCGGTGTCTCACCGACCGGCGAGAAGTACAACAACACGCACTGGAAAGTCGCCGCGGGCGACACGATCACCGACACGATCATCAACGCGACGGATGCGATCGAAGGCTCAGGAGGGTGTGACGCGACCCTGCACGAGGTCGCCGTCATCATCCAGAGCAGCGCGTTCGGCAATGTCACGTTGTGCGGCACGCTCAGCGGCAGCACCATCACCTTTAGCTGGGACGTACCGGAGTCGGGTGTCTGTAGTACGACAACTGTCTCCTACAACGACACCGGCAACCATGCCAACAACTCTCTCATCACGCCGGGCGGCAACTCGGTGGCCGGGCTCGCCATCGTCGACGGGAACGGCAATCTCATCACGGACTGCGGCCCCGGCAAGGTCGCACCGGAAATCGTGACGGAGCCGAGTGGTGGCGTCTTTGGTTCCAAGCTGAACGACACCGCGACGCTCTCGGGCGGTGCCACGCCGACGGGGACGATCACATTCGATCTCTACCCGCCGAGCTCTCCCGACTGCGCGGCCGGCACTTCGGTCTACACCGACGTCGTCACCATCACCGACAACGGGACGTTCGACACGCTGACCCTCGGCGACAATCCCGGCGGGTACACAAGCAGCGCGCTGGGTACCTACAACTGGGTCGCCTCGTACAGCGGTGACGGCAACAACCTCCCCGTCGCGAGCGATTGCGGCGACGAGGCGTACGTCGTCACAGCTGCGGCTTCGGATGTGGAGACGATCGTGGAAGACGGGACCGACGCGGCCGTCACGAACGGCTCGCACGTGCCGCTCGGGTCGGCTATCCACGACAAGGCCACTGTGACGGCGCCCGACTCGCCGTTCCAGCCGCCCGCAGGCACGATCGACTTCAGCTTCTTCTCGTCGATCGATTGCGGCGTCGCGAACTCGGACTCGCCGGCGAACCAGTTGGGCGTCTCCCTCGTGAGCGGAGTTGCCGAGTCGACGCCGACCGCTCCGCTGGGAGCAGGGTCGTACTCGTATCTCGACCACTACAACAGCGACGACACCAACAAGTGGACCGACGGCGACTCGATCTGCAACGAGACGTTCATCGTCGACAAGGGGCCGACCACGACCGTCACAGTGGTCAAGAACGCAGCCGGGGCCACGGTTACCACCGTGCCTATCGGTTCTGCGGTACACGACCACGCGACGGTCGGACCAGCCGTGACCGGGATCCCGATCACCGGGACGGTGACGTACACCTTCTCGACGAACGGCTGCACCGGTCCGTTCAACGCGTTCGACACGGAGCCGGTCGGAACTGACTCGAAGGCGACCGGAGCGCTCAGCTTCGGCAACTACGCCTTCCAGGCCAGCTACGGCGGAGACAGCAACTACGCCGCCTCTACCGGCGACTGCGAGCCGTTCTCCGTCTTCAACCCGCCGCTGACGCCTGGGTACTGGAAGAACCACCAGACGCAGACGACGGCACTGCTGGCAGGCTGCATCAAGCTCGGCAACTCCGCCTGCATCACGTGGGGTGTGGCATCCACCATCTGGAACGGCATGAACTGCAGCAACACGTCGGGCCAGAACGCGATCGGCTGCCTCGCCGGGCACCTGCTCGCGACGAAGCTCAACCTCGCGAACGGCTCTAATCCCTGCATCGCGACGGCCGTCAGCCGCGCAGACTCGTTCCTCAAGGCTGGAACGGTCGACGGCGTCACCGGGATCAATTACACGGGGCCTGGGAGCTACTCCATCTCGGCCGCTCAGCGGGCTGAGGCGATCAAGCTCAAGAACCCGCTCGACGCATACAACAACGGGCTCGGTTGCTAAGCGACAACCGTCGCTAACACGAAATCGAGTGAGGGCCCCGATAGGGGCCCTCACTCATTCGGAGCTCGTCACAGCGTGAATGTCCACAGACTCGCGCTTCGGGTCGTGTCCCAGGGATACGGGCCATTCAGCCCGGTCACGGTCACGGTGTAGGTCCCCTTCGGTGCCTTCTGGATCGCGAAGGCGGCGGTGCCGGTCGAGTCCGTCGTCCCGCTGAATGTCCACGCCGCGCCGCTCGTGCAGGCGACGCTCAGCTGTACCTGCGCCCCGGCGACAGGTCCCACCGTCGAGGTGACGGAGGCGCTGATGCGGAGATTCGGACCGGAGCTCTTGAACGTGACGCCGCTGACCCACATCGTCGCTGCTATCGCGGGCTTGGCGAGGGTGAAGCTCGCAGGCGCCGTCTGTCCGGCGGTCACGGAAACGCTCGTCGACGCGTCCAGGTAACCAGAGGCCGAAGCGGTGACGTTGTAGCTGCCGGCCGGCACGCCGGCGAGCGCGTAGGCACCGGTCGAGTCGGTGGTTGCGCTTGCAGAGCCGTCATTCACCGTCGCGCCGGCGATCCCCGTACCCGTGGCGTCGGTGACCTTCCCGGAGATGGACCCGGTGGTCGCAGTCTTGGCGAGCGCAAGGGCGGCCGTCGTGGTTTGCGCCGCGACTACCGCGACGCTTTGGGAAGCGGTCGCGTAGCCGGCGGTTGACGCACTCACCGTGTAGGTTCCCGCCGGGACGTTCGACAGCGTGTAGCCGCCGCTGGTGTTCGTGACAGCGCTCGCAGCGCCGTAGCTGACCGTCGCGCCCGCAAGGCCGGCGCCCGTGGACGCATCGGTGACGGTCCCGGTGATGCTGCCCGCGACGGAGCCGGCAACCTCGGTCAGCGCGCGGTACGCGTCGATCCGGCCGCTACCGATCCCGCTGAGCCCGATGTTGTCGGCGGTCGCCTGGATCTGTGCGCGGACCTCGTCGTTCACGCGCCCGTTGCCGTTCGTGTCGGTCAGTCGCGCGAACAGGAGCGCGGCGAGACCGGAGACATACGGCGCAGCCATCGACGTCCCGCTCATGTAGGTGTAGCCGCCCGGGATCGTCGAGTAGATGCTGATGCCGGGTGCGGCGACATCCACCCAGTCGCCGTAATCGGAGAACGACGCAAGCCTGTCGAGATCGGTAGTGGCTGCCACGGCGATCACGTTCGCGTACGACGCCGGGTAGGTCGGTGTGGAGTTGGCGAAGTTACCGGCGGCGGCCACGACGACCACGCCCTTCGACCAGGCGTAATCGATGGCCGACTGAAGAGTGGCGGAAGGTGAGGTACCGACGAGGCTCATGTTGATCACGTTGGCGCCGTTGTCCGCGGCCCAGGTGATTCCCTGCGCGACGGCGGAGTAGAGGCCGGAGCCGTCGTCGTTCAGCACCTTGACGTTCTCGATCCTCGCGTCGTAGCCGAGACCGGCGACACCGACCCCGTTGTTCGTCGCTGCCGCGGCGATGCCCGCGGCGTGCGACCCATGGCCGTTCACGTCGTCTACGGTCGAGCTCGAGCTGAAGTTCTTGCTGGTGGCGATCTTTGAGGCAAGATCAGGATGTGAGAGCGAGACGCCGGTGTCGAGCACGGCAACGATCACGCTCGAGTTGCTGTGGCTCACACTCCACGCCTCGGGTGCGCGAATCTTCGAGAGACCCCATTCGAGCGAGACGCTCGGGTCGTTGGGGACGTCGGCTGCCTGCGCCTGAGCGTTCGGCTCCGCGAAGTCGACCCCGGATGCCTTCTGGAGGCCTGCGAGCGCTGCCGCTGCGCGGCCGGACGGGACCGTGACCACGCGCACGCCGATGGCGGGAATGGCGCCGACCTCCGTTGCGTCGGCGCCTTTCAGCGCGGCAGCGCTTGCCGCCGCGGAAGCGTGCTCGTTGAACTTCACGAGCAGCTGCGTCGTCGACCCGGCCTGGCCGGTCGCCACCACGGGCGGGTCCGCGGAGGCGGAGGTCGCCAAAAGCGCGGCGAGGACGAGCACGAGAAGAGCTGCTCCGGCATGACGGCGGAGCGGCGGCGGCGAGAGGGACATTTGCGGCGGACCTCTGCTTTCGGATTCGAAAACTCAGTCCTCGTGTGATCGGCACCTCTGCCGCGAAGCTGACCCTCATCCGAGTGATGGGTCCCTCCGGAATCGGTAGCGGTTCCGCTTCCTGGTTCGGGGAGGTTGTCAGCCTCGAGACGAGGAATGGCCTCGAAATGGGGCCTCCTGAAAGGCGCGCCCGGGAGGATTCGAACCTCCGACCCGCGGATTAGAAGTCCGCTGCTCTGTCCCCTGAGCTACGGGCGCGTTCGGCAAGGGTACCCCTGCTTCAGGCCGGACTGGCTGCCGCGAGAGCCTTAGTGGCGGACGCCGAAGTCGGTCGTCACGATCGTGACGTCCAGGCCTCTGTACGTGCCGGGTGCCGCGGTGACGTGGAGGGCGGAGACGCCGATCTCGCGCCACTTGGAGGACATCAGGTTGGCGCGGTGCTCGGGGCTCGCGAGCCAAAGCTTGAGCGCGCCGCTCGGGTCGACGTCGGGCGACGACCAGAGGAGGTTCTCGCCGACCGACCAGTAGCGCATCGAGCCGGCGGGATAGAAGCGCTGGATGCGCTTCCAGAACGGGGAGCCGTCATAGGACTCGTGGGCGAAGTAGCCGTCCGACGCCATCTGGTGCGAATGCCCCCGCGCGGCCGTCGTCAGCGGCGTCGAGAGGCGGAGCGGCGTCAGGTGGTTCTGCGTGCGGAACGCATTGATCGCGCTCAACACTCCCTGCTCGAGCGAGCTCAGCGCGGCGGCGGGATGGCGGGGCTGCGGCGGCGTCGCCTGGGCGGCCGAGACTCCGGCCAGCGCAGTGACGAGCGCGACGAGCGCGATCCCCCGTGAGAGTCCTCTAATCATCCTCTGAAACCATCGGCATTCCACATGTAGTTCTCATCGGGCGCAAGTCGGATCATTCGCGCCGGTATGACCCATGCTTTCAACACATAAGGACCTACGGCGCGGCGACCGGCAGCGGCTCGCGGCGCTCGGGGCGGTTCGCCCGCCAGTCCACGAGCAGCACCTGGATCGTTCCTGCCACCGGGATTGCAGCGAGCGCGCCGAGCACGCCGGCGATCTGCGCGCCGACGAGCACCGAGACGAGGACGGCAAGCGGGGACAGCTGCACCGTCCGCCC
>Ga0193728_1000311_pt1 | contig 23162 bp, 25 predicted proteins | sample U1c1metaG_FD_143037 | JGI IMG/M metagenome (GOLD analysis project Ga0193728, IMG submission 143037) | Soil microbial communities from a riparian zone of the East river system, Colorado, United States - U1c1 | ecosystem: Environmental > Terrestrial > Soil > Riparian zone | place: USA: East River...
AGGTTTCGCCCCAGCTGATCGCTGCCATTGCCCAAGCCATTCGGATGCGCTTCGGATGCCGAATTAAACAAGATGGCTGTTGTGCCGATCGTGGAAGCGTTCAGAAAAATAATTTTTGCGTAATATTCTTCGGTCTTCATTGTTTCGGCGTCAATGATCCGGATGCCTTTCGCTTTTTTGGTTTCTTTGTCGTAGATCACGTGAACGACAATCGAAAAGGGCCTCAGGGTAAGATTGCCAGTCGCCTTTGCTGCCGGTAAGGTAACCCCATTGCTGCTGAAATAACCGGTGAAAGGACATCCCCGATCGCACATGTTCCTGAACTGGCAGGGTCCGCGGCCATGCAATCCTTTGGTAAGATTGGCAACACGGCCGATGATCATCCTTCGGCCATCAGAAAATTTTTCCGTGATTTGTCCGGCAATGTGTTTTTCCACGCAATTCATTTCCATTGGTGGAAGAAATTCACTGTCCGGCAACTGGGGCAATGCTTCAGCAGAGCCGCTGATGCCAACAAATTTTTCGACGTAGCTGTACCAGGGAGCAATATCACGGTACCGTATAGGCCAATCAACGCCATGGCCATCTCTGGCGTTGGCTTCGAAATCGAGATCACTCCACCGGTAACATTGCCTGCCCCACATCAGGCTTCGGCCCCCGACATGATAACCCCTGATCCAGTCGAAGGGTTTCACCTGCGTATAGGGATGTTCGAGGTCATTCACAAAAAAATGGCGGTTTGTTTCATTGCAAAAGCCCCGCACCTGGATGTGCTGTTCCTTCCTCATTTGCTGCGTGATGGCTCCCCTGTGATCGAATTCCCAGGGCGCTTTTGTAGCGGTGGGATAGTCTTTGATGTGTTCGACATTTCTTCCCCTTTCCAGGACCAGGGTTTTCAAGCCTTTTTCACATAGTTCTTTGGCGGCCCATCCTCCGCTGATCCCCGAGCCGACGACAATGGCATCGTAGCTATTTTGTTTTACGGCCTTATTGTTGATGTTGAGGGAGTCTCCAGGCATAAATCGTTTGTTAGGACGTGAATGATAGGAGAAAGTTAGTGGAAATTGTGTTAATTCAGTACAAGCGCTTTTTTTGCCTTTTTATGCAGGTATGCATTGGGGTTGTGTTCCAGCGCGCCTTTTGGGAGCCATTGCCACCAGCTGCCAAGATCTTTTTGAATGATCTTTTTATGGAAGTCTGGCAATTGCGTGGTCTCTCCCTCAAAATATTGCCTGAAGGCCCTGTCGCTGACCAGCTGCTCACGCACTTTGCTGAAAAAATGGATCCTGCCATACCCTTCCTGCGAAACGGCCCGCATGAAATTCATCCATTTCGACGTGGGATCGGGCGTTGCCATAAAGCGGCGATAAATCGCCTTCTTCGAGAAGGTATATTTCGTAAGGTCGATGACTTTATCATAAAAATCCACCCAGTCATAATTTTTGGGTTTCAGGTTCATCGCGAGATGGTTATTGAGAAAATGAAAAGGGAATGGCAATATGCGTCCCGCTTTTTGATATTCGAGATTGAGCGGGGCAGCTTCGCCAAATGCAGTGAGCAACGAATATCCCGGAAAGGCTGCAGGTGATTTGTCAATGAAAAGCTTCGTGAGCTCGAAGGGCGCATCACCCTCATCACTGTCGAGCCCGAGCACAAAGTTCGTCTGTACATAAGGGATATACCGGAACATCATATTGACCTGTTCGGAGATCTGGTTCACCTTTTCTTCACCGGCAATGCGGGAGGTTCTTGATTTATTACCCAGCTCAAACCAGGATTCAATACCCGGTAAAATGGCGCCGAAGCCATTTCTTTGCATTACTTTCAGATGATCTTCGGTGAGGATCGACAAACTGCTCTCCCCGATAAAGCGAAAGCTCTTAGCCGGCGCAGCCGAAGCGATGGCTTCCATATTGTCCTCAAATTTTATCCCGAAATTCGGATCATGCCAACCCACGAGGGGCTTTTTGAATTTGGTCAACAGGAAACGGAGGTCTTCCTTGATGATACTAAAATCCAGGGGCTGGTAAGGCACCGTAGAGTCAATACAAAATGAGCAGGTATAGGGACAACCCACGCTCCCGATCATCGGCACCATTTTAATAAAGGGCGCTTTCGCGAGGGTGGGTTCAATGAATTTCCATCTTTCTCTTACGCCCGGTAACTGACTGGGCTGTTTCCCCGTTGAAAGATGTTTGCCCAACGGGCCCTGCGGGCGACAATTGTTCAACACATCGGAGATGGTAGATTTATTCGTAAAGCCCAGCACATAATCGAAATACTTAATGGCATCATCAGGATAACAGCGTGCATGAGGGCCACCCAGGACCGTAACTGCGCCCTGACTGTGAAAGTAATTGCTTAACGAGTAGGCAAGCAGTGCGGCATGTGTAAAGGAACTGATAAAAACCAGATCCACCTTCGTTGGCAGTTCCTTACTGAGATCTTCCCGCCCGGTATAACAGATCATCTTCACTTCGTGACCTTCTTCCTCGCACCAGGTCGCCACCACCTGTGGCATGATGCTGGCAAGGTTGGCATACATGATCTTTGCCCATAGAGAACTGTTCGGGCCTTTAGACACCAGGTCAATCACGCCGATACTGAGTTTTTTCATATAAAAAAAAATGATTCGGGTTCCTGGAAACTTCTCCCGGAATCAAGTATTACAGGATTGGTAGTAGGAACCAGAAAAGATGAAATAATGAAGAATTTTTTTTTGATTAGATTGCCAGGGTTGCAGCCGTTTCTATTATGCCGGCACAGGCTAAGATAAAGATGCTGCATTTCAAAGAAGAATTGTTACAAAATCCCATTTAAACATTACATAATTCACACTTCTGTCGCAATATTGCCCCTGGCGGGCAATCGTATCTGGACACACTTACCTGGAAGGAATGATAATAATATTACGGTACTCGATGGTTCCATGATCACCCTGGAAAAGGATTGGTCCTGGTTCGCCTTCTCTGCTGTTGAGGGCTCCGCCTGTTATTCCTGGGATCTCCTGATTGCAGATGATGGTTTTTCCATTGAGCGAAACCGTTACCATCCTGCCCACCAGGGTAATATCATAGGATTGCCATTCTCCCGGATCCTTTGCCATCATCTCACTTGGTGCAATAAATCCATACACGGCGCCGAGCTCATCTTTCAACGGCTCCAGTCCTTTGCTGTCCGCAACTTGCACTTCATAACGCCCGCGCAGATAGACGCCGCTGTTGCTCGCCTTGGGATATCGAAATTCAACATGAAGTTTAAAATCCGAAAAAGTTCTGTCGGTCATCAGGTTCGATCCGGGTTTTGGGCTTCGTAAAATTCCCGCATCGGCAACCCATTGGTTTGCTCCCTGGGCATGCCATCCGCTCAGGTCCTTGCCGTTGAACAATTGTATGGGCTGTCCCCAGTTCGGCTCTTTTTCCCTGCGGAGCGAAGGCGCGCGAACACCCGTCCAGGTATAATTTTTACCATCACTGCCCACCATAGTTCCGGTCAGGCTGTCGCCCTGTATTTTACCTTCGACCGTAATATCGTTATCTCCCGGATCCCATTGTGGCGGCAGCGAAAAGCTGAGCACGCCTTCTTTAAAATTAACCCGGGACACCGGGCGCGCACTTCCACCGGCGCCGACAAACTGTCCAACCAAAATATGTGTACCCGAATGACTGACTTCAAGCCAGGATGGCATCTCTTTGCCTGCTGCATAAACCGTCAAATCCCACCTTCCTTCAATCGGTGATTTGACCGCATGCTGGGCATAGGCCTGGTTTGTCGCAACAGCGCATAGTGCAACCAGTGATAAGCCCAGTAAAAAATAAAATGACTTGCACGGTCTGTTTATCCCTGAAAATGTAATCATACGGAAGCTTTGGGTTCAATATAACAATAAAAAATTAAAAACAACCTTATCCTGCCCGACAATTCGCCGGTCGCTGCGGAGCCGCAGCACACCTATCGCTAAAAAAGAGAAAGTTGTGTATGCCTGGATGCCTGCTTGGGCCTGACCATTCGCGGGATTGGCATCACGCCCGGTTGAATATGATACAAGGCGGTTTCCTCGTCGCGCGAAGCATGTATTATTTTAATATTCCCTGCATGCATCGTAAACAAGGACTCCACGATTTGCGGTGTATTATTCTCCTTTGATAAATGCGCGAGCAATACATGGCTCATATGGGAGGGCCGGTGTGCCAAAAATAGTTCCAGCGCCTGTACGTTGGAAAGATGGCCTTTTTCACTCTGTATCCGTTTCTTCAAATAAATGGGATACCTGCCATTGGCCAACAGCTGCTCGTCATAATTCGTTTCCAGGAAAACGGCATGGCATCGCTTAAAATGACTGATCACCTGGTCGCAAGGTTTCCCGATATCGGTAAATATTCCAACTGTCACTCCGCCGCCTCCGACAATAAAACTATGGGGATCTACTGCATCATGCCATTTTGGAAATGCCGTGACGATCAGGTTACCGACCGCAACGGGTTCATGCGCTTTGAAAGAATGAACCAGGTGCATGCCCAAATGAAATTTCGAATGCCTGTACGTGTCGGAGGTAATGTAGACCGGCAATTGGTATCTCCTGGCCAGCACCGGAATCCCACTGATGTGGTCGCTGTGCTCGTGAGAAACGAAAACCGCTTTCACTTTTTCCATGGCCAGTCCCAACCGTTTCATCCGCCTTTCAATTTCCGTACAGGATATTCCTGCATCTACCAGAATAGCTTCATCCTGGTTACCGATATAATAGCAATTTCCGTTACTGCCAGAATTTAAAGAGGAAATAAACAAGGACATATTGGGCCCAAAGTACAGGATTCCCGTCAATCTGTTTGTAAAAATTATTCACCAAACGTTAACTAATGGTGGAAAATATACCGGAACAAAAAGAAAGTGGCTGTGAGCAGGCCGAGCAAAATCAAAACCACAATAACCATCAAAAAATCCAGCTTCCTCACCTGCCTCCTCGCCTTCAGCCTGCTGTCTTCCCTGACCTGCTCAGGCAACAAACGCAGGGAAACACTCATTAGTAAAGGTACGATGATCATATCGTCAATATACCCGACAAAAGGGATAAAATCCGGAATCAGGTCAATTGGACTTACTAGGTACACGATGGAAAAAATGACTGGAAATTTTGCATACAGGGGAGTGGATTCATGCCGGAGACCGAAATATAAAACGAGAATCTGTTCTTTCCACCTGGCCGATCTTGTGCTCATGCTTTTGCCTTCAATCATGGGATACATTTATTAGTCAGGAGCATCATTGCAAAAATGATTCCAACATCGATTTGTCGGCAAAGGGTGTTCCTTAAAATGATTAACTTTCGGACCGGTCAAACGGCGCCAATGAAAAAAACAGCCATTTTTATTATCCTGTCAATCTTTACTTCATCCTGGCTCATGACCAGTACCTATGCCCAATCAAGGCCGCCAGACACTGTAACCACGGGTATTTATATTACCAGTATCCATGATATCGATTTCAAACAGAATGAATACACCATCAACCTCTGGTTATGGTTAAAGTACAAGAACAAGGCGTTTGATTTCCTGCAAAACCTCGAAATTCCCCAGGCAAAAACATTTTCGAAATTGTATTCAACCGTTGATTCATCCAATGGCCAGGTCTTTGTGCTGATGAAAATCCAGGCGGTCATGAAAGATTCCTGGAAGATCACCAATTTTCCATTTGACCGTCAGCGCCTCAGGCTTTCATTCGAAAATTCGCAGTTTGATTCCCGGTCGATGGTTTTTGCCGTGGATACGCCGGGCAAACATTTTGACCCCCGGTTTACATTAAGGGGATGGAAGATCGACAGTTTTACCATCTCAACGGGGATCAAGGCCTATGAGACCGCGTTTGGCGATGCGAGCGTTGACAAACCGCATACCGAATACAGTTCTTACAGAGTGAATGTCGGCATCAACCGAAATGCTGCTGAATTGTTCTGGAAGATGTTTATCGGGATGTATGTCTCTTTCCTGATTTCCTATGTCTGCTTTTACATTCATGCGGACAATATTGATTCGCGCTTTGGACTGAGCGTAGGCTCCCTTTTTGCAGCCATCGGCAACAAATACATTATCGATTCTTCCCTGCCCGAGTCCACTTCATTCACCCTGGTGGATGCGCTCCATGGGGTCACACTTTTTTTCATTTTCATGGTCATCACTTCATCGGCCTACTCATTAAAACTGGCCAAGGAAAATAAAATCAAACAAGCGAACCGCTTTGACATGGTCGCTGCGCAAATATTCCTGGCGCTTTACCTGTGCATCAATTTTTATTTAATTTATAAGGCCAGGAGATAGCTGTTCTACACCCTTCGTTACGGCAGTTTTTTCTTATCAGAAAGCACCAGCGCAATTCCGGCCACGGCGATCAGTACGCCCGCATAGGTTGGCCATCCGATCCACCTGTTTTCTTTCTTATTGATCTGAATAGGTCCTGCGTCGACAATCTTTTTTTCTGTCTGAACAGAAAACCCACGGATGAGTACCATGGCAATGCCCACAATGATGAGAATGATTCCAAGTGTTTTCATGATTTAGTGTTTGTCCATCACTTAAAAAAGCGTGCCCCGGTCATGGCTAGCCGGGGTTTGCCTTCCCACCGTCCATCTCTTCTTTTTCGTTGATCGTTTTTGCTCCGGTTTCAACTTCCACCTGTTTGGTAATGACTGCGTATTCATTCGGATAGATGGCCGAGCCAAAGGCGACCGCGTAATACTTGGTAAACTCGGCGCCGAAATAAAGGATCACCGAGGAATAATAGATCCACAACAGTAAAACGACCAGCGAACCCGCCGTGCCATAAGTTGTACCCACATGGCTTTTGCTGATATAAAATGAGATCGCAAATTTCCCAAGCATGAACAGCACGGCCGTGGTCAGCGCTCCGGCCGCCACATCGCCCCAGGCTATTTTCGCATCGGGCAGCACTTTGAATACGGTGCCGAAGATCAGGCTGGTGATCACAAAACTCAATAGGAGATTTACAATGTAAAATAGCACCACCGTAACTTCCGGATAAGCGATCATTAAACGGTCGCTGAATGCATCGACCAGCGCGGAAAATCCAAGAGACACCAGCAACAGAAATCCAAGCCCGATGATCACGGAAAAAGACAGGATCCGGTTTTGCAGTAGTTTAAGCCATCCTTTTTTGGGTTTTGGTTTAAGTCCCCAGATCATATTAATGGAATCCTGGATCTCCCCAAAAACGCCGGTCGCGCCAATGAGCAGGGCAACGCCGCCAATAATGGCTGCCAGTTTTCCTTTACCGATGACTGCCGCATTCCTGATGATCTGTTGTAACTGAAAGGCTGTATCATGACCAACAAAATGTTCCAGTTGCCCGTAAATTTTCCCTTCCACTGCTTCACGTCCAAAAAAAAGACTGGCCAGTGAAATGATCATCAACAGCAAGGGACCCATGGAAAACACCATATAATAGGCCAGCGATGCGCTCAATTTAAAGACCTTATCGGATGAAAATCCATCGAACGTATTTTTCAGAACGCCCCATAAACCCTTCCATGATACCCTTCCCATAGTGGCATACATTTTTATCCATTATCCATATGAGTGAATCTCTACATCCAGAATAATAAACTAAATGCTATGCCAATACAAAAAAAAGCCCAGGAAAACGAGCATTCCGGGGAGCAAGAGGCTAAAGGGAATACAGAACGACCAAATAGCCAGATTCTTCCAACCAACCGGGGCCTTGAGATAAATTCAACAGAAATGAACCACCATGTAGTGGGCAATAATATCCCCATTTTTTTTATCTTCGACGGGATCGGGGACGGGAACCCAGACAACATCGCGTAATTGACATGTAAGCCTGCACAAAAAAACTCAGTCCCTCCTCTTTACATTTGGAAGTCTTCTACACTACGGTTAAGCCAAAACTATCCAGGCCTAATAAGAACCAGCAGTTAAAAAATAACAAGCATAATGCACAGAATCCTGTCCTTTTTTGCCGGCCGGGAATCATTTCCTATATTAGGTCATCGAACCCACCTAAAACAAACACAAAAATTTTTTATGAAAAAGGTAAATCGAAGAAATTTTATTGGCCGCTCCTCCATGTTGCTTGGCTCCGCACTGGTGATCCCAGCGATATTCAGGAACCAGGGTGCATTCGGGTCTTCGGCCGCTGTTAAACACCCTATCGGCTTCCAGGTTTTTCCAATCCGCGAAATGCTTGTCAAAGATTTTTCCGGAACATTAAAAATGATGGCCGGACTTGGATATCAAACTGTCGAAATGTGCTCTCCTGCTGGTTATCTTGACACGGGCTTTGGACCACTTACGGGCATCAAAGGTGCAGACATGAAAAAGATGATCAATGATGCTGGCCTGGTTTGTCCTAGTTGTCATTTTACCTTTGTAGAGTTAAAAGATAAACTCGATGTAACGATTGAATTCGCACAGCAATTGGGCCTCAAATACATGGTTTGTTCCAGCTTTTGGCTGAAGGATACGGCCACCATCAAGGATTACCAGGATTCTTCAGAAACACTGAATAAGATAGCCGAAAAAATCAGCAAGGCCGGAATGATAACGGGCTATCACAACCACGAAATGGAATTTGCCCAGCGCGATGGCGTGCTGATCTATGATGCCATGATGGAAAAATTAGATGGCAACCTGGTTAAAATGCAATTTCAAACCGAAGTGATCAACCTGGGGTACAAAGCTGCAACCTATTTTCGGAAGTACCCTGGCAGATTCATTTCGTCGCATTTGTCGGACTGGACTAAAGACAAAAAACAGGTACCCATCGGACAAGGTGTCATTGATTGGAAGGAATTTTTTGCCGCTGCTCCAGTAGGCGGGGTAAAAAATTATTTTGTTGAAATGGATTTGAATACGTTCAAGGATAGCGCAAGCTATATCCATGGATTGCTGGAAGTCTGATAAAAAATAAATTCCATCAGGCCTGTCGCGATATAAAGATAGCGGCAGGCCTGATTTATGTAAGTCATAAAGTTTAACTTTCTTAAAATGTCAATATGGAAAAAAGAATATTGGGCATCATGCTTTCATTACTCGGTGTAGCCGGACTCATTCTGGCCGGTATCAATTTCATGAATAATGGAAGTGGGCCAAGAAACCTTAAGGCCATTTTTCTTTACGGTATCCTCGGTGCAATTTTTTTCTTTGCGGGCGTCAGTCTGGTAAGAAATACAAAGGACAAAGAAACCTAGCGCTCAGTACATTACCTATTTCGTCAGGATGTGTTAATCATATCTTAATGCTGCGCTGGCATGGCATTTTCAGTGTAAAGACTAGTCTATATAGTATAGCCTAAAAAAAATGCCATGAAAAAAATCATATTTATTCTAGCCGCTACACTAGGAACATTTCTTTTATCATTTAATGCCAGGGCCCAGGTAGAAGTCGGTATTACGATTACTGCAGGTATTCCACCGCCGCCTCTACCTTATTATGAACAACCCTATTGTCCTGCGGACGGATACCTCTGGACGCCAGGATACTGGGCTTTTGAAGACGGCGACTATTATTGGGTACCGGGTGTTTGGGTTTTACCTCCGCAACCGGGATATTACTGGACACCCTGCTACTGGGCCTATACCGGCGGCGTCTATGGATGGCATCAGGGATATTGGGGACCGCATATCGGATTTTATGGCGGGGTCGACTATGGATATGGGTATTATGGATCAGGCTTTACGGGAGGACGATGGGACCAAGGCAGATTCAGGTATAATACTGCAGTCCTAAGGGTAAATACGCGTGTCGTACACAACGTATATGTTGACCGGACTGTAGTCGTGAACGACAATAGAACCACCCGCATCAGCTATAATGGCGGCAATGGAGGTATCGCTGCAAGACCATCAGCACAGGAACAAACGTATATACGTGAACGTCACGCTTCACCGACGGTTCAGCAGACCTCACACCAACAAATGGCCGGCAGGGACAGGAATCAGTTCGCTTCGATGAATCATGGAAAACCGCCCACCGTCGCTATGGACAAAGTGGGCGGGCGTCCTTTTGCCCCGGCGCAGACACGTGTTGACAATCCATCTCCACGCGTTCATCCGGCGCCAAATGCGGCTACGCCGTCTGCTCCGCATCCACAGGCCAATCAACCAGTACCTGTTCAAAGATCGCCTGCGCCACAACCAGCGCCGGTAGCTCGTCAGCAGCAACAAGTGCATCCTAATCATGGAAATCCTTCCCCACGTATGAATCCTAATACAAATAATAATAATCATCCCCGCCAGGCTCCGGCACCTGTTGTCAGACAACAACAGCAGCGCCCTGTGGCGCCTGCTGAGAGACAACAACAGCACGCTCCGGCACCTGTTGTCAGACAACAACAGCAGCGCCCTGTAGCGCCTGCTGAGAGACAACAACAACAGCACGCTCCGGCGCCTATTGTGAGGCAACAACAACAGCGCGCTCCGGCACCTCGCCAGCAACCTCAACATCCCCGGCCAGAGGAGCAGCGTCGATAGATGCGTAAAGAACATAGCGATCCGAAGGGCATGGGTGACTTAGCAAAAAAGTGACCTCGCCTTTCGGATAAGCGTGTTCCTATTATAGTTTCACTAAAAAATGGTGCAATGGGTTCCTTTCCTTTTTACCGGCTAAACCCCAGGGCAGAATGATATGTGAAGATGGCGATAATGAAGATGAGCAAAAAACAAAACCCCAAAATGGCCCGCTGGGGCTCGATCCTATTTTTCATGGTGGTTATTTTTAAAGATTCTTTCAAAAATCATGCCCCCGGAAAACGGATTGGATATAAAAAGTTTTTAGTATAAATTTATTGGCATATTTGAATAACAACCAATATGCAAACTCCTGGTTCAATCGCCAGCCAAAACCCTTCAGCGAGACTGCAATCCATTGACCTTTTGCGCGGCGCCATCATGGTGCTCATGGCGATTGATCATGTTCGTGTTTATTCTGGGATCCCTGCGGGTGGGCCTTCTGCCGGAATATTCTTCACGCGCTGGGTGACAAATTTTTGTGCACCGGGGTTTGTTTTCTTTGCAGGAACAAGTGCCCTTCTGTATGGGATCCGGTTGCATGACAACCGCAAACTCGCGCGCTTTCTGTTCTTCCGTGGATTACTCCTCGTGTTGCTCGAACTTACGCTCATCCGTTTTTTCTGGACGTTCAATCTAAATTTCGCCGATTTCATGCTTGCTGGGGTTATTTGGATGTTGGGTTGGTGTATGGTTATCCTGGCTGCCTTCGTCAGACTGAGGCCTTCCGTTGTGGGCATCATCGGACTCGGTACTATTTTATTTCAGCAACTATTTCATTATGTCCCCTCCCTTTTACCCGTCGGATGGAAACCCGCTTTTGGCAGATTTTGGGAATTTATCTATCCTGCGGACCTGGACAGCCTCCCGGGCATCGCGATACTTTATGTGCTGGTTCCCTGGATCGGTGTGATGATGGCCGGATATGGGTTTGGTAAGATCCTCCTGCTTGACGCCGCCAAACGCAGACGCATTTGTCTTGGCATCGGATGGTCGGCCATACTGCTCTTCCTGGTTGCAGGAAGCCTTATGATTTTACTTGGGCCCGTTCCTGAAAATCCAAGGCCGTTTATTTTCCGTTTATTGAATCAACAAAAATATCCTGCGTCCCAGCTGTTCCTGCTCATGACGCTCGGATTGCTCATTGCACTTATTCCGTGGGCAGAAAAAATAAACGGATGGTTTTCCCGAGTCCTGAAGATCTTTGGACGGGTACCCATGTTGTACTATCTCTTGCACATCCTGCTCATTCATCTGTCAGCCCTTGCAGTGAACATGATCCGGCTTGGCAATGCTCACCAGGAGTGGTATCACAGCGCGCCTTTCTCCCAGGTGCCGGAAGAGCAACGATGGGGACTCCCTTTACTATACCTGGTATTTATCCTTGATGTCATTTTGTTGTACTTTGCCTGTCGCTGGTATGCCAGGTATAAATCCGGGCATCCGGGTACGAAATGGCTGAAATACATATAAGCTCTTACGGAATGCATTCGATCGGACCGGAATTTGAAGCGCAATCTTTCTCCGACCGTTTTTCTTTGTCCGTTGGTCTAATCAGTTAAATCATCAAAATGAAAAAATATTTTATTGTTGGCGGGCTCGTGGCATTTGCTGTCATTTTTAATGTTGGATATGTCTTTCACGAAATAGTCATGGGAAGATTTTTTCACGATACGATCGGACCGATTCAGAGAGAATCCTATATCGTGCCGGTGATCGCCTTAGCCTTTGTGCTGTATACCCTATTCCAGGCGTATTTTTTTCCGATCTATTATGCATACTGCCGCGAAAAGTACAAATGGTCCATCAGCAAAACAGCAATCGTTTTTGGCGCGATCATCGGCTTTTTCTGGGATGGCTTACAGGGAGGCATGATCGAAGTAGCTACTTTTAAGATGCCGGCCGTTGTATTTTGGGTTGATTCCGGCTATCACACGGTAGAAGGAATTGTCATGGCTTTGATCCTTTCTTTTTTTTATAAAAAATATGCAGTCGTTTAAACATTAGTTTTCGGTTCCGGATCGTCGGGATCAAGCTGGATGACCACACCCAACCTTCAGTCATTTGCTTTAATTTAACTTTTTAAGGCAGAATCTCCCGTCAATACATAAATTTATTATTATTCAGGCCAGTCATTGTCCGATTTTAAACATCCCGTTTGTTATAGGTATGGAATGATTAGATTCAATAACAATTAAACCTCAGTGACATGCGAAAATTAATCGTGTTCAATTTCGTAACGTTGAATGGCTTCTTCAAAGGCCCGAATGGTGATATCAGTTGGAGCATGCATGGAGATCCGGAAGACGCAGCGTATGCGGCGGAGAGTCTCCAATCAGATGGCATACTGCTTTTTGGGCGGATAACTTACGAAATGATGGCCAGCTACTGGCCAACCAGGGAGGCCATGAAGAATGATCCGGTCGTGGCCAAAGGAATGAACCAATCGGAAAAAATTGTGTTCTCGAAAACACTAAAGAAGGCCGATTGGAACAATACAAAACTGATAACAGATAACATCATCGAAGAAACCAAAAAACTAAAAAAGCAGTCGGCAAAAGACCTGGCCATTCTCGGCAGCGGAAGCATCGTAACCCAATTTGCGGAACATAGCCTTGTGGATGAATTTCAGTTCATGGTCAATCCGATTGCCCTGAGCGATGGCGGAACGATATTCAAAGGCATCAGCGGCCAACTGAACCTCAAACTGACCAACAGCAGGGTGTTTAAGAATGGAAAAGTCCTGCTTTGTTACCAGCCTGCATAGAACCGGCTGCATCGTTAAATATTAACCTTTAAAAAAAAATCAAATGGAAGAGTTCGTCTTGTTATTCCGACTGGACATCATCAGCAAGGAGGCGCAGCCTTCCCCTGAACAACTACAGGTATATATGAAACAATACCAGGATTGGGTGGGCGGCATCGCAGCCCAAAACAAATTCATCGGGGGCACCGCACTATCCAAAGAGGGTAAGGTCCTCAAGTCAAATCAAATGATGACAGACGGCCCCTTTGCTGAAATCAAGGAATCTATTGCTGGTTATATTATGATCAGGGCAAAGGATCTCGATGAAGCAGTCAGCCTGGCCAAGGATTGTCCGATATTAAATGGAGAAGGCAATAGTGTTGAGGTAAGAAAGATCATGGCCACACACGACAAAATTTAATTTCATCCAATGCCTTTGTAATTTGCAGGGGCATTTTTATTTATGGACAATGGATCATTGATACCTCATTTATTCAGGACGGAGTACAGAAAAATAGTTTCTGTGCTGGGCAAGCGGTTTGGGTTTCACCAGATAGAAATTGCCGAGGACCTGACCAGCGATACCTTTCTGGCAGCTGCTCAAACCTGGGCTGTTAAAGGAGTACCCGAAAATGCAACCGCATGGCTCTATCATGTTGCCCGGAACAAAGCATTAAATTATTTGCAAAGGGACCATCTTTTTGAAAATAAAATCTCCCCGGAATTAAAAAACAGTGCTTCGGGTGTTGACGAAATTGACCTGTCTCCGGAAAATATACATGACAGCCAGTTACAAATGATGTTTGCCATTTGTCATCCCTCCATTCCGGCGGAAGCACAGGTAGGATTGGCGCTGCGTATTCTCTGCGGTTTTGGCATTGATGAAATAGCCAGTGCGTTCCAGGTAAGCAAAGAGACCATCAATAAACGTTTGTTCAGGGCAAAGGAAAAATTAAGAGAAGAGAAAATCAGCATAGCGCTTCCGGATCCATCAGACATTGATCAACGACTGTCCACCGTTTTAACGACCATTTATCTGCTATTCAATGAAGGATATTATTCCGTAAGCCAGAACAATACCATTCGCAAGGATCTTTGCTTCGAAGCGATGCGGCTATGCCTCATGCTCGTCGAAAACAATAGTACAAATAAGCCGCAGGTGAATGCGCTATTAGCGATGATGTGTTTTCACGCCTCCAGATTTGAAGCACGTTTAAATAAACAGGGCGAACTGGTTTTGTACGATGAACAGGACACGACCCTATGGGACGCCGACCTGATCAGTAAAGGCGGATATTTCCTGCATTGCGCGGCCGCCGGAAATACACTCTCAAAATATCACCTGGAGGCTGGCATTGCATACTGGAATACGCAGAAACCCGACACAAAAGAAAAATGGGAAAATATTTTACAGTTGTACAACCAGTTGCTGCAAATAGCCTATTCTCCTATTGCGGCGCTGAACAGGACTTTTGCCCTGGCCAGGGCCAATGGGATTGAAGTGGCGATTGCTGAAGCGGAGAAACTCAATTTAACTGATAATCATTTTTATTTTACGCTTCTCGGCGAACTATATAAATCATCTGACAAAGAGAAGGCGAGAAAACATTTTCTTTCCGCCCTGTCCCTAGCCAAATCAGACCCAGACAGGCAAGCCATTCGGCTCAAAATGGAGCAAGTCTAATTATTTTTTGGATATACAAAACCGGTTTCCGCTTCCTTTGTCTTGATCGGTCTTACTTCAATACTTGCGGAAGCTACGTATTCAAATTCCGGATTGTCTTTTGCAATACCAATCGCTTCATCAAGGTCGTTTGCGAAAATATGGTAATACCCGACCTGTACTGTTGAGTCCGTTGCAATATCCTGTTCGGTCCACCCATCCTTCTTCTTCGAAAGAACAACTCCCTCTCTCACCAGTGGCTGTGCAGCGATGAGTTTATCCGCTTTTTTCAATGCACCAATATACTGCTCGCACTTTTTTATGAATGCAAGGTGTTGATCCGTAGTCAACGACTTCTTCGCATCTTTTTCATTTCTGATGTAAAACATGAATTCTTTCATATGCTTTTCATTTTGAAAGACTAAAATCTGTATTTTTTCTGAATAAATATGGTGGATTTTAAATAAAGCAATATTTTTAAGTAGCTGTTCTTCCTCCGCAAATGATTTTAATACCCTCACTTTAAAATTTTTGTATGAGCAGTATTGCCAATGTCAATGCATTCACCAACGGTGAAATTGCTTACATCTCCTGGGTTCTGAATAAAATGATTCCCGGATGCCTCGGATTGGAATTGACCCGAATTTATCCCGATAACCCTGGCCTGGTCAGGGCATTCGCACTTCATGTGCTGGACATATTTGAACACTATCGTTTCAGGGCTGTTCAGGCCGAACTAGAAGCCCAGCATAAAAAGAAATGGGATGGTTTTCTGTCACTGGATGATACCTGGTTAACAAAGGCCATGGCAAGTGGCGGCAAGGGCGACCTGGCAGAATATATTGCCGGGTGATGGATTAGTTAAATACCCAATCGCATCACAAGCATATGCGGGGTAAACCCGGCTTTTTCATAAGCTTTCCGGGCCATTTCATTTTCCACATACACGTCCAGCCGTATTTCGGTCAGTTTTTTTGACATGGACCATTGCTTTAACGCCTCCATTATTTTCTGATTAACGCCTCTGCCCCTGTATTGTGGTTTTACATACATAAAACCCAAATGAGCATACAGGCTATGATCCAAAAAAGGCAACGCAGCCTTAATTTGCGCATAGCCGGAACCGATAATTTCCCCATCTATGACGGCCACCAGCACCTCGGCATCAGGAGATTTGATCAATGCTTCCAAATTATAATAGCTGATGATTCCCTTCTTCAAAGTGGGATCAAAAGGCCGCTCGGCCGCCACGACACCCTGTTCAAATTCCAGCAGAATGGGCAATTCTTTTAATGCGGCTGTTCTTACCATGATTTCCGACCTATCCATGTGTAATGTTTTATGTATTATAGCGGATTTATTTCAATCTGACCAATACTTTTTAAAAACCCGGGTTCAAAAAAAATCTGTATTTTCATTGGCTTTCCTGCTGTGACCAGTTTCCCTGATCCCTTCGAATACTTTCGAATTTGGCCGCCCTAAGCGTTTGTTTTCTTTCTTCAACCTTTAAAATAAAAAACATGGAAACCCCCAATCAGCATGAACCAACAAAATTCAAATTTGATTTTAAAGAATTCATTTCATTCAGGCAGATGATCGCGCTGAAGATCATCCAGATCCTGTACGTCGTTGTCGCGATATTGATCACTTTGTTCGCCCTGGTCACGATGTTTAAGGGCGGAGGCGGCGATTATGGTTATGGTAGTGTGATGCCCGGAGGCTTTTTATCGGGTTTGTTCATTCTTATTTTCGGCAACCTGGGCTGGCGCATCTACTGCGAGTTGATGATTGTATTGTTCCGCATGAATAAGAGTTTAACTGAAATAGAACACAATACAAAAAAGCCGGACCTATGAGCGGTATTAAATAAAATCATCCTGCGCTTCACATCCAAAGCAACACAGGCAAATACATGTCTATTGTTTGTATCAAATTGAGCCAGTCCGTGTACTGAAAACGAACACTTTCGTATGGCAATAGGATTATAAACCATTGACAGTCAAAATCTACTATCGTGGCATATTTTTCCGTGGTAAGGAGGAATATAAATGGCGATCTTTTGCCGCTGATATGATCCGAAATAATTTTAAATACATCCTGCGCAGCCTGCTCAAAAACAGGGCCTCCGCTGCGCTAAACATTGCGGGCCTGACAGCCGGTCTGGTCTGCTTTGCATTTATTGCCCTCTGGGTGTCTGACGAATTAAGCTATGACCAATTCAACCGGAATTATGACAGGATTTTCCGGCTGACAGAAACAGCCAAAACAGAAACAGGCACAACAACATCCGCAGTATCCAGCGCTCCCATGGCCAAAGCCTTGAAAGACGATTATGCAGAAGTGGAAAATACCGTGAGGCTCGGTCTGCGTGAAGAAATCATAACCCACCAGGGCCAGCAAGTGCTTCAAACGGGCATACTGCTTGCCGACCCTTCTTTCTTTGATGTTTTCAGTTATCATTTAACAAGAGGAAATGAAATGACTGCACTAAAGGAGCCCTATTCGATCATTTTGACCGCGTCCGCTGCAAAAAAATATTTTAGCGATCAGGACCCGATAGGTCAAACGCTGATCTTGAATATGTATGACAGCGGCGGATACGGTGCGCCATATAAAGTTACCGGGCTTATGCCCGATCCCCCGAAGAATGCCCATTTCACGTTTAATATGATTGCTTCTTTTAAAACGGTAGAAGTAGCCAATCCTGATGTACTGACCGCGGATGGTTGGGGAGATGCCCGTTTTTATACTTATCTGCTATTAAAAGAAGGGATTGATCAGAAAAAATTTTCCAATAAGATCACCCGGTTTTATGGAAAATACATTGGTGACCTGGTCGCTGTCTGGCGCAATATTTATTCTTATCAACTGCAGCCCCTTCGTGATATTCACCTCCGTTCCCGCCTGCAATATGAAATGGCTCAGACAGGTAATGCGACCTATGTCTATATTTTTTCCACCATAGGCATTTTTATTTTATTGCTGGCAGGTATCAATTATATGAACCTCGCTACCGCGCACTCGGTAACTAAGGCAAAAGAAACAGGCATTAAAAAAGTTGTTGGCGCGCTCAGGAACCAACTGATCATGCAATATCTGCTTGAGGCAGTCGTGATTGCATGCACGGCCTTGAGCCTTTCGCTAATATTTTGTTCGTTATTGCAGCCAGTTTTTTTTCAGCTAACCGGCAAAAATCTGTCTCTGTTTGAATATCCCTGGCTGATCGTTTTCCTTGCCGGGATAAGCGTTTTGCTCGGTATTTTATCCGGTATTTACCCCGCGTTCATCATGTCCAGCTTCAAACCGATCCTGGTGTTAAAGGGGTCTTTTGTATCAGGAAGCAAAGGAATACTGCTCCGCAAGTCATTGGTGGTTTCGCAATTTATCATGACCATTTTATTGATCAGCGGCATCATGATCATTTATTCGCAGCTATCATACATAAAAAATAAAGACCTGGGTTATGATAAAGACCCACTGCTTTTTTTAAGAGTGCATGGAAACACAGATGTCATGAAGGGGTATAGTGCTTTCAGGGATGAATTATTGACCAATCCGCTCATTTCCGGAGCCACCATGTCGAACTCGTTGCTGGGTAGTTTGGGATCCGGCGAATCTGAAACGATTGATGAAAAGGGAAACAAGTTACAGGTCAACACAGCGCGGCTTAGGGTTGATTCTGCTTATCTGAATGTTTATGGAATAAAATTGATTGCCGGAAGCAATTTTGAAAGGGCATTACCAACCGATACCATTCGTTCGGTTATTTTAAATGAAGCAGCGATAAAAAAATTCGGCTGGCACGATGCGACGACGGCTATCGGTAAGCCTTTTAAAATGGGAGACCAGCAAGGCAGGGTGATCGGCGTGGTAAAAGACTTTCATTTTAGTGCGTTACAACATTTGATCGGTCCGCTGGCGATCTATCCGCTGGAAGCAAGATTCTCAAGAATCACACTCAAAACTGATATTTCCAAACCTGCTGCAGTGACGGTATTGCTGACAAAAACCTGGAAGAAACATTTTGCTTCCGCTCTGCTGGATTATGATTTCTCTGACAACGTGCTTGAAGAACAATACGCGGCAGAGGAACGTTTTGCCAGGATATTTCTGTACTTCTCTGTATTATCCCTGTTGATCGCCTGCCTGGGATTATATGGATTGATCGCTTATACCACATCACAAAAAACAAAAGAGATCGGCATAAGAAAAGTGCTGGGCGCAACGTCCCGGAGCATTGCCGTCATGTTATCCAGTGATTTTTTAAAGCTGGTCCTGCTGGCCCTGATGATCGCAACACCGCTGGGCTGGTACATCATGACCAAATGGCTGCAAGATTTTGCTTACAGAACCAATATATCCTGGCGGATGTTTGCGGCAGCTGGTTCGCTTGTGATACTAATCGCCCTGATCACGGTAATCTCAAGGGCCATCAAAGCAGCAATTGCAAATCCGGTCAGTAGCCTTCGCTCACAGTAGCGTAATAACCATGTCCATCCTTTGTCCGTTCAAAGTTTTCAAATAAATTTGAAGACTTCAAGTTCCATTTATGAAAGTTCCATTGTTCAGGGCGAACGTTTCAGCCTCAAGTATGCACCCATTCTCTGGCAGGCGCATTTTCCTCAGCAGAATAATCAAATCCTGTTTATTGATTGGCGTTTTACCATATAAAAACTTATGTACCATGGATCCAAAAGGAGTCACCATTCGACCGAGTCCATTTTCTGTCCAAGAAACGATTGACCGGCTGGAACAATTTTTGCGCCAGCAGGGAGCAACTGTTTATGCGAGAATAAATCAGCAGACAGAGGCAAAAAATATTGGACAGGATTTATTGCCGCTGGAATTTCTATTATTCGGGAATCCTAAGGTGGGGGTGCCTGTTATGGCAGAGAGCCCCGTGGCTGCACTTGACCTGCCTTTGAAAGTCATTGCCTGGGAAGATAAACAGCAGAAAGTCTGGCTTGCGTATAATGATGCATCCTATATCGGCGAAAGGTATTCATTGCCGGCGGGCCTCGTTTCTGCATTGAATATTGATCCCCTGATTGCAAAGGCATTAAAAAACTGAAAATGACCTAGCTTTGTGACAAGAAAAATTTAAAGCCATGATTCAGGACATCATGATCGTGCAAGGCAAATTCAGGGATGAAACGGGAGAGCACACCGTATCCATCTTTGAACAGGTAGAGGATGAAGAAGCTACTGGCAGGTATCGCTGCCTGGTTGATGATAAGGAGAAAGTATACCTGGATTGGACCGATGGTATTTGGTTTGAGGAAGGTCAGCGGACCGAAAGAGCAACCAATATCGGCAGGATGGTTGAAGAGTACGAAGACTGATCCGCCAGTTATGATCCGGCGGCTGCAACCTTAATTCTTCCCCGCTTTGCCGCAGCAGCCAGGGCCGTATAGTCTTTTTCCGTCTGGTCAGCATAGGCAAATCCGAAACGAACCATGGCATCATCCAGTTCCTGGCTGTTGCCTGCGTATCCTGCGATCATGGCGGCATCTCCCGATTTAGCATGGGCCAGGGCCAGCGCCCAGCCACACAATCCGCTGTATTGGGAAAAGTTTTCATGTTTTACTTTCCCCGGATCGAATTCCACCAGGCCTTTCATATCCCGCAATTGCCTTACATAGAAATGAATGCCGTCCACCTCGCCCCACCCAAGAAAAATATCGGGCGCACCCTGGATCAATCGCTGTCCGATCACAACCCGTTGGCCCGGATTTGGATAGGCAGATGGATCAACGAACGATTCGAGTACCGAGGGCTGTGCTTCTTTTACCTGGAGAAACAAGATATCTTCGGGACTGTTTCCCGTGAGGAAAATAATCCAGCACCTGTTTCCCACGCTGCCTACACCAACCACTTTTCTGACTACATCGGTAATCTGATAATGCTGAAGTAGCTTTTTCCGGTCGTCCGCCAGCGAAAGCAAATAGGATTCAAGCACTATTTGCATAGCCTCTGCTACCGGCTTTCCGGATGCTGTTTGTGTTTCCCTTACGATGAATGGAGGATTGACCCGAAGCCGTAATTGATCGCCGGTCAGTTCGGTCATTTTACCGAGTACCTGGAGATGGGTTCGGTGACGGGCTTTGTTAACTATCTTTATTAACCGTTTGCGTTCAGCGGGAGTAAGTGTTTTGAGCACATCCCTTTCGCTGATGGTGGTGTACCATAGTTCTAAATTACCCAAATAAGCAAATTCTTTCATGCGGTTCCGGTAAGCGCTAACGGCCGCTCGCACGGATTGCTCGCAAAGATTGGTGTCCGCTTCCAGAAACCTGCCGTTGGCCACGATACTTGCCACCAGGCGCTTCAGATCCCATTCCCAGGGGCCCGGCAGGGTTTCATCAAAATCGTTGATACCGAAAATAAGATTGCGTTCAGCAGAAGTAAATACACCAAAATTGCCAATATGCATGTCACCACATGCCTGCACCGGTATTCCGCAAGTCGGTGCGCTGGCAGCCAGATCGGCCGCCATGATGGCCGCTGCTCCTCGTAAGAATGCAAACGGGGAACTAAGCATGCGGGCATACCGGATGGGTACCAGGTCGGGTAACTTGGTTTTTGCCTGTTCTTCCAGAATGGAAACAGGGTCAGCACGATGGGCAGCAGACTTATAGTCCCCCTGCCGGGCCCTTGGAAATTGATTGCGCAGCGCTTTGCCTGCTGCTATTCGTTGTTCAACACTTTGTTTTTTTGTTACTAACAGATGTCGCGGCTTTTTTTTCTTTTTCACCTGGCTGGTTTAGGGTCATTTTGAAATTGAATATACCAAAAATGTTCATTAAGAATTGTGCAGAATGACTCCATATGTCCGGTTTTTTACCTGGATTTCTTTTTCCTCAATACCCAATACAAACCCTTTACGTCAGCTGTCCATTCCCGCAAAAGAAAAACAAGGATGATTTCCTCAACAAGCTCGGCGCCGGTTGCAATCATGGCCAGGTAGAACAATATATAAACCGGCTGTGGAAGGAAAAAGAGGAGCAGCAGGAAAACACCCTGCAAAACTGCGGCGACCTTTGCCCCATACGTATGGAAACTCGTCATTTTCCGGTACTTGATGAAAGCCAATATGGTTTGAAATAGATACAGGGCCAGCAGAAAAATGAACAATACGAATTCTTCTTTCAGGAATTCTTTTTTGAATGCGATCATGCCTACCACGGCGGCAAGGATCGTGAGGTCATCTGCAATCGAATCAAGTCTTGCGCCAAAGACGCTGCCAACCTTATATTTTCTGGCTAAGAATCCGTCCACTGCATCGGTGAGAAAACTAACCGCCAGCAGCCATTTAAACACATCAGGACGATCATAAACAATCATTAATACAAGCAAAGGCGCTGAAAACAAACGATAAAGTGTAACGCCATTGATCAGATAGTATGCTCTTTTGGCCATTTCCGGATATAAACTTTCAACAAATGTAGCTTTCCAAAACGCCTTCCCTGTTATTCTTTTGCAAACATCACATAGCCGTAGGTCTGGTTTGCAGTCCTTCGAATCAGGGAGGGAAACAGCCTGGCAAACAAAGTCCAGGGAAACAAAAACGGAAGGCGGCGCCCGATCCGGTCTGCCTCATCCAGTATGAGGATATTTTCTTTCACCTTCCAGCCCTGCCGTGAAAAAAAAGACAATGGGTCTTTCACATCAAATTGAAAGGGTGTTTGCTTGACCATTTTCGACAGTTGCCTGGTATGTCTGGCTCTTCTCAGCGAGCCCCGGCTGTAATCCTGGATCCAGTAGACAAAAGACGGAACTTGAAAAATGTCTTTTGACAAATTTTCTGCCTGCTGCGGCTTTAAATAGGCGACAAGTCCTTCTGTAATGATCAATGCTTTCATCGTCCGCCTGCCAATCGTTTCAAATAAGATCTTTCGTTGATCATCTGCAGCCAGATCTGCCGTCACACGTTCCAGCTGACAATGTGGTATTTCATTTTTAAGCTTTTCATTCTTGTATTCAATAATGGAAGGAAGGTCTACCTCTATCCATTTCAGTGAGGAAGGAAGAGTCATCCGGTAGGGCCTGGTGTCCAAACCGGCGGCCATATTGATGACCGTGTCTATTCCGAATGAAATGGCTTTCGAGATCAAGCCGTCAATGGCGGTTGTTCTGACGGTCATGGCAAAGGCCATGGCCCCGGAATTTGGCGTGTTTTGGGCCATTTGTAATCCGCGATCGCCTGCCAGTTTGCG